>Ga0326511_10001139_pt1 | contig 22376 bp, 23 predicted proteins | sample 0_2496_0518_D_FD_203701 | JGI IMG/M metagenome (GOLD analysis project Ga0326511, IMG submission 203701) | Bovine rumen microbial communities from UC Davis, California, United States - 0_2496_0518 | ecosystem: Host-associated > Mammals > Digestive system > Stomach > Rumen | place: USA... | reverse complement strand
TTTACACAACAAGCGAACTTGATATTGATGGTGAGCCTTTGGCTACTGAGATAACCGAACTTCCGGTATTCGAGCGTTACAGGACTGTTGATGATTCTAATGACATTATGCTGTCACTTGACTTTGGCACCCCAAGGCAACTTTATGTCCCTGACTATACCGAAAGCGGTAACGATACTGTTTATGCCCGTAACTGGAAAACCTATTTCGAGGATATGTACGACATAGATGCAAAAATCCTTTTGTGTTACTGCCGTATTACTGAAGTACCGAACCCCGGCATGTTCAGAAAGTTCTATTGGTTCCAGAACAGTATATGGAGATTGAACAGCATAGTGAATTGGGTTCCAGGACAACTCGAACCTACCCAGTGTGAGTTCGTGCGTGTTCAGAACCTTAACAACTACACTACCAATAGGTTAGCAGATGAACAGAGTGTTGGAATCAAGTTGAGTAGAACCACCATCACAGACACAGGGGCTACACTTACGGCAACAATTACAACTTCCCAATCCGATGTTCCTTGGATATTTGGGGTGCAGATGGCTGATGATGTTGAGAACTTCCATCCTACTATTACAGTCTCCCCGACAGCAGGAACCGGTACTGCTATTTGTACTATCACCATACCAGCCAACACCACAGAACACACCGTCAGGTACATAGCAACAGTTGCCGGTCCTTACAACAGTGCGTATAAGATGATTGAGCAGTTATCTGAATACGATTGGTATGTGGCGTTAAGAAACGATGGTACTGTTATTGGATACACAGATGATTTGTCAACAACCATATTCCTTGATGTTATCAACGCCCGTGTTACAAGTGCTTCTTGTGCCACTGCAAACTACGTAAGTTGGGGACAGAACTATGTGGACCTCAATTTCGATGACAACATTACCCTGGGGTTTGTCAACCACGATGTTTATATAACAGCCACCACAACCAACGGCAGTGATGAATACCTTACGTACCATATAACCCAGATACCTGAGAAACTTGAATTCCCGGCAACCGGTGGTACGAAGACCCTTACATCAAACGTGCCTTTGACCTCAGCAGGTCCTTGGTGGTTGCAGATAACCGATAGTGGTAACACCCATATATACCAGGCAGTACCAAATACCGATACTGTTGTACGTTCAAGTGGTATAAGTTTCTCTTATAACAACGCTGTTGAGTATGGTACGGTTTCCCAGGGCAAGGGTAACAGCAACTACATATATGTTAACCCAACGACATTTGCATACCCACATACGGGTGGCACTCAATATTTAACTATAACAGCCAACACAATTTGGAGTTTAACACTCCCTGCTTGGTTAACAGCCAATATGGTTTCTGGACAGGGAAATGCCACAATTGCATTAACGGCTACTGCCAATACCGGAAGTTCAGACCTTACCGGGAATGTGGTTGTAACAGGTGAAGGAACGTCAAAGACAATCCCTGTTGTCCAATACTATAATATTGGCAAGGCTATAAGGGTTAGCACCGATACCGATGTTGTTCCTGCTGAGGGCGGGGCTATTAACATAACCGTTTATTACAGTGATAGAAGTGGTGATACTGTCACCATAACCACAACAACCCCAGGTGTTACAATTAGCAACATTACCTGGATTGGTGATACGGCTGTTGTAAAATGTGTTTTCCCTTCATCCCAGACAGAGCGTGTAGTTACGTTCACCGTTACTCCAGGTGACACATCAGTTACATCACAAACTACACAGGTTGTGCAAACCGGTGAGGGTGACTACCTCATAACGTCAAAAGACGATATCCGATTCCATTACTATGGTGGTTCCGACACATTTACAATCAATACTAATAAGAATTTCGAAATAGTGCTAAGCGCATATGGCTACTAATGGATTTACCGTAACCCCGACATCAGGACAAAGTGGTGTCACCACAATAACAGTTTCAGCAACCTCCCTTACCTCAGATGCTGAGAGGGGAGTGTGGATTGATATTACGGCAGGAACAATCACAAAGAGGCTTCTTGCTTTCCAGGACAACGCCAAACACCATCTTGACGTAACACCCCCAAGGGTTTATTTACCTTCAACTGGTGGCAGTGCAACGTTCCATATTGATAGTGATGAAAACTGGGTATTGGCAAACCAAACTACCTGGGCAACGTTCAGCCAACTGTCTGGTTCCAGTACTTCAATAACTGTCTCAGCCGGTATTAACAATAGTGTTGATACCCGTAGTGCTATGTTTATGATAAACACCCCTAATATAACAGGAAGCGTGTACGTGGAGCAACCATCGGCAGCATCATTAAACGTCACACCAAACCCCGTTTATTCAAATTCTGGGGCTTCTTCTACCTACATGACAATAACCAGCAATAGTAGTTGGACTATAAGCACCCTTCCAGATTGGGTAACTGCTTCCCAAGTTTCAGGCACTGGTAATACAACTGTTGTTTTATATTGTACTTCTTTCACCGGTGAAGGAATGAGGACTGGCACTATTACCATTAACTATGGTGACGGTTCCGCTTATCAGATTGGGATTATCCAGTATGGAAAATATTGGTTATCAGTAGAGCCTGACAGTTTCAGTTTCGATAAAGAAGCAGGAAGTACGTCATTTACCCTGACCTCAGATTGCCAGTGGCGTATAAGTTCTTCATACGCAACATCAATTTCACCAGCATCAGGTTCAGGAAGCACAACCATATATTTCTCTTATCCTGAGAACACAGCAACTGCTGCAACATCAGGGTACATAACCATAGAATATGGACGTACTTCTTATGATAGTACGTTAACAATCCCTATCACCCAGGAGGGTAGGAAATTTATTGAAGCAACACCAACGGCTATTACTTTCTCATACCAGGGTGGTAGTTCTAATGTTACAGTGAAATCAAACGTACCTTGGACTGCCGGACGTAGTAATGATTGGTTAAGTGTGTCACCAACAGCAGGAACAAGTGGGGAAACAACTGTTACCATTTCAGCAGATACCTACACCAGTGGTAGAACCGGTCAAGTAACATTTCATGATGAAGATTACTGGGCTGTTGAACCTGTTGAGATAACTCAGTCCATGGCTCTTGGTGTCAATCCAACAGGACTTACATTTGGTCCAGCATCAGGTGAGGTTAAGACCATAGAGGTGCTTGGAAGTGATACGTTTTATTGGTGGTCAGATATAGAATATTTTAATGTTTCATTATCTGGTAATATATTTACTGTAACATCGTCGTACAATAAAACAGGTAGTGAAAGAAATGAAAGTATATATCTTACGGGTAGAAATACTGGTATTGAAATCACAGTTCCATTAAAACAAGTCCCTTATGGTGTTACAGCCAATTCAAGTACTTCATACTCCGTTCCATATTCAGGTTTGTCAGTAGCTTTCTCTATTACTTCCAACTACAACTGGGATTTAGCTATTACCGGTAGTTGTGAATGTAGTGTAACATCAGGCACATCAGGTACTTCCATTATCAACCTCTATTTCCCTGGCGTAAGCACACCAATAGATACACAAGGGACAGTTACCTTATCATTTAATAACAGTGACATAGGTCTTTATAACACCATTTCTCTTAGCATAACGTATCTTGCCAACCCAAGTAGTATTGATGGATTGTTTAGGGGCTATACTTGGGATACGTTACATCTTTCACCGAATACATACCTTTACTACTTCGACACTCTTGACGATTTATACTACTACCTTGCTCCAAGTGAAAATGCGTACGGTAAAGACAGAATAATGTTTAAAAAAAGTAATGATTACAACTGTGGTGTTGAAGATAAAAGTAGTTGGCTTACTGCCACGATAGACGACTTGGATAGGTTGGATATTCAAGCAACGCCACAAGGCTCTGAAACCAGAACAGGCTTTGTTACTGTTACAGCAGTTACCGGAGAAACGGTGTTGAGAAAAACGTTTAACATAGTTCAATACTCAACTGGTGGCACCTATAATGTTACCGTTACCGTCCAAGGTAATGGCAATAATAATGTATTGTTTGGTTATGCAGAAAATTACGTAAAGACTATTACAATTGATGGGGTGGAAGTATCAACAGCAACAACCAAATATAATTTCAGGGACTATAATGACCATACAATTGTATTTTCTCTTTATAATCCTTCTGCTTCCATAACGGCACCATATAACATAAAATCAATTGCATTTGGCAGTGGTGTAATCAGTGCGTCTATTAATTTTGCAGATATGTTGGGGGCTGGTAGTCCGTCATTTACAAGTCTTACGTTATCTGATACTGTAAAGTATTTTTGTTGTGATTTGAGTGGCTATTATTATGCAATCACACATTCTGGCGCAACTCCACCAACAGTAAACATAACATTACCAAGCAGCGTTATTATAGCAGTACCTAACGACCCTGGATATCGCCAATATACAAATTATAGTGGTAGTATTGACCAATTAAAGTATTATGCGGTTTTTGCAAACGAATTTAGTAAAAATATTTGTACGGTTCCTGCAAATGTTAAACCAGGATGTTATGGTTTACCTTCTAACTTGATATATTATTCTGCAAATACCCTCAATTATCTTGCAGCAGAAGAATATACTTGGGGCACAACCATGATTGATGGCTATGTAGGCACATTAAACTTATCAGGTAATACTCCAAATGTTGATGTGAGTGCAGAAATCCAAAACGTTACAATCGGTAATTATGTAAAGGATATTAAGTTTACCGGAAACATAACGAATCTACATTCAATCACCTGCCTTTCATCAACTGCACCGATAGTCAGTTTTAGTTCGTCTCTTCCAAATACCGGTACCTTCTCATACCCTGCCGGTGCTGATTACAGTTTCTGGTTGAGTATCTTACCTGAGGGTTGGACAATCATCACACATTAAACACCAAGCCGTTTTAACCGGAATTCGCTACCCTGAAAGGACTTGGTTCGCCCCCGTAGGATGAAATACGGGGGTTTTTACTTACTAAGCAACAATAAATAATATTTATAAAAAAATCTTATGGCAGAAGAAGTAAGAAAAGTCATACACATAGATACCCAAGGTTCGCAAACATCGGTTAAAGACCTTAGGGATAATGTCAAAAAGTTGCAAGATGCACTATTAGGTCTTGACAGTGCGTCAGAGGAATACAAACAAATTGCAACCCAAATCTATTCAACCCAGCAGAAACTTAACCAGGTTATGTCTGCCGGTAAGAACGCTATAACCCCTTATGAAAGGAGTCTTAAAGCCCTTACCAACACCTATGCCAACCAACGTCAGGAACTCCGTGCACTTCGTACGGCACTGGAGAACTTGGACCCTGCCAGTAGGGAATACCAGGTGGCATTTGAACGTGCTGCTGAGATAACCCATGAACTCCAGGAGCGTCAGGAAATGTTGAGACGTAGTAGTTCAGACCTTGGTGCGCAACTTTCCAATATGCAACAGATTGGAACTGGTATTGCTGCCGGTTTCAGTAGTGTTAATGCCCTTATGACCCTTATGGGTAATGACAGTGAGAACCTACAAAAACAGATGGTAAAACTCCAAGCAGGTATGGCACTGGTCCAGGGTATGAAGGGCTTAGATGGGCTTACAAAAGGCATTAAAGGCTATATTAATGGTGCTGCCAAATGGTTTGACAGCATTAAGAACGCCATATCCGGAAACAAGCAACTTGCTACCCAGGTACAAACCTCAACCGCAGCACAGGAAGGACTGGCTGTTGCTGAGAAAAAGGCTGCTACGGGGGCTGCAACTGAGACAGTGGCACTCAATACGATGAAGGGTGCTGCCATCACTTCTACGGCTGCTTTAACAGCCCTTAAAGCCGTTTTAATGTCCCTTGGTATTGGGGTGGTGGTTGCAGCACTTGGTGGTCTCGTATCCCTTATCAGTAAAATTGGTAAAGCCAGTAAGGAAAGTGAGGAAGGTGTGAACATCCTGGCAGAAGCAGCACTTGACTATGAAAAAGAGCACCAGAAAGCAATTGAGGATACCCATGACAAACGTATGGAACTTCTCAGGGCTGAGGGTGCAAGCCAGGAAGCCTTGTGGAATGAACAGCGCAGATTCTGGGGTGAACAACTTAACTTCCTTGGGAGTCTTGGTAATAAATATGATGAAGTTGCTCAGAAAGCGAAAAACGCCTTTGAATCAAAGGGTCTTATCCGTGCTAAGGGCAATATGAAGAACTACAACTTCGGATTCACAGAAGAAGATTGGGTTATTATCAAAACCATGGAGAAACGCATTAAAGATTTCGCTGACAACAACAAACAGGAAATTGCGTCCATGGACAAGGAAATGAGAAAAGCCTTTGATAATATTAAGGAACATGGTATCCGTTCATATATAGAACTCCAAGCTGCAAGTGCTATTTTCTGGAAATTCAACGCATCTGAAAGGCGTAAGTTCAGTAAGGAACAGAATGATGCTCTTGAACAAGAACAGAAGGTTAAGGCTGCTGAAATTCTTAAAGAAGCTAAGGATGGTATCAAGTCCCAAACCCAACTTTTACGTGAGCAGGAAGAAGAAGCCATTAAAATTGCTGGTAAAACCGAAGCCGACAGGCAGGTTATCCACCAGTACTATGCAAAGAAACGTTGGGACCTCATTAAGTCTGATGTAGAGGAACGTAAAAAGGCTGCTGATGAAGCATACAACACTGCTGTTAAGTACAACAGAAGTGAAACTGACAACCTCCAAGCCGAATGGAATGACCGTATTGAGAAGGTTAAGAAAGTCTATAAGGAAGGTTCTGATGAGTATAAGAAATACGTTGATGAAATTGATAAGGAATACAAGAAACGTATTGCCAAATCCAAGTACAATACCGCACTTGCAGCCTTCCAGAATGAGGAAGCATCACAGTCTGCCGGTAGTAACAGGCGTAGGGACTACGAATATGGTCTTGAAAAACAGGAGAAGTTGCTTAATGCCGTAGGTCTTCCATCTGAAGAAGCGGTAACAGCCCGTATCAAGTGGATTCATGAGGAAACACTGTTTTTCCTTAAAGAACAGGAACGTTGGTATAAAGAAGCCAGTGATAATGAGGAATTTGACTATGACGATAGGAATGTAGCATACCAGAAGTACATAGAAACTCATAACAAGATTGCTAAGGAAAACACTGACTACGAAGTTCAACTTGCTGAACAGAGGATTAGGGCTCTTGAACGGGAAATGCAGTTGATTGAGCGCAAAGCCAGTCAGGATTTGGCAACGAGCCGTGCATCTTTCGACCTCAGCCACACCAACGGTACAACAAGTGCTGGTGCTGGTCTTTGGAACTCTTTCTCTGGTGCTAAAAACGCTTCCTATAAGGAAATGCAAGACCAGTTTGAAACTGAGTACAAGATTCAAGCAGAAGCCTACCAGAAACAAAAGGAACTTCAACGTAGTGTTGCCTATGATATGACCAAGACCGATGAGGAACGTCTGGCTGCAAAGAAAAAGATTAAGGAACTTGAAATTGCGGAAGACAACCTCATTATGCAGCACCAACAGGTAATGGCTGACAGTTTCTCAGAAATGTGGGATACAATACTTGACAGTACCCTCAGTGTTGCAGATTCCTTTGCTGATGTCCTTGGCTCTATTGCTGACACTATGGAATCCAACATCCAGCACCAGAAAGATGCCGGGGAGATTACAGAAGAGGAAGCTGAAAAGCAGATGGAACAGGTTAGGGCAATCCAGATTGCACAGGCTATCATCAACACCCTCAGTGGTTCCATAGGTGCATTTACGCAAGCATCTGCAACCATACCTCCACCTGCCGGACAGATTGTGGGTGCAGCAGCAGCTGCTGCCGTTATTGCTGCCGGTGTTGCTCAGATTGCTCAGATTAAGAACACCAAGAAAGGTAGTAGCAACATCACCAGTGGGTTGAAAGCAGCAGCACCTGCATTAACTGATTACACACCTGATTACCAAGCCAACTTAACCGGCAATTCTGAAATGTCTCAGTTGCGTAACGCACTGGAAGGTACCGAGATTCGTGCCTATGTAGTCGAGTCAGATATCAGTACGGCACAGCAAAGACAACATAGAAGGTCTGCTGAAAGCACGTTCTAAGGTTGCCAAAAATATGGATAATAAATATTTATAGAAAAACATTATGAAATCATTACCAATATATAAGGCTCTTGTGTCAAGTGAGGAAGACGGAATGTTCTGTGTAAGCCTCGTTGACCAACCTGCAATTGAGAAAGACTTTGTGGCTTTTGAGAAACAGGAACCCGTTAAACTCAGTATTGAAGATGAGGAACAGCAAATGGTATTCGGTCCTGTTATGATACCGAATATGCTCATTTATAGGCGTAATGCTGAGGGTTTTGAGTACTACATCATGTACGAAGCCGACACCATTCATCAAATGGCTGAGAAGTTCTTTGCCGAAAGAAGGACAAACGATGTTGACACCGACCATAATTTCGAACTTGAACCAGGTGTTGTTATGACCCAGGCGTTTTTTAAGAACGTTGAGAAAGGCATCAACCCTGCTGGGTATGAAGATTTGCCGGATGACACTCTGTTTTTCCAGTACCACATCACAAATCAGGAAGTATGGGATAAGGTAAAATCCGGAGAATTCAAGGGTTTCTCCCTTGCCGGTTTGTTTACCGTTGAACCAGTAAATAACGAAAAAGAAGATACAAAAATGAGTAAATTGAATTCAATTAAAGCCTCTCTTGCTGAGGCACTTTTGGCACTTGCCAAAGTCACTACCAACAAAGGTATTTTGTCATACGATGGTGACGAACTTGAAGTTGGTATTGCAGTTTATATCGTAGACGAGGAAGGTAACGAAAGCAAACCGGAAGATGGTGACTACGAAACCGATACCCAGGTTATTAAAGTCGAAGACGGTAGGATTACTGAAATCAACGAGATTGAGAAAGTTGATGAACCTGGTGAACCTCAGGAAGAAGTTGAAGCCAGTGCAGAACCTGCTGAGGAACCGGTGGAAGAGCCTAAGTGCACTGCCCGTGAACGTTTCAACAAAATCCAGGCTCTCTTTGAGGAAAGTTACGAAGACAAGACCTTCAAGATTGCTGCTGCCATCCGTGCCCTTGGTGTTGACTGCTGGGTAGTAGAATGTGGTGACGATTTCGCAATTGTTGAAGTTTGGGACGAAGAGACCGCAAGTTGGGGCAAACACTGGAGATACAATATCACCTGGGACGAGGAAGGCAACGCAACCGCATCCAACCCTGTTGAGGTGGTAGAGGAATATGTGCCAGTTGGTGAGAACCGTGAAGAGACTATTGCCGAACTCCGTAAAGAGATTGAGACTTTAAAGGCAGAGCCACAGGCAAAACCTGCTGCTGATGAATTCCGTCAGGCAACTGCCCCTACCGGCAATAAGACTATGGATAAGATTGCAAACTTATTCAGCAAGTAACCAAACCCCTTTGGTAAACTAAACCCCCAGGACTGTCTCAGCCGTGGGGGTTTCTTAATTTTATGAACATTAAACTTATACTGGAGGGTGCTGTCACAGCAGCCTTTAACAGTTACTAACCATAAACTGTATTGGTCTATTCGGCCTTGGTGTTGTACTTCTTGTAGATTTCTCTGTCCTCGTCGTACTTGGCCTTCTCACCACAAGTGTAACCGCTGTCCCACCACACAGGCTTTCCGTCCCAGAGTCTGGAATATGAGTACGTGTGGATGTTGGGTCTTCCATACTTATTCAGTCTGCATTTGTAGGTTTTGTCGTTTTTGTAAGAACCAGTGATGGGCCAGCAGAAACCGCTGTAGTTACCCTCACTCTCACCGTTGAGTTTACGGAGTTCTACACTGCAAGGGGTTGTTCTAACGACCTCGTAGAAATGTACGTCAGTACCAGTAGAGTCTTCAAAGGTCTCAACAATAATGTCACCTTTCTTGAAATTGTTGACGGTCTTAATCATAACTTTAATCTTTTTATTGTTCAACTTAAAATTTTCGCTCGTTCATCGAGTACGACTAACATTTATACAAAAAGCGTGCCAAACTCACTTTCTCCGGGTACAAAGTTAACAATTATTTTGTTAAAACGTTCCAGAACTCTTTATTAACCTCTTTTTTGGTAATGTCAACACCAAGGTTGGTTTTCAGCCACTCAACCCACTGCTCCATATAGGTTTCCACCTTCTTTCCATTCTGATTGGCAGCAGGGGCATAACCAGGAGTCTCAACAGTGTGTTCACTGTCTATATAAGTGAAGACAACTTTGGGAATTTCAAGTTTCAGCGCATCCCAGTACCAGGGGCTGATAAACATTTTCATAATACTGCCATCCTCGAAGTAAATATCAAGGGAAGGATAGTCAAACTGATAACCTACCTGTTCATCCCAGAACTTAGCGAAAAGGTTAATCCAATCTTTTTTTGTTTTCTTCATAACGTTTATCTTTTGTCTTACTTACTATCAAAAACCGTGCCAAACTCGTTTCCTGTCTGAACTTTTTTGTCGTTCTTCCAGTTTACTTAGTATTAATTGTTAAAGTGTTTTTATGGCTTTTAACCATTCTTTCATAGCACGGTCAAAGGTTTTGGTGCTCTTGAACGTATCATCAACCCAGTCTGTGAAGGAAAGGTCTTCCATCAGTTTGATTGCGTCGTCACGTGTGTAGCCAGCATTCTGGATGCAATAACAAACCGCGTCATAACCCAGAAACTCAGTAACACTTCGTTTCAACCTATATAGTGAAGTCTTACGAAATCCTCCAGTGTAGTTGGTTAAAATATTATCTAAACACCATTTCGCTTGGGTTTCGACCAGCCTCATTAACTTTTTTCTTTTATCTTTCATGACATTTATGTTTTTACTTATCATACTATAAAAACCGTACCAAACTCACTCTCTCCGGGTACAAATTTAACAATTATTTTTTTAAAACCAAAAACTTTCCACTTTTTTTATTGTAAATATTTTTAAGAAAAGAATAAAATAATATACTAATATCTAATTAACTATGGCATCAGGCTATACTGTTAGCGGTCTTTCCGCTTATGTAGAAACTAACAAAGACGTTCTCATTAAGAGAATCGTCCTCGGTGGCAAGAAGGGTGACACCATCAGCAATCTTCGCCCTCAACTTGGTGTTAAGACCAAAGAGCGTCTCAACTACCTTGACGTCGTAGACCCTGCTATCCAGGATGGTAGCGCATGTGGCTTCAGTCCTTCTGGCAGTACCGTTCTTTCAGAGCGTGACATCACCACTGCACAAATGAAGGCTCAGGACCAGTTCTGTGACCGTGACCTCCTTGGCAAATTCGCTGAGTATGAGGTTAAGGTGAATGCAGAGAAATATCCTGCTGACATGCCTTTCGAGGCTTACATCCTTGACGGTGTTGTTGACAAGGTTCAGGAGAAACTTGAGAAACTTGTATGGCAAGGCAAAACTACTGCTCACGGTGGTACCGACCTTATCAACGGTTTCGTAACCCTCGCTGCAAACGAAGACAGCGCAAGCACTATTGCTGTTGCTCTCGCTGCTGGCACCAGCATGTACGCTGCTGTAAAGGCTGTTATCAGCGCAATCCCTGAGGACATCCTTGACAAAGCTACTGTGTTCGTTAGCCCTGCTAACTACCGTTCACTTGTTTTCGAATTGGTTGAAAAGAACCTCTATCATTTCGCTCCTGGTTCAGACATCGAAGCCAGCGACATCGTTTTCCCTGGCACTGAGGTTAGAATCCACAAGACCCTTGGTCTTAAAGGTGACAACGCCCACATCTATGCAAGTGCATACGCCAACATGATTTATGCCGCAGACATGCTCAACGATGAAGAGAAGATTCGCTTCTGGTATGATGACAACTCTGAGTTGTTCAAGTACTCAATCCACTGGAATTCAGGCGTTAACACCCTTTATCCAGACATGGTAGTTCTCGGTACTATCGCTTCTGAGTAAGAAACCTGGGGCTACAATCCGGTAGCCCCATTTTAAAGAAAATAAACGAATAAAGAAAATATAAGATATGTCAAGTTGTTCAAATTACACACTCAAAGGTCTTGCTAAGTCTTGCGACCCTTCACGTGGTGGTATTGTTGACGTGTACGTAACCAACTTCGCAGGTATTTCTGGAATCACCTTCGAAAGTGGCAACACTGAGGTTATCAGTGCTATCACCATGAACGGTGAACAGACTTTCTATCACTTCAACATCCGTAAGGGCACTGCTTCCTTCACCTCAACTTTGAACGTGGATGACGCAAACGGTGTGAACTATGTAAGTACCGAACTCACCCTCCAATTCAACAGAATGGAGGCTCAGAAACGCCTTGAAATGAAGGCTCTTGCTCTCAACGAACTTGCTATCATCGTTAAGGACGCAAACGGCAAGTACTGGTTACTTGGTGAGGAAAACCCTGTTATCGCTAACGGTGGTGCTTCTCAAACCGGTCAGGCAGTTGGTGATGGTAACTTCTACCAGATTACGTTCACCGATGAAAACACTTCTTATCCGAAAGAAGTTCTTGCAAGTGCATTCACCTACACCGAACCAAGTGCTTCCTAATAAGAACTGTTAACAATTAAAGCCCCTCGTTTGAAGGGGCTTTTTTTATATGCCAGAGTTCGTTTTTAGAAAACCCAATCAGTTAATTGGACTTCAAAATATTTTTCGTCAAAGTTGAATTTATTGTTGTGTGAATCTTCAAAGTCAAATCTAACAACATCTTTGTAACGTTTGAAGGCAATTTTTTCAGTTAATGGATATCTCTCGTTTCTTACTAAGTTTCGAATTTCACGATTTTCAACCTCCTTCTGGGTGTTCACACCACCTTCCCAATAACCACTATATCTCAATTCTAAACAGGTTAAATCTTCTGTTGGTGATTCAAATAGTTGTTTCTGTTCTTCAGTGAGAAGGAGATATTTGTGTTTTGTTTGGGGTCTCCAATCTTCACAAATAGCTTCATAAATGTAATAACCTGTTTCATAACAAATATCCACAACGTAAAAAGGATTATTTTCATACACGAATTTGTGGAGTTGAACATAGCTAACGTTGTGTGTTTGACTTATTTCAATACGCTTTGTTTTTGAAAGTTTTTTAACGTCCAACGTTGGGGTGTCATACCATTTCCCGTTGTAAAAACCCCAGTGGGTTATTTTAGAGACTTTCTTGGAGTTCTCGGTGAAACAATACTGTTCTTCATTTACCCTATCCTGTGCAATAGCGGTAATGGATGCGATAATCGCAAGAGTGATAATGATAATCTTTTTCATATTATTAATTTATAAACTGTTGTAAATCCTATCATAACGAGCCTGTTTTTCTGCTTCTTCCTGGTCAATAAGTTTTTTAGCCCTTTCGAATGTCGCTTTGGGGAGGACGTGGATTTCATAACTAAACAATAGTACTTCGTCACCCCTTTCAAAATAATGGCAAGAAAGGGGAGCATCACTACCGCACAGTGCGAACACCTTTTCTAAAATCTCATCTTCAACAAAGTTATTGTACTTGTCAAAAACAGCATCAATCAAGACCCTCAATTCATCGTGAGACGCAATACATTCGTATGTCTTCATTTCAAACTCGTTGGACGTAATTCTATTCAACACAAACGGCAGTGAGCCGAATACCAACGTGTCCTTCGCCACATAGCGGACATTAGCCTTCTTTCCAGGAACCTGGCTGGGTTCAACTATTCTGAAATACTTATTTAAGCTAATCGTGTTGTCTGGTGTAACGTTGCAAGCAGTGGCAACAAGCAGTATAAACAAAATCTTTTTCATCTTTTTAATATTTTACTTAACTACTATCAAGAATCGTGCCAAACTGTTTCTTTTACCAGAAATTATCAAATAATATTTATAGAAAATAGTTAATAACTAATCTAATTATATTCGAATATGCAAAAAATAATTAATGCTGGGGAGAGTTTCCAGGTTTTAAATAACCACTTCGCAGCCCAATTACCTTCTGATTGCACTATGAGCATGTCACTTGATGGTACCAATTTCAGTGATTATGAAGAAGAAGTTAAGGCTGGTGTACTCCAGGTAGCCAACATAGCCAGAGATACATACGTAAAATTCAGTGCCGGTAATAACATTATTGTAAACTACTAAACTATGGGAGTAGTAACATTTTTAGATTTATCGCTTTTCCAATCAGGAGGCGGTGGTGGAGACCCTACGAAGTTCGCTCCAAAAATTATATGGTCTGATGATGATACTGTGATATTGGATGCTGGTATTACTAAACTGGTTGCTGTTGACGCACCTGATGGCGATGCTTGGACTATCACAAGTGAGGTTGATGGTTTCACCCCAGTATCAGGCACTGGGGCTACATTTGCCTATGTAACCTTTCCAGAAAACACAGGAGAAACTGCACGTGAGATAGTGCTTGTTGTTACCGGACAATACGGCAGCAACAGCATCACCATTACCCAACGTGAACCACTTTACCTTGTTGCTACCTATTCTATTGATAATGTTGGGGAACAAGAGATTTTTGACAGTGGTCATTACATGTTTCAATACGACTACTTCACAGTCGATGAAGACCCTACACACGTTACTGGTTACACGTATAATTTCCAGACAACTGGTGAACACACGTTAACGTTCCACCTTACTTATGCTGGTATTCGTAATTATTTTAAAGGTAATGTAACATCATTAAATATTCCTGATATTGAGCTTATTCCAAAGGGAGCATTTCTTGGTATGACCGGCCTTACTTCAGTTGTATATGATGGTAAAGAGATAACCAGGAATGCATTCTCTGGCTGCACTTCTCTTACGTCTTTCACGGCACCAAATATGGAAATAATTGGAGAATCTGCGTTTAAGAATTGTAGTAGCCTTACCAGTATTGACCTTACAAATGTGAAGAGAATTGATAATTATGGTCTCGCTTATTGCACCTCACTTACGGCACTTACCATTCCTGATAATTGCCAAACTGACCCTAGTATTATCAATTACTGTTCAGGTCTTACAGAACTCCACGTTGGTAGCGGTGTAACTACGTTCTCTCTTACTAACTACATTACTGCTGCCACTTACGGAGACCAAACAAAAATTGGCAACTGGGCTGGCAAACTCCATATAACTACTGTCGAAGTTGGTAACAATTGTACTTTTACAGGCTCTTTCTCTGGTTGCCCAGAACTAACTGCTGTTACTTTCGGTACTGGTTATACTGAAATCAAAGCCAATATGTTTTCCGGTTGTTATTCATTCAACAACATTAAGTGGAAAAGGGGTGAAACTGTTATCGGTCAAGATGATGTTATCACCATCCCAGCAGAAATTACGTCAATCGGACAAAGTGCGTTCCGTACCACAGGTGCCACATCTGAAACAGCAGCAAAAGCCGTTGTGTTTGAAAATCGTTCAACCAATTGTACTGTTGCAAACCACGCTTTCCGTGGTATGAAGATAACAGGCGCAACAGTCAACAGTTATGCAATAATATCAAGTGCTAACAACTGCTTTGCAGAGTGTTCCAACCTCAGTGTATTCAACGGGCTTTACGGTAGTATTTCCGGTGGTATGTTCAAAGATTGCAAAGCACTGGAATATGTTAACTCTGAAACCCAGGGTGCAGCCATTATCCAGGAAGGTGCCACAACCCTTGGTAATAATGCGTTTATGAATTGTTCAGGTATCACCACTGTTGATATTCCTTCAACTGTTGTCGGTGGTGATACTCCATTCTCAGGAAGTTCTGTCAGTGTTATTATTGCAAGACCTACAACGGCACCTAAAATTAGCCTTACTGGAATGCCAGTTTCCGGTACGCTCTATACACCAGCCGATGCTGATTACTCAACCTGGTTAGCAGAGTTAGGTGAAGGGTGGACACAAGAGACAATACCTGCTTAAAGTAGTGGATTGCCCCGTTGCTATAAAAAAGAAAAGCCCTCCTACCTTGGGAGGGCATTTTCGTCGAGAAAAGAGGCATTTCATATAGAAATGTAACACAAATATATAAAAAATTTGGGACAAATCCAAATAGACTTTACAACAAATAACCGCAAAATTATATTTATGTAAAAAATGATATTAGTTCTAAAAAATAACGTCAGCAAACAAGAATTTGTTATCACCGGTCTTACCGACCTCAATACCAGTGTATTTTACTGGAGTTTTGACGTGGTTTTACCGGAAGGGGTTATTGACGGTGACTACAACTACACGTTGTCTGACGATAATAACGTACTGTTGTCAAGTGGATTGGCACGTATCGGTGATTACACACCTTCAGTAACAGCAAACACCGCTTCAACAGGTTCATACATAGTTTATAGGTAATGGATAAAGTACAATTATCTTTTGTGGCTTTGGACCCTATGGGTGTTCGAAACTTCCCCGTTTATAAGGAAATTGAATCCCGTAAGGACTACGTTCTTCAAGGGGACTGGGATGATTATCCTGCTTTTCTTTATGAGTGTTATGAGAACTGCCCTCAGCTTCAAACTATTGTCAACACATGCACGGACTTCGTGTGTGGTAATGATATAACTTCATCTGCCAGTGGTTTTGAAAACGTTGTCAACCGTAAGGGCGAAACTGTAAAGGAACTGCTTGGGCACCTGGCAAACGACTACTGGATTTTCGGAGGTTTTTATCTCCAGGTGATTAGGGACAGCCGTGGACAAATTGCCGAACTTTACTGGCTTGATTATCGTTACGTTCGTACCGATAAGTATAACGAGGCTTTCTGGTATAGCGAGGACTTCGGCAAAAAATACGGTAGAACCAGCAAGGCTCTTATATACCCAAAATATTTGAAAGACAGTACGGAGCCTACTTCTGTGTTGATGATAAAGTCCAAGTCATCAAGGGGTGTTTACCCTGGCAGTCCTTGGAAATCTGCTATGAGAAGTGTGTTGACAGCCATAGAAATCAGCAAGTTCCATATGAATGAGATTCTTAACAACTTCACCGCCAGTGCTGTAATAAACTTTAACTCAGGCATTCCTACCGATGAGCAGAAGCGGGAGATAGAGAAAAACATTATTGAAAAATTCACAGGTAGTGAAAATGCCGGAAGATTTGTCCTCAGTTTTAACAATTCCAAGGACAATATGACAACCGTTCAACGTCTTGGTGAAGACAGTTTCGATGAACGTTACCAGGCTCTCGAAAAGAACGTCCAGCAACAGATATTCACCTGTTTTGGTCTTAACCCGAATCTCGTGGGCATCAACACCGAAAACAACGGCTTTGCCCAGGAGAATTTCGATGATGCTTTCAAACTCTTCAACCGCACACGTATCAATCCGGTCCAGCAACTTCTTATTGAGGTTTGGGAAAAACTTTTCGGACAAGGAACGCTTACTATCAGCAGTTTCGGTCTTAATGATAATAACGTTGTAGATGATGTTGTTGACTAATGATATACTTTGAAAATACACAAGACCCACAAAGGGTAAGGATAATGAGGGACACACCAAATCCAGGTGCTGTTCCTACTCCTGGCGTTGAATATAGTGCCGGTACCAATATTGATATCACCGCAAACGTTATTAGCGTAACCGGCCTTACCAATTATTCTGCCGGAACAGGTATTGATATCCAGGATGGTGTTATCAGTGCTACTGGATTAACCCCTGTCGGGTATAGTGCCGGTACCAATATTGATATCACAGAAGGCGTTATTTCCGTTACCGGAATAAACACCAGTGAATTTGTCACCAGTGGTGACGTTAAAGACCAGATAGAGTCTTATGATTATGCCACAGAATCCCAGATACCGGACGTTAGTGAGTTCGTTACATCAGGGGACGTTAAAAGCCAAATAGAGGGCTATGATTATGCCACCAAGGGTGATGTTACTGCTGCCACCTCAGGGTGCCAGGAAACGCTTATAAATGGCGAAAACATACGTAGTATCAACGGGAACAGCATTTTGGGCTCAGGCAACTTGATAATAGCCGGTGGACAGGCGGTTTCAGGTGGTGATAATATTGAAGTGACAGAAGAAGGTGTTATCAACGTCACAGGTATTACATCATACCCTGGTTATTCTGCCATTTCCGGTGATGTAGCCACCCAGATTGATGAAGCCGTATCAGGCATTACTGGTGGTACCACATACCAGGCTGGCAGTAATATAGACATCACAAACGACACAATCAGTGTAACCGGTATCACTTCTTATCCTGGGTATAGTGCAATCAGTGGTGATGTTGCGACCCAGATTAATGACGCAATCAGTGGCATCACAGGCGGTACTGGCACAACATATTCTGCCGGAACCAATATTGATATCACCAACGACACGATTAGTGTTACGGGCATCACCAGTTTCCCTGGTTGGGGTAATATGACAAAAGGAAATGTAACAAGTGCCTTGGGTTATACACCTGTTGCAGTGGAAAAGGATGGTAAACAGATATGGGTTGGTTCAAGGGCAGAATATGCTGCATTATATGAGATAAGAAGTGACACTCTTTATTTTGTTTATGAGTAATGTTAATACATACATAGGAAATTCTGCAATAACAACAATTAACTACGGCACAAGCCCTGTAAACTGGGTTTATGGTGGGCGTAATCCCGTGTGGCTGAGAAATGATGAAGATTGCCAGACTTATTCGTGTATTTATAAAAGTGAACCTGGCATAGAATTACGTGTATTAAACAATATAGAAGGGGTAATTTCTATGGAAGTTGATAATGTACCAATACCAGTTTCCACAGGTATCACCCCAACCACCACTTTAACTAATTTAAAGATTGTTGTTAATAATAACAAGATAAAGTATACTTTCAGAAACGTTCCTTTTTTATGGATTGTTGATTGCCATACTAATTATATAGGTGATTTTTATTTTGCAGATGGATTACAAACGATTACTTTTCATAGTACAAACACTCGTGTTGAAAATCATTTGCCAACAAGTGTTGAAGAGATTTATGGTATGAGGAATGTGGTTTATCTTGATAACCAAGTTTTTCAGGGTACTAAAATAAAGGAATTTATTTGGAATCCACTCTCACCAGCCTTTATTGGTTCTCAAGGTGGTATCTGTTTAGATTGCACGTCTTTAACGGCAGTTACACTTGGTAATAATGTAAAGGGGTCACGATTATATAACGGATTTTTACCTGGTGATTCGTTTTATGTTAATAGATATGATAAGACAAGTGTTTTAAAAACTATAACACTTGGTAAAGGTATCACGTCAATAGGTGGTCATGCATTTGGAAAAGTTGAAGCTGAAACAATTGAAACAATAACCTTGAACAACACAATATGGCCAGAATTGGCAAATGCTACAAGAGCATCATTTTGTGGACTTGCCTACAACGGAGTCATAAACGTTCCAAGCGGTATAACCGGCACCCCCTGGACTGAATACCCAAATGAAGAATTCGCTAATAAAAACTGGACAATTAATTATATATGAAAAACATACTAATACTTTCAGAAGATTTCGTTAAATCTAATACTGAACTCAGCGACAATTACTGGGGAAAGTTTTTACTCCCAAGCATTAGGGATATGCAAGACATTTATCTTCAACAGTGTCTCGGCACCAACTTATACAACTCTGTCCTCAACAAGATTGCCAACAACGAACTTGATGGCTATTACAAAGAACTGGTAGAGGACTACGCAAGGTGGTACCTACTTCACCTGGTGGTTATGGACGCTCTGGTTGTTGCCAACACCAAGGTTGGTAACATAGGTGCCGTACATTCCCGTGATGAACAGGTGACAAACCTTACAGATGCTGAAATAGACAGGCTTGGCAAATCCCACGATATTAAAGCAAACCACTACCTCAAACGTATGCAAGAATTTTTGATTGAGAACAAATCAGAGTTCCCGGAACTTGACTCTTGCACATGTGAGGGTATGAAGGCTAATTTGAAGGCTTCTGCGGATTGTGGAATATGGCTTGGAGGCGCAAGAGGGTATAAACTCAAGTCAACACTTTCCATTTAAAGCCCCCAGCGTGACTGGTTTTTCCACGTGCACACGTTAACATGTTGCCACTGGAAATACCAGTTGCTTCACTGGCTTGTGAAGCATTATCCCATATTCTTATTAACTCACCGTCCAGAGTGTATTGTGCAATTTGTTTCGGTGGGTTTTTTATAACGTTTTGGAGTACCAGACCGTGCTTTAAACACAGGTTTTCGCACCATTTTACGAGGTTATCGTTGAGGGTGGCATAGATGGCTTTCGCTTCTTTATAAGTCTTAGGACGGGTCTTAAAAACACCAGTAATATCTATTTTCATCTGTCTTGTCCGGTTGCTCCGTTTTTCGGTTGTTGGGACATCATAATCACTGATATACTTTTCCCACACCCCACATGTTTTGATTTCGTGCAAGTAATCGTCACAGAAAATGCCTATTCTTTCGTTGTCAACAGGCCCAAAGTGAAGTTTGATGGTAATACTTATACAATACGGAACTGTCAGACATTCCGCAAGAATGTTTATCCCTTTTTTTGGATTCCCTTTATATATCAATTTAGCACGTCCCATATATCAAATATATGTTTTTTTTACCAAAATAACCAAAAACCATTTCTCGAAATAATAATATTTATAGAAAAAAGTATCATGACATTACAGGAAGTTGTTCAAACTTTAACCAATATAGCCAATTCACAACCGGCAGTTAACAGCACAACGGAAGGTAGCATTTACGAAAATCTTAATGCTAATCCCTCCCAGAAATACTTTAACATCAACATCAGCAGCACAAACCATCGTTGCGATATGGAGTTTGATTACTGGGGTTTCAATATCTTCTGTTCAGACAGACTTAAAGACGATGAAAGCAACAGACTCCAGATACAATCAGAAGCCGTTGAGATATTGAAAAACATCATCAGGACGTTCCTTGATATTGTTGATTGTGAGTTATACGATGAAGCCGTATTTACCCCCTACACACAGAGATTTACTGACATGTGTGCCGGTTGCTACGTTCAGGTTAGGTTCAGAATTCCTGTTGATTACGTTTGTGAAGAATTGTTTTAAGTATGGCTGATTTGTTGAAAGATTTCTGGGCTGGAATGCCTCTTGGACTCTACATTATGTTGCTCATTAGTGCAGGGTTGCTTATTGCTGGTTTCGTGGTTCCGCCACTTGGTGTGATATCACCATCGGTGTTGAAAGGGGCTGCAATACTTATCGGGGGAACGTGGTTGTTGTACGTTACTACCCACATACCTATTTTTATTGAAAGAGGGGCGAAAATCCGTGCTGAATATAAAGGTGCCAATATAGAGATAGGTAAAGATGCTTAAACTACTGCTGTTTATCTGGCAACTCCCTCAAAACCTTGTGGCAGTTGTGATGATGTTGTTCCTGGGAAAACGTGAAGTTGTGGATAAGACAGACTGGTGCACTTGCTATAAGGGGGAACATATGAGTGGCGGTATTTCCCTTGGTAGTTTCGCTTTCGTATCCCCATATCTTTCAACCAAACCTGAGGCTATTGCTCATGAACTGAAGGGGCATACATATCAGTCCAGAATCCTTGGTCCGTTGTACCTTATTGTTATTGGATTCCCAAGCCTGTTGAACGCCTGGATAGGATTCACAGATTGTTATTATGATTGGTGGACAGAAAAGTGGGCTAATAATTGTGCAGGACTCACTACAAACGAGTACTGCGGTTTAATATTCAAATAACATGGAAAACCTTAAAAAGATTTTAGAGTTTATTGTACTTTTCCTTGGTGTAATAGGCATCATAGGTACAATTGGTTGGCTTATTTATAGCCACGCTTGGGTAATATTGGCAGGTTTTGTCGTAGTACTCCGTTTTGCAATCCCACAAATGTGGAAAGAGATTAAAGAATTCATCAATAGTTAATGGAACTCAAACTTATCAGACGTTGGAAGAAAGCAGGATACACCATCGGTGAACTTTACGTTGATGGTGTATGGTTTTCCAATACCCTGGAAGACCGTGACCGTGGGTTAACACAGGATATGCCGTTGTCTGAGATAAAGAAACGTAAAGTCCCAAATGAAACCGCCATTCCAACTGGAGTATATGAAGTGACGCTGAAAACCCAAAGCCAGAAATTTAAGGATAAGATAAACTATCAGTTCTGTAAAGGCTATTTACCAAGGTTAAAGAACGTTCCAGGGTATTCTGGGATACTTATCCACATCGGAAACTGGGCATCTGATTCTGCCGGTTGCATCTTGGTGGGAGAAAACAAAGTTAAAGGTGGGGTTGTTAATTCGGTTGCTACGTTCCAACGCCTTTATAAGATACTGCAAGAAGCAGACAAGATTACAATAACGATAGTATAATCCCCCTTTTCAATATTATTCCTGCATAGGTTAGCCTATGGACTTGCCTTGCGAAAAACCCCGGATAACACCGGGGTTCTTTTATAATGCCTTTGTGGTGATTTCCTTCCCAACCTGGTATGTCTCTCCAAATCTCTTCCATT
>Ga0326511_10001138_pt1 | contig 22382 bp, 26 predicted proteins | sample 0_2496_0518_D_FD_203701 | JGI IMG/M metagenome (GOLD analysis project Ga0326511, IMG submission 203701) | Bovine rumen microbial communities from UC Davis, California, United States - 0_2496_0518 | ecosystem: Host-associated > Mammals > Digestive system > Stomach > Rumen | place: USA... | reverse complement strand
TTGTTTTGACAAAAAAGAGGTTATTTAACCTCTTTTCGTTCTTGGATTAGTAGTAGTGCTTTCATATATCCAACTATCTGGATCTATTTGTGTAGTATGATCTGTTGTTGTATATTTATAATCAGTACTAGTCCAGGTTGGGCCATAATCCCACCAATTAGGATAGTGTGGATAAATAGGATAAGGAGCATAATGAGTACATAGCTCATTTGTTTTATCGCATCTGCCGCAAGGTAAATAATATTTACATCCAGTGAAGTTTAAATCTAAATTTAATTCTTTTGCCATAATTTCCTCCAAAAAATACTATGGGTATTTTTATTTTAGGTTTTCGATGCACACACTCAGTGCCGGCCGGTCCAGACTTGTAATCACTTTTACATGCCCTTCTTTGTGACGAACAATATACAAAAGTCTATGATATTGTTCTTGTGTAAGATCAGTATTTTCAAAATATACAAAATCATAACAATAACCTCTTAACGTATCAAAATTATGAGGTATTTTCATAATACGAAGTTCAAGATTATCATTAATAGATATTCTAATTTCATTTTGAGTTGCTCTATACGTAGAGAATGGATGACTATCCATAATTAAATCTACTAAAGCATGTCGCAATTCTTCAGTTCTATATAAATATAATATTTTCATTAGAAGTACCATTGGGTTCCCAATATCTCATAATCTTTGATCATAAGCTGTGGGCCATTATCCCATCCCGTATTGCGTGCGCATGTTCCAATAACATCTATCATAACAGTTTGATCTATGCTATTTGGAAGCAAATTTTTGTACTCATCTTCTGATACGCCGAACTTAACAGCACTTAACCCAGAAGGGAATGCAATTTTAAGTGTTGAGCCAAACAATTTAGTGTTATCTTCTGTAATAGGAACGCCTTGAATTAATACGAGAGGTTCTTCTACTCCTTGACCCCATAAATCCTTAGCATCTGCTATTTCAAGAATGTCTAAATTGTCTATCTTGTTTGGTAAATATGAGACATCTACAATATAAGAAGTTCCAAAATCTGCATCCTTTAATTTTTCATTTGAATAAGCAATAAACTTATCAACATTTGAATCTAAGATGGCCAAACCTAAAGCATTATCATGTCCTTCCGCCAAACTGAAGAAACCACTATCGTTTGCAAACTGCTGAAGAGATGGAACCGAATCATTGACTGGATTGCGGCCAGAGCCAGACCATAAGACTTCTCCTGTTTCTGGGTCAAAAGTTAGATTCAATAACATAACAGGGTGGCCGTATTTGGACATAACCTTGTTCGCAATTAATCCAGTAATAGATTTACTTTCTTCTGTTGGATTTTCCCATTTAATAAGGATAATCTTATTTTGATCCAAATGCTCATTCTGAATTTTTTTGCAGACTTCATCAAAGATAGTATCTCTTGTTTTATCCTGTCTTTTTTTAACATTAGTACATGTGCGCACGGCCTGTTCAACAATAGTTTCCATGTCTCCTGGCTTATGGCCTCGCTTAATTGAGGGTACTAATGTATATGCCTTTTGTTCAAGCATTGATTCAAAAAGACATTCTTTTTCTTGTTGCGTTCCAACTCTTGTGACTGCATTGACAGAAGGAGCTATATACCACGCCACTCCTTCTGGAGAAGGTTGATCACTCTTCAATGAATATTCATTCTTGGCAACCATTGCCTTTAAGAATGGATTATTTATATTAGCAAGACCCAGACTAATTAATTCATGTGTTTCATAGTCTTTTAGTTCCATTACATCGGCAATAATTCCAAGAGCAGCTAAATCCAACATTTCTTTTGCATAAGAAGTCTCATTCATTTCGTCAATATATGAGCAGAATTTATACACCATTCCAACTCCACTTAAACTCTTTGTTGGATAGCCATCATCTAATTGATTATTGATAACAATAGCGTTTTCTGAATAACCAGTAGTATTATGGTGATCAATAATAATTAGATCAACACCCATTCGTTTAAGAATTTCATGCTTGTCAAATTCGTTACTGCCTGCATCTGGACAAATAACAAGTTGTGGTCTTACTTGTTCAATTTCTTTCATTAATAGGCCATGGCCTTTATCATCGTGCATTGCCCATGAAACATGCTGTTGAGTGAAACCTGGAAAAAATTTGTATAAATAATTAATCATGAATGCGGCACTGGTATAACCATCGCAATCACTATCAACATTTACAAATATGTCATGTTGAGCTGCAATATGATATATTAGACATCTTGCTGCTTCATGCATATTTTTAATGGACGCAGGATTTATAATATCTGCTTCAGTTACTCTTAAATAATGATCGGGATTCTCAATTCCCCTGTTTCTCAATATCCCGTATAAGATAGATTCATTTTCTTGTCGTTTATCTTCTCGAATTGTATATTTCATTACAATGATATCCTTTCACTAAATAGTTTCAAATATGTTTCTTTACCTTTATCAACAGGAGAATCTTTATATCCTGTTATCATGTTTTTATCAAATATAAAACTAATCTTAACATAATTATTATATTTACTATGAATTTTCATTAAATTCTTAGTTAATTTCTTAAATTCATCATCACCAATTTCTTTAAACTGGCGGTCAAGGGCTACTATGACTTCACGCACCCCGCAGTCCATAAGCAAACTCATTTGATGCTCAGATATGTTACTACCGCAGCACGCCACAGAAATATCGTTTTCATGCCCGAAATATGTCTGATATTTCAAACAGGATTTTTCTCCTTCAAAAATTACTGCGCGTTTAGCTTTATTTATATTCCTTTTGGAATTATTTAAATTATATAAAGCCATACTTAAAGGATGATTATATTGAATTTTATTTACAATTAATGGACGATATTTTCCGTACATTTCTGCATCTTCTTTACTTAGAGTTCTACCTCTAATTCCAATTAATCGTCCTACATCGTCAAAGTGCGGAATAGTAATTTGATTTCCACCTGGAAAGTACCCTATTTTATTATAATCAAGCACTTCTTGAGAAATTCCTTCCTCTAACCAAGGAAGAAGTTTTACCTTATAGTTAAATACTGTAAGGATATTTTTCTCAAAAGGTTTTAACTCAACACCATAATCTTTTAATTCAATTCTTTCAATTTTATCATATCGCTCAAAGATGTCCCAATCGGAAAGTTTTTCACCTTCTTCACTTACATAAGTTCCTGAAATTCCGAATCGGAATGCGATAAAACGCACGGCCTCATTAAGGTCAATATCTTTGTGCTGTTGGATTGAAAATACTTTAATAGCTAATTCAAATATATCAAATGATTCATCGCCAGCAGTATATGAAGTAAATAGTCCTGAATTGGAATAATAGTAGAGTTTTCGCGAACCCTCACCAGGAGGATTATGATCTATCGTTTCTGCGATAATACCTGTGCTTGAATACTGAGGATTTCCACCCCAATCGGCAAGCAATTCAAATATATTATCTATATCAAGACTTTCTCTTATCTCTTGCTTGTCGTAGTTAAGCATAATTCCTCCTAGAATGCACTTGGTTCAACTTGAATTTCAAAATCGTCAATTGGAACAAACTGATAACGCCAGTCGGTTGCGTACATTGGATTAACTCTACATGTACTTAAATCTGCTTTACACCATAGATAAATACCTACGTATCGGCCTCTACGATTTTTATAAACAGATAGCTTTAAATCCGGCTGTTCAAGTCCATTATCTTTAATTAAAGTATCTAATGAATCAAGGTCTTTTTGAGTTACTTTAAGTAAGATACTGCCATAGTCAATTTTATCTGCTATGGATTTTGCTCCACGAAGTAAATTTTGATCGGGGGTTTCTGATTCCTGATAATCTGCATTTAACTGTGTTGCAGATTCAATGAAAATATCGTATTTATTACACAAGTCTTTTAACTTAATAGAAAGCATGAATAATACGTTATCTTCTCTTAATTTAACTCCACCAGAACGACGAGTGATTTCTTCCAAAATCTTAATAGAGGTATGAATATAGTCATGGAAAACATATTTTATATTATGTTCTCGCAAATTCTTTTTAATAGTATCTTCAATATCCTGTAAAGAGAAATCTGGAAGTTCTTCTACATATATTGGAGAATGTTTTAATATATCTGCGGCTTTACGTACCCTTTGAAGTTCATCACCTTCATACTGATTATTGATGATATGCTCTTCATCCACGCAGGATAAGAATGCAATCATCATTGTCTGAATTTCTTCAAGTTCCTGCTCAGTTGAGATATATAGACATGGCTCTGCTACACCATTGCCAATCCAGCCAAGCATTTTATCGTAAATCATATCTGCGCCAAGATAGCAACAATCTGCTATCATGGTACGGGATTTACCGACACCAGTAGCCGCAGAACGCAGATAGAATTTCTTTAATCTTGCGCCGCGGGTAACTCGATTAATAAAACGACCATATAGAGGAGAACCTACTTCTGGATAAGTCATTAGTCGGTCAATTAAAGCGTCAATGCCTTCTCCTGCATGGTGAGTTTCTCCAAAACTTCTGCTGACATAATTGATACGAATACTTTCAACCATTGTATCAACTTTATCCGCAATTTGTTCAAGAGTTAAATTATCCAATTCTTCCTCTTGGAGCTGAAGTTTCTTAGTATCAATTAAATTAGGATCATATATAAAGGTAACATCAATTCCATACTTCTCATATGTACGTAAAAGCGTCATTTTCTTCATTCGATTATAATAAAAATCAAACGCTGATGGCAATGCTTTTTCCGCAGCTGATTTAAGCCACTGCTCACCTTTATTTACATTAAAGATAGCTTGGCTTTCTGGTTTTGTAGAAAAAAAGTCACTAATATTTTCTACTGTAATTTCATTTGCGCCAAGATGATAAATTCTTTCAATCGCGCCAAAGATAATTTTATGAAAATCGGTTGTAAAATCATCTGCATTAAATGAATATTTATCTGTATCATCTAATAAGGAGGGCTTGATAAATAAACTACCCAAAACTTGAACTATCGCAGTTTGATCTACATATGCGCTACTCATTATTATCCTCCTTATCTAAATCTAAGAACGAAAACGAAGATTTCTTCTTGACTTTTCGTTCTGGAACTGGAATTGAAATTCGTATAGTTTTTGGCTCATATTTTTCTAATATTTTGGGAGTATCTTTGGCATGTTGATTTGCTTCCCAAATAGAGTAAAAATAACGATATGCTTCATCGTACATATATGGAACAATACCAATAGAGCCATTACCTTTTTCTATTGGTTCTTTCTTTACTTCATATACATACTGCATTGTCCTAATCATACCTGAATATGAAAAATTATTCTTTTCATGATAAGACCTAGCCAATCTCATAGTTCTTGGATAATCAAATAATCTTCCAAATAATTGACTGCAATATTCTAATAACATATCGAAATCTTTTTCTTCTTTGGTTTTCGCCGCTTCGCGTTCGTCATAACAGGTTTGATGTGCGTACCAGCGTCCCTTTTTAAAGGCTGGCTCTTTATCTGCGTCAAATGTTTTTCCGCAAATGCGACACTTTACTAAATGTGCCATTTCGAGAATCTCCTAACTTATTATAACATATAAAATAAAAAGAGTCAATATGTGACTCTTTTTATGAAGGGGTTTATAACTCTTTAATCTCATCTACGATAAGAGCGATGAATTCTGCCTGATCTCTTGTAGCCTCAGACGCCTTCTTACCCTTGCCAAGATAGCGATTAACGATTTCAGTAATTTTAGGTCCATTTGCAGGATCTTTTCTCATTAAATTACCAGTAAGTTTCTGGAACTCCGCCATGAGTGCGTCGAAGTCATATTCAGGAGCAATCACGTTAGAGATTCTTTCCTGAGTAATAAACTTGTTATTTGTCTCAGCAGCTTCCTGGTCGATAGCCTTATTAAGAGCTTCGACAAGACTCTGATAGCTGAACGGAATTTCTGGTTCAATGTATTTGAATCGGCAACCTGTATCTACTGAACCATCGAGAGAACGAAGAATTAATCTACGTTCGCCATTTATAATATCGGCACAAGCGTAAATATCTGCCATACCCTTAATGATTTCATTTGCAGATTTCTGTGCTGTTGGAACCATCTGGTTATATTCTGTTCCATCCTTCTTCTTAAAGGTTTTATCCGCAGAGTGAGAGATGAAACAAACTGCATAACCAAGCTGAGCGATAGTTCTGAAAGAGTCTTCGAACTCCTTCTTATATTTTGACCAGCCATTTGTGCTCCAACCGCCATCGCCAATATTCTCGATGCCAAGCTGATTACAGATATACTTTTCACAGAGGGATGCTGCAATATCTACGGTATCAATAATAATTGATTTATAAACTGCCTGAACTTCTGGTTTCTTTAATTCTCTTAAAACTTGTTTAAATTCGCCCCAAGTTGTAATATCCTGTGCGATAACGCCAGGTAAAGCGTTATAACCTCTTTCAAAAGCGAGAATAAGAGCACCTGGAAACTGGCTTCCAAAAGTAGTTTTACCTACCTTTGGAATGCCATATACATAGGTGATATATCCAGAGAGGTCACGAGATACTTTATGAGGCTCAATTTGTAATAAATTAATAGCCATATATCATATCTCCTTTTAATTAGAAATCAAAGTTGTCATCTGTTGCAGGTAGATCAGGAGCAGCCTTTGTTGTTGCTGCCTTTGCCTTTGGAGCTGCGTTAGCAGCACCAATTGCATTACCCTGAGAAGCCTTGTATTCTTCTCTTCTTTGCTTGAGTTCAGCAAGAGTGTTTTCACGAGCCTGAGCTGCTGCCTTAAGGTCATTGAAGGTAATTGTTTCTTCAAGACCGAACTCATAAGGTTCTACTGCTGCCCAAGTGACAACATAATCTTTATTAGAAGTAGGAACTTCTCTTACGGAATCGTCTCCGAATGCAGACTCTTCTCTAATTAAACGAACGCCCTGTTCAGAAATAATCTGACCCTTAATCTTTGTGAAGACAGGGTTCTTTGGACTTGCTTCAAGTCCTCTGAAGTAATCCATAGCCTTTTCATTTACAACAGAGAATGTAACTGGAAGCATATCTCCTCTGAAGTTAAAGATACGACCATCAATGATTACCTTTGCAGGAGAAGTAACATTTCCTGCATCATCCTCGATAGCATCTCTATCGCGAGCACCAACGATAACTACATCTGCTTCAAATGTGTTACGCTGATTTTCATTTTCATTAATAGAAGTAGTTACATGAACGAATCCGCCCTCACATCTTTTTACAGATACAAGTTCCTCTGCACCATTACGGTCAGAATAGAATTCGTTAAGGCCAATAGTAGAATCAACACGAACCTTTGCCGCCTTATCTCCTACTTCTGGATCTGTGTAGCAACCAATCTTCTTATCAATAATACTCTTTAATGTTGTGAATGTTGCATTTTCCTTGCCCTGCTTTGTTGTAGCGGTAACATAGGTGAAATGAACTGGTACAATATTTGTCATTGCATTATTTGTTGCAACTTCAATTGCGCCACTAATAAATTCTGTGCCTGGCTTTTTGGAGTTAGGGCCAGAGACCTTTAATTCAAGACTATGCTGGTATAAAACGCCTTCAATTCTAGTACCATTAATCATTCTCTTCTTCATTTTAATAATTCTCCTTAGTCAATTTTATAGTTTTTTCCTTTATCTGTTATAGCATATACCACAGGATCTTTAGAAACCTTTTCAGCGAAGCCGTCTGATACCAATTTTCTTAAAGCACCAGATACAGCTCTGGAAGAAATTCCCAATCCATTCGCAATATCTTTTGCTTTACCAAGCTTGATGTCATTGTCCTGCATATACTTTAGGACAACTTTTCCACTATCAGTAATTTCAGGTTTTCCTGCATTATCATCTTCAAGGATTTTGATATAATCTTTTATATCATCTGAAATAATACTATCTGTAAATGCTTTATCGTGTTCCATTAGTTTGTTAATAAAATCTAAAAATTCTCTTTTCATTGTATTTTCCTTTCAAATCCTTATACTTTATTATAACAAAAAAATCCAATAGAAGCAATTTACTTCTCTTCGTCAAAGATGAGTGGTGTGCTGTAAGGTAATTCATGCGCCCAATCAATAAATTGCGCCCATTCAGTTAGCTTATGCCCCTGTCTTTGATGGCAGATAGTTCTTAAATTTTCATAATTCATAGTTACTGTTCTTGTCTGTAGCCAGCCTTCTGGTAGCCAACGTACAAGTTCTTTCCAGTAACGCTTGTCTTTTGTTTCATTGTACTTTTGGCGTAAAGACTCCAAATAGCTGATGAAATCTTCTGGTCCTATTCCAGGAACATTTTGTTCTAAAAATAGACTATTGTAATCGTCGATTTCAAAACAATTTATTGTAATAGGAGTTGAAGCTAGTTTATGCATTGTAGAAGTAGAATTAGCACAAGTGCCTACCTTATATGTATCGAACTCCTTCCACCAATAAATCGGTGCGGTAATATCTACGCTTACAAAAATCTGACGTAAAAATTTACGATGTTCTGGTCCGCCCGCAATTAAGCGTTTAGCCAAGTCCATATCGTTTGGGCCAATCCAGGTCATTTTATATGCATGCCCTGTTTCATCTGCTTTAATGGTGCCATTTTTGAAAAGCCAATCGAGATATTCATCTTCTTTACGGCCATATTCAACTGTTCCTCTTTTAAGTTCAGGATGCATTTTTTCTACCCACTTATCAGCGATATCAACCCCAAAAAAGTTAATATCTCCAGAAAGTGTAAAACGGCTATCTGATCTATCCCAACTTGCTAAAGGATTACGCATACCCATTATAGCATGATTAATATTACATACTTCATAATTTTCAAATTTCATTAAATATTTCCTCCGAATCCCTTAACATCGCATCCAATTGCCGCAAGAAATTCATCAATATCATCTAAATAACAGTTTGGTAAATATTTGCTTGATTCTTGCAAAAATTCAATATAAGATATAATTGTAATATCATATCCATATGATTTTGCTTTAACCAGCATTGCTTCTGGATTTCTACATACAAATGTAGCGCCCTCAGCCGCACATAAACCCATAATTTCTTTTGTTTTGCCACTACCTGGCTCACGAATTATTTTAACCATTATTTATTCCTCTGTGTTGTTTCCACGAGTTGTATTAAAGCCATAATCTGCGCTTTGGAAATAATCAATCCAAAAGCGTTCGCGTTCATTTAATCTTGAACGGTCACATTCCTCAATGACTTCATACATAAAATGCTCTGGACCAACATCTTTCATTTCTGTATAAAATCTATTGTTTGATGCATTGATACCAAGTCCTGCCTTAATATGATCTCTAAATCTAGTCCGAATATCTACACTTTGTCCGATATAGCATTTATTGGTATCAAGGTTTGTTATTTTATATATACCAACCATAGGAGTTCCAGAAGGAGTAACTCTGTTTAATAAATCGGTAACTGGACGCTTGTAATAAACTTCCCAAATTACCTTATTAATGGCAGAAGTATCTCCTCGCAATTCTTTAACTGCCTTTTTGAGAACATCTATATCCCATAACTGGTTTTCTGTAATATGAATTTGATAAAATTTCTTTTTATCTTCTGATGCAAGTCTGCGAAGTTCTTCTTCATTTGCGGCACGGACCTTCTTTTTCATTTCATCCAAAAGGTCTGATACCTCAACCACTTCATCAACTCTTGCCTTATATTCCTCTTGGACTTCTTTTAAAAGTTCAAGATATTGTTCTTTTGCTTCATTTTCTGCTTGACGATATTTCTTCGATGCTTCTTCAGCAGATTGCGACATACGCTCTTGCATTGCGTCAAAAGCTAAATCATATGTTTCTTGCGCCTTAGCCTTTGATTCTTCTGAAATACGAGTTATATCATCATTTAAATCTTTCTTTTTATTTACTAACGCTTGAATTGCAGTTTCTTCTGAAGCAATTTTTGATATTAATTCATTATGTTTTGCAGTTAATTCTTTATTTTTCTCTTCGGTTTCTTTATCGAGTTCTACTTTTGCTTTATAGAATGTATTTAATAATAAATAACCATAGGCTAATAAAGCAACTACAAATACTATGATTAAAATATGTACTCAACTCATTCTAATACCCTCTTAGAAAAATAGGGGTAGAATTTATCTACCCCATATTTAACTGTTATTACTTCGCATCTACTTCTGCATCTGGGTCAAATGCCATACCTTCAGCGGTTAGACTGAGAAGCTTGATTGGCTTATGAGAACCATCATCTAATGTGAGTTCTGCAGGTGTGCGAACACCGAGTCCCTTACGGCAGAGTGCTGTGAAGCATCCATCTACAGAACGCTTGTTAGGAATGCCGAGAGCCTTTGCAACGTCCTCTGCTGTGAGGTCCTCACCATTGTGCTGCTTAAGATAATTCAATACATTTCTAGAATTTTCATTCATTGCCATAATAATAATTTCTCCTTTAATCTAATATATTTTATTATTGATGTAAAAATTATATCACATTTTTTTAGTTAAGTCAATTTATTTTTTATTTAATTTTTTCAGCACCAATTCATCAATCTCAAAAAGTTCTTCCAAGCTCAAATTATTTTTTAGGCAGATATCCTGTATCTCCTGTTCTGCGGTCTCACGCAATGTTGGGTTTGAGCGCATACTTTCGAGCTGACTTATTCGTTCTGCGATTTTCTTTTTACGTGCCTTACTTGCCATAACTGTTCCTTAATTTTTACATTTATATTATACATAATTTTTTTTATTAACGCAAGAAGTTAGAAATAAATTCCTCTTCTGTGATAATAGGTACTCCGAGCTGTTTAGCTTTCTGGTTTTTACTTGAGACTGAATCAATATCATTGTTAATAAGATAAGTCGTTTTGGACGTAATAGAAGTTCCTACTTTACCTCCTTTAGCTTCAATATCCTTCTGGAGGGCAGCTCTATTTTTATAAGTTTTCAAAGAACCAGTAATAACGAAAGTTTGACCTACTAAAGAAGAATCTTGCTGTTCTTCTTGAAGATTATTTTCGTCAAAAGTTAAAATTCTTACTATTTCATCAGCTTCGGTATAGTTAAAATGTTTAATGCTATGATCTATTTCAATTCCAAAATTATCTAATTTAAAGAAATGATAAGAATCATCTTTAACCGCATCTCTAAATTCTGCATAAGTCTTAAAATGTTTAGCCAATTCTTTTGCAGTATTTCGACCAACAAGCGGGATACCAATAGCTGATATAAGCATCCAATGTTGTGTTTCTTGAAGCAGTAATTGCGGTCAAAATTTTATCTACTGATTTAACACCAAATCCTGGCTTTTTAATCCATTCATCCTTGTGATCCTCAAGCAGATAAATATCTTTTAGATTTTCAATCCAACCCCAGTCAATAAGTTTTTCTAAAGTTGCTTCAGATAATCCTTTAATATCTAAGCCTTTCTTTCCGCAATAGTGATCTAATCTATTTACTAATTTACCTGGACAACCTGGATTTGCACAAACAAAATTCATAACTCCATCTGGAGAAGTCTCAAGTGCTACGTCTCCACCGCATACTGGACACTGTTCTATCACATCATTTGCAGAAACACCCCCAGCCGCAACAATCTCTTCATAACCATGATGAGGACCTGCTTCTAAGATTTGAGGTATAATCATATTTGCTTTAAAGATTTTGACCTTTTCGCCATGATAAGCACAAGGGCCTAAAACCTTACGCATCACGCTATAATTATGAAGACTTGCTCGTTCAACAGTAGAACCATCTAATTCAATCGGTTCAAATACTGCTACTGGTGTAAGCACCCCAGTACGGCCCATAGTCCAGTCGATATATCTTAAACGAGATTCGACTGTCTCAATTTCTGGTTTCCACGCGATTCCATCCCTGAAGTGGTGGCCAGTTGCGCCTAGAGATTCCGCATATGCGTAGTCATTAAATTTCCATACAACACCATCATTTGGAATATCTTTATCCAGGTTTCTAACCTGTCTATTTACTTCATCAACATCATTAAGGTTTAAATCTGGTAAAAGATAAGGTACAACATTAAACCCCAAACCAAGAGCGGTTCTAAGTGCGTCTGTTTTGGTTTGACCTGGTTCAGGAGTAATAACTTCCCACGCGATAAATGTAATCAGACGCTCTTTTACAATATTTAAATCAAGTAAATTTAATGAACCAGCAACCGTATTACGAGGATTTTTAAATTCATTATTTTTATTGATTTTATCAAAAGCGTAGTATTTAATAACAGCTTCACCATCTATAATATATTCACCAGGCATTCCAATAAATGTTGGCGTACAGGTAAAATATTTAACATGTTCTGTAATATCAGAACCAATCTGGCCGTCACCTCTTGTATTGGCGGAATATAAATGACCATTTTTATATTTAAGTCTAACTGAAACACCATCGCATTTTAATGATGCGAAAACAGGTTTATCCTTGCAAAAATCTTTAATCTCTTGTGCTGTATGACATTTATCCAGACTTAACATTGGACGCGGAGTAATAGCAATTTTCTCTAGCTTATCTAATACTGGTGCGCCAACTATTTGAGAACCTCTTTGCTCTTCTGGAATTTCATACTTCTCTTCAAGTGCTTTTAGTTTTTCCAATTTTAAATCATACTCTTGATCTGACATAATTGGAGTATCTGTATTATAATATGCATCATTTGCTGCTTTTATTTCATGTTCTAAATTTTTTACTTTTTTTGAATTAATAAACATAGTTAAAAATCCTCTTTAAAAAATCGCTGAAGGGCTTTATAATCATCTTCTTCTTCAAAGGCTTCTTCCCAAATAACTGAACCAATATATACTTTATCTCTAATATCAAATTCATCTAATAAATCAACTTCTTTTATATGTTTTTTACCTTTTGATTCATATAAAGAACCTGCTGGAATAGTATAATAGCCTAATAAAATAACATCAGTATAAGATTCTGCTCCATACCAGCCGCAAAAATTGCCTTCGCCTTCCCAGTGATGACCATTGTTAAATTTAAATAAACCAATAGCAGTTGTATGATAATTACTTTCTTCATTTAATCTATTAACATAATATTTCATATTTATATTTTACCATAATTTTTTATTAAAAACAAAAGGTGTATTTCTACACCTTTGAAACTGACTGTATTCTATCTTTAATGGCTATTACACCAGCTGCATTTCGTCCAAGAGTAGAAATATCCTTAGCTGAAATACAGATTGATTTAGAAAGTCCTATAATAAGAACTGTATCTTCATCATTAAGAAGTGCGGCATCGGCCACTTCGCTGTCACCCTTATAACAGATAACACCCTTTCCGCCACGCTTCTGTGTAATGAATTCACTAGCAGCAACTCTCTTACTATTTCCATTTACCGCAAATATTCCAAGAGAGTCATTTTCATCTCTCACTACAAGTGCGGCGACTACTTCATCTCCATCATTAAGAGTAATACCTTTAACTCCCTGCGTTGAACGAGAAGTAGGAGCAATATCTAATGAGCTGAATTTAATACACATACCCTTTTTGGTGATAAGCATAATTGGTTCATCTTTGATTAAACCAATACTTGCCAAACTATCGCCTTCACGCAATGAGATAGAAGAGATACCAGTTTTCTTTTTTGTCTTAATATATTCATCTATTGGAGTCTTCTTAACAACACCATTCTTTGTTACAAACAATACGAATTTTGCATCAGTATCTTTGTAGATAGAATATATTACTGCTGGCTTTTCATTTGGCGCAAGAGAGAGAAGTGTTGTAATAGGGACACCCTTTGTTGTATTATTTGTTTCAGGAATCTTATCAACCAAGAGTCGATACATATTACCTTTATCTGTAAAGACCATTAATGAATCTACCGTGTTGGTTCTGATAACAGAATTTACAATATCATCATTAGTTTTGACTCCCTTGCCGCCTCGCTTTTGAGTTTTAAATGCGGTTACAGGAACTCGCTTAATTAAACCAGATTCAGTCATAATTACCGCTACTTTCTCTGGCTCAACTGCGGCGATTTCTTTATCTTCCTTTGCTATGGTAATCTGTGCCAATTCAGTCTTACGGTCATCGCCAAATTCATTTACAATCTGACCTAATCTGCTAAGAATTATATCTTTCTGCTTTTCGTCAGAACTTAAAATAAGATTATTAGAATTAATCCTATCTAAAAGCTCATCTCTTTCTTGATTTAATTCAATTCCTTCCAATTTAGCCAAGGAACTTAATCTCATTGCAAGAATAGCTTTTGCTTGATTCTCTGTAAATTTATATTTAGCGATTAAAGCATCTTTTGCCGCAGCTGAATTATCAGATTTCTTAATTAAAGCAATGATATTATCAATATCTTCGATTGCTTTTAACAAGCCCTCAATAATTTCAACGCGAGCCTTATCTTTTCTAATATCGAATTCAAGTTCTCTTCTTAGGCAAGAAAGATTATGATCCACATAAATCTTACAGCAATCTTTAAGGTTTAACTCTGTTGGAGTTTTACCCACAAGAGCAACCTGATTATAAGAGAATGTCGTTTGTAAATCTGTCTTTGCGAAAAGTTGATTTACAATATAATTTACATTTGCTCCACATTCGAGTTCAATAACAATTCTAATACCTTTCTTGTTAGTTTCGTCTCGAACATCATCAATACCGTTAATTTCTTCTGCGGCATCACCAATTTGTGCAAGTAAAGATTCTACGGTAATTCCATAAGGAATCTCATAAAATACGATACTATTTTTCTCTGTTTTATATTTTCCTCTAATTTTTACACTACCATGGCCTGTTCGCATAATATCAGGAATATCATCTTTATTGATGACAATTCCTCCTGTTGGAAAGTCAGGACCTGGAAGAGTTGGTTCTTCACCGTTCATATACTGAGCGATTGCCCCAGCCACTTCTTTAAGATTATGTGGCGCCCAGTTACATGCCATAGCTACGCCAATACCGCTATTTGGATTGCAGAGAAGGTTAGGGAAAATTGAATGTAAAACAACAGGTTCTTCCATTGTTTCATCATAATTTGGAATGAAATCTACAATATCTTTATCCAATCCTTTTAATAAACCCTTTTCCGCAATTTTAGCTAAACGAGCCTCGGTATAACGTGCGGCCGCAGGTCCATCACCTACAATGTTGCCATTATTACCATGCCAGTCAATAAGCGGATAACGCATAACCCAATCTTGAGAAAGTCGAGCCATTGCACCATAGATAGAACTATCACCATGAGGATGAAGCTTACCCATTACATCTCCAACGATTCGGGCGGATTTAACATGTGGTTTAGAGGATGAGCGACCTTCAATATCACATGAATATAAAATACGCTTTGCTACTGGTTTGAGGCCATCTAATGCAGATGGAATTGCTCTATCAGTATTTACCGCATATGCATATTCAATAAAATTTCGATGTAATTCATCATAAATATCATTATTCTGCATATATTGCCTCTCCTAACAATATCTAAATTGACTTGTTTCTAATAACAAATCTTCTAAACATAAATTATCATACCTTGTATATGGAATTCTAATTAATGGGATATTGTTTTCTTTACACCACTTGTTCTTAAATTCATCATATTGTTTTCTTTTTTCAAATTTTTCTTTTGTATTCCATCCAGGTCCTGGTTGGAAATGTTGAATTCCATCATATTCAAGTAAATAATGATTATTTATATAAAAATCAAATCTTAGGCGTGTATTATTTTCACCTACCAATCCATTAAATGTTTTTTGAGTAATATAATCAATATTATTTTTACTTAAAATAATATTAATTTTTTCTTCTCCTTTAGAATTTATACATCCACAAGAAATTTGACCTCCTAATAAGCGTGCGCTTGGAATATATACTATATTACCACAATCACATTTACATTCCCAATAAACACAACCATCTTTTCTATAGGCTTCTTTTAAAACAAGTAATTTTCCGAAACGCTGATTGGTTAATTTAGCAGATCTAGTTTGACTAATTAATTCTGCTTTATAACAACCACATGATGTTACATGGCCAGACTTTAAACTGGTTGATGTAGCTATTGTTGTATTTCCACAATCACACAAACATTTCCAAGCTGTACGTTCTTTAAAAGGATATTCCTCTATAACAGTTAATCTTCCAAATTTTTGTCCGATTAAATTTTCTTTTTTAGCTTCTGAAATGAGACGTTTTTTTTGACATCCACAAGATTTTATATGATTAGATTTTAGATCACATGATGTAACAGTTACTATATTCCCACAATCACATCGACATTTCCAAGCAGTTCTATTTTTAGAAAAATCTTCTTCTATAACCGTTAATGATCCAAATTTTTGCCCAATTAAATTTTCTTTTCTACTTTGTGAATATAACTCTTTGGTTTTACATCCACATGATTTGGTATGTTCAGTTCTTAAATTATTTACCATAACAGCCGTTATATTTCCACAATCACACTTGCAACACCAAACAGGAATTCGTCCTTTATTTTCTGTACGATACAATGGAGTTAAATAATTAAATTTTTTATTTCGCAAATCTTCAGCTCTGCCTAAAGGAATTTTAGGATACCCAGGTATTTCTTTTATTTCATCATAATTATTCGGCATTATATTGTCCTGCCTCCTCACTATGATTCTTAATATATTCTTTTCTTAAACCTGCGCTTGAACCCATGAGAGTTTCAAATAACATATCTGCGGCCTTGGCATCTTCGATTGTAATTTGTTTGATAATGCGATTATTAGGATTGGTAAGAGTTTCTTCTGTTTCTTCAACAGACATTTCTCCAAGTCCTTTTAGACGATTAACTTGATACTTACTGCCTTGATGTGTCTTTCTAAACTCCTCAAGTGCCGCATCATCTTTAAGGTACTTATAGCCTTTATTTCCTCCAAGAGTAATCTTATATAGAGGAGGAACGCCCGCATAGATATAGCCATCTTCAATAAGCTGAGGACAGAAATTCCAAATGAAAGTATAGAATAGATTCTTAATATGACTTCCATCTACGTCAGCATCAGATTCAATGATAATCTTACCATATCGCAAATCCTCAGGCTTATATGTGATTTTCATTGTTTTCATATCAACAGTCAATCCAAAAGCATCAATCATTGTCATAATTTCTGCGTTCTTCTGGATTTTATCTAATGTTGCTTTCTGAGTATTTAGAATCTTACCTCTTACTGGCATAACTGCTTGGAACGAGTTATCTCTTGCAAGTTTGAGGTTGCCAGAAGCGGAATCACCCTCTGTAATATAAATCTCACAATCCTTACGTGGCTTTCCTTTGCAGTCCGCAAGTTTTGTGTCGAATTTAAGGGCTTTCTCTTTCTTCTTAGTTGCGGCACGAGCTGTATCACGAGCCTTCTTTGCAGCTTCTCGTGCTTTACGTGCGTTGATTGCTTTGTCCGCAATTAATTTAACTTCTTTCTCGTTCGCATTCATCCAAGAGACTAGGTTATCAACAAGGGCGCGAGTAAATGGTGCCATATCAATCTTAGTAATTCTTGATTTGACCTGAGCATCATATGCTACTCCTGGTGCGGTAATATTGAAGATAATGTAAAGTCCTTCTTGAATATCTTCACCAGAAAGATTTTCTTCCTTATCTTTGAGCCACTTCTTCTCTTTAAAGAACTTGTTAAACTCTCTTGTGATGATGGTTTTAACCTGTACGATATGCTGGCCAGATTCAGTAAGACCTGTATTTACATATGGAATCAATGTCGTGCCATATGAGGAGGTATAGGTCATTACCATATCCATTTTATTCTTACCATCTACGAAATTCATATTGAAACGATTATCAATTAATTCATTTGATTTAACCGCTTCATCTACAAGGTCATTGATACCGTTCGTAGAGGTATAAGAAGTTTTTTCTCCATTGGCATTAAGATTAATGGTTAAACCTGGACACAATGCTGTAATAGTTTTAAATAAGGTTTTTATCTTATTTAACTCTACTGTTGTGTGCGTGAAAAATTCTTCTGATGGTTTCCAGCAAACTCTTGTTCCAGTATCGTATCCAGTTAATTCACTACAAGCACCACTTTCTCTTTTATCAAAAACACCCTCAAGAAAACGACAATTTTCAAATTGGTTATCTCTAATAGTTGTAACAGTTAGCCAATGAGATAAGAAAGTAGTAATTTTGCTACCAATACCAAAAGAGCCAAGAGAGGTTCCTTCATATGTTCCATCTTCACGATATTTTCCAGATGTGTTTAATACGCTAAAAGCGGCTTCAAGAATTGTTTTTCCATCTTCTCTAAATGAATTAGGGATAAAACCCTGACCGTAATCACGTACAATAACTGTATCTTTATCTATCTTTACATCAATTTTATCTCCATGACCCAAACGATATTCATCAATCGCATTGGATAGGATTTCGACTAAAAGCTGAGTGGAATATGTAGTATCACCTGCATATACGCCTGGTCTTAATCGAGTAAATTCAAGGGGAGATAATGACTCAATACTATCTTCAGTATATAATGTTTTATCAGTTTTCTTTTTTGCCATTACATAAACCTTCCTTATATATAATTATTATAACATAATCAATTAAAAAAGTCAAGATTTTTATTCTTGACTTATAATGTATCATTTTTACTATTTTCTTGTTTATATTGCTTATACCAATTTCGTAGAGCTTTATTTGGATAAATCCATCCATCTTCAATTCCAGTTATCCAATACTTAGGATCATCTTTGTATTGACATTCTGATCTCCAATTATCTCTCCCTGAGAAATAACCCATGTTTGGAATATTATTTTTAACATCACTAAAATAGACTTCTTCTGCGGTCATGACACCAGTAGCCAATTTATCAGCAAGTTCATTTCCGATAATTCCACTATGACCTTTGATATAATTTATATTTACATGGAAATTTCCAGAAGCTAATAATTGATGTATATTGTAGATAATTTGTTGATTTTCTACTGGTTTTCCATCTGATTTTCTCCAGTCATTTGCCATCCATTTTCGTCCCCATACAGTAGCACAATTAATAGCATATTGAGAATCAGAATAAATTTCTGGACAACCCCATTCATCTTTTGTTCCATAGTGCGCGATAGCGTAATAGAGAGCATATAATTCCATTTCATTATTTGTGGTATTTTTAACCTGTTTGGAATAAGCGTCTATAATATAATTTGTTTCCGAATCAAAAACAACATATCCAAAACCGCCTTCATTATTAGTTCCTTTTTTATTATTTATTCTTGTTGATCCATCGCAAAAAATTTTTATAGCCATTTTCTTATTCCTCTCTATTATATTGTATTACAAATTTTTCTCTTTGTCAAATTTATGCTTCAACATTTTCCTAAAATAGTCTTGGGTATATCCGAATTTTTCAAACCAATATTTAAAATCATCTAAATTTTTTAATTCAGAATAATAATGGACTTGATTTTCGTTTCAATTATATTCTTTACATAGTTGTTCGCATAGCAACAGTGTTTGGGTCATGCAATCACGCAAATAATTAAGATTTTCTTTGTTATCTTCACATATGCAGATATGTATATATCTATCCGTATTTCAAGACTGCATATTGGTTGGTATTGTTTTTATTATTGTAACTTGATTATATTTATCTTTTCCAATTCAATAATGAAAATTATGATCTCGATGAGTGTGATTATAATCATTCAACTTATTATTATATCCAATTTTTTCTAGTATTTCTTGTTTATTTTCATTTTTACTACCAGGTTTTACATACCATCTTAAATATGGACGGGGCATAAGAGACGAATGAATCACGATTCCTTTTGGACTGGGCATATTATAATGTTTAGCATATGCCGTACTATTATACATTACACAATCAAGGACTCAAGAAATATTAATGTTCTTGTTTGTTGTTTTTTGCTCTAAGAATTTGATAAACTTTTTCTTTTCCATCAATATAATTCTTTAAATCCGCTTTCATTTCTGTGATACATTCCTTGATTGTTTCAATGTCCTCTCTGGTCATTCTAATCTGACGATATAGCATCTTTACAGGATATGATTTAGGATCAAATTGCTTACTCTGTCGCATAGAGTATAAAAGTTGATTTAGACCTTCTAATTTAATCCTTAAATCATTTCTATATGTAGTCATCATATTAATATGCATACGAATTTCCGCAATAGTGGAACCAGTAATTAAGCTCTTAAAATCTTCATCTGCTGGATTACAGTATGCTTCTCCCACATATTTTCGTCCATATTTATTATCTACAAATTCGCATTTAGTGTAATTATCTTTATATGTAAATTTAGGTTCTTTTTTCGTTTTCATATAAAACTCCTTATTTTATATTTTATTATAACAAAAAAAAGGAACAATGGCTACTGTTCCTTTTTAATTTCATCTTCTACATCTTCAAATCGAAGTTCTAAATCTTTCAAATTCTTTTCGATAATTTCAATTTCTTTTAGCGACATATATAGAATATATGAGTTTAAAAGAATTAATAATACACAGAAAAACATTGTAAGAATACTAAACACCACGTCGCAATCTCCTTATATCTTCAATAACTTCATCAATATTTACTGGATACCCATTGTGCGCATCCACGCCAATATTGTAGATCTGATGCTCTTTAAGCGCAAATCTATCTGTTGTGTGAGTATGGCCGCTAAGATTCCAGAGTTTTTTACAATCATCAAAATTAGCAACCATTGTAGGATAATGAGATAGATAAAAGTTAATGTGTTTATTAACATGTAGCATATCCGCATATACTACATCAACTACACTAGGAAGTTGTTTATACAATTCTGCTCTTTTGAGAGAATCATGGTTTCCTAAAATGATATGGATGTTACCTTTTAAACAACTCAAAATTCGCATACCCTCTTCATTATCATTTAACATAACATCACCTAAATGATATATGGTATCTTTTTCTCCGATAGAACAATTCCACTTATCCATTAAATCAAGATTCATTTGATAAACAGATTTATATCCTCTTGGTTGCCAAAGAAATTCTTTTTCATGACAGAAATGAGTATCAGATATAAACCAAATCTTACTCATTTGTCACCTCATCATTGCGGATAAATTCAATTTCAGCAATCACGCAATCAATATCACCAAATTCATCCTTAGTAGGGTATGTAAATTTTTCATGCATATTGCGGATTGCATCTTCTGGAACTCTGGCACGCCCATTTCGATTAAGATTATTTTTTAAACAATCTTCAAGAGGAGTATTAATAACATAAACTTCAAGTCTGTCGAAAAGAGTTTTATCAACTCTGTTGTAGAATTTGCGGCGAGAGCCAATAGTAACATGAGTTGCATCTGCCCAAACAATATTGTGGGATTCAGCACTTTTATTCACATCATGGCAAAATTTGTTGAAAACGTCTGTTTCTTTTGAGAAATAAGGAATACCAGGAGCTACCAAAGAAAATCTAATAGCATCACGAGATACTACTGCGTCTTCTGGATGTGCCATCATCTTTACAAAAGTAGATTTGCCGCTTGCTGGAATTCCAACCATCATTCTAAGAGTTGCCATTTTCAAAATCACCCCTTTCAAATTTCATTTTGAATTTTGCTACATCTTGTTCTGAATAACATTCATAATGATTTACTTCTTGTTTGCAGTGTATGCAATATAGCTTTTTTAAATGTCCTTTTCCTCTTTGCGCCGCTTCGTTGCGCGCAATGGGAATTCCCCTGTTTCCGCACTTTACGCAATAAAATTCATGTGTAATCACCTCATAACCTTCTTTCTAATCCATATTCGTGTATGATTTCATCTTGTAAATCGAGATTCATTATAAGGAATAATTTACTTTTTGGAATAATATGAATACTTCCTACATTGTCTGCATAATAATAGTCATCTTGACTTTCTTTTAAGAAAATGTACCCACGATCCCGTCTAAAATTTTTGTAGCTCTGATCGCTAATTCTTCCATCTGACTTTTTGTAATTTTCTTCCATTTCCAACACCAATCGATTCGATGACAAATCCAATCAATATCCCTTTCGTGATAAGGCTTAAAATTTTCATAACTTTTAAGGGCAGTATCAATTTCTTTATAGAAGTCTTTCATATTTTCCCTTTCCTTATATAATTATTATATCATATATTTTTATAAAAATAAAAAGATCTTGATATTAATCAAGATCTTTAATATTCGCTTAAAAAGTCAGGTAATTCAAAATCTGGAATATACTTAGCAAGTTGTGGAACCTGCATCTTTTCCATTATATCTTCTACGGTCAGATTATTCCCAATGGCCTTGAAACCAAAGTAAGACAATCTATCATTCTTGATAACCTGCGCCACAGCCTTACGTTCATAAGAATACTCTTCGTAAAGCAAACGAACATGCTGGATATAACGAGTTACTTCCCACTT
>Ga0326511_10001137_pt1 | contig 22391 bp, 22 predicted proteins | sample 0_2496_0518_D_FD_203701 | JGI IMG/M metagenome (GOLD analysis project Ga0326511, IMG submission 203701) | Bovine rumen microbial communities from UC Davis, California, United States - 0_2496_0518 | ecosystem: Host-associated > Mammals > Digestive system > Stomach > Rumen | place: USA... | reverse complement strand
GCAGAAAATATATTTAAACAAATAGGGATTAAAGATGAAGACTTAAAGAAATGGAAAACTTTAAAACAATATGACAAAATAGAAAACACAAAAGTTATTGAAAAAGGTGAACCAATCTTTATGAGATTAAATGCTGAAGAAGAGGTTCAATATATAAAAGATGCAATGAAAAAATAAAACATAATAAAAAAGCTCCAATTATTTGGAGTTTTTTTAAAAATATACTACTAAAATTTTAAAAAATAGTATATAATAATGTCGAAATAAAAAGTAAAATGTAAAAATAAAAGAAGGATGTAACATGGTAAAAGATGAAGATGAATTTAACGTATATGAATTTAACAGTAAGAAAAAAATTGATGTTAAAAAAATCTTTATAATTTTAATTATTATTATATTTTTAATTTGTGTCTTTTTCACAACAAAAAATGTAATAATAATTATAAATGAACATAAAGCATATAAACAATATGAAGCGCAATTAAATGCATTAAAACATCAAGACGAAGAAAGACAAAGAAAACTAGCAGAAGAACAAGAAAGAATAAAAAAAGAAAGAAATCCTATTTTAACAGATGAAGGAAGAAAAAATATTGAAAATATTTATAAATCAGATAAAAAAGTAGCATATTTAACATTTGATGATGGCCCATCACCAGTTACAGAATCAATTTTAGAAACTTTAAAACAAGAAAAAGTAAAAGCAACATTTTTTGTTTTAGGTTCAAATATTGATTATAGAAAAGAAATGGTTAAAAGAATGTACGATGAAGGACATTATGTAGCAAATCATGGATATTCTCATGTATATTCAAAAATATATTCTTCACCAGAAGCAGTATTAGAAGAATATAATAAAACAAACGAAAAAATTAGAGATGCAATAGGAAATCCTGAATATAATTCACATTTATTTAGATTCCCAGGGGGACTTCCAGGAGGACGATATGCCACATTAAAATTAGAAGCAAAAGAATTATTAAATCAAAACGATATAGTACATATTGATTGGAATGCTCTAAATGGTGATGCAGAAACAAATGATTTAACAAGTGAATTTGAATTACAAAGACTTTCAGAAACTGTAGGAGAAAAAAATAGTATAGTAATACTTATGCATGATGCAGCACTAAAAAGTGTAACAGCAGAAACATTACCACAAATTATAGCAGCCTTAAGAGAAAAAGGATATGAATTTAAAAATTTCTATAGTATAATAAAATAATACATAATTATTGAAAGGAGTATTAGAATTGCCTAAAAAATTAGTAAATAAAAAGAACGGAATTAAAGAAAAATTAGATTATTTAGGATTAGATTTAGACAATATTCCTAATGAGATTAAAAACTATAAACCATTGGAATTTAGAATACCTAAATTTTATGAAGAAAAACAATATAAACAATATAGATATATTCCTGTTAAAAATATACAAATATTATTATCTCCAACAAATAGATTAGATGATATAGAAGAAAAATACAAAAAAGCAAGGCCTTTAGAAGAATATCTAGATAACAAAAAAGAAGAAAATATATTAAAACATACTACATTTTTAAATATGCTAATGAATCTTGATATCGAAGAAATAGAAAAAATTGAAGAAGAGCAAAAACAATTAAGTAAAAAAATACCTTTCAAAGTAAAGTATGAACATAATTATTTATGGCAAATATATTATTCAGAAAATACAGATCAATATTTTATGCTAGTTCCAACTGAAGATGCTGATTATTCAACATTTTTCTATCTACTAAAAAAACAGATTGAAAAAAATAGAGCAGAAAAAATATTTGTGCCAATAAGAAATGTAGAATATAGTAGTAATTATCTAAAAAAGTCAGAGTTTGAGGATATAGAAAATTATTTGTGGTTATTTACAAAAGACTGGCCATTAGTATATGAGGTTTATGATAAGAGTAACAATTTGTCAATTGAAGTAATTGGAGAAACAGAAGTTTATCAAAAAATAAAAAGCTACTATAAAAAAACATTAAAAAATCAAGAAGAAGCTATTAAATTTTATAAATTATTAAAAGCAATGTTTATTTTACAAACAGAACTTCCTCATTATTTCAATTTTACTACAAATATAGATAAATATGGAGAGATAGAATTTTATTTAGAAGATGAAAAAATAGAATTTGAAGATATTGCTCAGTGGCTTACCGATGAATACCATGTTGGAGAAGATAAAGAACAAGTTGCAGATGAATTGATTATAGAAAATAAACAAAAACTTGAAAAGTTAAAATCAGATATAGCTATGCAAGAAATAGAATACCTAGCAAAAGAAAAACAAATATCAACATTTTTAGAATGTAAAAAAACATTTTTTGGAAAATTCAAATATTATTTTAAATATAGCAAAAAAAATAATAAAACCAAAATAAAAGAAAAACAAAAAATATCAAAAGAACAAACTGACAAGATAGAAGTACAAGATAACAATAAAGTAGTAAAAAAGAAAAAACAAAAGAAGAATTATAATATTGAAGAAATAGTAGAATTATATAGAGTTATAGAAGAAAAAGAAACAGAATTAAAAAATATTGTAATGGATATAAATAGCTTAAAATTAAAAAATAAAAACATGAAAAAGAAAATTGAAAATGCAACTGCTTTTATTGAAGAAGTAGATAGTCATAAAAAAAGTATATTTGAATTCTGGAAATATAGTAATAAAGACGAAATGGCTACATTACCTGAAGGCGAGGAAGAAGAAGTAAATATAATCAAAAAGATAACTAAAGTTTTTGATTATGAACAAGATTTAGAACAACTTGGCAAAACTATGGATAAAATGCAAAGAAAACTACTAAGAAAAGAAGAAACTGATAGTTTATATATTACTACCACAAATGTTTTAGAATTATTGAATAAGATAAAGATAAATGATTATGTTCCAAAAGATATTGAAATTGCTTTAAAAGAATTAAAGAAAGAAGCAATAAATGAAAAAACATTGTCTGATAGCGAAGAATTTGATATATTTGGGGGAATGAATCAAGATTCAACAAAAGTTTCGAAAATAAATAATAAAAAGCATAGAGAAGTTCCTAAAGACAAATATAATATCTTAGAAATAAATAAAAATACAAAACAAATAAGTTATAAATTATCATTAGAAAGAGTAATTGCATATATTAAAAGTGCTCTATCTAAAGTAGTAATTCCAGAAAATATATCAGTTTATAAGGCAATATCAGAAGAAAAAATAGATGACAGAAAAATTAATATATTTAATGTAAACCCAGAAAATGAAATTAAAGAAAATTTAAATGAGGAAGGTAAAAAAATTTATTTTTATAAATTTAATTTAAAAGAAGGAACAAATGGAATTGCATATACAAATAGTATTTTTTATGATAATCAAAACAAAACTTTACCAGTAGGACAGGACTTATCAAGTAAGATGTTAATAGACATTAATAAGCTAAATCTTTTGTTAAAAAATAAAACAACATTTAAAATTTTGGAATTTGAAGATAATAAAAACGACTTTTCAAAATCAAATATAAAAACAGTATATGTATATGAATATGATACAGAACCGAAAAAACAAGAAGAAAAATAATTTAAAAATCTAGACAATTAAAAAAATATGTGCTAATATATATTAGTACATATTTTTTATGCCGATGTTAAGTTAGCTGTTCGAAGCGGGAGCTGAGTTACAGATAACTTATTCAGAAGGTATATATGCCGATGTGGCGGAATTGGTAGACGCACATGACTCAAAATCTAAATGGATTTTTTTGATGTGAAATTCTAGAAATATTGATAAATATACAGGTATAGGTTTTGGTAGAATTTAATTTTTATTAAATATCTAACCAAAATCTAACCAAATGTATTTTTTATAAATTATAATTAAATATGCAGGTATGCTGGAACTGGTAGACAGGATGGTCTCAAAAACCATTGTCAGTAATGGCGTGTGGGTTCGATTCCCACTACCTGCACCAAAATTAGTTTTCCAAAGCTAATTCATCATAAGAAATTGTAGAGTCGCTTTCTTCAATTTCTTTTTTTGTTTCAAAAGCACTTGTAATAACTTGTGCTGAAAGTTGTTTTGAATTACTATCTAAATGTGCATATATATTTGCAGTAGTTGAAAAATTAGAATGTCCTAACCATTCTTGTATAGCTTTCATAGGAATACCTTTAGCAAGTAACAAACTTGCACAAGAATGTCTTAAGTCGTGAAAGCGAATATGCCTTAATCCTAATTTATTTAATAAAATTTTAAAATGTTCTGATACATAATCAGGTCTTACTAATTTTCCATCAGGTTTAACAAATACATAATCTTTATCTTTCTTATAATAAGATTTTCCAAAGGCTTTTTTAAAATACTCTTGTTGTTCTTTAAATTCCAATAATCTATCAGCAATATCATCAATTAAAGGTAATGTTCTATAACTAGATTTGTTTTTTGTTCTATCTTTAGAATAGATTTGTCTTTTGCCATCTATTTTTCCAATAGTTACTGTATGCTTAATAGTAATTGTTTTATTATCAAAATCAAAAGCATCCCATTTTAAACCTAAAACTTCACTTCTTCTTAAACCATAATATGAAGCAAATCTTATCATAAGGTTTAATGGATCATCTTTAGATTTTTCAAATAATTCATTTAATTCATTTTCGTTATAAAAACTACCAATATATTGTTCCTTTTTAGGTCTTTGTACTTTATCGGCTGGATTATTTGGTATAATATCCATTTTATAAGCATAATCTAATGCTTTTCTTATAATAGCGTGATGATGAATAACAGAATTTGCTGAAAGTCCATCATTAAACAAAGTATTATAATAATCTTGAATATTTATAGCTTGAATATCAACTAGTTTAATCTTATTTTTTATAAAATATTTTGTTATTCTATCATTTACAATTTGCTCATAAGAATTATAAGTCGAAGGCTCGATAGTTTTCTTAACAACTTTTAACCAATCATTTAGAAAGTCTAAAAACAATATATTTGTTTTGACTGTATTATTTTTTCCATTGACATTAGAATTAAGCTCATTTTCAAAACTTTGCCTAATTTCTTCTGCCTTTGCTTGTGCTTCTTTTTTATTTCCTCTTATTTTAAGTTTCGTAGAAAACCATTTTTGTTTTCTTTTTCCATTATCATCTTTATAATTCACTACGGCGTGATAATAACCGTTTTTTTCTTGTAGGCTTACTGTTACCATTTAAAACTCCTTTCTTTTAATAACAGACTTGGATTAACCTACTATTAATATTGATAATATAATACCACTATAATAGTTTAAAATCTAGTCTTTAATCATTTTTGGTTAGATATGCTATAACATTTCTTTTTGGTATTTTATATTCTCTACCAACTTTTAATGATGGTATTTTATTTTTCCTTACTAATTCATAAGCTAAATTTATACCAATATCAAGCATTTCTTTTAACTGTGAGATATTTACTATATCAGGATATTCAGTAAACATTAGCTCATAATTCTCTTTAATAGTACCCATAGCTTGTAATTCCTCCTTCCTTTAAAATTTGCAAAAAATAAACTCTACTTATAAAGTAAAGTTTTAATAACTATATAAACATCTATTTTTATATTTTTGTGTTGGTATTTTAATATTCATATTTACTATTCTAGGAACATCAAATCCAACTTTTAAATCTTTATTTAAAACAAGATTACCTTTTTTATTTCTGCGGTATGCACTTAAATTCCATTTTGCAAAAGCATAATCATTTATATAACCGCTATTATAATATGATAATTCAAGTGAATCTTGATTTTGCTGTGCTTTCATTTGCTCATAAGAATTATCTTCATTTTTAGGTCTTTGGTATGTTTTGTAATATTCTTGTAAATATTCTTTTCTTTTAATAGCATTTTCTTTTAATTTATTTTGTTTAGCTTCTGCGTATCTGCTATCAGCTTTTAGAATTTTTGAAACATATTGTTTAGAAACATCTAATATTTGTGCTATATCAATTTGTTTCAAATGTTTATTGAAGAATAAATCTAAAATTTTCTCTTTTTTATCTGTTTCCAATGTTTTGTACCTCCTTTGTAATTTAGTTGACTTTTTGTTTGCAAGTTTTTAAACATAAAAATCCTATTGGCTATTTCCCCGAAATAGTCAGTTTATATTCACTTATTGCCATTTGATGTTTGTAGTAATTATTCATATTTTAATGTTATGAACAATTCACTAATGACATTTGACATTGTCATTATACTATGATATAATATATTTGTCAATACAATATTAAAAATATTTTCAAAATTGTTCATATTTATTTTTGAAAGGGGATTAAAAATGAGTGAATTACCTAGATTAAACATACATAAAGGGTTTTATCTATGGCTTGATTTTGAAGAAAAAGAAGAACATTATGCTACACCATTATATTTATATAATGTAGAAAGAAATAGAATTAATCCTAAAGATGAAACTAAATTATACTTAAAATTAGAAAAAGATATATCTAAAACAAAATTAAATAGAAAGAAAGAAATTTTAAGACAGCCATCAACTATTTATATCCACTATGTAGCAAGTATAGGATCTATTTTAGTAAGTTTTTTAAATGCAGACTTTACAGATTACGAAACTGCATACAATACTTTCTTTTATGCTTATGGTTACGAATTAGTAAAAGAATTTGCTCCATATAGTTATATAAAAAACGATAAATATATTGATGATGTGCAATTTAGAAAAATAATAAAAGACATATTTGATACAGGTAGTGATTTATTTATAGAATGGCAAGATAATTTTAGAAAATGTGTAGATTTTGTTTATAACTTAAATGGAAATGAAGAATTTAAAGATGAAGAAAATAAACTTGCTAAATTTATTGCATATACAACAACAGATAGTGATTTTTATACATATTCACAAGATTTAGAAATAATTACTGATAATTATATAGAAATACATAATAATAATAGAAACGAGTCTATGAAAAAATTGATAGAAAGAGTGAATAACAGAGATTCCAAATTGGAGCTTCATAATGTTTATACAAGTACAAAATTAACAGGTATGTGTTTTGCAGTTTTAGAGCAAATTGTAAGGCACGATAATTTACAAATTAAGACTTGTTTAAATTGTGGAAGGTACTTTATACCAAGTTATAGGCAAAATGAAATATATTGTGATTTACCAAATTCAGACCAAAGTCCTACTTGTAGAGAAAAAGGAGCAAATGAACAATATAAAAAGAGTTTAGAGAATAACAAAACACAAGCACTTTACAGAAGAATTTACAGACAAAAATTTATGATAGCACAAAGAAATAAAGATAGTAAAACAATTCAAAAAGAATTTACACAATGGAAGAAAGATGCAAAAGAAAAAATAAATATGCTAAAAAAAGAAAAACTTACAGAAGATGAAGTTTATAAGTGGTTAGTTGAAAATAAATAATTTAGAAATATTTTAAAATTTATTGTAAAATATTAGAAAATAAAGTATAATAAACCCATCCTTTTCATAAAGGAAATCTTTTGGAAAGGGGGTGTTGACATTATATGAACGGCTATATGCTTATATGGATTCTGCTTCAGAAGATTGAAAAATTGGAAGAAGAATTGAGTACATATAAACAAAACAACACAGATAAAAACTGATTTATCAGTTCAGAGCAGTTCTCTACCTGCTCTGTTTTTTTACATAAAAAAAGATATGCGTCTCTACACACATATCTAGTGTTGCCATAATGAACGGCTACTTCACTTAAGCTATTATTAGTATAGCATTATTTTTGATATTTGTCAAATATTTTTTCAAGTTTTTTAGATTTCACGATACAATATTTAAATAACTCTATTTGTTATTTTTATTTATTAAGTGCTCTATTAATTTTTCTATTATATCTTTATCTTCACTTGATAAAGTTAAAATATTATCTATTAATTTTTGATCCCTATTTTTTATTCTATAATTAAGTAATCCTTTGAATATACAATTTACATCTACATCTAATATATTACATATATCAAGAATAGTTACCACACTCATACCTGATTTTCCAAGTTCAATTAAGCTAACAAAATTGACTGAATGGTCTAATTTTTCAGCCATTTGTTCTTGTGTCATACATTTTGATAATCGAAGAGTTTTTATATTATTTCCAATAATTTGTAAAGTTTTATTTTTTTCAGTAGTTTTCTCCATATAACATACGCTCCTTTAGTGATAATATAACAATGTTACTTGAATTTATTAACAAAATATCTCGTGAACTTATCTCTGAATACTTGAAAAACAAAAATGGAATTGATATAATAGATTTGAAATATTTTAAACTTGAAGAATATATAATTTTTATATTCTTTGTAGGGGGGTGAAAATAAGTAATAACTGAAATGCTAGAAAAATAATAATAGGCTTTTCAGTATAATAAAGCATAAAGGAATATGCTAAATATGTTTTATAAGGGGGAGAAAAATATGGAGAAAGAAGAAATAAAATCTAATGAAGTAAAAACAGAAAAACCATTTTACAAAAAATATTGGTTTATTGCAATTATTATTGCAGTTGTTCTTATAGGTATAGTTTCTATAAGTTCAGGAAATAAAGGGAAAAAAATTGACTTAAGCAAAACACAATTAGGACATTATTTGCCCGATTTACCATCAAGCAAAGGAGAAATTAAATATAATACTGATAAAAATTTAGATATAGTGTTGTATAATGTGGATCAAGATGAATACAACAATTATAAAAAGAAATGTGAGGAAAAAGGTTTCAATATAGATATTTCATCAAGTTCATCATTTGAAGCATTTAATGAAGAATCATGTAGATTATATATGTATACTTCTGAACAAACTAAGATGAATATAAGCCTTTCTGTTCCTAGAGAACTTGAAAAAATTACATGGCCTACAAGTGAATTAGCTAATAGTTTACCAATACCAGAATTTGATGGTGGATACATAAATACAGATAAATCAAGTGAGATTAGTATAACATTAGGAAATATATCAAAAGAAGATTATGATAAATATGTAAATGAGTGCTCAGCAAAAGGTTATAATATAAATTATAATAAAAGTAATAAAAATTATAAAGCAGACAATGATAAAGGAAATCATCTAGAAGTTTCTTATTATGGTGGAAGAAGAATTAACATACATTTAAAATCAAATTCTTCTGATACAAGTAATTCTACACCTACACCAACTACAACTGAAACACCAAAAACTCAAGAAGTTCAAAACAATACTACAACACCAACCAATTCAAATGGACTATCAAAAGAATTTAAAGAAGCAATGGACTCATATGAATCATTTATGAATGAATATGTCGAATTTATGAAAAAATATCAAGCTAATAGCACAGATGTTACATTAATAAGTCAATATGCGACAATAATGCAGAAATATTCTGAACAAGTTTCAGCTTTTGAAAAATGGGATTCAAAAGATATGACAACAGAAGAAGCTAAATATTATGTTGATGTACAAGCTAGAGTTAGTAAAAAATTACTAGAAGTAACACAATAAAATAATAATTAAATATTGGAGGTAAAAATGGAAACAGGAAAAAAATTTAATATAATAAAATTAATAATAATTATTGCATGTGTAATATTATTTATTGGATTAATTCTACCTTATCAATCAGCAATAGGAGAGTATAAAGAATATTTACAAAAAAATCCAGATACAATGAATGTTAAAGAAGTAAATTTAACTAATAAGGATGCAATAAATGTTTCAATAATTGAGAATTTTAAAGTGTATTCTTATGGTATGAATCACAGTAATGGCAATTCATGGTTAGCTGGAGAATCAACAATTAATTTTATATTAACAATAATATTAATTGTTTCAACTATATTAGTGTTAGTATTTACATTATTGAATAAAAGAGTTTTAAGTATTATATTTGATATTTTATTATTTGGAAGTTCAATGTTTATGAATTTCGATATTGTTAGTCGAGGTGTAATGCCATCAACTAAATATACATATGGCATTTCATATTATCTTTATCCGATTATATCAGTTGTAATACTAATTGCTATTATTGTATTGATAGTAAAAAATATAAAGAAAAAGAAAAATTAATATTATAATAAAAGGGGAAGAGTTCATTTACTTTCCCCTTTACATTATCTTTCTAAATCCCATTCTAATTCCTTTTGTTTTTTTTCAAAATCTAATTGTTTTACAGGATCTATAAAAGTATGAGTTTCTTCTTGAAAATCTTTGATTAATTCTTTTGATTCGCCAATACCAAATTTATGACAAACCCAATCTATAAATTTTTCAACTGTTTCATAGAATTTATCAATAATTGTGTTCAAACGATTATTTTCTTTTTCTAATTTATGATATTTTCCCTTATATTCATTTTCTAAATTATAAGCCTTTTCTTCAAATTCTTCTTCTAGCTCTCTTTTTCTATTTCTAAAATCAAAATCAAGATTATTGCTTTTTAGCTTGTATTCGTGTTCCAAATTCATTACAGTATTGTGCAATTCTTCATTGTCAGCACGAATTTTATCTCGTTCTTTTTGGTATTTTTCAGCCTCATCAACAATTTTTGACTGTTTTGAAAGTTCTCTATGCAATGATAAATTATCTTTGTATAATTCTTTGATTAAATCATCTTTTGGCTTTATTATTTCTTCTAGTATTTTTTCATCTCTTTTCTTTGAAAGCCTATTCATTTTAATATCAGTAATATCAGGTGTGTCAGGTAATTCTAATTTCATTTCACTTAATAATTTCTTTGTATTTTCAAAATTAGTAATTTTTTTGTATTGTTCAACTGTATAATGCTTTCTTCCTGTTTCTTCGACAAACATTCCTCTTTCTAAATCAAAACCTTTTGACTTCACATGATTAAAGTAGGCATCTTGTAATTTTCTGTAACTATCTCTGCCTTTCCAAAAATCTCTTGCACATATTTTTTCAACATCATTTCCGTCATTATCTTTTGTATGAACAACAGGTACAAACATTAAGTGCATGTGTGGTGTGTCTTCATCTAAATGCACTACTGCTGCAATAATATTTTTTTCTCCAAGATTTTTATAATTACAAATAAAATTATAACATTCATCAAAATACCTTTTTGTTTCTTCTTCTCCAATTCTATCAAAAAAGGCTTTATCAGAAGTAAATACCATTTGGCACATTACAATACTATTACTACGAAGATGACCTTCTATTTTATTTTCTTTCAAATATTTATCAAATTCTTTTGTGTATGTTTGCTCATTTTTCTTAATGTAATAATTCAAATGTGTTCTTGTAGGATCAATATTTTTATTTGTATGATTTTTTGCTTTTCTATCATTATGGGTAGCCTCTCCATTTATTTCTGCTCGTGTTAATTTTTCATTTCTTACAATAGCATAACTCATATCTCCATGCACCTCCTTTTTGCTCAAGATATTATTTCAATGTCTAACACACTAGACAAACAAAGTTTATCTGTGTGGCAGGGTTTAACAAACCCCACACCCCAAAAACCTAAAATTGCTTATCGGCATTTTAGGTTTTCCATAAAAAATTCACTCGGTGTATTTTTTATGTTTCAATAAATTTGCTTCTCGCAATTTATTGAAAAAGAGCCAAGAAAAACATTTTTACAAATTTTTTCTTGACTCTTATGAAAACTAGCTAGGTTTCAAACTTCCACGCATACTACTGCTAGAAACCAGAGGAAGTGAGCTGAAGTAGAATTAGGTGTAATAATCCCATTGTTTCAAAATAGAATTATTACACCTTTATTTTAGAAACCGTCGGTCGTTCGCCTCGTTTCATAGGTAGTCTAGTAAGTAGCGATAAAGCTACTATAATTGCCGATACTATTTTGTATCTTTGTTCATACTTGCCCAAACTTTTTACAATTATAAATTCGTTTCAAGTTTTGCCACCGAATACTCTTTTATTATTGTGAGTCTGTGTTCCAAATTCTCACTCACGCACTTTGTATAATTAGACTGCTTATACAAATACGAATGGACTTTATAGCATCGGCTCATCACACCAAACACTTTTTAAGAGGTGTTGCATTTCTCTTTTGAACATAAAAAAACTACTCATAGTTTTAAAACTACAAGTAGTTAATTTGTTCTTATTCAATTAAGCCCTAAAATCGATTTTAAGGCGATTTTATATCAAAGTAGAGTAATCTATTATATACAAATTTAGTATTTATATATAATTTGATTTTTTAATTGTATTAAAAATAATATTAATAGTAGATTGACTGTTATTATATCTAACCAACATCTAACAAATATCTAACATTTTTTCAAAAAACTTGAAATTCTTAAAAAATTATAGTAATATATATTCATCAATAAAAGTTAATAAAGATTGCTAAAAGTCCATTATTTTGTAGAGTTTAAAGAATGTTATATAATACTTAAAATCAATAAGTGTTAAAATTCTTTAAAGACTCAAAATCATGCGGGAAACCATGTGGGTTCGAGCCCCACCATCGGTACCAACCATGTATTTATTCTAGCTAAAAGAATAGATTGATACAAAAATAAAAAATATAAGACTTAGAAAAAACTATTGACATAATTAATGCAAGCTATTATAATATTAATCAAATATATATGTTATCAAGAGTGGACGAGAGAATCGGCTTTATGACTCCACAGCAACCTATTTAGTTAGGTGCTAATACCGACAAAGTAATAAAGTACTTTGGATGATGATTGAAAAATCAAAAATTATGAGCCTCTGTACTTTTATGCAGAGGTTTTTTTGGTGTTGATGGTAATCTACTTTTTGGATTATATTTACATAGCAATACAATATTGAAATAAGTTTGATACATATATAAAGAAATATAGAAAGGAATGAGAAAAATGAGAAGATTATTTACATCAGAAAGTGTGACAGAAGGACATCCAGATAAACTATGTGATTATATATCAGATAGTGTATTGGATAGTTTTTTGGAAAAAGACAAAAATGCGAGAGTAGCGTGTGAAACAGTAGCAGGAAAAGGAGAAATATTTATTACAGGAGAAATAACTTCAACTGCAGAAGTAGATATTGAAAGTGTTGTAAGAAACGCAATTAAAGAAATTGGTTATGATAATAGCGAGCTAGACATGGATTATAAAACTTGTAAAATTACAATTAGTTTATCAAAACAATCTCCAGATATTGCTTTAGGAGTTGATAAATCATTAGAAACAAAACAAGGTAAAGGAATTGAATCAGAAGGAGCAGGAGACCAAGGTCTAATGTTTGGGTTTGCATGTGATGAAACAGAAGAGCTAATGCCATTACCAATATCATTATCACATAAATTATCTAAAAGATTAACTGAAGTAAGAAAAAATAAAATAATAGACTATTTAAGACCAGACGGAAAAGTACAGGTTACTGTTGAATATGAAGATGGAAAACCAATTAGAGTAGATACAATAGTTGTATCTACACAACACAATGCAGATATAGATTTAGAAGTATTAAAAAAAGATATAAAAGAAAAAGTTATTAAAGTAGTCGTACCAGAAAATTTATTAGATGAAAATACTAAATATTATATAAATCCTACAGGAAGATTTGTAATAGGAGGACCTTTAGGAGATAGTGGATTAACAGGAAGAAAAATAATAGTAGATACATATGGAGGTTATGCAAGACACGGCGGAGGTGCTTTTTCTGGAAAAGATGCAACAAAAGTGGATAGATCTGCAGCATATATGGCAAGATTTTTAGCTAAAAATATTGTAGCAAATGGATATGCTAAAAAATGTGAAATTCAATTTGCTTATAGTATAGGAGTTGCAAAACCAGTATCTATATATGTTGATACATTTGGGACAAATACAATTCCTGAAGAAGAAATAGTTAATAAAATCGAGGATAAATTCGATTTAACACCAAGAGGAATAATAAATTATTTAGAATTACAAAAACCAATTTATAGAAAAACCACTAATTACGGACATTTTGGAAAGAAAGACTTAGCTTGGGAGAAAATAGTAGAATTGTAAAAATTTAATTTCAATGTCGAATTTTGCGGTCGATTTTGATTGCAAAATTTGACATTTTATGTTTTAATGTATATATGCAATAAATATTAATATTGCAAATTAAATTTATAATCATAATTTTGTTGTAATCAAGGATTTATTTTTATATATTCAAAATGTTTTTATTCAATGTTAAGTAAGATTTATTTTTATATCAAATAAATTAATTCAAATTTTCTATAAAATTCTATAAGATATAGTTATTATAATAGAGGCAATAACAATATTAGTTTATATATTTAAATGTAATATAAATATTTATTGCGAATAAAAGTTAATATTTACAAATTAGATATTGAAAGGGGCTAGCTAATTTAGTAAAATAGGAAGGAGCAAAATGAGTAAAATAAACACACAAAAACTAAATAGGTTGCCGTTAAGCAATGATTATGTATTTAAAAGAGTATTTGCAAAAGAAGGAAATGAAGGATTATTAAAAGATTTATTGGAATCAATATTAGATATCGATATAAATAGAGTAATAATTCAAAATCCAGAACTAATAAGAGAAACAAAAGAAGGAAAAACTGGAGTATTAGATATAAAAGCAGAAATAAATGAAAATACTGTAATTGACATAGAAATTCAAGTAGAAAACGAGTATAATATAAGTGAAAGAAGTACAGTATATATGGGAAAACTAATTTCAAATCAGTTAAATAAGGGAGACACATATAGTAAACTAAAGAAAAGTATATTGATAAATATATTAAACTTTAATTATTTTAAAAGAAATAGTTATCATTCAATAGCACATATGAAATTTGAGAAAACAAAAGAACAAAAATATGTAGATATGGGATACGAAAAAGAAGATGAAATTGCAACAAAAGATGTAGAGGTACATTATATAGAAATACCAAAATTTATAAAAAAGAATCCAGGAACAAATACAAAAATAGAACAATGGTTATGGACTATAGTAGGGAAGGAGGAGAAAGTAAAAATGGCAGAAAGTAAGAATAAGGAGGTAAAAAAAGCTGTTGAGGTATTAGATGAAATGAGCATGAGTAAAGAAGAAAGAGAAAGATATGAAGCAATACAAAAATATGAGTTTAATTATAATACTGGTGTTCGAAATGCGAGAGAGATAGGAATACAAGAGGGAGAAAAGAGAAAACAAGTAGAAATTATAATAGAAATGTTGAAAAATAATATAGATATTGAGCAAATTAAAAAAATTACAAAACTGACTAAAGAAGAGATATTAAAAATTAGTAAAAATTCATTTTTAAGTTAATATAGAAAACATTATGTTTATTACAAAAATATTACAATAATTTTACAATTTTATTACGTGTTTAAAAAGTATTGACAATAATTAACAAGAAATTTATAATTTTAATATAAATTATAAAAAGGGGAAAAACAAATGTACAAAAGTGAAAACGTTGAAAACCTTGGGACTGTAACACACACGCAAGCTAATTTGAATAATAATAAAATAAAAAATAATATAAGCAAGAATAATATTCTATGCGTTATTTAGCATGGAGTTTTATTCTTGCTATTTTTATTGTCATTTGTTTTTTACTTAAAAGGAGGAAATAAAGAAAATGAAAAAACAAAAAATCTTAATATCATTAATAATTTTTGCATTTATATTAACGATAGCAACAATCGTAAATGCAACAGATATAACAGCTGAACAAATCGTAACATCAACAGATGGGTCTATAGATTATTTGATTAAAGGCTTGAATTTAGAAGAAGGAAGCTCTTACGAATGGGCAATTGAAAAAACATCTAATGCTACAATAAATAACTGGTATGAGATTTTGAATCCAGAATATAGTACAGGAACAGTTAGAATCTCTTTATTAACAAGTAACCAAAATCAACTTAATGTACTAAAATCTACTGATACTGGATATATTACAATAAGAAAAGTTGGAGAAGATACCAATATAATAAGAGATTATAAAATTAATCTGAGACTACCATTATTGAAGACATATAATGTATATAAAGATACATGGTTTGATACTGCTCCAACAAATCCAGCATATGATATTAAAAAAATTTATGGGATTCTTGCAAAAGATATGTCTTTCATGTGGGAAAAAATAACCGATGCAGATATTGTTAACAATTATATAGATAATAATCATGATTTATCTCGGATTGAATCTAAAGGATTATGATGAATTTCCAAGTTTGACAGACACATCTTGGAGATCAGCGCATGAAGGAGTTTTTTTAAATAGTGATGCTAGAATATTAATGAACGAACTTCCTTCAGAAGGAGGACTGTATTATTTATGGTTAAAAGGTAGTGGGACAGGAATAAAAACAGTATATGGACAAGCAATTATAGAAGTTGGAACTGTATCTAAAATAAATAAAGATGAGAAAAAAGAAGAAAATACTTCATCTGAAATAGATAAAAAAGATAATTCAAAAGAAACAACTGCTAAAAAAGATAGTACACCTGCTCAAACAACAGGAAAAAAAGATACAACTGTTGCTCCAAATAAAACATTACCAAATACAGGATTAAGTGTAGCATTAATAGGAAGTATTTTACTTGTTGTTGTTGGAGGAGTAGCATTACTTGCAAGATATCATAAATATAGAGATGTAAAATAGCATCTATAATATAATAAAAGGAGATGTTAAGTTAATAATGGAAAAAAAAGAAGATTCTAACTTAAAAGAACCTAAAAAAAGAAGTGAAAATGAATTACTACAGTTTTTTATTGGAATTGTATTAATTGGTGTAGGGTTATTCATGTTAAGTAAAAGAGTAATGGTACATAGTAGTTGGTATATATGGAGAATTGGGGGATTTGATTTATCATCTGGAACTGTAACAATACCATTAATAATAGGAATAATTTGGTACTTTTTCAATAATAAATCAATCGTTCCAAAGATTCTAATAGTTTTAGGTATTATATTTATAGTTGCAACAATAATAATGAGTGTTAGAATAAATTTTGTTACAACATCAATGTTTGATTATATATTAATTTTTGGAATGACAGCAGCTGGTTCAGGACTATTACTAAAGACATTATTTAAAAAAAGAGATTAAAATTGGGAGGAATGTAAAATGGCAATATTTGAAAGAATAAGTGATCTAGTAAGATCAAATATCAATGATTTAATTGATAAGGCAGAAGATCCAGAAAAAATGGTAAAACAAATAATAATTGATATGGAGGATCAAATAAGAAAATCTACTCAAAGTTTAGGAACAGCAATGGGAAGTTTAAATTCTGTAAAAAAACAATTAGCAACTGCTCAAGAACAATCTGCTAATTGGCAAGAAAAAGCAAGAAATTGTTTAGAACAAGGAAATGAAGATTTAGCTAAACAAGCTCTTGAAAATAAAGTAAAACAAGATAAAATGGTTGAACAATATCAAGAAATGGTTACATCAATGGAAACACAAGTAAATGAAATAAAATCACAAATAGATGTAATGAAACAAAAACTTGAAGAAGCAAGGAGTAAACAAGCTATGCTTGTTGCAAGAAGCCAAATGGCAGATGCTAAAACTCAAATGTCAAAAACACTTGGAAATATGGATAGTAAAAGTGCATTTGCGAAAATGGATAAGATGGAGCAAAAAGTTGCACAAAAAGAAGCTCAAGCAGATGCTACAGCAGAAGTATCAGGAATACAACAAGATGAAAAAGATCCATTTGCTCAAATGGATAGGGATAATGCAATAAATGCTGAATTAGAAAAATTAAAAAATGAAATGAACAATAAATAGGAGGAGAAAAATGGGAATCTTAATTCCAATATTATTAATTGGTGGAGGACTAGCTGCAATCTTCTATTTTAGACCAAAAACACAAAATAATATTACAGAAATTAAATTCATGCAGACAAAAACTATCTCAGAATTAGGCGATATGTTTAATCAAATGGATTCAAATGGATTAGGTAATGATTACAGAGAATTTGTGGAATTAAAAGGAAATATAGTTTCAAATTCTTTAGTTGAAGCACCTTTTTCAGGAAGAAAGGTAGCATATTGTAATTCTAGACTAGCACAAGTTACAGAAAGTAGAGAAGAATATAGAGATAGTAATGGAAATCTAAGAACAAGAGTAACAAAACATGAAAATGAAATTTCAAATGAAAAAACAAGTCAAAGTATTTCTATGACAGATTCAAGCTCTAATATACCTGTAGTGTTAGAAATAAATGGAACAGGTTGTAAATTAGATATACCAAAGACATTTGATAGATTTGAACAAAAGAACAATTTAAGGAATTATAATTATTTTAATACCTTTTCTTGGGATAGATATGGAGCAGAAACATTAGGTTTCAAAATGACTGAGGAAACAATCGATGCAAATCAAAGCTTATATGTAATTGGTGAAGCATATAAAGTAGGAAATGAAATCCATATTGGAAAACCACAAGATACAAAGAAACCATTTATAGTAACAACAAAATCAGAAGAAGAAATTGTTAACAGTTCTTCTCAAAATTCATTATTCCTTTTAGTGGGAGGAATTGTAGCTATAATAATAGGTTGTATAATGATGTTTTCTGCTTTTGGAAAATAATGAAATATAAAATAAGTTTTGTAAAAACCAGTTGCAAAACTTATTTTTTTATGGTTTAATATATTTGCTAGAGGAAATAAAGCACATTTTTTTCAAACAGTTTGTGCCTTGTGAAAGGAAGGATTAAGAACATGCTATATGATGTTATAATAATAGGAGCAGGACCAGCTCGGAATATCTGCTAGTTTATATGCGAAAAGAGGAAATTTAAACACTTTAGTAATATACAAAGACGAATCAAGCTTAGAAAAAACTGATATGATAGAAAACTATTATGGATTTGAAAATGGGATAAGTGGTAAAGATTTATATAACACAGGAATAAAACAAGCACAAAATTTAGGAGTAGAAGTAAAAGACGAAGAAGTAATAAAAATAGAGATGCAAGATAAGAATACATTTAGTATAAAAACTGTAGAAAATGAATATACTTCTAAAGCAATTATTTTAGCTACAGGAAATAAAAAGAATACTCCTAAAAATATTGGAATAGAAAAATACGAAGGTAAAGGTGTAAGTTATTGTGCAATATGTGATGGTTTTTTCTATAGAAATAAAAGTGTTTCTGTATTAGGTAGTGGTGAATATGCTATATCTGAAACAAATGATTTAATAAATATAGCAAAAGAAATTACTATTTTAACTAATGGAGAAAATGCACCAGAATTTAGAGCTGACAATGTAAAAGTAGATACTAGAGAAATACAAGAAATCAAAGGAGACACTAAAGTAGAAGGAGTACAATTTAAAGATGGAACTACTTTAGAAACAGATGGAGTATTTATAGCACAAGGCGTTGCGGGAAGTACAGAGTTTGCAAGAAAATTAGGAGCATTAACAAACAAAGATACAATTGCAGTAAATGAAAAACAAGAAACAAACATTAAAGGTTTATACGCTTGTGGAGATTGTACAGGTGGGCTATTACAAGTGTCAAAATCAGTTTATGAAGGCACAATTGCAGGACTACAAGCTATTAAATATATAAAAGAAGGATTTGAAAAATAATTACAAATCACAATTATTTTACAAATATAGATTAATTTAAAAGAAAGGATTAGAAAAATGAATGTATTAAATGTAACAAGTGAAAATTATGAAAGTGAAGTTTTAAAATCAGAAAAAACAGTCTTAATAGACTTTTACGCAGATTGGTGTGGACCATGTAAAATGATGTCACCAGTAATTGATGAAATTGCTGAAGAAATGAAAGAAACAATAAAAGTAGGAAAAATAAATGTTGATGAAAATCAAGATTTAGCTATGGAATATGGCGTTATGAGTATACCAACAATTGTTGTATTAAAAAATGGAGAAGTACAAAAAACATTTGTTGGAGTTACAGATAAAGAAGAAATAAAACAAGCATTAAACAATTAATTACTAGATTATAAAAGAGATTATTGGACCATTTTCGGGTTTAACAATCTCTTTTTTTAATTCATTTTATTAGTTGTTTCATATCACTTGGTAAATCAGCTATAAAATTTAATTCTTTACCAGTAACAGGATGAATACATTGTATTTTATAACTATGTAAAGCCTGTCTATTTATTAAATCTGAATATTTACCATATAAAGTATCACCTAAAATAGGGTGTCCTATAGCTTGCATATGAACTCTAATTTGATGAGTTCGTCCTGTTTCTAATTTACAATGAACTAAACTGTAGTTATCAGATTCTTTTAAAACATCATAATGGGTAATAGATTTTTTTCCATTTTCATTTATAGTTCTTTCTATAATGCTGCCTTGTTTTCTGCTAATAGGTAAATCAATAGTTCCACTTTTTTCTTTGAATAATCCATCTGCTAAACATATATATTCTTTTTTGAATAAATTATTAGTCATTTGATTACTAAATTGTTCTTGTATATATTCACATTTTGCAAAAATAACTAAACCAGATGTATTTAAATCTAATCTATTTACAGGTCGAATTTTTTTATTTAGATTTATAGAATTAAAGTAATATTTAATACCATTTGATAAAGAATCTTCAAAATGGAATCTTGAAGGGTGTATAGGGCAGCATGCAGGTTTGTTAATAACTAACATCCACTCATCTTCATAAACAATATTTAAATTCATTTTAGTTGCAACTATATTTGAATTATCTTCATCATAATTAAAATCAATTTTTATAATTCCTGGATTTGTAATCAAAGTTCTAGTATCTATTTCTTTACCATTAAAAAGTATATTTTTATTTTTTATAAGTTTTGTTAGTAAACGATTTGAAAAATTGAATTTTTTTAAAATTATTTCATTTATTGTTTTATTGAAATCATTTTCTGTTATTTTATATATTAATTCCATTTTTACTCCTTGTAATTATTTATAAATATCACAACGGGATATTATCATAAATTATTGTTAAAATCAATAAAATCAGCTATTGAAAAAAATTTAAAAAAGATATATACTAACAATGATTAAGAATACGGAGTGTGAATTATGAGAATAAGATATAAAAAATGGGCAAGACCTGAATTAGAAGCAAGTAAATTTTATGAGGATGAGCCAGAAAAATGGAAAGGGAAATGGAAAGAACATTTTGAAAATAGAAAACAACCATTTATGTTAGAATTAGGTTGTGGAAAAGGACAATTTATTTCTAAATTAGCAGTAGAAAATCAAAATATAAATTTTTTGGCAATAGATTTAGTAGATGCAATGCTAGGTCTAGCAAAAAGAAATATTGAGCAAGAATATCAAAATGAGAAATTAGAACCTAAAAATGTAATTATAACAAGATTTGATATAGAAAGAATAAATTTAATCTTAGATAAAAAAGATGAAGTACAGAGAATATATATTAATTTTTGTAATCCATGGCCAAAAGGAAAACATAGAAAAAAGAGATTAACACATAGTAAACAATTAGAAAAATATAAAGAATTTTTAAAGCCAAATGCAGAAGTTTATTTTAAAACAGATGATGATGGTTTATTTGAATCAAGTTTAATTTATTTTGAAGAAAGTGGATTTGAAATTTTGAAAAAGACATATGATTTACATGAAGAACCTATATTTGAAAGAAATATAGAAACAGAACATGAGAAAATGTTTTCTGAACAGGGGATTAGGATTAAGGCTTTGATTGCAAGATTAAAAGAGTGACATCAAATAAATAATTAAAATTTTTCAAAAATCTCGTTTGAGCTAATTTACGCAGAAATTCTAATAAAATTCATGGAACCTTTTTCACTTAGTCCTCGCTTCGCTCGACGCGAACATTATTCCATAAATTTTAAAGAATTTCTAGCTTAATTACTCTGCAATTCGATTTTTTCAAAATTTCAATTATTTATTTTAATAAAAAATATATTAAAAAGGAAAAAGTTTAATGGAAATAAAAGATGTAATAGAAAATAAGGATAACAAAGAATTTATTTTAAATGCAGTAAGTGAGAATGGAAAGTTTTTAGATTTGGTATCTGAAAAATTAAAGAATGATAAAGAGGTTGTAATGACTGCTTTGGAACAAGATCCTGAAAGCTTGGAATTTGCAAGTGACAATTTAAAAAACGATAAAGAAGTAATATTAAAAGGCGTAAAAGGCGCTCCATGGACTATTTGTTATGCATCAGAGAAGTTAAGAGATGATAAAGAACTTTTTATAGAAGCATGCAAAAATTACGGACAAGCTCTTTATTTTGCGAGTGAAAATTTAAGATCAGATAAAGAAGTGGTAAAACTTGCAGTAGAAAATAAAGGAATAATTATAAAATATGCAAGTAAAGAGTTAATAAATGATAAAGAACTGGCGTTAATTGCTGTTAAACAAAATAAACAGGCATATCATTTTATATCAGAACAATT
>Ga0326511_10001136_pt1 | contig 22393 bp, 27 predicted proteins | sample 0_2496_0518_D_FD_203701 | JGI IMG/M metagenome (GOLD analysis project Ga0326511, IMG submission 203701) | Bovine rumen microbial communities from UC Davis, California, United States - 0_2496_0518 | ecosystem: Host-associated > Mammals > Digestive system > Stomach > Rumen | place: USA... | reverse complement strand
CACCTTCCGCATGATCCCCGTGCACACCGTGGCCAGCATCTCCATGAACACGCTGACCCGCTTCAGTTCCTCCAGGATCTGCTTCTGGGTGTCTTTCTCTTCCTTCGGTTCCACCGTCTCACTCCTTTCTGCAGGTTGATGGTGTCTGATTATTGGGCCGTTCGTTTCGTTGTCTTGTCCTTGCCTCCAGTGCCCCCGGGTGCTCCTGCTTGAACCGGATCACCGCCTGGTACAGGGTGCGCTCGAAGGTGATGGAAATATCCACACTTTCACCTCGTTTCCGATTTCTACAGGTTCGATTTGATTCAACTTTTGCGGCAAAAATTAATGTCATCGAGCCGCAGACCGTAAAGCTTCGCAAGCTCGACCGCCTTGTCCGCAGTAGGCATCCTCTCGCCGTGCTCCCATTTGATCAGCGTGGCAAGTGAGATGCCCAGAGCCTTGCAGGCTTGAGACTGCGTGAGTTCAGCGTTCACTCGTGCAGCCTCGAGTGATATCCTGAGTTTTTCATTCAATTGGTGTTGACCTCCTTTCTTCAGTTGTTGCCCACACTGGACAGTTTAATCGAATTCAACCGACATGTCAACAGTTTAATTCAACTTTTGTAGAAAAAAATTTGCTTTTCATTCAACTTTTTGATATTCTATCTCTGGGAGGTGGCTGGAATGGATAAGCGGCAGATTTTCAAAAGAGAACTCCCCAAATATATGGACAAGGCCGGGATGAAGCAGGTTGACCTTGCAAAGGCGCTCGGTATGTCAAAATCCACTGTGCATTGCTGGATCACTGGCAAGGCCTTTCCGGAGATTGATACCATCCAAAGAATAGCCGATGCCATCGGATGCCAGACGGACGATCTGATTGTAGAAAAGCCGACGTCAACCTCGCTGGAATTCCTGGCGGGGACCGTTCAACAGTATGCCCTTTCCGCATATACAGCACTCAATGAACGAATCAAGCCACAGGCCCCTGCAACTCCGGCAGAAGATGCAAAGCTCGCGGCCCTCTGGAGGAATGCATCGCTCCAGGCCAAACGTGCTGCAATCGCGGTTCTTGAATCTATGAAGGAGGACAAGTTCGCAAAATGAACGCCGTCATCTATGCCCGCTTCTCTTCCTCCACCCAGCGGGAGGCATCCATTGAGCAGCAGATTAACGCCTGCATGTCGTATGCCGAAAGCACCGGCTACAGCATCATCCAGACGTACGCAGACCGCGCTCTGACAGGCCGGACGGACAGGCGCCCACAATTCCTCCAGATGATAAAGGACGCCAGGAAAGGCCATTTCTGTGCCGTTATCGTGTATGCTCTTGACCGCTTCTCCAGGGACAAGTACGACAGCGCCCGGTACAAGCACGAGCTCCGGGCCTGCGGGGTGCGTGTGGTCTCCGCAACAGAGCCGATCACTGACAACCCATCCGGCGTTCTGATAGAGTCCGTCTTTGAAGGGCTCGCCCAGTATTACAGCGCAGAGCTGTCCCAGAAGATCCGGCGCGGGTACGAAGACAACGCGAAGAAGTGCATGGTAGCCGGTTCTGTTCCCTACGGCTTCCGGCGGTCCTCCAGTGGCCACTATGAGATCCTACCGGAGGAAGCGGATATTGTCCGGGAGATCTTCCGGCGGGTGGCCTCCGGGGAATCCTACGCCGACATCTGCCGGGATCTGAACGACAGGGGCATAAAGACCCGGCATGGATCCACCTGGAACCGGTCGTCCTTCAACACGATCCTGCACAACCGGCGGTACATCGGCACCTACATCTCTAAATATCATGTGCAGGAAGACGCCATCCCGCAGATCGTGGAGAAGGAGCTGTTCTACAAGGTGCAGAGTACCAGCCACGAAAAGCGTGGCCCGCGGAGGACTCCTAACGGATATTATTCTCTGACAGGAAAGCTTTTCTGCGGTCTCTGTGGGGATACCATGACAGGCACCAGCGGCACATCGAAGTCCGGCAAGCTTTGCTTCTATTACACATGTCACGGCCGCCGGGCCCACCGGTGCGATCAGCGAAGCATCCCCAGGGATCAGCTGGAGGATCTGATCTGCAGCGCGATCTGGGACGATGTCCTTTCCGATGACTCCATCCGCTGGATGGCCCACCAGACGATCCTTGACCAGGACAAGCTGCAGGCCGACTCAGATCTGGGCATAGTACAAGCGGAACTTGTACAGTGTAAGAATCAAAAGGCCAACATTCTGAACGCAATCAAGGCGGGAATCTTCACGCAGACCACCAGGGACGAGCTGCTGCGTCTTGAACAGGAAGAGGCTGAGCTGGAAGACCGGATCCACCAGGCGGAGCAGCTGACGGCAGAGCTCCCGACAGAGGACGACATCATCAGCTTCCTGGAGCTATTCCGGGAGGGCCTGGAGGATCAGACTCTCAAACGGTCCGCCCTGCTGGACGCCTTCGTCACCCGGGCGGAGGTACATGCGGATCATGTTCTAATATTTTTCCGCATAAAAAAAGAAGACCGGCAGACTTGTGCCGATCTTCCGGAGGCATGGGGCGAGTGTTCGCCTTGCGCCGTCAAGTGGACTTGCGGAGCGTCTAAACGAACACTCTACCACTATAATGGTTTCTTTGTTCTGAGAATTGCAGCATAAATAAAAAAGCGCCCCGGGATCACTCCCGGGGCATGTCTTATTCCTCGTCAGGCGGTTGTACTGTCAGATCGTTGGCGGCGTCCTTGTGGTACTGCATCGTACTGATCCCAAGCAGTGCGCCCAGGAAGGCGTCCACCGCCGTGATAGTTCCGACGATCTCTTCCGCCAGGGGCAGATTCCAGATCCGGGCCAGGGCGAAGTACAGCGTACCCACCGCCGGCAGCAGGATCTGTGCAATGAACTTCAATACATCATACATCCGATTGCTAAGCTTCATGATCATATCCTCCTTCTTACTGTACGGCGTGGGCTTCCACCGGATGCGATTCCGGCGGGATGGATGGCAGCGCCCGCACCTGGTTGTATATGTCGCTGATCACGTTGTTGGGCCCCAGTGTTTCGTATTGGGTGTACATGTTCTCCACGTTGTCCCGGTCGCCGGCGCTGATCCAGCCCCGGGCCAGGTAGTGGTTGAAGGCCTGCAGCAGCCTGTCCCGCAGCAGTGCCTGGACGCCCAGCATGGTGGCCTTGTTCTGTGCCTCCACCCGGGCGCTGGCCTCCTCTGAGTCCTTGACCCGCTTCTCCAGCGGGCGTTTTAAGAATACCGCGATCAGCACGCCAACGAGACCGGAAATGATCCCGGATACCCCGCAGACGCTAAGGATCTGTGACAGCTCCATCGGTTATTCCCCCTCTTCCGGCGCCATCACAGCGCCTGTGTAATTCCCCACCAGCGCCTCCGCGTGGTGTTTCGCCAGGTGCGGGATGGTCACGGTGTAGAGCACCGCCCCGCCGCCCTTCAGCGCCTCGTCAATGGCCTCCCATGTCTTCGGCCCGCAGATCCCATCAGCCACCAGCGGCGGATGACCCGCCTGGAAAGCCTTCACGGCCGCTTCAGTTTTTGCTCCGTAGATCCCGTCCGCACCGGTCGCACCGACATCATACCCACGCTGGATCAGCTTCGTCTGCAACAGCGTCACATACTCTCCGCGGCTTCCTCTTTTGATGGTCGGCAATGTCACAGGAATTTCTCCTCCTTCCAGCCCCTTTGGGATCGCCCAATGGGTGCATCTTTTTGACAGCTTCTCCTTCTTCACTTCGCCGGAGCAATGGATCATGTATCCGTTGCCCACATACCATCCAATGTGAGACATTACGGACGGATTCTTCGTGTCCTGCCAGAATACGCAGCAGAGCTGCTCTGGGATGGTATCAATGGTGCCCTTTGCAGTCCAGTTGGAATCCGCCCGCCACATTGAGGAACAGCCGCCGCCGGTGAACGAGATCCCAACTCGTTTGGCTGTTTGCTTGATAAATCCCTGGCAATCATCGATCAGCACCCGCTCACCGCCGGGGAACCACCGGCACCCATCGCAGGAAGATTTTGTTCCGTTCAGGATCTGACATTTCTTCCGGGTCAGGGCTGCCTCTGCTTCGGATTCTCTCTTGATCAGCGCTTCCCGCCTGGAAGACGTGCATTCCTGGCCCGTGGCGCCCCACACATAGGGCCAGCCGATCTCCGCTTCCGCAGTGGCAATGATGATTTCCGTTTTTGTGCGGCCTTCCGATCTCAGCTGTGATACAAGCTCATTCACTTTTTTAGCGCTGTTCATGCCGTTCCTCTTTTTTTATTGCTTTTCAACTCTGTTCCCCTTTTATTTCGCGGCTTATCTGCTATAATTGAGTATAGAAAAAGAGCGCTCGCGGCTGGTCCCCGCTTACGCTCCGGCGGAAGATGTGAGTGTGGCACATCGTCCAGAGATGATAGTATCACATCCTTTCGCCAGATTCAAGAAAGGATGTGTTTTTTGTGTCAAATTCTTCCGAATCCTTCCGCAATGAGCTTGCTGCCAAACTGATGAGCGCAATCCCGCAGGATCAGGTCGCCGCGGTGCTGTCTGTCCTGGACGTCACACTGTCCGGATACGATGTGTCCCGGAAACAGGTGGAACTGATCATCTCCGACAGCATCCCGGAGGTGGTAAAATACTACATTGCCAGTAAAGCGGTCGCAAACCTCAGTGAAGGAACACTCAAGATCTACCGTCTTCGCCTGGTGGACTTCTTCACCGTGACGAAGAAGTCGTATCAGGATATCACGGCGAATGATATCCGGATGTATCTGTTCTATTGTCGGAACCAGCGCAATGCATCCGACGCCTATCTGGATAACATTCGCCGGATCCTGCATACCTTCTTCCAGTGGTGCGTCGACAATGAGTATCTGATCCGAAACCCCTGCGCAACAGTTGAGCACGTCAAATTCCAGCCGAAGGAACGTGAGCCGTTCACAGCCTACGAGCTGGAGCTTCTCCGCTGGAACTGTAAAACGCTGCGTGAAAAGGCGATGATCGACCTCTTCTTTTCCACAGGCGTCCGGCTCAGTGAATTTTCCGATATCTGCCGACAGGATGTTGACTGGATCCGGCGCTCCGTCGTGATCCGTCACGGCAAGGGAGACAAGCGTCGCGTTGTCTTCTTCAACGCGGAAGCCGAACTGTCGCTGCGGAAATACCTCGAATCCCGCAACGATGACAACGATGCGCTGTTTGTCACAGTCAGGAACCCACACCACAAGCTCGGCCCGAAAGCAATCGAGAACGAAATCGCAAAAATCGCGAAACGTGCGGAGCTTCATGCATTCCCGCATCGGCTCCGGCACACGTTCGCAACTTTGGGGCTTAAAAGCGGCATATCTCTTGAAAATCTTCAGGCGTTGATGGGACATTCCAAGCCTGAGACAACGTTAATCTACGCCAAGATCGACACCACCCGGCTCCAGATTGAGCATGACCGTGTATACGCCTGATTACTCAGCCGGTTCGGGTTCGGGTTCCGGTTTCATCCACTGCTCATGCATCAGCACAAGCTCGCTCAGAGCTTCCGTAATCATGCAGGAAACGAAGTCCGTCTCCGGGTTCTGCCCGTAGGCATAGGCTCCAAGATACGCATGATAGCTCTGCTTTGCGGCTTCGTAGGTGTCCTTGACTACGATGCCCTTGTCAAAGGCTCCGTTGGTCCGCTTGATCTGGTGAAGGAAATACTTGTTTTCCATTTGGTTGAAACCTCTCTTTCTTTATTTTCATCCGGCTCTGCCGGGTGATTTTTATTTGTTTTTGTGGGTCTGTTACTTCGTTAAACAGCAATTTTAAGATTTTCTTTTTGCCGTATCCTCATTCTTTAACTTCCTTTTTTATATCATATATGCGATTACTTTTGAATATAATTGACTCTAAACCTTACTGCGGTTGACGCTAGTTTCTGAACGTTATCATTTATGCACTTTGCAGAATACCTATCTGCATTATTAGCACCATAAGGAATAATCGCATACCAAGATGTATAATAACCAGTCGTATTTCTATCCGGAGAACATGAAACGAGTGCATATGATATGGTTGATAAATTTATGGAAATATCGCCATCAGAATCCGTTGTGCCTTCTACAATCATTGTTTGAATTTTATTTGCTTTATTGCTGTTTAACGTATCAACATCAGCTTTCAGGGCATTAAGTCCACCGGCGCTGTCGGCGGTCAGATTGGAGGTCGACAGGGTGGCATTCGTGCCGATTGCTTCCGTTGCTCTATACAGTCCCTCCGCCAGGGATCCATGGTTTTTCACATAAACAAACTGCCCGGAGGCAATCGCCGCGTGGGTGTTTCCGTTCGCCACGATGGCCAGACCGTCCTGCACGTTTGCAATTGCCGGGATCTGGTCGGCCGTCTTCCACGACGCGTCAAAGTTTGTGGATCCATTTTTGACCAATACCTGATTTGCAGAACCGCCTGTCGGGACTCCGGGGCCTACCACATGACCAAGATTAACCTGTGCCATAATTATCTCCTCCTTATACGGTATAGATCAGATCGCCGCTGCTGTTGATTGACAACGCTGGCGGTTCCGTGCTATATGTACATATCAAATCACCGTTGTCATTGATCGACATTGTGAATAATCCGGCATCAACGGACGCTATAATACCGTCACGCCCATCTCGTCCACGTGGGATGCCGAAATGTACATGCTTATGACCACCAACCTCTGTGACCGCTGCAGACGCTGATGCTGCAGAATCAAGGCTTTCCGCGTCAGCTGTCATCCGGTCGATCTTGTTTGCCGCTGTGTTTGCCGTACTCGCTGCCGTATTTGCATTGCTGGCGGCTGTGTTCGCAGCAGTCGCCTTGCTGTTCGCATTGGACGCCGCGGTGTTCGCTGCGGTCGTCGCAGCTTCGCAGGCTGCGATCTTCGCCAGCAGCTCATCAATGGACGGGATCACATGCCCGGGATCGACAATCGTGTCCGTTGTCGATCTATACACGTTGCTGGTCACTGCCCCGACCGTTAGAGTGCCTACTTTGACAACAACGCTCAGGCGGCCTACTACGGTATAGCAGCTCTCAGGCAGGATCACTGATGCCTTGTTTCCGCTCAGCGTGCCGTCAATGATCACGGTTGCGCCGTCCTCCCGGATAGCGTATCCATGAACCGCTCCGGTGATCTGTGCCGCCTGTCCGTTGTCGTAGATCTCCACGCCGATCAGGTTTGCAGCGCTGTCCGCACTGAACACATTACCGTCCAGCGGATGCACCTTTACCGGCTTTTTCAGATCACATTTCAGCCAGGTTTCAATCCGTGCCAATTCCATCACCTTCCATTCCAACAAATTCAATGATTCCATCCAGCGCCCCGACATCCTCGCCAGATATCCGGATGCCTTCAATCGCATGAATTCTAATCGGCTTGTAGTCGATCTCAAACTCCGAGTCATTCAACGCTTTGCGCTCTGCCCGGTACTTGTTCGCCGTTTCCACGTCCGCAAATGTAATGCGGCCGTTTCCGTTGTCCTCATACTTGTAATGGGCCAGAATCTTTTCTTCCTCCTGCTGCATGAATTCCGCAGCTGTCTCGAACGTCTTTTTCAGTTCGAACACCCGCCGGGCAGTGGTCGTGCTTGTGTCCTGACGGTTGATCTTCCTCAGTGCCTCCAGTGCGTCAATAGCTTTCCCAAGTTTCATGGTTTTTCCTCCTGACATTTTTACTGGATCGGATTCACACCGCCCAGCGATTATTCTACAAAGCCGTCCTTTACTTTGGATCTGGCAATGTATACGCATCAGCCCTTGTGACATGGAACCACCCTGCTCCAATGCTTCTCCCGTTCGCATCATAGTGTGTTACAGTACCTGTTGTACTATCGTTTAACGTGTATCTTTGAACTGGTACTGCGGCATTTCGGCAGTTATTCCATCCAGCATCAGCCGCTTCTGTAGCATTAAATGTTTCGGATACCGATATCAGTTTCCCGTTCGTCAAAAGGCCAGAAAATTCAAGAGTGTAGGCCGTGCCGACTCCGAATGTCGATGTTGCAGTGAGCGAATATACACTCGACAGGTCAACGGAGTCGGCTGTATTAAAATTTATGCTCGTACCGTTGTAAAGCTCAATCGTGACTGCACCGCCTGTATTAGTCAGCGTTTTGACCGTCTGGCTCAGTCGCCAGAGTGGCTGCGAGGAAAGGTTGATCTCCGTGGGTCGTCCATTTTCATCCACCGAAATAAACTTTTTCGCTGTTACTGTTCCGTTTTGGTCTACGCTGAAATTGCTGGATGCCACATCGATATATCCTCCGGACACCAGCTTCAGGTACTTGCTTCCAGATATCTCAATGCCGTTCGCTTCGATGGAAATGCCAGACTTGACGCCATAATAATTGTTGGTTACCCACGCCTGAATGCTTTCTGCCGTCGTTGTAATGGATGCTGACAGCGCGTTTTCTGCTCCCTGCGCTCTGGTAACCTCTGCCGTAATGCTTTCAGCGTTGACAGATATACGCCCAGATAACTCCCCCTCGGCTGTCGTTGCCCTGGTCACCTCAGCAGTGATGTTGTCAGCATTGACGCTAATCCTGCCGGACAAGGTGCTTTCTGCACCCTGTGCCCTGGTCACCTCAGCAGTAATGTTGTCAGCGTTTACGCTGATCCTGCCGGACAAATCCCCCTCTGCGCCTTTGGCCCTGGTCACCTCAGCAGTGATGTTGTCAGCATTGACGCTAATCCTGCCGGACAAGGCGCTTTCTGCACCCTGTGCCCTGGTCACCTCAGCAGTGATGTTGTCAGCATTTACGCTGATCCTGCCGGACAATGTGCTTTCTGCACCCTGCGCCCTGGTCACCTCAGCAGTAATGTTGTCAGCGTTGACGGAAATGCGACCGGAGAGTGTTCCTTCAGCAGCGGACGCTCTTGTAACCTCTGCAGTAATGTTGTCAGCATTCACGCTGATTCGTCCGGAAAGTTCGCCTTCTGCTGCCGTTGCACGTGTGACTTCGGCAGTGACCGCAGATGCCGTTACATCGATCCGTCCGGAAAGCGTCCCTTCGGACTCCGTTGCCCGTGTAACTTCTGCGCTGATAGATTCAGCATTCTGTGTAATGCGGCTGTATAAGGTTTCCTGCTGTCCAAGGCTGTTAACGCCGGTTTTCTGGTACAGAACAGTCAGCGATTCGTCCGTTTCCTCGATGCTGTGGGAAAGCTCGTACTCCGCGCCCTGCGCCCGCTCCTTTTCCGCGGCCAGCGCAGTTTCCTGTTTGATCTTTACAACTTCGGAATACTCTGCACTTCCGCCAGCTCCATTCGTTTCGGCGTTCTGCCTCTGAATGAAATCGACAATCGTCTCGTTCCCCTGGGACAGCGTCAGCGTCACATTCATCGGATCGCCGTATACGTCGTTCCAGGTCCGGCTGATGATGTTCTCATCGATCACCACACCGTGCGCCGGGATGGCCAGCCGGTACATCGCGCCGATGGCCGTCCTGTCCAGCGTTTCGCCTGTGATCGCGAAAAACTCCTGGGCGTCGATTGTGATCGTGTAAATCGGTTTCTTATGCCTGGCCAGATAGGAAGACGCAACGATCTGCGCCTGTGTCTGCGTATATTCCCGGTCGCTCAGCTTCGTTTCAATGATGCCGTACAGACTGACCGTGTCGGCATCCATGTATCCGCCCGGCAGGCCCTCCAGCCATACGCGGGTATACAGCTGACTGTCGTCCTTCTTCACGCTGGCGCTGATCACGTTCCTGGACAGCCGGCCCTCCGCCGAAACGGTGGAGTCCTTCAGCTTGACCCCCAGCGTCCACGGTGTCGTGCTGAAATCATATGTCAGCATCGCGCCGTCCACCTGTTCGATCAGTCCGTTGATCGTCTGCAGCAGATTGGCATACCGGCAGGAAAGGATCACGTTTCCGGATGCCTGGACAGTCCCCAGCTGCCACCGGCTGCCGCCGTAAAATGCAAAAATCCGCTGCATCGCGGCTGCCAGTGTCATTTCCGTCTGTTCGATCTCCGCCCGGACCAGCCAGTCGCCGATCTCGCATACCCCGTGTTCCAGGCTGATGCTGTTCCGATCGCCGCCGTAGCTGATCTCCGGCGCCCGCGTCCGGTATACGCCTGCGCTGCCGTTGGCGTTGAAAAGCTCGATGTAGGTTCTCTCCGGAACGACATCCTCCGCCATGATGTCCATCGTGGCCGTTGACAGCGGAATGATGTTTTCCGTGATCTGCACCCGAATCGGATGCAGACGCCGGACTTCCTGCCCGCTGCTGTCCAGCACCTTCGGAAGGTTCGGCTTTTTCATAGCCACAGCCCCCTTGCCGTAAATGTAACATTGACGTTTCCGTCAGCCACATATCCAAATGTGTTGATCTTCCCGCACACCGCCAGCAGATCATCATTAGACGCGGCTGTCCGCTTGTTCAGCGCGGAAGCGCTGCCGACCGTGATTTTCTGGATCATGTGATCGTCGTAATAGATCCGCAGCGGATTGGCTGCCGTCGCGCCCAGGTTCAGGAAGCGGATCATCGTTTCCCCGACCGTCAGCGTGATCGTGTTCACCGTCCCGGATGCAGGCGTCACCGTCACCTCGACATATGCCCTGCCGGTGTTCCCTGGGACGAAAAGGTTTCCTTCCTTGCTTGTGCCGCTTAGTGACAGCACGCTCGGAATTTTCTCTTCCCAGAATGGCTGCTCGTAAGCGGTAAACCGGGCGGTAATTTCCTCCGCCCGGTTCATCACTTCTCCGATCTTCGGCACTTCCGTGCATACGCAACGCAGCTGCTGGCCGCGCCGGTCGCTGGTCTGCAGAATGGATCCATTCGCCCATCCGGCGATCTTCTGGCAAACCTCCTGCCGTTCTGCGATGCTGCCAGCATTGATGATGAACGAGATCTCCGTCGATGCTTCCCGCATCCGGCGGTCAATCAGCGTTTCCCCGTGCCGGTTCGCCAGCGCCGCCGTCCGGGTATCCGCCTGGGCAGGAGAATGCTCAATGCCCGTGATATAGATCCCTCTGTGGATCGCCGTCAGCGGTTCCCCGTCCATGTACGCCTCCAGCCTGTCGATCACGTTTGTCATGTCGCAAACCTCCTCGCCCCGATGGCGTTACCCAGATTCCTGCTCACCTCATTCGATACCAGGCGACCGTCCATATAAACCGGGATAGTCGCGTTCTGGATGCCTTCCTGTACCGCTGCCGCGATGTTCTGCAGGATCCCGTTGACACCGGCCAGGCCTCCGCCTGCCTGGCTGCCCGCGTTCATCCTGCCGACTCTGCGGCCCTGAGCCATCAGCGTGTCCGCCATGTTCACACTTGCCATATTCCCGGCCATCTCCGTCATGGCATCCGTGACCATGCCGCTGCTCTGCTCGATACCGGCCGCGATGCCCGCCGGGATCCACTGGCCGACCTGATCCTGCATGACCTTTGACGGCGATGCAATGCCCAGTGCGTTCTTTGCCGCTGCCAGCGCATTGCGGGCCACCGTGCGCATATGGTTATACAGCGCACCGGATCTGGCGCTGATTCCGCTGATGATGCCGCTGATGATGTCGCTTCCGACACTGTTCCAGCCGCTGGTGAAGAAGCTCTTCCCGGTTTCCGCTGCTGTCTTCATCGGTTCCGTGAACTGACCCGCGTTTTTGCTGACGGCCATGCCCATGTTGACGATGATGTTTTCGCCGTGACGACCCCAGTCAACGCCGGTGACCTTCGCCGCGCCGTTATCCATTGCCCCCTGCATCGCGTTGGTGAACGTGATGGCGTTCGTATTCACGCCGCTGCCGATGCCGCTGATCAGCGTGCTGCCGACGCCCTTCCAGTCGTAAGTCTCGAACTGTCTGGCACCCGCTGCAGCGATCAGCAGCATGATTATGTTCAGCACGCCGATCTGACTCATCGCTCCGGCACTGATCCTGTTGATTACATTGGAGCCAGTTCCGTTGAAATCGTATGAATCAAACGGCGTATACACCTTGGAAACAAGATCATCGACCGCACCGGACATGGAAGCGATCTCGTCCGCATCCTGCAGGCCGGTCGTGATGCCCATTACGCACCCGGATCCGATGCCCTGCATGTCGACGGTTCCCAGATCGTTTTTGAGTCCGTCTGCAATGGCTTTGCTGATATTTTTGGCCGCGGTTTCGGCGTCCTTTTTTGCGCCTTCGACAGCTGTTTTCAGCTCTTCCAGATTCTTCTTCAGCTCTTCAACCTGGGTTTTCAATTCATCGCCGCTAAGCAGTTTTTTCACTGCGCTTCCAAAACCTTCGGCGATATCGCCAACGCCTTTCCCCAAACCCGCAGCAGCGTCACCGGCACCGCCAAGCAGACCGCCCACGAAACCGGTGAGTCCGCTCCAGACGTCGCCCAGGCCGCCGGAAATCGCCTTCCCAACTTCGGCCCACGGAATTGCTTCAATGAGCTTTTTGCCCGCTTCAAAAGGCGCTTTCAGGAAGCTTCCGGCAGCGTCAATTGTTCCGGAAACTCCGTTGCCGATCTTTGTACCAAGATCTGTCCAGTCAATCGCAGAAACGAGTCCCTTTGCCGCCTTGAATGGCGCTTCAAGGAATGCACCTGCAGCATCAATAACCGTGTTGACACCGCCGCCGATCTTGGTCCCAAGATCATCCCATTTGATGGCCTCAACCAGTGATTTGGCTGCAGTGAAACAACCCTCAAGGAACTTTCCACCAGTATCAACAACACCGTTGACGCCATTTGCTATGGTTGTTCCGATATCATCCCATTTGATTTTCTCAATCAAGGATTTGGCAGCAGTGAAACATCCCTCAAGGAATTTGCCAGCAACATCAATCGTAGAGTTTACGCCCTGGCCGATTTTTTCTCCAAGATCATCCCATTTGATGGTCTCAACCAGTTTCTTTCCTGCAGTGAAACATCCCTCAAGGAACTTTCCGCCGACATCGATAACGCCGTTAACTCCGTTCCCGATGGTCGTCCCAAGGTTAGACCAGTTAACCTTCTCGACCAGCGCTTTTCCGGCTTTAAATGCACCTTCAAGGAATTTACCAGCCGTGTCGATCGCACCGGTAACGCCATTCAGGATGGAATTACCGATGTCACCCCAGCTGATGTTTGTATCATCGGCAACCGCATCCTTCGCAGGAGAAAAAATATCGATAAGGAATTGTCCAGCGCCGTCAAGGAAACTGGTGACTCCTCCAAGAATCGCTTTGCCGATACTTCCGAAATCGACACCGCCCTCACCGCCGACCGCACCGACCGCCGTTTTAAACAGCTTGCTCAGCCAGTCGCCAGCGGTGGTGATGACGCTCGTTACGCCGTTCCAGATCGCCTTGCCGATGGACCCGAAATCAATCTCTCCGTTCGCCACGCCGGTGATCGCGCCGCCGACCAGCTCAATCAGCTTCGTTCCCAGCGTCCCCAGCGCGCCGATGATCCCGTTGATGATCGTTGTCCCCAGGCCGATCCAGTCCACCTGTGCCAGGCTGTCGATCAATCCGGCGCCAAAGTCAATCAGGCTGCCCATCATCTGCGGAAGATTCTGGCCGATCCCGCGGATCGCGTTTTCGATCCAGCCCAGCAGCTTTCCGCCGATGTCTCCGGCATTCTGCAGCATCTGGTCAAAGCTGGCCGTGATGTCTCCGCCCTGGAACAGCGTGGTCATGAAGTTCTTGGCACTTTCCTTCAGCTTGTTCATGCTTGTGCCGAAGGTGTCCGCCATCTTCCCGTAGGCGTCGCCAACAACGTCGGCCTCGGTACTCATGGCCTCCAGGTTCTCGTTGAACTTCTCAACGTCTGCGGCGATCGTCATGGCCGCGTTGCCGGCTTCAACGCTGCCCCACAGGTCGACCATGCTCTTGCCGCTCTTATCGGCATAGCTCTGCATCAGACCGAACACATCGCCCAGGTTTGCACCGCTGGAAATGGCCTGCTGGAAGGACATGTTGGCATACTTCGTTCCCGCTGCCGCCTTCCGGAAAGACTTATCCGCTGCCGTGCCTGTTTTGCTCAGCTCTGTCATGGCAGCACGCAGCTGCGTTGTTGCCTGTGCCGTTGGCACGCCATTCGCGGTCATCTGAGCCAGTGCCGCGCCGACCTGGTCAAAGCCGACGCCTGCCGCCGCCGCAGTCGGTGTCACGTTGGCCAGGCTCGCGCCCAGCTCGCCAACCGTCGTAATACCAAGGTTCTGAGTCTGAATCAGAACCTTCTGAATGTCCTCGATGCTTCCGGCAGCGTCACCGTAAGCGTTCATCGTCTTCGCGGTCGCGCTCAGGGCCGTGTCGATGTCGGTAAAACCGGCAACAGCCAGCTTTGCGCTGCCTTCCAGCATCCCGGTCAGGTTTTCCATCGATACACCGGCGGATTCAGCACTGTAGGCCGCCTCCGCCAGTGTGGTCGCGCCCAGTCCGTAGGCACTGGACAAGTTCAGTATGTCTGTCTGAAGCCCGCTGAAATTGTCCCCCGTATACAGCGTGCTGACCTTCGCCATACTGGTTTCAAACTCACTGGCGTCGCCGATCGCGTCGGAAATCATTTTCCCGATTCCCAGCCCCACCAGTGTTTTTTTAAGCGTTCCACCCAGCGAGGCCGCCAGCGACTTTCCGGACGATTTGCCGGCAGAATCCGCTTCACCGCCCAGCGCTTCGGATATGGATCCGCCGATGCCCTTCGCAGAAGGAATGATCTGCACGTATGCTTTCGCCAGTTCGGTCGCCATTTATTTCACCCCGCTTTTAACGCGTTCTCTCTCGCCTTTTTCAACGCCGCTTCGAATTCCTCCGGCGTGTTGTATGCTTCAACCTTATCGTCTTTGTTCTGTTCCTTTGTCAGCCTGGCGAGGATGGATTCAGGCCTGTTCCTCCGCTTCGCGCCGTCCTCGCTCTGCATCCAGACCAGCAATGCCAGCCGATCCACCGCCGCGGCGATCAGCGCCGTCGCCGTCGGGATCTTCATCCCGCTCGCCCGCATTTTGCTCCTGGATTCATCCCGGAGGCCTGCAGAAAGCGCTGCCGCGGTTTTAAGCGGCAGCGCCCTGTAGTCCGTTATTCCGTATGTCTCCGCGAGGTCACAGATCAGATCCGTCTCGCTGGCCTCGATCATGCCCGCCAGGATGATCAGTTTTTTCCCTGTTCTCCCAGCTTGTCGAAGATCTCCTTCATGGCCTTCACCACGGCGCTGACCGGTGTCACACCATCAACCCGCAGATGCTCATACAGTTTTTTCTTTTCCTCCGGTTCAACCAGGCGGCTCAGTACGCGGCTGATCGCGTATCCGTTGCCCTCGTCCAGTTCGACCAGGTCGTCAAGCAGCTCCATGTTATCCAGTGCGTTGTCCTTCACCTTCAGGTTCAGGCCGCTGTCCAGTCGGATGTTCTTCATGGTTTCCTCCTCCTAACAAATGGACCGCCTGCGATCAGGCGGTCATATATTCGTAATGGGTGTTGCCGCTGGCGTCCGGCATCGCGGTGATGGTCACCTCATAGCCGACTGCCTCGTCGTCCTTGTAGGTGATCTCGCCCAGCTCGGTGATCTTTCCGTCCGGGATCACGATCCGCTTCACCTTGCCGCCGCGCATGATCATTTCCACGACCCACGCGCATTCCGGCTGTTCCTTGCTGTTGGCGCTGATCGCGATCTTCTTGGGATCGTTGCCGGTGGCCGCGGTCACAGCGACGTTGTCATCACCGTAGACCGCCTTCAGCACGTCCTCGTTCAGCACCTCGATCATGGTGAAGCCGAAGGTGTCCGTCTTGCCGGTCTGAATGGACAGCACGGTGTCGCCGCCCCAGGCCTTGATGTCCTCGGATTCGGGGCTGTTGTTGTTGGTCAGGCCGTCTTCGGAGATGTAGCCCAGGGCCTTGAAATCAGCGCTCAGGGCGGTACTTTCATCCGTCGGCAGCTGCAGCGCGGCCGTCAGAGGCGCGCGGAAAATGGCTCCGCCGATCTTCGGCTTGCCGGTGGAAACATTGGTCACTACGTTGCTCATGTGTTTCATGCTCCTTCCATATAGGTAATGTCGAATACCGCCTGATAGCGGTACTGTTTGGATTCCTCATCCGTGAAATTGTACGATGTGTTCAGCTTGCAGCGGCTGACGTTCGGAACCGTGATCAGGTATTTCATCGCGCCCTCCATCACGTGATCCATCTCCGCCGCCCGCAGCAGCGAAACGGAGGAAATGGACTGCACGACAACGGTCGCGCTCTGGATTTGGTTCTCCTCGCTCTTTCCGGTCCGCTCCACAATGTAGTATTCCTCCGGCAGCTCGATCGGCCGTTCGGCATACACATTTTCCGTGTTCAGCGAATTCATCAGAAACAGGATCACGACCTTCTCAATCAGTGTGATCGGTTCGTTCATCATTTCACCGCCTTCAGCAGGGTATTGTTCTTCAGGTTGTCCCGCAGCGCTTCCCTGGTCGCGCAGTAAACGGACGCATTCACGCGGTTCGTTCCGGTATAGCTGGATACGGAGTAACCGCCGTCCGCGCCCATCCCGTTGGCCCGCTGCGCGATCCCCTGCGCCAGCTCCGTGCAGAGCCCATTCATCTCCGGAGATCTGAGAAGTTCCCGAACGCCATCGCTGTTCAACTCTACCCGAATTTTACCCGACACGTTCCACCAGCACCTTCCTGTTCCAGTCCAGCGGGATCATGTCCTCAATCCCAATGGTGCTGAAACCGATCGTCTTCCAGCGAACGCCGAAAAATTCGACCTCCGCGTCTTCCCATGTATTCGTGTCCACTTTCGGGATTGCGAGCTGATACTTTACCTTCTTGCCGTTCAGGCTCAGTTCGTTGATGATTTCGTCCCCGGTCTGGCTCAGCGGAGCAACCAACACATTATCAACCGGCGTGATTACATCGGTTACAACATCTCGGTTGAACGCGTCCTTCCCTGTAACCTGTTTGGTAATCAGGTTAATGGTTATCCCCTTCAGCAGGCTCGCCATAGAAGTCAATCACCCCAATCCGCTGCCGCCTGAGTCCAAGCCTGGCAAGCTCGCTCTTCTTGATGAAGAGTCCGCCGCCCGGGACCAGGTAGGTGCCGGAAACGCTGTAGCCCAGAGCACTCTGGGAAAACTGCGAAACCGGCTCCTGGTTCGTGCTGGTCATCAGGGTCCGCGCCACCACGTCCACCGTCACGGATTTGGCAACCTCTGCCAGATCCGGATCGGCATCGATCATTCCGTCCAGGTCTTTTCCGACCTTTGCGGCCTCCTGCCGCAGACTGGAACAGACGACAGGGATCAGATTTTCGGCGCGGGTCTGTTCCGCGGCAGACAGCGTGCGCCAAAGATCCTGCACGTCCTGCACGGTTGCGTAGTCAGCCATCAGGCATCAGCCCCTTTTTTGACGGCCTTCTTTTGGGCCGCCTTTGCGGGTGCCTTTTCAGCCTTCGGTGCTTCCTTCGCTTCCGTGACTTCTTCCCAGTCAGGTCCTTCCAGGCGGCAGGGGACGTCAATCACGACCCCTGTCCGCTTGTTCAGGTATTTCATCAGGTCGTCGCGATCGTCGCGAAGGCGGTGGCATCCAGGATGCCCCAGCCGATGTAGGCTTCGCCGCGGAGGTAGACCTGGTTGTGGCCCTTCAGGTCGCCGGCAGTCGCGTCATTGTCGGGGTTGCCGTACTGGATGACTTCCATCGGCAGCTCCTTCGCGATGCCCCACTTGAAGTAATTGGCGAAATCGCCGATCACGGCGCGGGTCTTCGCGCTGTTGTATTCCACGGTGGGTCCGTTGAACTCAGTCCGCAGGCCGTTCAGGCTGCTGGGACGTCCGCCCCAGGCGAGTTCGGGGAACACGGGCCGGGTGTCGCTGTCAACCATGGCAGCCAGGGCAGCACGGATCGTGGAGCCCATCACGGCGCCGGAGGCTTCATGATCATACGCATTGATGCCGGCGATCGCAGCGTCCACATTTTGGTAAGCGGTGGAGCTGGATCCCAGGTAGGTGATCTTGGTGCCGGCCGCATAGTCGAAATAGTTGTTGCCGATCGTTCCGCTGGCAGCCAGGCCGGTCCGCGGATTAACGCCGTGCATGGCCATGATGTCGAAGCCCTTGGCCAGTTTCACAGCCCAGCCCTCGGAGAAGGCACGCAGGATATCCAGGGCAACTTCTTCGGAGCCGTACAGGAATTCATCGGAAACACGCATGCCGTACTCAACCTTGATGGGCTGAATGGTCACGGCACCAACCTGGCCGCCGCCGGCAGACTTCGCGCCGGCTTCAGCGACGACGTCGATTTCGTTGTCCATGTTGAAGGTGAAGGTTTTGGAGCCGTTGAAGGGGATGGGGCTCTGTCCGCACAGGGCAGCCAGGGCGCTCTTACCTTTGACCATGTTCATCAGGCCGGCAACGACCTCCGGGGGGAAAAGGGATCCGCGAGCAATCGCATTCGCAGTGTTCGGAAGACTCATTTGTGTTTACCTCCTAATTATGTTTCAGATTCGTCTGTTTTTAATCTTCTTGTCTGACCTTCTTCAGCAGGTCTTTCAGGGCTGCGTCCTTTCCGTCGTTCGCGCCTTCTCCGCTGGGCCTGTACATCGGGGCCGGCGCCTGCTGGGTCTTCAGCAGTTTCGCCAGGTTCTCCGCGTCCGCCCTCATGGCGTCTTCGTCCGCGCCGGAAAGACGGTCAGCAAGCTCGGCCGGAAGTCCTGCTTCCCGGGCAATTCGCGTTTTTACCGAGGCGGTCTCGTACTCCCGGACTTTTGCTTCCAGCTCTGTGATCCTGCCGGTCTGGCCGTTCAGGGTTTCGATCTGCTTGTTCAGATCTGCAATGGTAGACTCAAATCCGGTGATCTTTTCATCTCTCTCCGTGATCTGGGTCTGGAATTTGCCGGTAATCGTGTCCCGCTCCCGCTGCAGCCTGGATGCGAGCACTCTGTCCAGCTCTTCCTGGGTGTTGATCGGTGTGAATTCTCCCATGTTGTGCCTCCTCCCACTTAACCCGGTGGTATCGGTCTGTATTTACTGACGCTTTTACGCGTTAGTAGCTGATTTTCTGCCGCACAGTCTTGGATTTTTTCCCGCAGATCCATTGTGCGAGGATCATGCTGTCCATCAGGGCGATGTCGTACGCGTCGTTGATTGACCGGAAGCCGAAGCCTCCGTTTGATCCGATCGCCCGCTTCTCGCAGTTCGCCACGCTGTTCGTCATGGACGGCTGCCCGGAGTGGCACAGTTCCTTCGCTGCGAGCCGTGTCATAAAGGTCGCGTTTGCCTCGATGACCTCGGTTACTCTCGGCATCATTGACCTGGACAGTTTCGCGTCCCGCATGGCTTCTTTCAGGAGCTGTTGGCCGTTTGCACCGTCAATCACGACTGTCGCGTACTCGACCCGCTTCAGGAATTCGATTATCCAGTCCGTCCCGTCGCGGAACGGCCTGCAATCGATACCCTCAACAAAGATCTTCCCGTCCTCTGTCTGGATCGCGATGCTCATCGCAACGCTGTCGGTTTTTGAGTACTTGACGCCGACAAAAATCGAACCGCTGAGCTCCGGTTTCCCGTTGCACTGCAATTCGTCCCATTCCGCGCGGCTGACCGCGCTCTTCAGGTTGTACCGGATCCAGTAGCCGAGCCGCTGAATGTTAAAATCCAGTTCGTTCCCGCCGATCTCCGCCTTGATGGCGCGTTCCGTCAGGATGGAACCCAGGCTTGGGTTGCATTCATACCAGGCGTCAACGTCCGTCTGCTTGTGGATTTCGTCCACTGACCATTCAGCCCAGCCTGTGTCCTCCATCCCATCCTTCAGGATCTTGTCACGCATGTGCATGAACACGGTCCCGCTGGATTCTGTTGTTGGCGGAGTCCCGCAGAACAGCGTCTGAGGGTTTTGCGACGCGGAAACGACGTATTTCAGCGAGGTTTCCTGGTCATCCGTGTATTCCTGGGCCTCGTCAATGATCATCAGGTCGAAGCCCTCGCCGAGTCCGCCCTTGCTCGTGCGTGTCCGAAAATGGATCACGCCGCCGGTCTCCTTGCACCGGATCGTCTCCTGTCCAAGTGCTCCGGAATCCTTGTGCGGGATATCGGCGTCGTCCAGCAGATCCTTCAGGCGTTCCCAGGCGCTCCGGCTTGTTGTTGTGCGGTGGGCTGTGTGAAGGATGTTTTCACCATTCTTCAGCCCCCACAGTTCACGCATGCTGACAACTTCATTCTTGCCGTTTCGGCGAGGGACCGCGTATCCGAATTTGCTGTGTGTCCACAGTCCGTCAGGATTCTGCGCCATGATGTCGCGGATAAGCAGCTGCTGCCACTCCATCGCCGTCCGGTCTGTCGACTCGTAAAGTTTTACCGCTTCATCTCCAAGACTGTTCTGATACGGCAGCACCACGCTGGTTGTAGGAATCTGGCGGCCTCTCCGGACCTCCATCCTCTGCTACCTCCTCGGTGTGCTATATAAAAGGCGGAAAGCAACAAAAAAAGAAGGAACTTTTCCCTCCTTTCATCGCAAAATGATGCTGTCCCGCGCTTTTATCCTGTTATTTGACCCGCCTGCGCTTGGATCCGCGCGGGTCGTAGATGATCTGGCAGTGGCAGTTATTATGCCTCCGCCATACGTCGTTGTTCCTGTTCCGGACGTCTTCATAGGGATAGACTCCGGCCAGGGCGCTGCACCATTTGCAGCACTTGCCGTCCGCGATCCGCTGCACAAACACCGTCAGCCCGGCGTCGCTCTGGAAGTCTGCGTTTTCTCGGACAAAGTCATCCACATGTCCCTCCAGGAAGTTTTCGACCTGGTCCAGAAACTGCTCTTCATTCCCGGCAAATGTCTCCGTGTTGCAAATCCCGGTGATGATGCCGTCAATCTGATCCTGGTTCAGCTCCGGCGTGATCGCGTTCATTCCGATGCCGGCCTCCCGGTTCAGATCCTCCTGGATCCGCGCCGCAATAGCCCCGACATCCGCGCCGGCCCGGGTCATCGGCTGCTGAACCAGCACCTCCGCGGCGGCCCGGTACAGTTTCCCGTCTGTCAGCGCCTCCGGAAGATATTCCCGGAAGATGTCCGTCAGGATCCTGCCGATCTCCTGCGCATAGTTCTCCGCATCAGCGTATGTCGCGGCGTGCCGTTTCAGCTTCGATTCGATGATCTGCATCTGCCGGATGTTATCCGTCATCACACCGTACTTCCGGATGATTTTCCGCAGGATTTCGTCATAATTCATGCGATCTCATCACCTCAGATTCCGGTCAGTTCATGCAGCTTGTCTTCGGTGAAGTAGTCCGGGAAGCTCTGCTGGATCTTGATGGCCGCATCGCCGATGCCGGAAAGCTGCGTGGCGTCCGGCTCGAATACCGGCTCCCACCGCGCCCTGGTCTGATAAAACTGCTTCCTGGCATACGGGAAATCATCCCGCACGCATGCCGCCAGATAACCGACATTCAGCAAACCGGTGCCGAAGTTCCGCTGCGCCTTCCGCGCCGTCAGCCGCATGTTCTCATGGCTGGCCCGGATCGCTTCCGCGCTGCTCGGATTCTCTCCAACAAATCCGAGGTCGTCCAGGGTGAGCCCGGTTTCGCCGGCGAACAGACTGGCGTAGATCTTCAGCTGCTCCATGTGCGGCGTCATGCTCTGGGTCGTGAACTGTCCCAGAATCGGATGGTTCCCGTCGTCGTCATTTGTGAACTGCAGCATGCTGGAAATGGTTGCCTGCCATTTGTCCATCAGTTCTGCGTCCTGGCTGAGGCCAGTGATGTACTTCTGCGGGAAGGAATAGAACTCCGCCGTTACTTCTGTCCGTTTCAGTGTCCGGAGCGCCGCCTGCTGGATCTCCATGCAGGCACGGGTGATCCGGCTGTGCCCGAACGGTCGCCTGGCATCCGGCCGGAAGATGATCGGCACCAGGAGCGGATACGGCGCAGGATTCGGAATACGCCGAACAGTCTCGCTCCGCAGATCATAGAAGGCGGTTTCCTCCGCGGTGAAGTATGCCTCCATGACCGGCTTTTTCGTCTTCGGATCCCGTTCCAGCACAGCGTATCCTTCCTGCAGCAGGTTCGTGATCGGATCGATGATGCCGGTCGCGTCGTAGCCGTCAATCACCTGCAGCCGCGGGAACCCGTCTTCATCCGGCGAGATGTACACAAAACAGCAGCTGGCGATGCATGCGCTGACGATCGCGCTGTCCACAAACACGTCCCGGCTGTTCATGTCGAAGATTTCATTCAGGTTGAAGTTGTCATCCACGAACTCCGAGAACACCAGCCGGTCCGCCAGGGCGTCCACCGTCTTTGCGCTCCATCCGAGAACCGCCTTCAGGAAGTTCCAGCTACGCGGGATCACGATGTTGAACTCCCGGACGACGTTTTTCATCTCATAATAGTTATATCGAAGGTTCACCCGGCTCTGTTTTTGAGTCAGTTTGCTCTTCAGATAATCAATTCCCTGATACATTTGAGTCAACCTCCGATGCCTTTGTCAGTTCTGTGCGTTTTGTAACATTTTCGTGATAAAATTTTCCCA
>Ga0326511_10001134_pt1 | contig 22417 bp, 36 predicted proteins | sample 0_2496_0518_D_FD_203701 | JGI IMG/M metagenome (GOLD analysis project Ga0326511, IMG submission 203701) | Bovine rumen microbial communities from UC Davis, California, United States - 0_2496_0518 | ecosystem: Host-associated > Mammals > Digestive system > Stomach > Rumen | place: USA... | reverse complement strand
CTTTCAGATATAGATAAAAATAAAGCTGGTTGGTTTATGTTTTGTGAAGCTGATTATTTATATTATGGTGACGCTGTAAACAAAAAATATTATATCTTCGATTTCCCGAAATTAAAGAAATATGTATTAGAGAATAAATAGAAATTTACTGAAAGATGTGCCGCAGACTTTCATAATGGCGAAATCCGCAAAAGAAGTTGCGGCTATATTATCCCTGTAGAAGAACTGAAAGATTTATATACAGTATTAGAGTTAGAGGAATAGGCATAACCGCCTATTCTTCTTTCTTCTGGAGGGCAATTTAAAATAATAGTGTTATTAGATTCTTTAAAATAAGTTGAAGGAGGTTTTACTATGGCTTTAACTGCGAAACAACACGAATTTATTTTACAGTATTTAAGTAATGGTTATAACGCTACTAAGGCTTATGAAGTAGCTTATGAAAGCGATTATATAACCGCAAACAAAAACGCTTATAGAGTGTTAAACAATCCAGAAGTTAAAAGACAAATTCAAGAATAGTAGGATAAGCATTACCGCTCTTTAGAAATTAATGCAGAGCATATAGCAGAAGAATTAGCTGCAATGGCTTTTGCGGAAAAGGGCGATAAAGATTATAGCGCTTCTGTTAAGTTGAAAGCGCTGGATTTACTATAGAAGCAATTAGGATTATAGCGCTAGAAAGTAGAAGCAGATGTTAATACCGATATAAATATAACGATAACAGAATAAAGGAGTTGATAATATGGCGCAAATTAATTTATAGCTTAATAAGTCTCTTTTTGTGCCTAAATTTTATCCTTTACTCTTGGACTATTCTCACAGGTGGGAAGTTTATAAAGGTAGCGCTGGTAGCTCTAAAAGCTACTTTATCACTTAGAAGCTAATAGTTAGGGCTTGCCGCGAAAAGATAAAAATTCTGGTTTGCCGCAGAACTGGAACAACTATTAGAAACACTTGTTTTAGCTTATTCAAAGATATTCTTAGTAAGTGGAAAATAATTAATTATGTAAGAATCAGAGAAACAGACTTTAATATTAAATTCCCTAATGGGAGCGAAATTATTTTTATAGGATTAGATGAAGAAACGAAATTACTTTCTTTAAATAATATTGGCGCAATATTCATAGAAGAAGCTTATGAAGTACCGAAAAACATTGTAGAGCAGCTTAATTTAAGATTGAGAGGTAACACGCCTAACCAATAGATTATAATGGCTTTCAATCCGATTTCTAAAAACCATTGGCTTTATGATTTCTGTGAGGTATCGCCGCCGCATTCTTTTTTATTAACTCACTCAACTTATAAAGATAATCCTTTTTTAAATAAAGAGTATGTAGATGAATTAGAAGAACTTTATGAGCGCAATCCAGCTAAGGCTAGGGTATTCTGCTTAGGTGAGTGGGGAGTAGATGCAGATGGGTTAGTTATTCAGAATTGGCGCACAGAAGATTTTAATGCTATGGAATTGGCTGCTTCTGGATTAGAACATAGAGCAGGAATAGACTTAGGTTGGATAGATAAAACCGCAATTATAGATACTCTTTATGATGCTAAAAATAAAACTATTTATGTTTTTAATGAGTTTTATAAAAGCGGTTGTTAGCTATCAGAGATTGCTTAGGCTATTGGAAATATGAACTTAACAAAATCAAAGATTTTTGTCGATTCCGCAGAACCTAGAAGCATTTAGTTTTTTAGAAATGAAGGTATTAATGCAGTGGGTTGTAGTAAAGGTAAAGATAGCGTAAAGGCTGGCTTAATGTTTTTACAAGATAACTTAATTATAGTTTCTCCTTCGTGTAAGAACTTTATAAACGAGCTAGAGAACTTTAGCTATATTAAGAGTAAGCAAACTGGAGAATATACAGAAGAAACTACACACGAATTCAGCCACGCTATAGACGCTTGCCGCTATGCTTACTCTGATATTTATACAAACAAGAAAATGAAAACTATTAATAAATCCGCTTTTGGATTATAAGGAGGTAAAAAGATGGTAGAGTATATTTTAGATGTTATTAAAGCTAAGTCTGGTGAACCAATTTCAATTTGTGCAACTATTACTAATGACGATGAAACAGAAGATATAACTACTTCTGCTTTTGTGCTTCTGGATGAAGATAATAAGGAAATCTATAAGGCAGAAGGGCATTTAATAGAGGAAGATAAATGGCTATATATGATTCCAGCAGAAGTAACTAGTAAGCTGAATGGTAAGTACTGGTATTATGTATTAGGTGATGATAATAGCTTATGCTTTAAGAATCCGTTTTATCTTCTTTAAGGAGGTTTTTAAATGATTTATTTAGGTGGAAATAAAAGAGAAATCAACTTGAATAAAGATAACTCTAATATCAATTTTAATCAGTAGTCTTATATAAAAGGCGATAAAGGCGGTTATTATATTCCAGATGTAGATGCAGAAGGTAATTTAAGCTGGACTGGTTCAGAAGAAGGTTTACCGCCTATTCCAGAAGTAAACATTAAAGGCGCTAAAGGTGATACTGGTGCTACTGGAGCAAAAGGCGATAAAGGTGACACTGGAGAAAAAGGTGAGCAAGGTATTTAGGGTGTACAGGGTATTCAAGGCGAAAAAGGTGAAAAAGGCGATAAGGGAGATAAAGGAGAGCAAGGAGAAAAGGGCGAAAAAGGCGATTAGGGAGAGCAAGGTATTTAGGGCTTAAAAGGTGATAAAGGTGACACTGGAGAGCAAGGAATACAGGGCGAAACTGGCGCAAAAGGCGATAAAGGTGACAAAGGCGAAAAGGGAGATACTGGCGCTACTGGAGCTTAGGGTATTCAAGGCGAAAAGGGCGAACAGGGTGAAAAAGGAGATAAAGGTGATAAGGGTGATGCTTTCACTTACGAAGATTTCACAGAAGCGCAATTAGCACTATTAAAAGGTGAAAAAGGTGATAAGGGTGACAAAGGAGATAAAGGTGATAAGGGAGATACAGGCGCTACTGGAGCCAAAGGTGATTAGGGTGAAAAAGGTGATACAGGAGCGCAAGGTATACAAGGAATACAAGGTGAAAAAGGAGATAAGGGCGATAAAGGTGACACAGGTGCAGCCTTTACCTATTCCGATTTCACACCAGAATAGTTAGCAGCCTTGAAGGGTGAAAAAGGTGACACTGGAGCCAAAGGTGATACTGGTGATACAGGCGCTAAAGGCGATACTGGAGAAAAGGGTGAAAAAGGAGATAAAGGCGATAAAGGAGATGCTTTTACCTATTCAGATTTCACACCAGAGCAGTTAGCCGCTCTTAAAGGCGAAAAAGGCGATACAGGAGATACTGGAGCCAAAGGAGATAAGGGTGACAAAGGTGACACAGGCGAAAAAGGTGATAAAGGTGACACTGGAGCCGCTTTTACATATAGCGATTTTACACCAGAACAATTAGCCGCACTCAAAGGTGAAAAGGGTGACAAGGGCGATAAAGGAGATACTGGTGAAAAAGGTGAAAAGGGAGATACAGGTGCTACAGGCGCACAAGGAGAACAGGGTATACAAGGTATTCAAGGTATACAGGGTGAAAAAGGTGATGCTTTCACTTATGAAGATTTTACCGCCGCACAGCTTGCCGCTTTAAAAGGAGAAAAAGGAGATAAAGGAGATAAAGGCGATAAGGGAGATACTGGAGATACTGGTGCTACTGGAGCATAGGGTGAAAAAGGCGATAAAGGAGATAAAGGTGACAAGGGTGACGCTTTTACTTACGCTGATTTCACAGAACAATAGTTAGCCGCTTTAAAAGGCGAAAAGGGAGATACTGGAGAAAAAGGTGATAAAGGTGACAAGGGAGATACTGGTGCAAAAGGCGATACAGGCGCAAAAGGTGACGCTTTTACTTATTCTGATTTTACGCAAGAACAATTAGCAGCGCTAAAAGGTGAAAAAGGCGATAAAGGGGATAAGGGAGATAAAGGTGACACTGGAGAAAAGGGTGAAACTGGTGCAACAGGCGCACAGGGAGCAGCCTTTACCTATAATGATTTTACCGCAGAACAGCTTGCCGCACTTAAAGGAGAAAAAGGAGATAAAGGAGATAAGGGTGACACTGGAGAAACAGGCGCTACAGGTTCACAGGGAATTCAAGGTGAAACAGGCGCAAAGGGTGATAAAGGTGACAAGGGAGATAAAGGTGATGCGTTTACATATGCTGACTTTACTTCTGAATAGCTTGCAGCTTTAAAAGGTGAAAAAGGTGATACAGGTGCTAAAGGTGATAAGGGAGATAAGGGTGACAAAGGCGATACTGGAGAAACTGGAGCCTAGGGAGAGCAAGGTATACAAGGAATTTAGGGTATACAAGGCATTCAAGGCGAAAAAGGTGATAAAGGTGACAAGGGAGATAAGGGTGATAAAGGTGATAAGGGTGATGATGGCGCAACTTATACACATCCTTCCACACATCCCGCTTCAATGATTACAGGGTTAGCTACTGTAGCTACTTCTGGAGATTATGATGATTTAAGCGATAAACCAATAGATAACGGAACATTAACCGCTCCTTTACTTGTAACTGGTGGAGATTCCGCTAGCGCTGGTAAGCTTGCATTAGATTCCGCTCATTCTGGTTAGATTACTAATGAAAGCACTTCTACACTTTTCGGTTTTCTTTCAGATGGCGCAACTACATTAACTGTAGGCGGTACTAGTTTAGCTTTAAATCTTAGAGGTAGCGGAACACGCCCACAATATAAAGGAAATAATATGGCGCTTTATAGTGATATTCCTTCTACACTACCAGCGAACGGAGGAAACGCCGATACAGTAGATACTTACCACATAGCAACCGCCGCAACCGCTCCAACAGTAGACGATAAAAAGATTATTACTTTTGTTATCTAAGGAGGGTTAAGTTATGGCGAAAACGATTAGTAAATCTGTAACCTGTCCTTATTCTACAGGCGGTATTCCTTCTGCTAGAAATGGCGGTAGAGACTATAGAACCGTTTATAGTAACGCTAGCGGAAAATCGAATAATCAAACTGATTATTGTGGTATCATTCCTACTAGTGAGGGCTATTCTAGCGCTTCTTATATCAGTAATATTTCTGTTAGCTATCAAATGAGAGTTACAAACGCTGCAAACGAAGGTACTATAGCTGGTAATAAAGGTTATGTAGAAAGTACTGTTATGGTTGGTACTGTTTCTTCTGGAAAGCCCTTCTTTAATCCTTCTGGTAATGATATGAGTATAACTACAGCCTATGCAAGTAGCGGAACTACTAAAACTTGGGGTAATAGATATTCTACTGACTGGAAAAACGCTAGTAACTCCATTGGTACTACTCCATTAGCGAATGATGCTAGAATTGGCGTGAAGTTTTATTTTAAAAATGAATATGGTTTATATAGCGAAAGTAGAAACTGGGTAAACGCTGTAAAGATTAATTATGTTGTTAATGTTAGAAACTATGTTAGCTTTGCTGGAGATGGAGTAACCGCTAGAACTGATACTGTTAATTTTGGTGATACTCCTAGTTATGGTAGCACACCTTCTAGGAGCGGTTATAGGTTCGCTGGGTGGAAATCCAGTAGAAATAGTACAGTTTACACAGGTACTTTACCTACTGCTGATGGTTATGATACTACCTATACCGCACAATGGGTATAGGTTTTTTATTTAGATGTAAATGGTAGATTAGATGGCGCTGATTCTGGCGGTTTAAGCCCTTATGGTACTTGTGATGTATATATAAATGGTTCATTAGCCGCTAATGATGTTTCTGACTATTGGACACAACACGATATAAATAGTACTTATGAAATAAAAGATATAAAGGCTAACGCTGGTTATACCTATGAAGGAGTTGTAGAAGGTTCTTTAACAGGTACAATAACCGCCGCAACCAATATTAGATTAGCCTTTTCCTCTAAGCCTTATAAAATCTTTGTAGGTAGCAGTAAAGTAAACAAGATTTATATAGGTACTTCGGAGGTTAAAGAAGTTTATGTAGGAACTACTAGAGTATTTTAAAGGAGGTTATAGCTTATGTTTTACATAAATAAAAATTAGGAATTGAATACTGAATTACTCCAGAAGATGATTAACCGCTTTAGAGTATCAGTAGAACCGAAATTGATGAGATATAAAAATTATTATGATGGAATACAGGATATTTTAAATAAGACTTACACAGACGAAAGTAAGCCCTGTAATAGAACAGTTATGAACTATTGCAAAAACATTGTAGATAGTTATTGTGGTTATCTTGCTACTCCTGGCTATATTTCTTACAGTAGCGAAAACGATATAGAGGATATAATGAACATTTTGAACTACAATGATTATCAAGCGGAAGATGCAGATTTATTACTAGATGCGCTTATCTATGGTACTGCTGCTGAATTAATGTTTATTGATAGTGAAGGTAAAACCAGATTCAGATTAATCAATCCTACACAATGTTTTGCGGTTTATGATGATAGTTTAACTGGTGATTTACTTTACTTTGTAAGAATGTATAAAGCTAATGATTGGGATGAATCCGATAAGTATTTTGTAGATGTTTATGGAGATAACGAAGTTAAACATTATTCAATGAGCGGAAAAAATGGCTATTTAGAGTTTATCAACGATGAAAAGCACTATTTTTCACAATGTCCAGCGAATGTATTTAGCTTACCAGATGAAAAAAGCGTTTTCGATTGCATTATGAGTTTACAAGATTCCGCTAATGAATTACTTTCAGATGAAATAGATGATTATAGCGCATTCTGTGATGCTTATTTATCCTTAACTGGTGTAGATGCCGATAATGATGATATTAGCAGTATGAAAGAGAATAGAGTATTAATCCTTCCAGAAGGTTCTAATGCTTCTTGGCTTACAAAGAATGCTAGTGATGCACAAGTAGAAAACATTTTAAAGCGCATTCACGATAGTATTTATAGGGTGGCGCAATGTCCAGATTTTAGCAGCGAAACCTTTATAGGTGGTGTTTCTTCTGGAGTGGCTATTAGATACAGATTAACAGGTATGGAAACCAGAGCCGCAAAGATTGTAGCGGAAATGAAAAAAGCCCTTCAAAGAAGGGTTGAAATTATTTGCGGTATCGCTTCATTGAAACTAGGTGAAGAAGTGTTTAGAGATATTAATATTAGCTTTAAGCGCAATATTCCAGAAGATTACACAACTTTAATTAATGTGGTTAATGGCTTAAAAGGTTCTGTTTCAGATGCTACTTTATTATCTCAAATTCCATTTATTAATGATGTTAATGAAGAACTGGAGAGAGTTTAGGCGCAAAAGCTATAGAATATGGAGCTTTACTCTTTTGGAACTTCTGATGATTCAGAGGAAGAAGAAAATGAAAATAACTGATAGCGAAAGTATGAGATACTGGAGTGAGAGACAAGCAAAAGCGCAAGCAGTAGTAACTGATAAAGGCATAGCCGCAACCGAAAAACAATTAATTAAGTATTACAAGAACTCGATGCTAAAAATTCAAGGACAATTTGAGGAAACTTATTTAAAGCTTCTTTCAACTATAAACGAGGGCGAAAAGCCCACACCAGCGGATTTATACAAGCTAGACAAGTATTGGTAGCTATAGGCGCAACTTAAAGAAGAACTAACCGCTTTAGGAGATAAATAGGCTAAGTTACTTAATAAAAAGTTTGAGTAGCAATACTTAGATATTTATGAAGCTTGCGCCTTAAAAGATGTTGGTATCTTTAGCTAGATTGATAGGGCTACAGCGCATTAGATGATTAATTAGGTTTGGTGCGCTGATGGGAAAACTTGGAGCTAGAGAGTATGGAAAAATACTGATTTACTCCAGTAGGCGCTTAACGATAACTTAATAGATTGTGTATTGACTGGCAAGAAAACAACAGAGCTAAAAGATATGCTACAGAATAATTTTAATGTTAGTTATAGCAGGGCTGACACGATAGTTAGAACTGAAATGGCAAGAATACAAACTGTAGCAGCTAAACAACGCTATGAAGATTATGGAATTGAAAAAGTAGAGATATTAGCGGATGATGCTGGGTGTAGTGATTGTGATAGTTTAAATGGCGAAACCTACTATTTAAATGAACCTTTACCGATTCCAGCGCATCCTAATTGTAGATGCTGTATCATTCCAGTAATTGAGTAATAGCCGCCTTTTTAGGGGTTAGGCGTTAAAGAAATAACTAAATAATATTACAAGGGCTAGCGGAAACCGCTAGAACTTACAGGAGGTTTATTTTTATGGAAGATGTAACTAACACTAGTGTTAATGAAGAAGAAGTAGTGGAACAAACTACAGAGCAACAGGAAGAAGTAAAAACATATACAGAGGAAGAAGTTTTAGCGCTCATTCAAAAAGAAACAGATAAGCGAGTTAGCTAGGCTCTTAAAACACAACAGAAAAAATATGAAAAGTAGCTAAGTTTATCAAAGCTAGACGGAAATGAAAGAGAAAAAGCAGAAAAAGATAATAGAATAGCAGAACTGGAAGAACAGTTAGCGCAATTCCAGATAGAAAAGAATAAATCAGAAGTTAAATCTGTTTTATCTTCAAGAGGATTAAGCGCCGAATTTGCTGATATTATTCTTATTACAGATGATATAGAAGCGTCACAAGCTAATATTGATAAATTAGATAAGCTTTTCAAAGCCGCTGTTAAACAAGAGGTTGAGCGGAGATTAGCAGGCAGTACTCCAAAAGGAAACGGTACTAGCGCTGCTCCAGAGATTACAAAAGAATCCGCTAAGAAAATGAGTTTAGCAGAACTTAATGAGCTTCTGGATAAGAATCCAGAATTATATAATAAAATCTTTAGTTAATAGGAGGAACTGAAAATGAATACAGTTTATAATAATAAAATTATCGAAGCGAAAGCTACGGATTTACTTACTACAGCAGTAAACACTAGAAATCTTATGTCGGTTGATACTTCATTATCCGCTACTGCTGGAATGGTTAAAACAATTAACACTTATACCTATACAGGCGCTGCTGAAGAAGTTGAAATTGGTGAAGGCAATACTACCAGAGGTTCTATTGCTTATGTTGGTAAAGATTATACCGTGAAAGTGGTTCAATAGGCTTTTGATTATTGTGACGAAGATTTTTATAAAGATAATACTATCGTCGATAATATGCTTAAAGGCGCTAACCAAACAATGGTTAATAAAATGACTTCTGACTTTATCGCAGAATGCGGAAAAGCTACTTTAAATTATGATTTAGCAAAAGGTACTCCAATTTCTTATGATGGAATTGTTGATGCTATCGCTAAATTAAATATGGAAGATGAAAGTAAACTTTTCTTAGTTATTCCTGTAGCTTGGAAAGCTGATTTAAGAAAAGACGATGATTATGTAGCCGCTAGAATGGGCGAAGTAGTTTATAATGGATAGGTTGGTACTATTTGCGGTATTCCTGTTATTGCTACTAAGGCTTTAGAGGATGAAGCTTATATTATGACTACAGAAGCTATTAAGCTCTTTATTAAGAAAGATGTCGAAGTAGAACAAGATAGAGATGTAGATAAGAGAATTAACTCTGTGTATCTTCGTTCTTGCTATATTTGCGCTCTTGTCGATGCTACTAAAATTTGCCGCATTGGTGCGCCTAAGAATGGTGACTAATTATTCTAGGACTAAAAGGGGAATGGAGTAATTTTTACTCCATTCCTTATTTAATGCTGGGAGGTTATTAGTATGGTAGAAGAAATTAAAATCTTACTTGGTGATGCCGCAGCCAATTATACAGAAGCGCAGATAGGGCTTTGCGCTAAACAAGCTATAGCAGAGGTTGAAAGCTATTGTAAAAGGACTTTGGATTATGAACTAGAAATAGTAGCAGAGCGCATAGCTATTATTAAGCTTAACAGACTTAATTCAGAAGGGTTAAACAGTCAATCTTACAGCGGAGTTAGTGAAACCTATGTAGACGGTTATCCAGCGGATATTATCGCTATACTCAACCGCAAAAGAAAGATTAAGGTGCTTTAAAATGATTAATTCTAAAATGCGCTTATATGACTTTTACAAACTTAATAACCTAGATGAGTATGGACAATATACCGCCGCAGATGAACCAGAAGGAAAAGTTAAAATAGCGATTAGCACGACTTCTACACAGATACAGGATAATATTAATTATAAAAACGCAACCTATATAGGCTTAACTTATTCTTCCCTATTGGATGATAAAAGTATTGTCAAATATGGTGATACTGATTTAAAAGTGCTTTATGTAAATCCAGAAGGAAGATTAAACTAGGTATTTATGGCTGAATTATGAGTGATATAAGATTAGTGGGATTAGAAGAAGTGTTAGAAAAGCTGGATAACTTAGCAGATGATAGTAAGGTTTAGGGCGGTTTAGAGAAAGCTTGCGCTATAGTTGAAAGAGCGGCAAAAGAAAAAGCGCCTAAAGGCACTGGAGAGCTAAGGCGCTCCATTACTAGTAAAGTAGAGGGTACAGAGGGTGTTATATATACTCCTTTACTCTATGCTCCTTATATAGAATATGGTACAGGTTTATTTGCGGAAAATGGCGGTAGAACCAATGTACCGTGGCATTATTAGGACGATAAAGGCGAATGGCATACTACAAGCGGTATGCATCCTTAGCCTTATATGCGTCCAGCGCTTAATGATAACCGTGAAGAAATAGTTAGATTAATAAAGGAGTGTTTTAAACAATGATTGACTATTCTAAAAATCTGGTTAGCGCTCTTAACTAGGTTCTTCCTACTTATTATGAAATGGCGCTGACAAAAGAAACGAAAGTACCGTGTATTAGCTATATGGAGATTAATAATTATGTTTTCACTTACGCTAGTAATATGAACTATAGTAGAATCACTTACTAGGTTAAAGTATGGGGAAACAAGATAGCGGATTTATAGAAATACGCTTTATAGATTGATGAGGTTTTGCGCCCTTTGGGGTTTGTAAGAATCTCTAGCGGTGAACTTTATGATAATCAGTCAACGATGATTCAAAAAATATTGACTTATGAAGCATTAGCTTCTGAATCTTATTGATAGGAGGATAAAGAATTATGGCAATTATTAGTAAAGGTATTAAATTATCCTATAAAAGCAGCGATAGCTTTGTAGATTTAACTAATTTACAAGAAATTCCCGATTTAGGTGGAGATGTTGAAGCTATTGAAATTACTACATTAGCTGACGCTGCACACACTTACACAGACGGTTTAAAGAACTACGGTGATAGCCTTGCCTTTAAATTCCTTTACGATGGAGAATAGTTTACTACTCTCAATGGCTTAACTGGTGTTAATGAATGGAAAGTAACTCTACCAGATGAAGCTAATTGTACTTTCAGTGGTACTAGCTCCGTTAAACTTGATGGAGTAGGCACTAACGCCGCAGTTACTTATACTTTATCAATTAAACCTAATACCGAAATGGTTTGGGCTTAAATCCCTATAGGGAGTGGAGAGAGGTTTACTCTCTCCTCTCTCCACGAAATATATAAAAAGAGAGGTATTTAATTATGATGTATGCAGAATTTAATGCAGGTAATAAAGATTACAAGCTTAGACTAAACACTAGAAATATAGTTGCTTTGGAGTAGAAACTAAATTGCAATCCGCTTGCAATTTTCGGAAATGGTGAAGAAATCCCCACAGTAACTACAATGGTAACAGTATTATTTTATTCATTATAGGCATATAATCACGGTATTTCTTTTGAAGATGCCTATGATATTTTTGATGATTATTTAGCTGATGGAAATACCGTTACAGATTTTATTTTTAAGATTTTGGAAGTTTATAAAGTCTCTGGAATTATTAAAGAAGAAAGCGAAACGGAAAAAAACTAACTAAAGGAGAAGTAGATACTTCTCCTTTTCTTTTTAGTAAGATTGTTTATAAATGGCTAGATAGCGCTTTAGATTTTGGAATTAAAGAAAGCGAATTTTGGGATATGACTTTAGCCGAACTAGAAAGAGCTATTAAGAGCGTGAAAAGGGTAAGGCTAGCAGAAGCAAAGCAGAAAGCTAATTTTGATTATACTTTAGCAGACTTAATAGGTAGAAGCATTAGCCGCATTTATTCTAATTCCGCTCAATATCCAGATATAAGTGAGGTATATCCTTCTATCTTCGATTCCGCAGAAATTGAAGATATTAAACAAGCTAAAAAAGATGAATTATCTGCTATAAGGTTTAAATAGTTTGCTTAGAATTTCAATAATAAATTTTTAACTGGAGGTGGAAAAACAGATGAATGAACAGTTAAAAGTTATAATTTCCGCAGAAATCGAAAACTTAAAAAAGAATATTGGAAACGCTAAAAAAGAGATAGGCAGTTTTAAAGATAAAGTTAATTAGGCTAAACAGAATGTAAATGACGATATAGCAAAAATGGGTAAAGGAATGGCAGTAGCCGCCGCTGGTATAGGTGCTGCTACTGCTGCTACTGCTACTGCTCTTTATAAGGTGACTACTGGAACAGCCGCCGCCGCTGACGAAGTAGATAAAATGAGTTAGAAGATAGGCATTAGCCGCTAGGCTTATCAAGAATGGAATTATATTTGCGGTTAGTCTGGTGTTGAAGTAGGTGTTTTAAAGAATGGTGTTAAGACACTTACAAGCTAGATGCAGAGCGCTAAAAATGGTTCTGATTCCGCAAAAGCCGCTTTTAATGCTTTAGGGCTTTCTTGGGAAGATGGTACAGGAAAGTTAAAAAGCTAGGAAACAATGATGGAAGAAGCTATTACAGCCTTATCCAATATGAAAAGCGGAACAGAAAGAGCGAAACTAGCACAATAGCTTTTCGGTAAAGCTGGAATGGAGTTAGAGCCTATTTTAAATACAGGCGCACAAGGTATAGAAGAATTGAGACAAAGATGCCACGACTTAGGTTTAGTTATGTCTGATGAAACAGTAAACGCTGGAGTAAAATTAGGCGATACTATTGACGATGTTAAAGGTAGCTTTGGCGCAATCGTTAATAATATAGGCGCTTAGTTGATTCCAATAGTACAACAAGCCGCAGATTTAATATTAGCGCATTTACCGCAGATTCAGAGCGCAGTTTAGGGAGCTTTTAATATTGTTTCTTCTGCTATTGGTTTTGTTGTGTAGCATAAAGGGCTTTTTGCTGGTATCGCTGCTGCTATAGGTGTTATCTGTACCGCTATTGCTGCTTATAATGTAGCAATGGGTATTAAAGCTGCTATGGATGCCGCAGAAGTTGTATCTTTAACAGGGCTAATAGCGGTACACGCTGCACACGCTGTAGCGGTAATGGCTTCATTAGCTCCTTATATCGCTATAACCGCTGCTATTGCCGCAGTTATCGCTATTATTGTTGTATGTATTAAACATTGGGATAAAATCAAAGAAGCGACTAAGAAAGCTTTTGAAGCGGTTAAAAAGACTGTATCAACCGCAGTCGATAAAATTGTAGGCTTCTTTAAGAAAATCTTTGACTGGATAAAAACTAATTGGGTAGGTATTGGTTTACTGTTGGTTAATCCTTTAGCTGGAGCTTTCAAACTTGCCTATGATAACTGTGAAGGATTCAGAAATAAAGTTAATACTTTTGTTTCTAATGTTAAAACCGCTATTCATAATGGATTTAATGCAGTTAAGAACTTTATTTTAACGCCTATTAGAGCCGCAAAAGAAACCGCTGTATCTGTTTTTGAAAGTCTTAAAAGCGGTATTAAATCTAAAATAGATGCTGCTAGAGATGCAGTAAAATCCGCAATAGATAGAATTAAGAGCTTCTTTAATTTCAAGTGGAGCTTACCAAAATTAAAGATGCCGCATTTTAGCGTAAGTGGTAAGTTTTCGCTAAATCCGCCTAGTATTCCTAAGTTTGGTATTTCTTGGTATAAATTAGGTGGCGTTTTCAATAAGCCTACATTATTTCCTTATGGTAATGGAGCAGTAGGCGGTTTAGGTGAAGATGGCGCAGAAGCGGTAGTACCATTAGAGAAAAATACACAATGGTTAGATAAGATAGCAGAGCGGTTAGCCGCTAAATCTGGTTCTACCCCAATAGTGTTATAGGTTGATGGTAAAACTTTTGCGGAAACTAGCATAAGAACTATAAATGATTTAACAAAGTTAAGAGGTAATTTACCTCTGAAAATAATGTAAAAGGAGGGTAAAGTATGGCGTATTTAAAAATAAACGGTATAGATTTTTCTAACTGTGTTTCTGGAATTAATGTAGAAAGCACTGCTAATTACAATGCTTAGACGAACGCCGCAGGAGATACCGTAGTAGATTACATTAACAATAAAAGAAGTATCGAAGTAACTATTATTCCATTAACTGACACATAGATGCAAACGATTCAGAGCGCTATTAGCGGTTTTTAGAATAATGTTTCTTATATTAATCCTACTTCTGGAGCTTTAGAAACTGTTTACTGTATTTTACCTTCTAAGAATGTTGAATACTTTACCATACAGACGAATAGGGTATTATTCAAAGAATTTACTTTAACTTTTGAGGAACTATAAGGAGAGTGAGAAAAAATGTATACAGGTATTGGTGATGCTTTTAGAAATTCTCTTTCCTCTTAGGTTAGATAGATAGAAGCTAAGGTAGAACTCTATGAAGGTTCTACCTTAGTAAACACTTTTTATAACAGTGGAAAGCTAATTAGTTTTGAAATCGAAAGAGTAGGAGATGAAAGTAAGTTTTTCGGCTATGGAGTATTCCAGAAGATAAATGTGCATATAATTGATAGATTCAGAGAGATAAATATTACTACTGCTAATTCTTTAGTAGTCAAGTATTTTCACGATGGTTCAGTAATACAGGTAAATCCTACTTTTTATGTATCAGAAGTGCATAGAGATGAAAACACTAATGAACTTTCTGTTACTGCTTATGATTGTTTACATAAAGCAGAAAGTATAGCTTGGGAAACTATTGATAGCTCTATACACGGTACAACTAATATAGCTGCTTTAATGACTTATTGCAAAGAAGCAGTAGGGGCTAAAGCGCTTCTAGTTAATGCGCCTTATACTAACGCTTGGAAAGATTTACAGTATACTAATGGCGGTAATTTAGAAGGTTCTGAAACCGTAAAAGATATAATGGACGCTTTAGCAGAAGTAACTAACAGTATTTATTATATAGATAAAAATGATTATTTGTATTTTAGCTAGCTGGAGAAATCAGCGATAGATTTAGAGATAACTAAGGCTGATTATTTTACTTTCAGCACGAAAACCAATAGAAGAATAAGTAAAATAGCGCATACTACCGAATTAGGTGATAATGTGATAGCCGCAGAAGATTTTACAGGTACTACTGTTTATCTTCGTGATAATCCATACTTGAACCTTCTGGATGATATACAAACTGTATTAGACGATATGTTAGATGCTTGGGGAGGATTCACGCTAAACCAGTATGAACTAGAATGGCGAGGAAATCCGCTCCTAGAAGTTTTAGATAGAGTTAGTATAGTTGATAAGAATGGAGTAAACCAGATAGCTTATATACTGAATGATACTATTAAGTATGATGGTACTTTTTCAGAGGTTCTAAAATGGGAATATGTAGAAGATTCAGAGGATGAAAGCGGAAATCCTACAACACTAGGAGAAGCGCTAAATTAGACTTACGCAAGAGTAGATAAAGCTAATAAAGAAATAGTGTTATTAGCTTCTAAAACAGATGAAACCGCCGAAGAAGTTAGTAGGCTTTCTTTGACTACTGGAGAAATTAATGCAAGTGTAAGTAGTACCAGAGAAAGTATAGAAGAACTAACTGAAAATTTAAATACAATACACGAAGAAGTAGAAACCAAAGTAACTAGTACCGCAGTAGATATAGCTATTAAAAGTGCGCTGGATAATGGAATAGATAAAGTTACTACCTCTACAGGATTTACCTTTAATGCAGATGGTTTAAATATCACGAAATCTAATACTGATATTTCTACTAGAATAAGCGAAAATGGTATGGTAGTTAGTTAGGATTCAGACGAAAAATTAGTAGCTAATGCAGAAGGTGTTAAAGCAGAAGATTTATGGGCTACAACTTATTTAATCATAGGTAAAAATAGCCGCTTTGAAGATTATGATAACGATACTAGGACTGGTTGCTTCTGGATAGGAGGGTAATATATGGCGATGACTGGAGGAACTTCTAAACTGCTGAAAACAGGGAACTTAAATGGCTCTACCAGCGGTTAGGTTAAACTTTATGCTTATTATAAAAGCACACAAGATACAAGCAATAATAAAAGTACCGTGTATGTAGGTTTATATATTACCGTTACTTCTGGATGGACTATAGGAAAATGGACTGATTAGAATGGTTCTTATATTGGTAAAACTAGCTTAACCTTTGATGGAACAGTACCAGCTAGCACTAGCGGTACATATTGGTTAGTTGAAAATAAAAGCTTTACTGTAAACCATAATTCAGATGGTACAGGTAGCGCTACTATATATTGGAAATGGGGAGTAAATTCCTCTTGGGGTGGAATGGTTAATCCTTCTGGCTCTTTTACGATAACTTTACCAACGATAGCAAGAAGCGGTAGTTAGGTTTATGGCTCGAATGGTTATGTAGGAAACGCTATTACTTTAACTATTGATAAAGTTTCTAGTAGTTTTACACACACGCTAGCTTATTAGATAGATGGCTAGAGTAGTTATACTAATATAGTAACAAAAACTAGCGCAAGCTCCTATAAATGGACGATTCCAACAGCAGCTTATAATTATATGGGAGCTAATAAAAAGTCTGTAGATATAACTGTTAAATGTACTACTTATAACGGTAGTACTGTAGTAGGTTCTCCAACTTTATTTATATTAGAAGCGTATGCTAAAGAATCAGCGTGTACTCCTACTATCAGCGCAAGCATTACAGATACTAATAGCTACTCTACAGCCTTAACTGGTAATTCTTCTACAGTTATCAAAGGCTTTAATACGATGAGAGTAGTAATAACCGCAACCGCTAAGAATGGCGCTAGTATTTCAAAATATAATACAGTTTGCGGAAGTCTTAAACAAACTACTGCATCTGGTTATATGTCGAATGTTGAAAGCAACTAGTTTGATACTACTGTAACTGATTCAAGAGGTTTTCAAGAATCATAGATTAATATACTTCCAGTAGTAAACTATAAAAAACCTACTGTATCATTTACCGCCGCCGCTGAATTAGATGAAGATAAGATTAATATTAAGCTAAGTGTTAAAGGTACTTGGTTTTCTGGTTCTTTTGGAGCAAGTACTAACTATATGATGCTACATTATCGCTATAAAGCTTCTGATAGTAGCACTTGGAGTAACTGGATATAGTTAAATCAAACATAGAATGTAGGTACTTTTACTTGGGATGGAACTATTAAAGGAATGAACTATAAAAACGCTTATAGTATTCAATGTAGAGTTACCGATGCAATATGCAGAGATTCTAGCGGTTATTTAGCTCCAGTAGTAAGCGCAACTAAAAGCGTATAGTGTAAACCTATTTTCGATTGGAGCGATAGCGATTTTAATTTTAATATTCCTGTTAAATTACCACTTAATAAATATAAAGGTAATGATACTTATGGATTAGACGCTAATAACAGTGATTTAATTAATTTAAATTGCTTATATTTTAATGATGCCTGTGACGCTCCAAACGAAGGAATAAACTTTTATAGAGATGGAACTAATACAGATGTATTTAAAGCGCAAGCTGGAGTGTTAAAGTTTGCGCCTAATTATCCAGCTTCAACTACTGAATATACTGTAGCTACTACTGCTAATTTAAATACGCTTTTAAAAGAAAACACTACTATTATACCGAAACTTTACTATAAGCCCGGTGATAGTGTTTAGTATAAAACAGCAGCGCCTTTTAGTGGTTTAATTACTACTGGAAAGAAAGATATTTTTATAGCTATTCCATTTTGTAAACCGCTTATAGGAGTAAATACAGTAACAATAACAGGAACAATATAGATAAGGGGAGTTAGCGGATATGTTTAGAACGCCGATGATAGTGATTCTAGTAGTTATAACTTAACTTCTCCAGTTGGCTTTACTAAATCAATTACCTTTGATGATAATATCATACATTTGCGCCTAACTATGGACACTGCTTTAAATAATGCGGTAAATAATTCACCTGTAGCGGTACGCCCTTATTCTAGCATTACTGTTACTTTCTCTTAATAGGAACGGAGGGGAATAGCAATGGAGATTTTAAGCTTTTTAGCTAATTTGATTCCTACGGTTGGTTTTCCTGTTGTCTGTGTAATTGCTATGGGGATTTTCATTTATAGAATCTATAAACACTTAAATGAACAAAATGAAAGTATGATGAAATCTATGTAGACAAGATGTGCAGAAAGAGAAGAAAAACTATTAGCGGAAATCAAAGAAAACAGAGAAATTAACGCAACAGCGATAGAAACAATAGCGAAATATGTAGATAGATTAGATGATATTCAAACAGATGTAAGTGAAATAAAAATAGATATTATTAGGTTGAATGAAAGATTAAAATAATGTTCTTTTTTTCTTTTTTAGTATTGACAATTACCGAAATTTGTAGTAATATATCTTCGTTCTCAATTCCACCAAACAAGCGCTCTAAATTGTAATCTAACAAGCGCTCCAGTGGAAAGAATCCTTGTAGTTAGGGGCAAATTCGAGGGTATAGCTCAGTTGGTTAGAGCGCTTGCTTGACATCTGCTGAACAAATTTTCGGTAATATTTTTACTAGAAATTATGCCTTGGAATCCCTAAAACACTGGGATTTCAAGGCTTTTTTGTTTTTTATTAGAGCGCTTGCTAGGGTGGGTTGAGAAACTACTAACAAGGGGTGCTAAATATGAAGCTCACAATGGAAAAAGCAAGAACCACAAAGAAGATTAGCGACTTAACCGAAAGATTCATAGCGGATAAAACGCTAATGGGAGTAAGCCCTAAAACAGTTGAAACTTACAGGAACAAGTTTCACGGTTTGCGGAACTACTTAGACTTTGATACTCCAGTAGACAAAGTAACAACAGAGACAATAGCGGAAATGATTTATAATATGAAGCAAGGCAACCGCCGCAACGGTGAGAAAGTAGAACCGCTTAAAGATTCTACTATTAACTCCTACATTACCGCCTTAAAAGCTTTCTTCTCTTGGAGTAAGGAAAAAGGCTATAGCTCCTTATTCATTCCTATTTATAAGTTTGAACCGCAACCGAAAGAGGTTTACACTCACGAAGAAGTGAAGAAGCTGCTAAAGAAGCCTAACCTTCAAAAGTGTTCTTTTTGCGAATATAGAAATTGGGTTATAATTTGTTTTCTTCTTAATTCTGGGTGTAGAGCTGGTACACTTCGCAATGTTAAGATTAAAGATATTGATTTTGATTCAGATATGATTCTATTTAGACATATGAAAGCCCGTAATGTGCAGTATGTTCCAATGGGTAATGAAATGAAGCGGATTTTGAAAGAATACCTTAGCATTAGAGAAGGTACAGGGGATGATTATTTATTCCCTAACCTTCATAACCAGCAGCTTACAGAGAATGCGCTAAGGCTGGCTATAGAAGATTATAACCATAGTAGAGGGGTAGCTAAAACTTCTATTCACCTGTTTCGGCATTACTACGCTAAAACCTATATTCAAAATGGTGGAGATTGCTTTAGACTCCAGAAGATACTAGGACATAAAAAAATAGAAATGACTGAACATTATGTTAATCTTTACGCAACCGATACTAAAAGAGGTTTTGAAGATTTTTCACCTTTGGCGGTGTTGAGTGCGGAAAATGCTAGAATAACAATGAAAAGATAAAAAGGCGCATAAGCGCCTTTTTATTTGCTTACTTCTGTTAGTTGCGCTAAGAGTTTTACATTAGATTCATATTCTGAAACATACTTAGCTACTGTATCTCTGGAGCGCCTAAGCTTTTTCGCTACTTTTGTATAACTCCCTAACTGCTGGTATAAATCCCACATTTTCTTTTTTTCTAGGGAAGTTACTTTAGTTCCTTTAGCTTTCATTACTGTTTAACGTGAAGATATTTGTCGGTATCAGAAACAGCCTTTTCAAACGCTGCTTTGATTCTATCAACAGGCTTAACAGGTGTACCGCCGTGTTTGGCGATTACTTCATTTTCTTTGTCGATTTTGGTGAAAAAGTTTTTGGGTACGATGATTTCAGAGGTTTCTAAGTCGAGCGTGATTTTCATTGGTATTAACTCCTTTTTATTAATATTTGCGTTAAACGCTTCAAAAAGTATAACATAACTATATAAATTTGTCAAATTCTGTATATTTCTATTAGAAAACTGTATAAAATCGGATGAAACTAGTATAAACATACAGAAAACGCTGGATTATTGCATATTCCAGAAGGAAACAGTAAAAAACTTGCGGAAATCGGCAAATTTATTTAAAAATTTTTGGACAACGAAGGAAAAGAACTCCATATTAATTTTTATATATAGGTGAAGGAACGAAAATATAGTTTTTGTAGCCAAAAAAACTATCTCCTTTCTTAATATATTAGTATTTCTTTCCTTTATATTTTCCTTCTTTATTTTTTGGATAAGGCTAGTAGAGTAGCTAGCCTTATTCTTTTTTAAAGGAAAATTTACGGACAAGAGAGGAAAAACAAATAAAAACAAGAATCTAAATATAACGGAGGTAAAAAAGATGAAAGAAAATAAAACCGCTAGAATGGAGATTAGATTAACTCCAGCAGAAAAAGAAAAATTAAAGCAATATGCGGAAAAGCATAATATGACTGTTAGCGAAACAATAAGAGATTTATGTTACAAAATCTTCAACGAAAATAAGGAGGAAAAATAAAAATGGAGAAAATGATTTTTAGCCGAAGGGTAGCCTATGAACTTAGAAAAGCTGGATGCAAAATTATCCGAACTGAAATAAATAAGATAAAACCGCAATACGATGTTTGGGTTTTTGAAGATAATGATTATCTTGAAAATAAACTAACAGAGATAACCAATAAAAATAATAATTAACGGAGGTAATTAAAAATGTCCAAAACAGTACCTAATCAAAAAACAATTAAAATAGTTAAAAGAGAGCCTTTTAACAAAGAAAACTTATACTGTATGTTTCATTTAGACGCTTTACAAGAAGCTATGAATTCTTTAGCAGGTGAACACTTAAAATTATGGCTTTACTTAAATAAGAATCAAGATAACTATCAATTTGATTTAAGCTAGAAAGCTTTAGAAGCTTGGGGCTTAAAAAAGGATTCATATTATAGAGCAGTTAATAAGCTGATTGAATTACATTATTTGAATCCAGTAGAAGAAGATAGTAATGTATATTACTTTTCTGAAAAACCGAAAGAATTTTCGCAAAATGCGAAAACTTTTTCGCAAAATGCGAAAGAAAATAATAAGGAGTTTTCGCAAAATGCGAAAGAAATTTCGCAAAATGCGAAAGAAAATAATAAGGAGTTTTCGCAAAATGCGAAAGAAATTTCGCAAAATGCGAACAGTTTTTCGCAAAAAGCGAAAAATCTTTCGCAAATTGCATAGAGAAATAATACAATAATACAGAATAATACAGATATAGAGCAGGCTTCTTCTGCTCCGCAGAAGAATCCTAGTTTAGCTCCTTCTGCTTCGCAGAAGTCGCTCCAGTAGGAGAAAGAACTAAAGGCTTTAACGATGGCGCAAGTACAAAGCTTTTTTGACGGTATGAAATACACTATAGATGATGGTATTTTAAGCTTTGCGGAAACAGAGCCTAATTATCCTACTCAATTTAGAATTATCTAAAAATTTTTAGCAAATTTATTTAAACTGTGAGGACAAAGAGGGAAAATAATTTCCTTCTAATTTTTATATATATGTGGAGAGGGAAAACCTCTTAAATTAAAAAATAAAGGAGTAGATTATTATGAAAAAATTAACTGACAAAGAGATTGAAGCAAAGATAGCAGAAAGAAAAGCGGAAAAAGAATGGCAAGAATTAAAAGCCGCCGCTTCTAAACTTAGTTTAGCTGATTTAGCATTTGCGCTTCATTCATTAGCCGAATTTTGGGAACCAGAAAATTATAGTATTCTTGATTAAGGGAAAGAGAGGGAATTAATATGGCAGAAGTGGACTATATGAAAATCTTAGCGGAAATGTGGGAGCCGCATAATCCCGGGGAATAGGAATTAAAAGACTATTTCCGCAGACTTGGCGCAACCGTTACCGATGTATCAGATAATCCTTCCTATTGGAAAAAAGATATTGATTTATTAATTGAATAGGATGGAAAGAACTTTAGTATAGAAGTTAAATGGGATGGAGTAATATCCAGAACAGGAAACCTTTTCATAGAAATGCTTTCAGATATAGATAAAAATAAAGCTGGTTGGTTTATGTTTTGTGAAGCTGATTATTTATATTATGGTGACGCTGTAAACAAAAAATATTATATCTTCGATTTCCCGAAATTAAAGAAATATGTAT
>Ga0326511_10001133_pt1 | contig 22426 bp, 32 predicted proteins | sample 0_2496_0518_D_FD_203701 | JGI IMG/M metagenome (GOLD analysis project Ga0326511, IMG submission 203701) | Bovine rumen microbial communities from UC Davis, California, United States - 0_2496_0518 | ecosystem: Host-associated > Mammals > Digestive system > Stomach > Rumen | place: USA... | reverse complement strand
TACAGATGCTACAGCAATTGCTACTACAGCAAAGGCTATACCAATTGCTCTACCTATCTTAGCCCAAATTGATGAAGATTTAGGTTCAAACTTAAACTAATAACGGGTTAAGAAACCTTCAGAAACGTAGTTTACATCATTAATGTCTTTTGATTCTACGTGAGTCATAGTAAGCTAAGAAGCTATATCAGTAATAAAACCATCAGCAGTAGCAATACATGGAAGATGAGAAGTTTTATCAATTCCCATCGTAATACCTTGTGCTAATATTGTTGGAATACGAGTCTGTCTTACAAAGAAATAACCCTTAACATACTTTTTAAGTTCTTGTATAGTATCATCACTTACTCTAATATCAATGCCGTAAATAGTGTTAGTATCCTTAGTAGGTCTAAAACGTACAACACCTTTAACATTTTCAAGATTATTTGCTCCTGAGCAATCTTTAATAGAATCATTAGTTGTTAGGAGTTCATGATCACTTTCATTATATTGTATATAATTACGTACAAGTTTATCATTCTCTTTTATATATACAGGTATTTCGGAAAATTGTCCATCGTTATATTTAAGCTCACTAGCTTCATTACCAAAATGACCATAGTGCATTATTCCATTTATCTCTTCCTTTTTTAACAAAGATGCTACTCCAGGATTATTCCCATATTCAAAGATATTATCAGCACCTCTTATATTAAATACTGGAGATAATTCATTATTAGGCATTATATAAACAATACCTATACGATATATCTCTTCTCCCCAATAACCCGTCTTATCATATATAAACTAAGGATCATAATAACCTTTATTTATAGTAGTAATATGATAAGTTTCATCAATATCAGTTTTATAATCTTCTTGTTTTAAAAATGGCAAGAATCGAAGGGATAAATCTTCTAATTCTTTATAAGGAATGTCAGCTTTGTGAACATTACCTAAGAATAACATATTTTGACAAGTGGTAGAAGCATTTGCAGCATCAATAATATTGTAGTTAAGATTAATATCAGATGCAGAAATATTTATAATTTCTTCAAAACCTGTAATAAGCATATTACATATGCCTGCATGATTTATTAAGAATTTCTTGTCAATTTTTACATATTCTTTAGAAAATTCTTCACTTTTCTCACCAGTATATCTTGAATAGTATGCATAAGCATAACTATAAGAAGAGTCTAAGTTAGTTAACTATATTTGTATACTCTTATGACTATTTTCATTAGCCTATCCAGTATGTATACTGTGAGGATCATTAAATCCTATAAATACACTTATAAGACCTGTTTCGCCTACAAAATCTGTTTCATTACCATCTGCATCTGATAACTTAAAATAAAAATGATAATTTCCGACTTTTAAATTACCTCCAGAAGTAACTCCTTTGAAATTTATCTTAGGTATCTTAATAACTCTTTTATACAAAGAAGTATCAATATCAAACTGTTCACCCTAATCATATATATTGGTATCATTATTTCCTTTTCTGTCTACAACCTCGTAAGTGTTTTTACCAGTAGCGCTGAATCTAGAATTAATCATTCTAGGAATATTGACACCATCATTAATTATTAGATTAACAGAACCATCGTAAGAGTATTGAGGAATTATTGTCACAGGATTATTTATAGAAAATGATAATTCATCAGTAATAAAATCAACAAGCTCTCCTTTTTCATGTAGAGTAATGTCTTGTGATACATCTGTATCACCTTTTTTCCATGCCATATTCTATTTAACTACTCCGTCGATTGTAGCACTTTCGCAAGTAATGCCAAATTTTTCTTGTAGTTGTTCCTATGTATAATAATCTCCTTTATATTCAAACATATTCTTACTTAATCTGTAATTTCTAAAAGGGTTATATTCATAGACCAAGTGTCCCTTAGTTGGGACAACTTTGGTCTATACTTCAAAATTAATTTCACTGTCAAGCAGTTTTGTCCACTTTATATCTTCCATAATTAGAAAGGTCGTAAGTAAGGAAATACTACATCATTTTTATATATATCAAATATGGTATACCATCCATCTTCTTTTGTTGCTATAGAATAACATTGTCCGCTAGCAGGAACTGTAGACTTAGAAATCTTAAGAACCCCATCAACGTATTCAAAAGTTTTATATATATTAGGACACTATATGTTGTTATAATTTGCAGTATCTTTTGAAGTAGCTCTTAATTTACCACTTTCAGAATGTATACCCCAATAAAAATCAGGAATAAATTCCGAATCCAATACCTGAGCATAATTTTCTCCTCCATAATTTCTAATATAATATAAAGTATTTGGTTCTGTTTGAGTACTTACATTAATAGGATCACCATAAATAGGAAATGCTTTAGTCTATAAAGTACCTTTATTTCCAAGGCTTCCAAAATCAGGAGTAATATAATTAACTCTTAATTGTAATGGACAATTTTTAATCATTGTCTATAATTTAACATCTATATTATCGATAGATATCGTGTTTTTATAATCATTCAAAGCATCTGATAACTATTCAATAGTATAATTATTATTTTCTTCAAAATTATTATATACTGCTAATATATATTCGTTATAATGCATTCCACTAATATTTATTAAAGATTTCTAATCAATATCAGCAGTATTAACATACATTTTATATATAATATCCTTTGTATATGTGGTATAATTGTTTGCTAAATATATTACATCAGAATCATAGGTATAATCCATGGTTCCTCCGTTTCTTTGTATATAAATACTAGCAAGCATAGAAGCCAATGCTTCTCCTATATACCAAGGATAAGGAGGATAACCCTATCCGTTATTTACAAATGCGTGCTAATCTGTCCACCCTGAAACTACTGCCCAATTATTTAGGAAATGATATGCATCCTTTTTATCTCCTTGATATGCCAAATTTACTAATTTTCTATCATAATCAGGACTAAGATCTTTCCCTTTTCTTATACGACCTGGAATAAGAATATCATTATACTAATATAGTCTTGAAAAATCCCATCCAAAATTAGCCCAGTTAGTTCCCTCACAGTTAGTAGTATTAAAATGAAAACCATCATAACTGTACTTATCCTTATCTGGAGGATAAAATGTTACTAGTGAAAAACCTGGAGTAGCATTTATAAAGTTTTCCCAATCAGTACGATTATAATCGTAGAACTAGTGTCTACTACTACCACTATATATTGAAAAATCATCTGGATATCCGTAATCAGCTTCCCAGTTAACATTAGAATATTCATACCATCCGCCACCAGTATCCGCATTACCAGTATTCATTACACATCTATTAACACGAACATGCCCTTCAGTACCATTTGAGTCATTCCAAAAATTCATTGTTAACAATGTACTAACGCCAACAGACAAATCTCCGTTAGGACGTTTAGTTAAACATAAACCATATTGTGTTAAATCACTTTCAGTCGATACTAATGGAATTAAAGATTTATATCCACCACTTGCTGTGCTTTTTACAGGAATATATTTACTATAATGAATAAGTTTAGCATATATGCCAACATAATGATTATTATATATTTCACTAAGTTGTTTTCTGACATAATTTTTACCTTCAAAGGCTTTAGCCTCATTTTTATAACTTAAATATTGATTAGAATCATTACTATAAGTTCCTGTATTATTTTCTTTCCTTCCTATGGTAATACTTGATTGATTCTTGTATAATGAATAACTCTAATCATTTTCCCACATTTCCTAAGCACCATTGGCAGCCTCTAAATCTAATTTTGAATTTATTTTGTTTCTTAGATTACTACCAATATAAGATAAATTAAAATTATTATCAACAATTGGTTGAATAGTATTAGAAGACATTATTGCGTCACCAGCATGTTCAATATCTACTATTTCAGGCGAATTTTCAACATAATTATCACCATCAGTTACTATATCAACATTAATAGCTGTTTCAGCATAATTAGGAGACTAACCTTCATCAGCACGTCTTAAACTAAAAGTATTAAAGTCTTCATTAAGTCCAGGACTTAAAGTTACTTGTAAATTATCGTCAAATATGTTATTTCCTCCATAACTTATTTTTTTGGAAGTTATAATTTGATAAGTAGTAGACAACCCTTTATAAAGTTCTCCTGCATCTCTAGTGACATTGATAGTAGAAGGACCATATTTATCCTTAACATAAACATAAGAAGAAGTTGATGAATAATTAGCTTGTAAATCGAGAGTTAAATTAAACTTTAATTCATCAAAATCTTGCGTATTATAATAATATTGGTTATACATGGTGTTTGTCCAATACCATCTATAGAAGTAAACAAACTTAGAATTGTCTAAAGAATCTAACTCTCCTAAAGAATTATAAGGACAATATTTCACAGTAATCTTTACTAAGTAAAGAATGTTACTATATAAGGTTCCACAATCATCATTATATAAATCACCAGTGTAATCTACATGTTTATCGTTAGTACCCAGAGTATACTTTGAGTTACCATTAATATAAACTTGTACAGCTTTACCATTATTACCAAGGCCAACTGCTTGAGTTATTCCTTCTGTAGAAGCTAATGGAGCACCAGCATGTATTCTCTTAATATTATTACTATCATAATTATTCAACTTATAGCTTGATGTATAACCGTTAAAAGGAATATATTCAGTAAATTGTCCGGAGAAAGATTCTTTATTAATTATGTGATAACCTGCAGCAAAACCTTGATTATCATAAAATTCTATAGCAATTTCTGCTATTCCCATGTTTTCTTCTACATAAGCATCGAGATTCATGGTCAAAGTAGAAGTATTAGCTGTATTGAAATATCTCCAACCAGTTAAATCAATTTTACCAGAGCCTAACTTACTAAAATCAATATATCCATCAATAGCATACTCGCTTAATAACCCATAAGGCATTGCAGGAGTAATTTGATAGTGATATATTAAATTACTTATATCAGGAGTAAACTCTATATTATCAATTTGCTACTTAATAGGTATAACAAATTCTGCAAATTCTTTGTAAACGCCATTATGAAAATAGTTGTTTACTATGTCATCAGGAATACTATAAGAAGGTATTACCATTCTTTCCCCATTCTCAGAGCTTTGTGTGTAAAATCTTAAATTAGTACCATTATATTCTGCTTGAGTAGCATTTATATAATAGTAACCCTTATCATTTTCTATCCTTGGATAAGAACGATAGACACTAGCTGAGTTATTATTTGTATCAGATACTCTTTCAACATTTAACTTTTGTAAAGATTGTCCTTTATATGCATACTTATTATTCTTAGGGTATTCCTCATCCTCAATAGTAGGAGAACTTATCACAGTGTTTATAAAATTACTGAGATGTACTTGATATGATTTCTATTCTGATTTTCCATCGATATTACTTCCTATAAAGGTTGCATATGTTCCCTTTGAGGACATATCATACCCCAAGGATATATTCTTCCACCAATAATCAGAATTAGGATATTTTTCTGGAAGAATCATATTATATTTCTAAAATTCTAACTAATAAGTTCCATCAGAACCAGAATAATATCCGACTTTTCCAGCCAAAGTTGGAGTAGTACCTGTCATTTCCGACTCAGTAAGTACTATATAAGAAGGATTTATATTAACATCTTCAGTTTCCCAGCTAATATTCCAATATACTTTACAATTTTTAAAAGTTTTATTTTGTGTAGAATGTTCTCTAATACTTGCATAAGTATTATAGGTACAACTAAATCCCTTTATTTTTTCTAACTCTATTAATAGTGCTAATTTTCCAGATACTTTAGACTAAAAGACGGAATATCCAGAACTTAACATGTTTCTATAAGAATCAATATCAGGTTTCAAATCGACAGTATTTACTACTTCATTCATGAAATAGTCCTTATAACCACTACTATATTTATTATACCAACGTAATGTTGAATCTAGGTAAACAATTTTACCTCCGTCTTCGATTGCAACTACGTGTATTCTTAATAACTTGGGAAATGTTCCATATTCATGACTCGTATTTCCTAAATCGGTTATATAAGGAGAATTATATAAAGCCTTATTCTTATCGTAAATTATAAATTTATCTCCTGGATTGAGTCTATTATCGTATAGTATTTTTTTAACAGAATTAGCTTTTAAAATACCAGTAGGATCTCCATTATTATTAAGCACTTGAAAATCTCCTGCTGATAATTCCTATCCCATACTACCTATTTCTTCTGTACTAATATTTCTTTCCGGACTTGGAAAACATCCTATCTAAGATTTATTAGTAAGAGGATTATAAGAAACTATATAAATAATATCTCCAAATTCACAAGTTCCTACCGGTATATAACCATCAGGCAGTCTTGCGGTTTCTACCCTACCATTACCCATATCATTTTGAAGTGACATTTCATTTCCATTAAAGGTAACAAGAGTAGCATTCAAAGCAGAAGTAAGCACTTCATTAGGAGTATTGTCTGGAGATAAATCCATTACCAAACCTCCGTTAAAAGTGTTTTTAGATGCTCTAATTGTATTAGCCATTTTTCTAATATTTTCTTAAAGTATCAGTTATATACTGATAGTTGTAATTTGACAATAATATATCTTCAAATTTTAATGGTTCTCTAACTAAAACTAATTCAGATTTACCTGTATTAAAGTTATCATCATATAAAGTAAATCTGTGTCCGCTTGTCATCGGAACTTTAAAAATTGCAACCTTACTATGTTCTATAATGCTGCATTCATCATATATTTTATAGAGTACAACCTTTCCAAAATTAAAATGTTTTCTAGGTCTTCCTCTAGTATTTTTCTAACTTAAATAGTCTTCATACTACTTTTGGGAAAGTGCAAAGTAATAATACCCGTCCCATTCAATTTTCTTTCGTTTGTAAAGAATTCGAAGTTTAATTCTCATCTTCCGAGCATAATAATCAAAATATCTTAGAGAATCGTTCATTAGCTTTCCAGAATAAAACCAGAAATCACGCCTTTTCAAAAGAACGTCTCCGCCATAACTATTGTGTAAATATAATGATTTCCACCCATATTGACAAATTCTTTTTATATCCTATATCGGAATCTAAGGATATTCATTAGCTATGGCTTCATAATAATCCTGTATTGTTTTCTATACCATATTAGTATTGCATTCCGATATTAGTATTATAAGTAATTCTATCCTTATCTTTTGGAGATAAATAAATATTCTTCTATCTTGAAGTTCTCTTTTTACTTTCCATATCTAATACTATCTAATTTCCGCTAAAATTAGATGTTAAGAAATCTACATCATTCCACTTTCCATTCTTAAAAGCTTTCTTAAACTCTTTACCGCTTGTTCGTTTCATTCGTAAATAAGCTTGAGTTCTACCTAACCCAGGAAATTTAAAATCTACATTATTGTCTATAATATCATCTACTACCATTTGAACACTTCGAGTAAATATAGAAGCAGCTAAATCACGTTTACTTCCATCCGAATAGGTATTCACACATTGTTCCTTAGTCATTTTGAGCTTTCTAACAGGAAAGTTATCAAATAAATCTTTGCCTGTAAAACAATGACCCATAGCATATTTTTTGTTCATAGCACAAAATAAAAAAGGGAAGCCCATTAAGACTTCCCTTATAGATTTGGTTTATAGCTTCTATTGAATACTTTGCGTCCCCATGACGATTGTGCATCAAGGATTCTATTCATATCTTCTTGAGATACATATTCTGGAACCCTGGCAGCATCACAATGAAATAGCCAAGATTGTTTTAAATCCTTTGCTAAAGCCATAGTATCCTTATTATTAGTTTGAATAGCTTTTTTATAAGTATACGTATAGGCAATATAATCAGCTATCGCTATTGCTTCTTTATCGTTAATCATAGGAAGCCCATCATCATCTAAAAGTATGCCGTGATATAAAATATTCACTTTGCCTGCACCTTTATTGGTATAAAGTGTATTGCCGACTCTTTTATAATCAACATACTTTCCGCTAACGTAGAAGGGGTCTAGAAATGCTTTCTAAGATTCTATATAATTCTCAATTCTTTGAGAACTCAAATCTCCGTGATGTTTAGTATTACTAGTGTAATTCCAATCTTCACCACAGTAGGTAACTGCTTCTATTATATCTACGTTACACGGCAATTCAACTGAACCATCGTTACAGTTTACATCTAACTATGCTCTATATAGACGAGTATTTTTGTTTCCAATGAAATTATAAGCAATTAAACCTATTTCTTCCATATCTTCATTATCTCCTTCTATATCATAAAGCATATTAGCCAAAGTTATAGCGTAGTGAAAGTTAGTCATCCTCCAGTTACATATTGTTGATCATTTGGCAAACGTTGTGCAGCCAATTGTCTGTAATAATACAATTTTTCTTTTGTTAGTTTATCTTTAATCAACTAGTCAATAAAGCTATCATTAACGTCGTGACCTTTCAATTCGTCAGAATTGCAACAAGAATATTTATTTAAATCCCTTGGATCTTTAAATACTGCTACTACAGATACTTGATCCACAAAGGGCGCATTGAATAAGAAACAATCCAACATCCCATTAGTATTAGGGGCGAAATCTATCCAAACGTAAGGTTTGTCATTTCCTCTTTTTCTATACTTCTTATTTTTTAATTCAGATAGGGATGTGATTATGTTAAAATTGTTTTGACGGTCAGTAGAACCTATATAATCGATGGCTTGCTTACCATAATATGACACGATTTGAGGTATTTCAAAATGAGCGACAAGAGTATCCTCCGGATTGGCTTCCCGACATTTACACCTTTCTAAAGACTCACAATTAACCTCAATACAATTGATAGCCATTAATAAATCTTTAATAGGATATATACCTCTTAAATGATAATCATTTAATATGGCAAGTCTACAAGCGACTACTTCATCTTGTAGTTGTTCCATATTCATAGAAAGGTTCTAGTGATAGCCTCTCAGACCTGAAACGACGTCGTTTCGTATCTATGATGCAAGTTTTTCAATATACATTATAACTCTAATAAAGTACTAATTGCGCGGGCTTCTAATTCTAGTTCTTCTATATCAATATTACCAATATGATTGTTTTCGGAATATTCTAATACTAGCAAACCTATCAGCAACGAGTCTTTGTTAAGTAAAGGAGCAACAACAAGCTCATTAATATTATGCCTAATACAGAAATCATACAAAACAGAAGATTGGTTATAGAAGGATTCTATATCTTCTTTGGTAAATAATATAGTATCTCCGGTTACTACTTTAGTAGTAATAGGGCTTAATATATTATAAGGCATATTTCTGGTTTCATAGGAAACAGCAGGAACGCCTTTAGTCATACTCTCATAAATAAGGTCATACCACTTAAATGGTAATCCGTTTAAGTTTACAAGAGAATTATGAAACTCAAATACGGAAGCTCTAGAACTTCTATAGAAGTCTTTTAGATGATTTATCTTATTTTGAATAGGAGTAGATATGGAATCCCTTGTTTCAAGATTTTTATCATGCTCCTAATTCTTACCAGACATTATATTTTTCATTAACTCAAATTGATTATCTATGAGTTTAGTCTGGCTTTCGTTTAATCCAGCGATAAGTTCCTTGTTTTCTTCTTTAATAGCCTCAGTAAGTGATGCAGTAACATCCTTTAATCCATCTTTAATTTCCTTATTATTCTTTTTAAACAGGTAAGGTAAAAACAAGAATAATAAAGTAATCATGATAGATATAACTAGCCCACCATAACCATAGCCATCTGTTAGGAACTTAAAAAATTCAACAAAATCCATTATTAGTAGGCTAATTTAAAAAATGGGAGGAGGTTGTCCCCCTCCCATTAAATTATCAGTCTTTAGTATAGTATGTCTTTTGTGCATCAACTTCTGTGTCCTCTGTGAGAACATAGTTGTTTTCAACTAATTCATACCATCCTTGTGCTGAAGGATCGCCGGTTGGATCTTTTACAGCTGTATAAGTAGGAGTTACAGGAGTTTCCTCTTGTTCTTCAGTAGCATCTACATCTTCAACAGTACCTACTACAGCAAGAGCTGTTTCCCATTCTGAGATAAGAGCTGAGTCGTTCTTTACCCAGAATACATGAGTAGTTGTAGATTCTAGCTTTTGACCTACACAAGCAAGACCATCGTTAGAGGCGGGAGCAACGTATTCGATGATATATTGATTGTAAATAGCGTCGATAATAGGTGTCTCTACTTTGCGAATATGTAGAGGTTGCCAATTTGCGGCTGTAGGAAGTCTTAAATCCTTAACGATTTGTGAATAAGTACCAAAGGCATTTTCACCACGTTCTTTTAACACAATATTACTGTCACCTAATTCGGCAACTTCGTCTGAATAGTCATCAGACATAGCAAACTTGCTAATTTCAATCTTCTTAAATCTTTGATACTCTGTAGCACCTTCAAGTACTAATTTAGCACCATTTACAGTTAAATTGATGAGATCTTTGTCGTGTAAGAAGATATGATTTGTTTTGATTAACTTAGCTACTGCAGCAGCAATATCAGCAGCACTGTCACCAGCCTTAACTGTGAACTCTACCCAGAAAGGCATACCTTTTTGTACCCAAGGAGTAGCATAGATAAAAGGTTCAGCACCTTCAACACCTAAATAGATGTCGATACGAGCATAAGTAACACCAGTTTGAGGAACTAATGCACTTACTAAGTTAGTGAAATCTACCTCAGCTTTACAGAATTTAGCAGCATAACCTGCTCTCTTGCGAATAGCAAGAACTTTTCCGTAACCTTCCTTATCTTTATAGAAATGGAAATCTCTCTTGATGTTTAATACACCATCAGCAGCGTCAAAAAGCTTTACGCCTTTACCTGAATCAGGATCAAGGTTGCTGTTAATAATTGTTTGAGTTTGAAAATTTAAACCTGCCATAATTAATTAAATAATTTAGACAAGCTCAAGTTATTAGGCCTGAGCTTGTGTTGTTGGTTGTGCTTGCTATTGTCCTGTTGGTCTGGCAATAGTTTGACTAATCTGCATATTATTACTTAGACGTGGATCGTTTGTACGTTCCATTACTAAGTGTACCAACTCGTTGATAATCTCTTGATTAACGTAGTCAGGAAATTCCATAATCTGAGAAGTATCCTCAGTTAAGTCAATCTGCTCTTGAGTTAAGCGGATGAATTGTGGGCACTTCACGTAATCAACTTGAACTTCTGCTAATTGGAATAGGCTGTCGTCTTTACCATATCTAATTTCACAACGTACATTTGATGTGTTACCTACACGAATAGCACTTGGTTTTTCTACAAGAGAAACACGAGCACCTGTTTGAGAACCATCATCAAATACATAAGTTCTTTGGAAGTTAGAATTTTGTCCAGTTGCACTAGGAGTTGTAGTAGTATCTTCAACACCTTCTCCACCATCTGATGAAGTAACTTTATAAGGATATGTTGCCATATCAATACCAACTGGTTGCTGATACTCACCACTACCTGTGTTAATAGTAACATTAGTACGTGGATCTGTAGGAAGAACTTGTTGCTGGTTTACATTGTGAATGTAATAATATGGGCGCATTGGAGAAGGTCTATTATAAATATCAGTAATAATAGAACTCCAAGAATCTGCGGTTAGACGAGTTGCTGGAACTTCGATATAAGAACCTGCATCCCAACAATCTTTTGTTTTAGCTACGTAATAGATACATACACAATTTAACATGTGCAAGTAATCAATAGGTAAGAACACCTCATAAGTTGCTCCATGAAGAGATTGAATAGAACGGTGAGCTGTGCTTAAATAAGAAGTAGCTTGACCATTGTAACCTGTTGGAGTTTGTTCACTCCCTGTAGCTTGGTCTTGGTTACCAGTAATAGCGTTAGTATTTTGTATAGCACTATCCTTAGTAACATTAGCAGCTCTTCCAGCGAGTTCTACTTTATGAGGAGTTAAGAATGCAGTAGCCTTCAGCACTCTTAAGTCATCTGTTGTTTGTTGATTTATGTCATAAACATTGTACACCTTGTTGATGTACTGATTAATGGCCTTATTAAATAAGTAGTTAAATTCGTAAAGCTTTAAAGAAGGAGCTTGAACTTTACTTAATTCAATAAGGGTAGACTCGAATACTTGTCTAGCTGTCATTGTCTTTAACTATTTTCAATAATAAAAAATTATTAATCTATTCGAGTCTAAAGGAGAATTACTTTTCGCCTTCGTCCTCGGTTTTAAACATTTCAGGATAAGTATCCTTGCGAATCTGTGCTAGAGTTTTAGCATTCTTTAGGGCTTTCATCCAAGTAATTACAGCATCATCGGTAGCACCAAGTATGACTTTACCGTCTTCTCCATAAACATATACGCCTTGTTTCTTTAAGATAACTCCGTTTTCACGTGCTTCTTGGAATAACAGACGTAAACCTAGGTCTCCACCAGTATAAACATTGATAATCTTTTCTGGAGTTTTTTCTGCTATAGAAATTAAGTAATCCTCAACATCAGCATTAGGCTGATTCTTCATGTCACGGCCAAGAACCTTAGCAACAGCTAATCTACCTTCATAACCACGATCGTCATTAAAGATATATTGTGTAGCTTCTAAGATAAGTTTCTTGCGAGTAACACGACGTTGAGAGTCAAAGCCTGGTCTATCTATATAAAGTTCGGCAGTACCGTAACGAGGACGAGTTGACTTTGGATCAATAGTACCATCAATAAGATAATTACCTTTATCATCCTTTGCGTAACGGTCGGGAGCAATTAAGTCACAATTCTTAATAGCATCCCATTCGGCTTTCTCTTTAATATCGTCAAGATTAAATGTCTTGCCGGATTCTATAACAAATAATGCATTTTCTGGAATATAATATGCTTCACCACGAGATTCTTTTTCAAGTTCTTCTTGAGTTAGAATCATATCGCCTTGAGAATTAACTCTCTTGACACAATCTGCATATCTTCCACGTTCATCTTTCCAAGGTTGAATATAATATTTTTGTCCAACCTTTCCAAAAACACTCATTAGAACAACGATATTAGATTTAAGATCGCCATTCTGCACTTTATTTACTTTACTAGCCATAATTCATTAAATATTTGTATAATTGTAGGTGAGGGGTCAATTCGCCCCTCACCTTATCTTTTTCATCAGTTAATCTCTTATATAAAATCAGCGTTCGTTAACACGCATAATGAATGAACGATATGGGTTATATACTGCGATACCAGCATATCCATGGATTGTCATCATTCCACCAGCAACTGGAGAAGAAACAACACCACTATCACCACCTGAACGTCCACCAACACCAAGAACCTCATTGAAGATGTAGTCTTTACCCTTTAGAGAGTACATAGCTACAGGAGGTTGTGTAGATGTCTTACCTGTTGTTAAGTCAATACATAAGAAGTAAGGATATGGGAACTCACGAGATAGAGTTCTATCAACCTTGAATGAAACAGTGTTGCCACCCCATTCATAAGCATCAAATGTAGCACCTACCTTGATGTATTTACCTTCACCACCACGAGACCAGAGATAAGCTCCGTCAGTATGTCTGTCAGCTAAGTATGAACCAAGAACGCGTTGAACAATTGCCCAAGCTCTTTCATTCACCATGAAGCAGAAGTGGTTTCCAGTTGGCTTTTCAGCCTTCTCAACCATTGTAGAAATGATTATATGGAATGTGTTGATTGTTACATTGTTTGCAGCATATTTACTAGCAAATCTTTCGATTTGAGGAATCATACCATCACCAATGTAAATTGGACGACCTGTACCTCTGTCTGAGATAGTAGCCTTACCATCAACACCAATATTACCCTTAGCAAGAAGGATCATATTTTCACGAGCATATAAGAAGTTTTCAATTAAGTTCTTCTTCATTGGCTCTAGTTTGTAAATCTTCTCTGTTAAGCAACCTTGATTTTCGCCCTTACCAATCTTAATGAAAGTATCTTCCATTAAAGCATATTTTGAAGAGTAGCTATCGTCTACACGAATAGTAGTCATATAGTTACGCATCTTTTCAACATTAGATTGATACTTAACGAAACCAGTGTCATGTAATTCAGGTTTAGCGTTACCAATGAAACGAGTTGTATCACCGATTTGGCAACCATCCTTATCAAGAACAGAACTATAATCGTCGTCAATTAAACGAACCATTACTGACCACATATTGTCAGCTTTACGAACAGGACGAGCTGTTACGAAGCATTGCTGGCCAGTCTTTTCAATCTTAAAGATTTCATGTAATTGATAATAATTTTCAGGGAAAATCATTTCAATTTCTGTACCATCAGCACCATCTTCAACGGGAACAGCAGCAAAAGGAATTCTCTTGATGTAGTTAGTTTCAACTTCCCATTCAAAGTATGTAGCATCGATGTTTTGGAATCCATTAGCTTTCTTAGTATCACCGTAGAAAATATTACGGATTGATTCTGTTAAGAATGTAGCTGTTAACTCCGGATAAAGTCTAGAAACGACACCTAATCTGTGAGGTCTTTCTCCTAAGAATTTACTGAAATCCTCATATGTACGTGTGTCGCTCATTGTAGGTCTATTAGTTACAAAATTCGCTACTAACATATAAATAATGTATTATAAATTAAGTTAAATTGATCTTACCATTCTAACTCATCTACAAATTTATCTGGAGTTTTATTATTCTTAGGTTTGAATACAAATTTAGAAGAAGTGGATTTTCCTAAATCCTTCTTTGCTTGCTCATACCCACGTTTATAAGTCTCCTACATCTATTTAGTGAGTTCTTCAGTAATTTTTTCTTCATTTAACAACCAGAAAGCGGCACGTGTAAATAATTCAGGGTCTTGCATAGCATGACCAAAAGCACTCATACCATTTTCATCAAGTTGTAACATAAATTGAGACAAATCTTCTTTTTCTTCTTTAGAAAGTTCTAGTTCTTGTCCCATAAATGATGACATACCTTCGATCTCATTATTAATAGAAGTAGCAAACTGTTGGTAACGAGCTTGCTGTTTAGCTGCTTGTTCATTAGCAGTCTAAGCTTCTCTATCTTGTTGCAGTCTGATATATTCCTGACGTAAGCCTTCAACAGTTTTCTTATATAAATCTTCATTTTGCTTTGCAGTATCAATAGCTGCTTGCAGTTCCTCGTCAGTTATATTCTCAGATCCTACTTTTTCCAGTAGATCTAAGGCATATACTTCATCATCAGATAACTCATCAATACGATAAGATGGTTGAGTAGTTTCTTGTGGAGTATTTTGCTCAACATATGACTGTAGAAAATTTTCTACACTGCCGCCACTCTTACGAATAGCATTTAATAGTTCTTGTTCGTCTTCAGATAGAACATTTTCTTCAGGTTGATCACCTAAAATAATGTTTAATTGTTCATTCTTTGATAAAGAGTCCCAAGAGCGTTTTACTACTGCACCATTTTCATCCTCAAATTGAATTTCTTCTGGATTGGATATACCTCTTAATTTTAACACTTCTGTTGTTAAATCAATCTCTTCATTAGTACCTTGTGGCTCGCCACCTTGATTATCGTCGTGGGTCCCGCCATCGTTACTATTTTGTGATGAAGTAGTTTCTTCAAACTCGTCTTCATCAAACATTTCTTCACTAAAATCAGCCATAATCATAATCATTAAAATTCATATATTATATTATCTTATTTTCATTATAAATGAAACGGAATAAGCTCCTAATGCTCCTCTTAAATCCGGAGTATTGTTACTTCCGTCGCATAATACCCATCCGTCTGGAATACCATCATTGCTTCCATTATACATAACTATAATTCCAGGAGGTGCTGTATCAGCATAACTTAAATCAACAGAAAACACTTTACAAGTATCTCCTTGATACATCACATCTTTAATACTACAATGTTTAGTACCTCTACAAGCTAATCTTGGGATCATATCAGCATCTATTGAAAAATTAGCTATAGAAGATAATACTGAAGTGTCTAAAAGACTTTCAGCATGATCGGGAATATTCTCAACAAGTGTTAATGTTTCGTCAATAATGACATTATTTAATGGTCCCTGTAAAATTAGTGGCCTAGAATCTCCCTATAAAGCATTAAAAGAACATTCTTTTATATCCTCCAACAAATATACATTACTAATGTCTTTAAATGAGGAATCCTAAATGTTGCCATTAATAGTTACCTCAACCGAATTACCTGTGAAGTTACAATTATTTATTTTACCATTATTGGATATAGTACTATTTTGAATATTAAGGATATAATTGTTATTAAATTCATTATTAAAAACATAATGACCACTAAATCTACAATTATTATCATGAGCATTACTAAAAAATACTACAAAATCAGTAGGCAATGAAACTGTATCATGTTCATCTACCTAAGGTTCTGGCATTATAATTATATTATTCTTTATAGATGCATCGTATGAAGAAGCGTCTCTATATTTATGATAATGCTTAGATAAAAAGAATAATCTAATTTCACTAGCAGTTCTATAATACTCTGGATTATTTTGGCTAAACAGATAACAATACTCTTCATCTTCCTCTATATTATCAAGATTCTAATCTTCTTGAATTTTAAAAGTTTTATGTTTAAAATCAAAGTTAGCAGTATTGTTATTTTCGTCAGTAAGTTTGGTTATTCTTCCTTTGGTTTTAGTTATAGTTTGCTTCTCGTCAATAGTCTTAACTATATTATGATAGAAAGTAATATCATATTCTACATCCCATTCCGGATTTTCAACAAAATGAGCAATTTTATCAAGCTCAGTAGAGGAAATTGCCTTAACCTTTAATGGCCTAACATTTCTGTCCTTACCTCTAGTTATATTGTTAGAACTATCAGTGACAGTCTAAACTTCTTTAAGAGTATTTTCTGATGATGTAACTTCCCATTCATTCTAAAAATCAGATATTATATAGTAAGTATCCTTTTTTAATAAGCCTTCTATATACCTCTTATATAACTGCATATAGGTCAATTCCTCAGTATTAAAACCATTTATTTGACCTCTAAGATCAATATTGTCAATGGATAAAGTATATTTTCCTCCTTCTTCAGTAATAGCAAATCCAGTTTCTTCAGTAAAGTCATAACTCTAAAATGCTTTATTAAAGGTTACTGGAAATAATAGACCAATTCCACCATCAGCTATACTAATATATCTACTATTATTAGAACTTATATGTATATTGCCTCCAGAAGATATAGTATTATTTTCACCATCAATAGTTATTTCACCAATATTTACTAAATTCGGCCAACTAATATCTACTACATATTCTGTCATTAATCCGTCTTTAATGGTATATAATTTTTTTGTATCTTCACAATAAATTATTCCCTATTGGATTTTAGCGTTATAAGCATTCTAAAACGTATCATAACATAATCCAATGTTCTATAATGCTTGATATTTTTGTTCTACAGTAGTTTCCTGAGCTTTTACAAAAGAAACATAATCAGTTCCTATTTCTCCGTAAAGATTGTATAGTTGTCCTTTAATACATATCCATATTTCATCACTTTCTTCGTTTTTGACAAGATAAATACCATCAGAACTTATACTATCCTTACTATCTACTTTCTTTAAAAACTCTACATCAACAGCAATCTTTCCATTTTTAATGAGGTCTATAAATTTATTACCCCATCTAACTTTAAGATCACCTCGAGTCTAAAGTATTAAATTACTGTCGGCAGAACCTACAGTGTTATAGGTCTTACCAAACATTGTAAGTTTATCCTCTGCCATATTGTTTTAATTTTAATTCGATTTTAATTAAATATCTTACAATCAAATACCATTTGATATTCTGTGTAATAAATACTTATTTTAATATCCTTTTCAAAATAAAAGTATATATTTCTAAAATAATAACATCAATGATGATTTTTTATTAGAAACTTATATCAAAGTCTCTAAAAATAAAAGAATCCCGGATCGCGTTTCACAACGAAATCCGGGATAAAGTATTTATTAGTTATGAAGACTTACTACTCTTCAGTAACCTGAGGAGTATCATTTGGTTTTTCGTCGCCAACAAGTTCTTGTAAAATATTTTCTACAAGACCTCGTGCATAATCAATTATATCTTTATCACCGCCGTAGCTAAAGTTAAAATTGATATTATTAGAAATATCTTTACCATAATGAGCGTTACCGCAGCCATCTATATTTATAGAAATGTTAATTTCTCCGTCCACTCTTTTTTCAACGTATCCATCAACATTCATGTTGTCGAATGTATCTTTTACAAGATAATTTTCGTAATTTTTAGTTAGAGTCATGCTACAAATAATTCGTAAAATGCTTCCATTAAATCAGCTGCCTTAATTTCATTTCCGTTAATGTTTACATTATTGCCCGCATTAACCTCAAGAACTTCGGCATAATCATCTTCTGTTAATTTGTCATCAATATTTTCAGAGACTTCCTCTAAACCCTTCTGATTAACGAACTCCATGTAGTCAGAATTAACTTTGTTATTCAACTCATTAAATTCTTTTTCTTCTTCCTCAGTACGTTCGGGCTTATTAGCTAAAGTCTTGTATTCATCTGTAGCAATTTGTTCAACAAACTCCTTTAAGTCTTCGTCAAAAGCTTTCTTGACTTTATTGTAAGCTAATCTAATTCTCATAATCTTAACTTTGAGTTCCTTAGAAAGCTCCTTATTGCCATCTTTTAACTCAATTTTTGTAATAACATTCTGTTTTGTTAAAAGTTCATTTAAAGTCATAATCATTAAATTTTAATTTTTACATTATCATATATCTAGTCATCATTTATACGAGTATATATATTTTAAGTAAAAAGCCCAAGTCTTTTAAGATTTTTTAAGATTGGTGATTATACCAATACTATAAACTGTCTTCATCCGAAGAATCTAATATTCTATAAACATATTCATATCCATTACTAGTAGTTTCATCGTAGCTTGTATTTCTCATTCTAACTACCATTAATTTAATAAAAGACTTATGAGTACGATATATTTCATTAGCATCAGCCCATAGGTGAGATTGTGCTAAATCTTTAACACATATCTGCAAAAACCAATGTCCTTGTCTAGTTCCACTTGAATCTATATAAGCTTTTTCATCACAAAAAGGAAACTAGATACTAGAGACATTATTTTCAAGAAATGAATCTACATCCTTATTAAAAGTTGTTTCTGGGAGATTTCTATTTATCCCTATAGCACCAGTACAATGTCCAAATTCTACATAAATTATTTGTCCATCTTTAAAATACTAGTTAGCACCCTACATTGAAGGATTAAGTAAAACTAGGTAGGCTTCATATGGTCCAGTATCATTTCTCTAATCTTCAAAAATTAACTAATTAAAATTTATGTAAGAAGGGGGAGTATTATAACCGTTAAATGTATAAAAATAACGCTCTCCGGTATCTACACTATTAGTTGGAGTCATTATTACATTACTAGCATAAGGAAATGTAATAGAAGAAGCATCATCATTACTTTTAATATGATGCCATTCTGCTGCCGTTTCGTCACCTAAGACTGAATTAAAAATTAAAGATATAGGACGAATATCTCTAACCCAAACATCAGTATCTGTACTATAATTAGTAATGAATTTTCTAGCAGCTGGAATAGTTCCCTAATAATGCTTTATATATACATCTCCACCATATATTATTAAGCTAGTATGATTAGCACCAGCTGCAGTAGACTAAGAAAATGTAAATGAATATGCTCCAGCAAGTGCGTTACTATTCTAAGATGGAAAATCAAAACAATTTTCGATAGGACCGTTAATCTAGGTTCCTACCTTAAAACCATTAGAATGGAGATTTAGATTGTATGAATTAGGTAAAGAAGTGCTTGCACTACTGATAGTATTTAAATACAATCTATTAGCTGTTGCAGCAGAAGTAGCATATGGAATAGTATAATTTGTACTAGATTTAGTATTTACTGTAACTTTTACTGTATTACTTACAGTTCCAGCACCTATAGAAACTGAAGAAATTTCAGTTCCTCCACTGGGATAATTATTACATTCTACGAATTTACCCTCACTAATATATACAGGTTTAGTAGCACTACCTAATGAAGCTTGAGTCGCCAAACTAGCTGTAGTATTCGGATACTCTAACATAGGAATAATATGCCACTTAAGTATTGTATCACCTATACGCCCTCTATAAAACATATATTTATTATTAGGAGAGAAGAATAGTTCCTTCCAAAATGTGGATCCCCATAAAATTCTTAACAACTGTGCATTACCATTAACGCTAGCGTTATAAGGATAATACACTGACGTAGAATCACCCATAACAGCAGTAGTAAGCATATCAGTATAAGAGGCAGCAGTTACAGTAGCTCCACCATTCTTATAATGTACCAAAACATCTGAATTACTTACTATAGAAGTACGACTAGCTAACCCTACACTATATACATTAGTCAGTGTTTTGTTTGATGAAGTAACTCCATTAACAGTAATAGCTGCAGTTAAATTAGTTGTCTTAGAAGAAGATAAAGTACTTACAGAACAACTTGTTTTGCTTTTTATATAATTCCACATCGAAGAAGCTGGTCTTCTATAAATATATCCTACATAACCTGATGTACTAAATCCAGAATCATTAGCATAAGATGTAAGTAATTCTGTACCATCTGTAAAGTTAGCAGTTCCATTTCTATCTGTGAGTGTAAACTATAAATTAGTTCCCATTACAGTACCTACTGTCATAGTTTGACCATATAATACTGAAGGATTACTATTACTTACTGAGTGAGTATGACCAGAAGTAGCAAAAGTACTTGTAGCTGTTACACCACCATTAGCATTTAAAAGATAACTAGAGCTTCTATAAGCGGAATCATAATAATAGTATTTTGATAATATACTATCTGTGGTTATAGCACAATTAGTTTGTACTAAATCAGTAGCAGTATAGTCAGTAGCAACTGTTGAACCATCTGTAAAGGAAGTATAACCGGTTACTGTTCCTGCTTTTAACCTATATAAAGTACAATATACCTTCTAAGTGGTACTAGCTGTTGCTGAGTTATACTAGTCATATATATCAATATATGCTGAACCATCAGTGTCGGATTCACAACGTATTTTAAATTCTGTAGCTGTATATCTACTTCCATTTAGGCACACTATAATGGCTTTATTGAGATGATGAGTGTTAATTAAATAGGTATGATTATATACTACATTACTACGAGTAGCTTTAATATTAAGTATAAACGAAGAACCTGTACCGGAATTAGCGTATACTACATGACATATTCTAGACCAAGTTGCTCCTTTTATAGTGGCTGTCCACCTTTTAGCTCTTAAGAAATCATCTAGGCTCCTGTGTCCTCCTCCGCCTAATAATACATATGAATCATTAGAACCGTTTTTTATATAACCCTCAGCTTTTAAGGAGGCATAAGATGTTGATCCATCAGCTTTTCCGAAATCATATTCGGTTACGGTATTAGTATTATTACCATTAGAATTACGCTTATTTATCCATACAATTCCACTAATATTTTGATCAATAAAGTTAAATTCATTGTTCCCAGAATCAGTTAAAATTTTATCAGTAATTTCTGAAAAAGCATGAGTGTGAGTATCCGAAGAAAATCCAGATATTGTATGCAAACGAGTACCATAACTAGTAACATGTCCATAAGCGTTCATAGTTACATAAGGAATACTTATGGTTGCTCCAGAAGTATCAGTATACGTACCAGCAGTACCTGCTGTTATCGTAGTACGAACATGATCAACAGAAGCTGTAATAGCTGTTCCACCTATAGTTGCTATTGTTTTCGCAGTAGTACTTAAAGTTGGAGCACTATTAGTTACTGTAATTTTTGCTTTAATGTTATTACCAGCAACTGTAGCAATTGTTTTCTCAGTAGTAGTGATATTAGTGTCAGGATTAGTAACATTTATAGCTGCTTCGTTTAGAGCTACTCCGTTAATATATACTTTATTATCTGCAGAGTTTATAAAAGTCTTAGATAATTGTATTCCCCCTATATAAGTAGGTATAGTACCATTATTATAATTAACTAATATTCTAATTTTAATATAATATACTCCTTGTCCATCAGAAGTATTTCCACCATCAGTATAAGCAGTATGCGTTGTAGGTATAGTAGTAATCCCTGAATATTTATGCCATGTTCCATCGCTAGGAACTGTTATATTAGATGCAGCAAAGTATATACAACCCTAATTAGAAGTAATAGGTCTCTTCTATCTATCATATCTATTAATACCGTAATATAGTGTGCCCGCAGTACCAGTAGCACCTGAAGCTCTGTAAGCCCAAACCTCTCCATATATTACATCACCAGGTTTAACTGCTATATAATCAGTATAAAAGAAAGAGTTAGCTGTGATTGGTCCAAAACATTTGCCGAATGGGGCATTAGCCATTGAGGTTACAGGAGCTTTTATAATCGAAACATT
>Ga0326511_10001132_pt1 | contig 22451 bp, 25 predicted proteins | sample 0_2496_0518_D_FD_203701 | JGI IMG/M metagenome (GOLD analysis project Ga0326511, IMG submission 203701) | Bovine rumen microbial communities from UC Davis, California, United States - 0_2496_0518 | ecosystem: Host-associated > Mammals > Digestive system > Stomach > Rumen | place: USA... | reverse complement strand
TCCTCTCGGCCACTCCCCTGCTAGGCGTGGAGTCGATGATGTAGGGAGTCGAGCCAGCCTTTGAAACAACGCCCACATGACTAGTGTTGGTGCGGCTAGAGCCAAAGAAGACCAAGTCGCCGGGCTTAAGCTTGCTAGGGTCAGTAGTCCAGTGCCCATGACGGTACACCCAATCGCTCTGCGAGCCGTCACCATTTTGATGGCCCTGCCACCTTGGGATGGTCAGCCCCGCCGCCTTGAACGCGCACGTGCTGAGGTAGGAGCAGTTGTAGCTGCTGCCCTCCTTGCCGCCGCTTGGGGTGTACGAATACGCGCAGCCTAGCTGCTTTCTGCAGTAGGCCACGATGGTCTCTCTCTTGCCCATGGCTACTCGCTCTCAGGCTCAGGCTGCACGTCGTGCTTGTAGCACTTGGTGTCGAGCACGAAGCCCTCGTCGGTCATGAGCATGACCGTGTGCGTCGCGACGGGTGACTTGACCACCTCGGAGAGAACCTGATACTCCTTGACCTCGGCGTCCGCGCGGGTGTCATACGTCCACGCATTGCTGCCCACGATACCGTTCTGCATCTCGATTACGATGTACTTAGCCATTGTTTGTCTCCTTTGGTCGGTTTAGTTGGCGCTTGCCCATGGTGGGCCTCCTCTGCGCTACTGGTCGAGCGAGATGGTCAACACGCCGTTGGCATATGTGCTCTTTAGCCCAGTGCCAGCAACGATTCGCGTGTATGCCTTTCTTACGGTAGTAGTCCAAGTGCCATTGGTTGAAAGATGGTAGATATATACCTCGTCACCCTGTGCCGCATCGGAATGACTGCTAAGACTACGATAGTATTGGAACTCAGCCCCAGGCTTAGAATCTGATGTGTGCACAAATGCCAAAAATGCCATACGCGGCCCATATGTGCTAGCCACACGGCAATAAACAACCCTGTTAGTCTCATATACCGCTAGAAAATCATCCCACGTCGATACGCCATATTCGAGTACGACCATCCCCGTGTCGTCCATGACGGTGGTCGCGGTGACGTTGGTTCCTGCGACGATGGACTCTCCCACGGCGATTGCGGACGTGACCTTGTAGAGCTTGCCGCCCATGGTCAGGTACGTGTTGACCGCGTGGTTGGCCGTCGCAACGGGCCCATCGGGCGTGGCGATTGCCGACAGAGCGTCCATGACCACATCGGCGGCGCTCTCACCCTCGGCCACCGTAAGCACGGGTGCCGCGCTCACCTCGCCCTCTGGCACGACGATGCTCTCCGTGCCGCCCTCCTCGATTCGGTAGGTCATGGGTAGCGCTGGGCTGATGTGGGTCGTTGTTGGCGTGGCCAGCTCGTAGAACAGTAGCACGCCGCTCATAGCCGTCTTAAAGGATGCGATGTCGGCCACTGTAGTGTAATTCGGGTCATAGACGTAGAGGTTTCCCAGAGCGTCTATGGCGATGCCAGTATCTTTCGCATAGGTAGCATTGGCGGATATGATGGGGTAGTGCGCACATTCCGCTACTGCCAGAGTGGAGCCATACTGACTGCCCTTTGCCAAGCCCTTAATGCCATCTGAATACATGCGATATACGCCAGATTCAGATGTACTGGAACCCGTCCAACTCAGCGTCCCCAAATCCACCACGCCCACGCGCACGTCAACATGGTCGCTGTAGAGCATGTCTGCCACGCTGCCAGCCGCGCGTAGCGTCTGCGTAGGCCACTCCACGCCGTCCAGCTCGCCACCCTGCGCGTCGGTGCTGCGGATGCCAGCGATGCGCACGGGCACAAGCTCGCCGTCCTGCACCTCGGTAGCGCCCTGCACGCTCTCCACTCGCGCCATGCCGCCGCCCGTGCTCGTGCGCCGCGACCATGTGGACTCGGACGGGTCTACCATGAGCGCGTCCGCCGCGCTGGCAATGCCAGTTGCGTCGTGGAGCATGGCAGTGGTGGTGCCGCTGGCGTCCGTGACGGTGACCAGTGCGCCGTCCGTGACGCGCTCGACTGATGCGGTGGGGCTAACACCTGCTGGGCCTTGAGGGCCAGCGGGGCCAGTCTCGCCCTGCACGCCCTGCGGCCCCTGCGGGCCTGTTGCTCCCGTGTCACCCTTGGCGCCTTGCTCGCCCGTGTCTCCCTTTGGGCCTTGGATGCCCTGCTCGCCAGTGTCACCCTTCGGCCCCTGTGGGCCTGTCGGGCCTGTGGCTCCAGTCTCGCCCTTGGGGCCTTGGGGGCCTGTGGCTCCAGTCTCGCCCTTGGGGCCTTGGGGGCCTGTGTCACCCTTCGGGCCTTGCTCGCCCTGTGGGCCTTGGATGCCCTGCTCTCCCCTGTCACCCTTCGGGCCTTGCGCTCCGTCCGCTCCCGCTGGGCCAGCGGGGCCTGTCTCGCCGCGCTCGCCCTGCGGCCCTGCGGGGCCAGTGTCACCCTTGGGGCCGCGTGGGCCTGTTACGCCTGGCACGAGGTCTAGCGCGATTGGCTCGGGAAAATCTACGTCAATCTGCACGCCGTCTGGGAACTCGACGCTAGTACTCATCCTGAATCACCCCATCCTTCACCACGTCGAATATCTCGACCTCTCCCATGGTGGACGCGAGCGCCGCGTCACCGTCGATGATGCGCAGTTGGACGAGCGCCTTTCCGGCCTTGCACGCAAGGGTCTGCTCCTGCGTGAGCGTGAAGACCAGGGTGCTCGTCTCGCCGTACTCAGCCGCCATCTGCGAGTTGTCAGCTGTGAGGTACGGGGTCTTTGGCTTGCGACCTATGGAGAGATAACAGGTGTAACCTGTCAAATCCATGGGCACGGTCACGGTGATGCTCGGCGTGGTGCCGCGCGTTATTCCGTCTGCCATGGCTACTCCTTCGCGGCGAGCTGCGAGATGCCCATGAGGGCGCAGAGGAACGTGTAGACCGCCGCGATGGTGCGGCTCACCTCGTCGGCGTAGGGCCAGCCCCAGATGCCAGCGAGCGCCACGTAGAGCACCGACGCGGCTGGCAGCAGGATGGTCACGACGTACTTGATGAGGTCATAGACGCGGTTCGGTAGCAGGTAGGTCATGGTCAAATCTCCTTGTCTGGTAGCTGGTTGACTCTCGCCATGTAGCCGTCGATGAAGCCGTTCGCGTTGAGCGCGGCGTACTTGTCGTGCATGTCGCAGAGCGCCGAGCGCTCCTCGGACGTGACCCATCCGCGCGTGAGATATTTCTCGCTCATATGTAGCAATTGCGTGCGCATGGTGGCTTGCGTCGCGTCGTTGATGGTGTCGAGCTTCTTGTCCATCGACGCGCGCCACGCCTTGCTCTCGGCGCTGTAGTCCTTGAGCGCCTTGGTGAGCGCACGTATCCCCGCGAGGATGGCGGCGCTGATGAGCCCCGTGATGATGGTGTCCCAGTGGATTGGCATCATGCGACCACCGCCAGCACGAGGATTGCCGCGACCACCACGATCAGCACGACCGTCACGACCATGCCGACGCCACCAACCTCCGTCGCGTAGTCGTGGTCGGCCTGTGAGTAGGGCCACATCATGCGCCCTCGCCCTCGGTGACGTAGGAGCGCTGCGCCATCGTCATGCCGTCGCTGTCGAGGATGACGCAGGCATGGCGGGGGCGGCCCGACGTGGCTGCGGTTGCGAGCGTCTGGTAGTACTTCTGCTCGGCGACCTTGATGTCAGAACCCGTGTACAGCACCTCCGCAGCCGTGCCGCCTTGGTCGTTTGTCTTTAGCTCGATTGTCAGATAAGCCATTGGTTCCTCCTTAGACGGCGATGACCTGCGTCATGACCCATGCGGCGTTGTTGTACGAAATTCCGCTGTTCGTCCCAGTGGCGGTGTTGTTGGCGTGGCCCGTTATGTGGTCGTTGCTGATATATAGGTACTTCGACGCCATGTTTGAGAAGTTGGGGTTGCCGAGCTGGACAACGACTCCCGTGCCGTTGTAGGAGGCCACGTGCTCCTTCGGAACGAAGTAGTAAATGTGGTTGTAGTTCTGGGTGGTCGAGCTTGTGTAGGGCTGGAAGTGGAGCACGATGCCCGTGGGGCAGGTCGACACGTTGTAGGCAAGGTTTGCGGTATGGTTCGCCGCCATGTGCCAGCCGCCGCTCGACCAGAGGACGGTGCCGGGGGCGGTGCTCCACACGCATACGCCGTTGTGGTAGTCGGTTATCATGAACACTTCGGAGTGTAGGTCGAAGTAATCCTTACCATCGATAGGGTGCTTGTGCAGATGGAGTTCTTGCGAGTCGGCCACAAGCCTCACGCTTGAACCCCATGGGTCTGACCCGACCTCGACGCTCGCGTTTTTCGTGTCTGTCGGGAACTCTGGGTTTATGTCCGTCTCTGAGACAAGCTCCCAAACGCCGCCGCCCGCCGCGTCTCCTTCGGTCAGCCCAGAGCGCAGGAAGCAGCGTGTCGCGTAGCTGTCGTTGCTCGCCTCGGTGTTGATGGTGGAGCGTATTTCCGTCATGGTGGTGGGATTGTTCTCATCGCCATACTCTTCGGTTACTCTTTCGGACGTAAGCCGAAACGCGCCACCCACGAGGCCGATGCCGTCACCGTCGAAGGTCGCTACGACGTTCTCGGCGGCGTTGCCAAGGCCGTCGTAGATTGCTACGCCGGGGTTGGAGCCGCCAACGAGCGCGAGCAGGTTGTTCAATCCGTCGCGGAAGAGCATGCCCAGAGAGTTCCACAGGCTGTTCGGGCCGCTGTGCGACTGCTCCCACTCCTCCTGCGTGGCCTCGGTCACGTGAGCGCCGTTCGTGTCGTGCCAGAAGTGCTGGTTGACGGCCTCCGCGACGGCTTGTGCCGCGTTGGCGATTGCGTGTGCCGCCGCTATTGCCGCGTTCTGACGGTCGCCCTCGCCAGCGTTGCCTGTGACAACTGGGGACTTCATCGCCCCGCTGCCGAACACGGTGACGAGAACCTCGTCGCCCTCACTGACTCCGGGCACAGTTGGCATCTCAACGCCCATGCCGTGCTCGCCCTCGTACTCGTCTGGCATGGTCACGTCCTCGGACAGCTCGACGTACACGCTGCCGTCTGCCGAATCGGAGGTGGCCGTGCCGACGTAGGTGCGAGTCGTCTCCTCGTACTCGACCGAGTCGCTATCCATCCCCTTTCTGCCGAAGAGGGCTGAGCTGAGGTCGAAAAGGTCCATCTAATCCTCCTCGTCTCCCGATGCGGTCTCCTTTAGGGTCAGCCGCATGGTCATGTGCCGAAGGTCGAGCGTGAGCGCCTTGACGAGGCACTTGCGCACGCCCCTGTACGCTTGCATGCCGTCATGCACGGCAAGTTCCACCACGTCTCCCTCCCAGATGGGCAGGTACGTCGTGGTGAGGCTCCACGTGACAAGTTCCTTGACATCTCTGTTGAGGTTCTGCTTGGCAATCTGCTGCGCTCGTGCAGCAGTCCTCGGCGAGAGTTCGGACAGCGACTCGAAGCTCGTGATGGTGTAGCCCCTGATTGCCTGTGACTGGTGCGCACCGTTCGACACCTGCGCGTAGGCGTTTATCTCCCGCTGCACCGTCTCGCTCTTGCCGTTCTTTTTGATAGTGTCGCTGTACTTGTGGCTCACAGCCGCGACGTTGGGCATTGAGAGCCAGTCGGACTCGCGTTCAAGGTCATCGAAGGCGATGCCGCGCGGTTCTTCGAGGTCGATGCGGAACTTCGCCGCCTTGCTGGCGGGGAGCACGTATGGTGCGACAACGATGGTGCCGTTGCCTCTCACGTCAACTCGGTTGTTGCTGAGCTTGCTGAGCGTGAAGAGGGCCTCGATGCGTGCCGTGCCTGAGTCAATGACCTGCGGGGTCTTGAGCTTGGCGTTCCTCGCCCTGCTCACGTCATAGGGCTGCCTGGCGTCGCCGATGCACTTCCTGATTGCCGTGAGTGCCATCGCGTTCTTTGCTATCGTCCATGGCCTCACGAGCCTGTCCTCGGACAGACCCTTGAGCGAAGACTCTAGGTTGAGCTCGTAGTCCCATCCGCCATGGTGCCTAGAGGCGGGGTCTGCGGTCACGAAGTAGGTGCCTAGAACGTTCGAGTAGTTCCAGTCAGGCACCTCATGGGTAATCCTTATCCTGCTGCCGCGCACCCAACCGTCGCCACGGACGGAGAGCCTACCTGACGTTCGGAGGTCCGTGTAGTAGGCGGCATCGAGGGTTGACCCAGAAAGGTCAACCCCCTCAAGCTCGCCGTAAACATCATTGAGGTTGGTGGCCGACACCATCTCGAACTTTAGGCGGTCTACGCGCGTCTGGTCCTTCCAGTCGATTGCCATGGCGACCTCCTAGCTGGTAACGCGCGTCATGCTCACTGATACCTCTGTCCAGCGGTCATGCTCCGTCAGGCTGTAGTCCATGACTGCCACGTTCGCCACGAGACCGAACGGACTGCGGTACGTGACGTAGCCCTGCTCAACGAGTGCGTCGAGCTCCCTCCTCGTGGACTCGCTGAGCTCGCCGACAAGTGCGCCGGTCGCGGTAATCGAGCCGCTCTTGGTGCGCTGGTAGTGTACCGACTCCCACTCCCGCTCGTTGAGCTTGAACTTCTCGGCATCGCGCTCCACCGACACGTCCGTGGATAGTGGCTCGCCCTCCTTGTACTCCAAGAGAAATGACCCGCCAGGCCAGTTGAATGCGTGAGCTGGCCTTCCAAGAATCGCGGGAACGTCCGCCACGTACACCTTGCCGTCACCGAGGGTGGCAAGCATTCGTAGCGACTTGTCGAACGGGTACAGGACTCCGCTGCCGCTCGCCTTGCCGAAAACGCCGTCGCCAGCGGAAGTCCACACGCTCGTGACGCCGCCCGTGTAGGACACGTTGAGCGTCTTTCCGCTCCCGCCCGAAATTGTCGGTGCCGCTGACGGTGCGGTACCGTAGTCGAGCGTCGCGGAAGTTGACCTTGTTCCACCTCCGCCGATTGACGCGAAGAGGTCGGTGCCGCGCGAGTATCGGATGGTCGCGGACGCCCCGTTGTCAGGAATGTCCTTGAGCTTCCCCCACGGCACAGTGCAAGTAGCCGCACCGCTGACGGTGCTCACTGGTATCGCCTCGGCTAGGACGTTCTTCCCGCCGACCTCGATGGCCCTGACGGTGTAGTACGCGGGAAGGTAGTCGCTTGAGACGGAGAGCGTGATCCCGCCCGTGGTGACGCCGCTCACCGAAATTGTCGCGGTCGGGTCTACGATGTTCCGCATCGTTGCCGACGCGGTCTGCCCGTGCGTCGTGCCGGACTTGCACCTGACCTCGGCTTGGACTTCCTTGGCCTTGTAGGAGCTCGTGTCGAAGGAGCCGTCCACTACATTGTTGTCGTAGCAGTACTGACCGCGAATCACGGGGTCAACATCTGCCCACTGCGTCCACTGTGACCAAGACCCCCACGTGGAGGTTGACGCGCTCATCAGCCTTGTGCGGATGCGCCGCTCGTAGCCCCTCGAAGAGTTCGGAACCCACGTGTTCGGGCACTTCCAGCCAAGGTGCATCTGCGTCTCGGACGCCCAAGCGTGCGTCTTGTACGGGTTGTTGTTCGTGTTGGCAGTCCACCCAAGGCTGGCTGGCACTGGGTATGAATTGTTGCCAAGTGACGTTGGGACCAGCGCGAACCTCTGGCTGTTGTTGCTGTTGGAGCTGTTAATCTCCATGTTGGTGCTGTTCTTTGTCATGGCACCATCCACGTCGAGCATCCACGTGGTCCCGCCGCTCGTCGCGTAGTTGCCAAGACGGACGACGGGACACGTGTAGCCCTCGTAGTTGACGGTGTTGCCAGTCTCGATGACGTTCCAGTACTGGATGTCGTTTGCGCTGCTCGTCCACTGGCGCACGTTCACGCCGTTGGCGGGTGTGGAGGAGCCGAGCGTCATGTAGAGGCCGTTGGCCGCGTTCTGCAAGCGCCAGCGGTTGTTGGAGTCCTTCGTGAACCGCCACTTGCGGTTGTTGCCGTCGTTCCACGAGTAGAGGAAGACGTTGGAGCCAGTGACGGGAGTGTAGCCGGAGCCGGTCACGACCATAGAGGTCTGTAGGATGGTGCGCAGCTCGTAGATTCCCTCATCGATTGCCAACGTTCATCGCCCCCTTGCGCTGTAGCTCGCTCATCAGGTTCAGGAACGCGGCCCTGATGGCGGGGTCGTCGTTGATTGACGCGCCGTTGATGTAGAGGTTGTAGCTGGTGCCGCCACCGCCGATCTTCTTCGCCACCGCGTCGGAGATGTCGTTGATGTAGGGCATCGAGTACTTTCGGTTGGTCAGCGGCACTAGGCTGTTGCCGCTGTAGAGCTCCGCGCCGTCCTCGCCCACCCATCCGATGTTGGTGAGCGTCGGGCGCGTGAAGATGCCAGCCGCGTGCTTGGGAATCTTGTTGTACGGGATGTACGCGCCCGTGGCAGATTCACCCGCATTTGCCGGCTTGCCAGTTGTCTTGTAGGCGGTGACTCTGGTGGTCGTGAAGGTCACGTTGTAGTGCCTGCCGTTCGCGTTGGCGAGCGTTGACAGCAGGTTGTTGACGCTTGACGCTCCGCGAACCGTGGCCGTGAGGGTGCTCTTCGGGTTCTTGGGGACCGAGTTGATGGCCTTGTCGAGGCTCTTGACGTCATCCTTGCCGCTTACCTTTGCGCTTACTTTGGGGTCGGCATTCGGCACGCTGCCCACTTGCTGACTGAGCTCGCTGACCTCGCCAGCCGCTTCGCCAGCATTCGTATCGACCTCAACGAACTTGGGCACGAACTCGGTGCCGTTCCACTCGTAGATTTTGCCCATCGCATCCACGACGTTGCCGTAGCCGTCGATGGTGAGGTTTCCGTACTTGCTCTCGAACTCCGTCTCGTTGTAGTTCTGGATGAGTCCCACGAGCGTGTCGATGTCGCCGCCAGACTGCTGTGCCATGAGTGCGAAGTTCTCGGAGGTGATGCTCGCGAACTTCTCTGACGAGACCCCAGCCTCCATGACCTTCACTGCGAGGTCGCGAACCTTGTCACCAGTGATGCCGACGCTGTCGAGCGCCTGCTTCATCACGGGGTCGGTGCGCATGATGCCCTCGCGCTCGTGGTCGACGGTGTCGCTGAGGTAGCCCATCTCCCTGTCGAGGTTGGCAATCTCCTTGCTGTACTCAGCGGACGTCTGGGTCGCTTCGTCCATCGCGCCAAGTAGATCGCGCAAGTGCTTTGCGTCATCGTTGTTGGAGGTCATCGCGTAGTCGCGAAGCTCATCGCCGGTCATCTCATGACCGGTCACCTTGGCATGCGCGTCCTTCACGACCTCGGCGTAATCCTTATATGCCTTGGTGGTCTCCTCGATTGCCTTCTTGGACTCCATCTGGCCCTTGACCGCCTCGGTGCGCATCTCGGCCAGGGCGTTGATTTGGGACTCCTTCTTCTTGGCCTCAATAAGGTCATCGATGGCCTTCTTGAGGTCGATGGTGTTGCCCTCCTCATCCTTCATCTTTCCAGCAAGGACGTCGCTGGCGCTGTATGCTTCGCCGGTGGCGTCCTCAAGTCCCCTGAGCGCCCACTCAAGCTGACCCTGCTTCTCGGCGGAGACCTCGCCCGCACCAGCGCACTCGTCGATGATGTCCTTGTACTGCTGGAGCATGCCGATGGTCGTGGTGGACTCGTCGCGGGACTTGTTCATTGCATTGATATGCTCTTGCTGCGAGCTGATGAACTCGTCCATGTCGGCACCGGCACCAGACCATGCCTTGCCGTAACCCTCGATGTCCTTCTTGCCGTAGAGCAGTTCCCTGTGAAGGTCGCTGGTCGTGCCCCTGATGCCGTCCAGGACGGCGTTGAAGTCCTCGGTGTGCTTCTGGGCATCGCGGAACTTCTTTACGTAGTAGGCACCAACTGCCAGCGCGAGGCCACCTACCGCTACCTTCGCGAGAAGGCCGCTCGACACGAGCGACATGAAGGTAGTTCCGAGCTTGCCTATCTTTGTGACAGACTTTCCTGCCGCAGACCCAGTCTTGGTCAGTGCGTCACCAAGGCTTAGAGGGGTGACTTTCGCCATAAGGAACGCATCGCTGAGCTTTCTAACTTCCTTGCCAGCACCAATGAATCCGCCGATGGTCTTGCTGAGTGCGCCAGAGACGAGCTTCATGAGGTTGTCGGTCAGAGCGCCGACTATAGGCTCGCCGACCGCAATGGCGGCGAACGCCGCGCCGACCTTGACGGCGGTCTCCTTCGTGGAGTCATCGAGACTGTTGAACCATTCGGTGAGCGACTGGATTCCGGCGGTGATGTCATCGATCACGGGCTGGAGCGCGGGGCCGAAGGATGCCCACATGACCTGTAGGCTGTTCTGCATCTTCGCGAGGGAGCCAGAGAAGCCCTCGGCCTTCTTCTGCGCCTCCTCAGCCGCCGCTCCGATTCCGGTGGTGCCGTTTATGTAGCCGTCCCATGCGCCGTTGGAGATGTCTATGGCCTTATCGACGTTCTTCACGGTCTTCGCAAGGCCAAGGAGCGTCTGGGTCTGACGGACGCCCTCGATGCCAAGGTCCTCAAGTTGTGCGATGGCCTCTGGGCCGAGGTTCTGCAATTCGCCGATGAAGTCCCTTAGAACGCCGGAAGCATCATCGCCCCACGCCTTCTTGAACTCGTCTGAGCTCTTGCCGACGACCTTGGCGAATGCGTCGAGGTCATCGCCGCCCTTTGACACTGCGGACTGGATCGAGGTGATTGTGGTACTAATTCCGGTAGCAGCCGCCTCGCTGCGTTGTCCGGTTGAGGCGATGGCAGCGGCCCAGCCGAGCACTTCTGGGGTACTGAACCCAGCGACGTCACCGACCGAGGATAGGCGCTGCGCAATCTGCATGATTGCGGACTCCTGTGCGGGCATCTTGTTGCCGAGGTCTACCAGTGCGTCGGCAAAGCCCCGCACGTTGTCCTCGTTGAGGTCATGCATGACGTTGACAATCTGGCCCATCTTGAGGGCAATCTCCTCGGCGTCGATGTCAGTGGCAACGTCCAGATTGGCTGCGACCTCGGAGAAGTTCTGCAATGCGTCTGCCGTGATGCCGACCTGACCTGCCAGAGCCTCCATCTCAAGCATCGTGTCGGCACTGGTGACGTGGGTCTGGCTGTACTTCATGGCCGCGTCGTAGAGGGCCTGGTACTGCTCCTCGGTTCCCTCGACCGTCTTGCGCATGTCTCGGTACGCAGCGTCAACGTCGTTTGCGGAGTCCATGATGTGCTGGCCCGCCTCGCGCATGAGCTGTCCGATCTGAGACGCGGCGTGGACGGCGGCTACGGAAAGGTTGCCGTCCATCGAGTCAGCAAGGCTCTTCGTGCTTGTCTCAAGGTCCTTGACCTCGGTCTCGGCCTCCTGTAGCTCCTTGCACATCTTTGCCGTGTCGAAGCGGTCGAAGGCCTCCTCGCGCACGCGCTTGGCGTCCTTGAACTCCTGTTCCAAGATGTCTACCCTGCGTGCGGCGGCGTTGATCTTCTCCTGTAGACCGTCACCCTTGCCGGTCTCGATGAGTGCGGTGTATTCCCGCTGGGCATCGCGCAGCTCGCCTTCAAGTTTTGCCGTCTCCGTAGCCGCGTCGGAGAATGCCTTCTTTGACTTCTCGAACTCAAGCGACACGTTGCCGATGGACTTGGCTATCTTGTCAACGCCCTGCGCCTTGTAGCCGTTAATCTTCTCTTGTAGTGTCTGGGCCTTCGCACGCGCGACCTCGGTTGCGTCTGCAAGCGCCTTAGCCCTCTCAACGATGGTGCCAAGGCTTCCTGGGTTCACGTTCATTGCGCTGTTCATGCGCTGGAGACGGTCGTTGGCCGTATCCGCCGCAGAGCCGATGAGCTTGAGCCTGTCATCGATGCCGCCGAGCGACTTTCCGAAGTTGGACTTCGTGTCGAGCTCGGCGAGCTGCCTTCCGAGGGAGTTGACCGTGGCCTCTGTCGTGGTCAGCTCCACCTTCGCGTTGTGCAACGACTGGACAAGGGACGCATCGTCAAACTCGTTGCTCGCCTCGACCCACGTATCGCGTAGATACTCAAGGTCGTTTATGGTGCTTTCGATCGAGGTATGGTTCTGCTCCTCCCACCGCTCGACCGCGTCTGCGTTTTCTGCCGCATGAGCCCAGTCAAGGATCGCCTGTTTTGCCTTCTCCCACTCTGAGGAGCTGGCCCTCACGGCCTCGCTTGGGTCTATGCCGGAAAGGCTTGTGATGCTGTCGGAAACGCGCTCGATCTCGGCGGTCAGGGAGTTGTAGCGTTCCTTAGCCATCTCGGCGTCAAGCGCCGCATTCTCGGTGGCGTCTGCGAGTTGTCCGATTGTCATACTGGGGTCGGACTTGCTCGACGTGCTGCCAACCTCAGCGATGGACTTCTTTAGGCGCTCCATCTTCACAGCACCGTCAACCGCCATGTTGGCGACAGCGCCCATCTGCGCCGAGACGACCTTGTTGTTGCCGGGGTCTAGCTTAGCGGCCCTGCTGAGCTTCCTGAACTCCGTCTGCGTCTTGTAGATGGCAGAGTTCACGCCACGAAGGGCGCTCGACAGTTTGGTGGTGTCCGCACCGATGCGGATTGTCAGTCCCTTATAGGCCGATGCCGCCATGGGAACCACCTCCCGCTAAATCCATTTGCTGTAGTCTTCCTTGGTGGCGTACCTAACGTCATCGCCCTTGAAGCTCTTCGCGGCCTCATACGCCTCGGCGCGGGACTCGAAGAGCATCCTGCACACGCTCCACGGCATCCTGAGCGCCTCGTTCCACGAGACGCCCAGCTTTAGAAGCTCGGTCCAGATGTGCGTGTATGGCAGGGCGATGGAAGGCCCCTTCGCCGGTTTACTCGGAGTCGGCGGCTCCGGAGAGAAACAAACCCCTGTTGCACTCGTCGATGACCGTCTGCGAGAGCTCGCTCATGTTGATGCCCTTGCCGTCGTTCAGGCACCACTGGATGAACGACGGTACAGGCTTGGCGCTCTTGCCCTCGCTGCGCGAGATGGCCTCGGAGGTCTTGAGCATGGCCCAGAAGGCCCTCGGATAGGAGTTCCAGTTGTCGATGGTGTAGTCCATCGCGATGATGTTGCCGTCAGCGTCGATGTTGTTGGAAGCCCTGCTGAGGTCGATGCGACCGAAGACGTCCTTGATGAGGTCGGACTTGAACTCCTGCTCGTAGACCATAAGGGTGTAGGTCGTTGCCTCGTACTCTGTCTCTTCACCACTGTGGTTGTAGTCGATCTTTGGCATCTCTCTCCCTTGTCGCTGTATTAAGCCGTAAAGTGCAAAAAGAAAGGCCCACTCCCCCTTTGTCTGGGGAAGTGGGACTACGCTTCATGCGCTCTGCGTCTAGCCGTTGGTGGGCGCGGTGCCCGGAACGACGACGGCGTTCCAGAACTTGTCGAATGCGTCGTGGGTCTCGCCGCTGTCGGTGCAGTGGGCCTTGAGGACGTTGACCGTCTTGGCGCTGGAGCCAGTGCCGACCGTGAAGTCGCGACCGACTGCGGTGTAGTTGACCGTGACGGTGTCCGGGTTGGTGGAGTCCGTCATGGTGTTCGCGGCCTGGGACGGGGCGGTGAAGGTGACGTTGTAGCGGACGCCGCGCATCTTGCCCTCGTTGCCAGAGACCTCGTAGCCGAGTGCCACGGTGACGGTGGACGGCTCGGTCTTCTGGTAGGTCAGGCCGGAGGCGCTGTCGCTCTCGTAGCCGAACAGGTCGGTGTACATCTCGTCGGTGATTGCAGCGAACTCGACGGTGCCGGTCTCCTTAGCGGATGCGGAGATGGTGGCGTAGACGACGTCATCGGCATAGAAGTCGTTCTGGGTGGTGTCGGCGTCGGCAGACAGGGACACGGCACCGGGAATGGCCTTCCATGCGCCATAGGTGCCTGCGGTGTTGCCGGTGCCGGGGGTGTAGATTGCGTAGTGGACGTTCTTGAGTCCGTAGATTACCTTGCCCATACGAGGGCCTCCTTAAATTCAGTTGTCAATGTGGAAAGTGAGACTGTATGAGGTGACCCAGCAGTTCTCTGCTGGCACCCACGACTCGATGCACTTGTATGGGCCTAGCTGTGCCAGTACGGACTCGAAGCGGTCGCGCAGCTCGTCATCGGCCTCCTTCTGGTAGAGGTCAACGTCGTACCGCTGCATGAGCGCGTAGTTCGAGTTGTCAGCGAAGAACTCGCCGCCCTTGACCCGCTTGTAGGTAAACCACGGGAGCGGCGGTGCGCCGCCAATGGGCCAGCCGACCTTCGTGCCAACGAACCCACCTGAGCGGAGGGTTGAGAAAACGGTCTCGTCAGGCGTCATTGATTGCCTCCTCGACTGCCATCTCGACATCCCTCTCGAAGTCGCCGACAGTCTCATCGAATGCGGGCTCTATGTGCTTCCTGCCAGAGACGAAGCCGCCTCCGACCGATGCGTGCCCCTTTTCGAGAAGGTGTGCAAGACCCGGCATCGAGCGCGAGCCAATCTCGCCTTCGACAAGCTCGCCGCCGCTGGTAAGCAACTGGTGAGTGATGGACCTTGCGTACTTGCCGGTCTTGTAGGTTCTGCCGTACCACGCAACCTTCTTGCTCGGACGGCCACTCTTCGTGTAGCTCTTCTTCTGCTTTCCCCACCCGCCACGCGAGTAGGACGAGCTGAGAACCGCGCGTGCGTTCTTCTTCCACGCTGCTTCGCCGCGCGTAAGGGCCTTCTCGACCGCCGCTGGCATGTGAGCAGTGACGCTGGTTCCGACTCTTCCGAGAAGCTGCTCAAGCGTCGTGCCGAACTGGTCGGCTTCAATGGTTATGTCGCTCATGGGCTTACTCCACGGCATCGCCTAACCGCTGGCCTATGGTCAGCGTGCGGAACTCTCCTGAGCCTGAGAGGTACAGAACCTCGTACTCCTCGCCATGGAAGATGCACTGGTCTTCGCCGTTGTAGTCGATTGTCCTGACTTGGATCATGTGCTCGTTGCGCAGACCCATGTCGAGCGTCTGCGACGATGACTGCGCACGGACGTCTGCCGAGCGTAGCTGAGCCATTGCCACAAGCGACATGGTCATCTCATTGCATGAGATTTCGCGCGAAACGCGCTCGCCCTCGTGCCATACGCCGGAAGAGTCCTGGTACCTGTTCGTAGGTGCGAGCAGGAACACACTCTCGTTCCAGCGACTCACCACCAATCACCGTCCTCGTCATCCGATGGATAGAGGAACTCGTTGGAGTTGCTGTTGAGCATGCTCGCGAGCATGCTTTTGTACGAGTCGAGGAACCGCTGGGCCTCATCGTTGTCGTAGCCGTACTGAGCCTTCACGAAGCACGTGACCGCAGCCTTTGAAAGCGGGGACATGCGCGTCTTGTCGAGCAGCTCAGACTTGACGCCGCAGCGGCGCATGTCGGCCACTGCGGCGTCTATCCACATCTGGATTTCTGTGTCTGTGAGCGTACTCGTGACGCGCAGGCTTGACTTCACGTCATCGAGCAGTGCCATCGCTACTCCCTGGTGAGGGCGTCTATAATCTCAGCCTTCTTCGCCCCTACGGGGAGATTTACGCCGCGATCCTCGGCAAGCCCCCTGAGCTGTGCCACGGTCATCTTCGAGAGGTCAACCTCTTCATTGATGACGTAGGCGATGTAGCCGGGGAGCTTGGCGTCAATCTGACGCGCACGCTCCTCGGTCGCCTCAAAAGTCTCGCCTTCGACACGGTCGCAGCGCTCCGCGAAATCGCGGAATGGCTTGAGAACTGTTACGGTTGCCATTGGCTACTGCCTCCTCTTAGGCACCAGCCTTCTTCTTGAGCAGTGCCCAGCCGTAGGGGTTGACGACGCGACCGTCGAGGGCGGTGAGCACCTTGGTCTTCTTGGCGTTGTTCTCGTGGTCGTCCCAAGACACGACGGACATGGGCATGCCGGGCTGGGTGTTGATGGTGTAGTTCTTGAGGTTGCCGAAGATGCCGATGATTGCGCCGTCCTCAGCGTCATCGAAGCTCGGAATGAGGGTGTCCTCAACGAGGTTGACGGGACGGTTGCGCAGCTTGAGCGGCTCGTCATCGTTGAGCGGGTCGCTCTTGTAGAGCGGCTGGTTGTTGTCATCGCGGAGCAGGTCGATGTGCATGCCCCAGGTGGAATCGCCGAAAACCCACTCGCCGCGACCACGGTACAGGCGGTTGAAGCCGCCGTACAGGAGCTTGCGCCAGAACCTCCAGTCATCGACGTCCTTTGCGGTGACATCGATAATGGTGGCGTTGCCCTTGATGTAGCCGGACTGGCCCTCGGTGCCCTGGCCCTTGAGGCGCGGGTCGACGAGGATGCCGAGCGGCTGGGTGGAGCCGTTGCCGTTCAGGATCGCAGCCTCCTTGGCACGCATGAAGCCCTCGGCAAGAGCGGGGGCGAGCAGGGCCTTGAAGTTGTCGCGCATGAGGGCGTCGGCGAGCATGGTGCGGGCGAAGCGGGCCTCAAGCTGGTGCCACACGAAGGAGAACGTGGTGCCGTCAGGCTGCTCTTGGTAGTCGGAGACCTCGGTGTCACCAATCCAGGAGTAGGTGATCTGGAGGTCGGCCTCAGTGTAGGTCAGGCCACCCTGAACGTGAACCTCGTTGACCTTGTTGCCGATGTTGCCGTACTCGCGCTCCTCGCGGATGATCTCCTCGTTGAGGGAGTTGGGGATGGCAACGTTGGTGGAGAAGGTGTTGGAGAAGTCCTCGACCGCGTTGTAGTCACCATGGATGGAGACGGCGGCGTTGCGCTCCTGACGGGCCTTGGCAATCATCTCGGCAGGCATCGGGGCGTGGCGCAGAATGTGCTGTGCGAGGGCGCGGCGATACTCGGCGGAGTCGGTGTAGGCCCAAGAGGTGACGTCCTTGACGCGATGGATGTTGGAGCGCTTCTGCGGCTCGGCCTTCGCAGGCTCGGTGGTGGCGATGACCTTGGCGGCACCGGACTCGACGGCGGTGAGCTTGGCGTTGCGAAGCTCGGCAGCGGAGTTGCGGCGGTTGGCCTCGGCGAGGATCATGTCACGCTCTGCGTACAGAGCATCCTCGTCAACACCCTCCGGCAGCTCGTCGGCGGTCAGGAGGTCGATGATCTGGGTACGACGAGCCTCGAAGGCATCGGCGTCCAGGGCGCGATACTGGGTCGCGTCGTAGGGGATGAACTCATCCATGAGTTCGCTCCTTCCTGTTCGGTTGTTGCTTGCGGTTTAGCGGAGCCTTACCAGCTCCAATGCGGCAGCGGCCTTGGCGCGTCTCGCCTTGGCCTTTTCCTGCTCGGCACGTTGCAGCGCCTCCCGCTGCATACGCCTCTCCTCAATCACTCCGTCGAGGTAGGAACGTGCATGTATCTCAGTGTTCGGATTAGCTGGGATGGAAACCGCGCTAACGTCGAACAGCTTTGAGATTGAAGTGATGCGGGACGTGCGGGTCTCCTCGTCCCAATCGACACCGTCGTTGGCGATGGTGAAGCCGAAGCTCATCTGGTCTACGAGTCCATTGGTGATAGCCTCGTACAGATCGCGACCGCGCTGCGAGCCACCAAGGTACGCCTCGCACACGCCGCCGTGCTCATCGAGCGTGAGGGACAGCGAGCCGTTCTTGCTCCTCGCCATAACGTCACCGCCGTGGTCGTACTGGAAGATGACGTCGCTCATGTCGCACTCTGCGAAAGCGTTCGGGTCGATAACCTCGTAGATGGGGTTGCCGTCCCAGTCATCCATGAGGTAGTACGGCTGGTCGAACGTGGTGTAGTAGCCGCGAACGGTGTAGGGCTTGGACTCGTCCTCTACCCTCTGGAAGTTCACAGCGTCAAAGCTGCGGTACTCCCTGTTGCTCCTGACAGGCATGACGTGCTCCTATTCGTCAGACTGGAGGGCACCCTGCCCGTCCGTGTCGTTGTATTCCTGCTCGTCGCCACCAAGGTCGAAGTCGCTCTCGTGTATCGACCCCGTCGAGACGCCGCCGCCCATGAGGCTCTGCGAGCCGTTCGCGGCCTTGTACTCGCCGCGTGCGATGATGACGTCGCCGCCTTCGATGGGCGGGAGCTGTAGAATCTCGCGCCCCTCGTTGATGGTCATGATTCCTCGGTCGATCATGTCGCGAACCATGTTTCGCTTGGATGCGTTGGTGGCGTACTCCAGCTTCGAGGAGCTGAACATCACGTAGTTGCCGTGCTTGCGCTCTACGTCCGTGAAGTTGGCCTTCGTGAGCGCCTCGGAGAGCTGGACGGCGAACGGCTCGACCTTGCCCTCGTACCAAGCCCCGTAGTGCTCCTCGTCGTAGTTGTTCTGGAGGATGGACTCGTTGATGCCGAAGTAGCTGTAGACCTGCTTGGCTACACGCTCCATCTCGGCCTCATCAATGATGAACCGCTGCTCGTCAACCTGCTTGATGTCTTGGAAGGTGTTGTCGTAGATCATCAGGCCGGTGTAGTTGCGGGCCGAGAGGTTGTCGATGTAGAACTGCTCGCGCTTGCGGTTGAGGTCATCGCCGTGCGTCATGCCAGTGATGCGTCCGATGAAGCGGATGCGAGCGCCGTTCTGGACGGCCTGCTCCTCGGCCTGACGCTGGGAGTCCATGAGGGACATGACGGGGTTCATAACGTCGTTGCCAGCGCCGAAGAAGTCGGACTCGTACTGGAACTTGGAGATGATTGCACAGCGCGAGAGCTCGATAGCCATCGTGTCGCCAGTGACCATGTGGAAGATGCACCATGGCTCGCCCATGTACTCGCCGATTTCGGTATAAAGCGGCTTCATGGGGAACAGCGCGACGGTCTTGAGGTCTCTGTCGAGTCCAGGCGCGACGAAGAGCGTGGTGTCCATCTCGTAGATGGTCGCGCACCTAGAGAGGAACGCAGGCCACGTCATCAGGTCGTTGGGCCATGTCTCAAGCAGCTTCCGCACGTTGGGCTTGCAGTTCTTGCTTCCCACGAACTCAGGCTTGAGCTTGGAGCATGCGACGGCGAACCGCTCTATGGCCGATCTGGTCAGCGGGTGGTCATACAAAGAACCGTCCCAAGCGGCGAAGCTGGGGACGGTCTCGGTGAAGGTCGCATATCCGTTGTGGGGCTGGTACGGCAAATCCGAACGCTGCGGGAAATATTTAGACAATACTCCCATGTCACACACTATATCTTGTATTCGCTCGTTTGTCAAGCCACTTTAGCCACAATATATTGTGGTCTGGTATAATGTGCGCGGTGGCCCGTGGATGCAGCAGACTTCCTTCCTTCCTTTCTCTCGCCCTTCTGCTCGTCATGCAGTTGCTCCACGCCCTGCCACGGGCCATCATTTGCTTGTCGTACAAAGCCTGTTTTTCCGGTGCATTGGCACAAAATGTCGCGCTGAGATCGCTAGACTGATGGTCTCAGCCTACTAACGAGGAAGTCATGGGTGGCGAACAGGAGATGTTCCAATAGGAACTCGGGAGTTCAAGGTCTACTATACAGAGACAGCTTTAACTCCACCTTTGTATCCGCTCATTTAGACCTGATACGTTTTCTTTCTTGCTTCTTCTTTCTTTTAACTACTCAAAATGCATAGGTGACTTTTCGACAAATCTGCTTTTGCCCAGCTAGACAGCTATGCTGTCGCTTAGCAGTAAATGCCTTATGCATAAAACTAGTTGACTACTGCATAAATCACAGGACTCTTTTGCAAAACCGCAGGTAGAGCCTTGCTAGGCTATGGGCCATTTCGGAGTCTACTGCACCCAGCCAATCGTCATCTTGTAGTCTGCCTCGTGGCGCATGAGCGTGATGTATGCGTCAAGGAGCGCCATGTAACCGTCGATGCGCGTGGTCGCGCCAGCCTTCTTGACGGGCTGAACGTTCTCGTTGATGTCGATCTTGGCCGCGAGGTTGAGGTTGCACCACTCATCTATGGGGTTGTGGTTGTTGACGATGCGACCGTCCCTCATGTCTGCCTTGAGCTGCTTCATGGGCTGCGAGAGCGTCTGCACGCCCTGACGAACGACCTCGACGTTGTCCTCCCCCACCATGGACTTCAACTCGCGAAGCGTGGAGTCATCCATGTGCCAAGGGTCGTAGCCGATGTACCTCGTGTACAGGCCCTCGTCGGCAAGCTCCTGCACCCAATCGAGGAACACCCTCTTGTCCACCTTGTTGCCCGGAACGATGCGTATGAGTCCGCGAGCCGCCCACTCATGGTACGGCACGCCATCCCTTCCGCGCTGGTTGTTCGAGTTCACCTTGACCTGTTCCTCGGCAATCCAGTACATAGAGCGGCGGTAGATGCGGTCATCCCCAGGTCTCATGAACAGTGCCGTGGCCGCGTTGAGGTCGATGGTGTCAGCCGCGTCGATGCCGACAACGCAGTAGCGGAACACGCTGGGGTCGAAGTCGAACAGCTCGTCATTGATGGCCTCCTCGAAGGAGAGGTACGCGCTCGCTTGGTTGGCGGGCAGGTTCAGGTCTTTGGTCAGGACGGTCGGGGTGTAGCTGGGGTCGTTCTTCGCCTTGAGCACCTGCGCACGCATGTACTCGACCTTCTTGACCGTGCCGAGACCTGGGTTGCTCTTGGGCCACATGGTCTCGTCCCACATCTCCGAGCGGTCATCCTGCTCGAAGAGGATGCCGAGGAAGCGGTCATCCTCAATCTTCCCGTCAAGCCACTGAACGGCGTAGTCACGCTCGTGATCCCACAGGTTGTCGCGCACGAAGCCCTGAGTGGTGATTGCCACCATGAGCGGCTGCTCTCGCGCTCCCGTGCCCTGTCTGATGAGGTCGAAGATGGAGCGGTCTTCCGCTGCCGCCATCTCGTCGAACAGGCACATGTGTACGTCAAGGCCGTCAAGGTGGTCAGACTGCTTTGACAGTGGCACGCAGTAGCCCATGTTGCCGTCAGAGATGATGCCGTTCTCCGCACGCTCGACAACCGTGCCCTTGCGGAGAATCTTGAGCAGCTTTGGTGACTGCCTGACCATGCGCCACACGGCACCGTAGGCAAGCGAAGCCTGCGCCTTGGAGGTGGCCGCGTTGTAAATCTGAGGTGCGCCCTCACCATCGGCAACCAGCATGTACAGCTCAATCGCCGCTCCGAGACTCGATTTCCCGTTCTTCCTGGCAACTTCTACGAGCGTGTATTGGAACTGCCGCTTCTCGTTCTCGTCAACGAAGCCGAACGTAAGCTCGACAATCATGCGCTCGTAAGGCTCAAGGATGAACGGCACGCCAAGCTTGCCAGACGGAATCTTTAGGAACCGCTCGATGAACTCGACCGGCCTTGTCGCAAGGTCAACGTCATAGCGCCATCCCTTGTATCCGTTGCGGATGCGCGGAAGCATCTTCTCGGCAAGGGCCTTGATGCGACGGCCAGCCACGATTGAGCCGTCAAGGCAACCCATGAGGTACAGCTCGGCGTCAGTCCTGCCCTGCGCGTCAACGTAGGGATTATCGGCGAATGAAGCTGCCAAGCTCGTCCTCTTCCTCGTTGGAGTCGCTCCTCTTGGCGAAGTCGGACACCTTCTTAGCAAGGTCACCCATACGCCCGATTGCCTTCTGGTATGTCGTGAACTCAGGGTTCTCGACCGTCTCAAGGTGTCGGTTGTTGACCGATCCGACCTCCTTCTCGACCATCACGCCATGCTTCTCGACCTCATGCCTGAGACCCTCGGTCATCGTCGCGAGCGCGTCGTATTCGGTGAGCAGGTCATCGAGGAGCGCCTTGTCGAAGCCAGAGAGGTTGTCCGCCTCCTTGGTGAGGCGCTTGAGACGCTCTGACTTGTCTCCGCTGATGACCTTCATCTTCCTAGCCATAGTCCTCCTCATGGTTCTCGCAGCAGCCGTATCCGCTCACGTACATGTCGAAGAGTGCGCAGTAGACCGAGCCGTCATCCATCAGCTCAGAGAACGCGCAGTTCGTACAGCAAGGCATTGGTGTCACCCTCTGATGACGTTGCCGCTTGCATCGAACACCGCCCTTGTCGGCTCCTGACCGCTGTGGACTATCGCGTGGCAGTCTTGGCAAAGGCGCTGAAAGTTGGCAAATGAGAGGGTGACGTTGGGGTCGTTGATGTTCTGCGGCGAGAGGTGCGTCACGTGATGAACGACCTTCGCCGGAACCAGTTCGCCGTTGGCGTAGCAGCGTTCGCACATGTAGGGCGGCACGATGCCAAACGGAGTGTCAACGGGCTGCTGCATGTAGAGCTTCCTGTTGCGAAGCCACGCTGAACTCTTGTAGAAGGACTTGGCGAAGTCCCTTGCCATCTCACGCCTTTCGCTCGGCAGTGAGGGCCAGATCACTCCGTCGAACCCGTCACTTCAAGATGTCCCCAATATCTTGTGGTTCTTGGTTATTGTATCACTATATGTTGTGGTTTCTTTCTTTTCCACCACAAGAATCTTCCGAAGTTTCCCGTTTTATGCACGGCTTTTCGGCGCATGACGCGAGAATATGCAGTCGGCACTGTTCTTTATGCAGACTGAGGAGCTGCGTATGGAAGCGCAGACTGGCGTCACGCCTTCTACCTGCGGCTTTGTTAGATGGCTTGGCAAAACCCGACCAAAAAATGCAAAAATCGAAAAACGCTGCGCGTGAAATAATGACTCCGCGC
>Ga0326511_10001131_pt1 | contig 22453 bp, 21 predicted proteins | sample 0_2496_0518_D_FD_203701 | JGI IMG/M metagenome (GOLD analysis project Ga0326511, IMG submission 203701) | Bovine rumen microbial communities from UC Davis, California, United States - 0_2496_0518 | ecosystem: Host-associated > Mammals > Digestive system > Stomach > Rumen | place: USA... | reverse complement strand
ACCGGGCAGGAGGGGGGCTGCTGCCGAGATCATTGTAAGAGCAAGTATAGCAGCGAGTGTACGTCTGAATTTTGTTTTGTCCATATTATAACCTCCTCAAAATCGAATGCAAAATTATTATTAATTATACCCTTAATCTTATCGATTTTCAATAGTCTTAAAGAATATTGTGATGATAAATATTGTATACGCAATTTTTGTTAAGCAAATTATGTATTGTTAATATTTTATTAATAAATTATCGTTACTATTGTGGTATAATACAATTTATTGGCATTTGGTATGCCTGAAAATAATAAAAACAAAGGGGAAATTGTTATGAAAACAGTAAAAAAGGTATTGGCTGTAACAGCAGCCGCAGCGATGGTCGGAGCCGTTTGTGCAGGATGCAGTGACACATCCGGAAAAAAGATCGAAAAGACAGATGATCTTGAGGGTGCAAGAATAGGTGTTCAGCTCGGTACAACAGGTGCTATCTATGCAAAGGATGTAAAGAATGCAAGTGTTGAGGAGTATAACAAGGGTGCAGATGCGGTAATGGCACTCAATCAGGGCAAGGTTGACTGCGTTATCATTGACGAACAGCCTGCAAAGGTATTTGTAAAGCAGAACTCCGGACTTACAATTTTGGATGAAGAATTTGCAAATGAGGATTATGCGGCAGTTATCAAAAAAGAAAATACACAGCTTCTTGATGATGTAAACAAAGCTCTTGCAGAACTTAAAGCAGACGGCACACTTGATAAGATCATTTCTTCATATATTCCTGCAGAGGGAGAAGAGGCAGGTTCATATCATTACACACAGACAGTAACAGACGGTGATAAACTGGTTATGGCAACAAATGCACAGTTCCCGCCTTATGAATATTATGAATCAAATGAAATTGTCGGTATTGATGTAGAAATAGGAAAAGCCATTGCAGATAAACTCGGCAAGGTTCTTTCAATAGAGGATATGGAATTCGATTCTATCATCAACTCAGTAAGCTCCGGCAAGGCAGATATAGGTCTTGCAGGATTTACTGTAACAGAGGACAGAAAGAAGCAGATCAATTTCTCTGAAAGCTATACAAATTCAAAGCAGGTTATAATCGTAAAGAAATAAACTAATCAAGGGTAATTGAGCTATGAAAAAAAGATATAACAGGTTAATTGCCGTTATGCTTGCGGTATTTGCAATATTTTGCACTTTTTCTGTATGTGTATATGCAGAAAATACAGATACATCAGGCTCTGCTGCTGAAAGTCCGGCAGCAGCTTCTGTTCCCGAAACAGAGGGGGTAAAAAGTGCAGATGACCTTACAGGCAAAAAAATCGGTGTACAGCTTGGTACTACCGGTGCAATACTTGCCGAAGATGTAAAGGATGCTGATGTACAGAAGTTCAATAAAGGTGCAGACGCAATAATGGCACTAAATCAGAAAAAAATTGATTGTGTCATAATTGACGAGCAGACGGCAAAAGCTTTTGTTTCAGCAAATAAAAATACACTTGCAATTCTTCCGGACAGCTTTGCGGATGAAGATTATGCGGCAGTTATTTCAAAAGACAGGTCTGACCTTCTTAAACAGGTAAATACAGCTATTGATGAAATAAAATCATCAGGTACACTCAATAAAATAGTATCAAGCTATATTCCCGAAAAAGAAAGCGACAGAGGAAATTATCACTACACACAGGTAGTTTCACAGGGCGAAAAGTTAATAATGGCAACAAATGCCCAGTTCCCGCCTTATGAATATTATGAAGGCGGAGAAATTACGGGAATTGATGTTGAAATAGGCAGGGCAATAGCTGATAAGCTCGGCAGAGTTCTTGTTATAGAGGATATGGAGTTTGATTCCATAATCGGAGCGGTAAAATCGGGCAAGGCGGATATAGGTATTGCGGGCTTTACCGTAACTGAAGACCGTGCAAAACAGATAAGCTTTTCAAATTCCTATGCGAATTCAAAACAGGTAATTATCGCAAGAATAAAAGCATCTGCAGTAAGTGCGGCTGAAAGCACCGTTTCATCCGATGAAGAAGAAGTACCGACATTCATTGACAGACTTTACACCAATTTTGTAAAGGATGACAGATGGAAATATCTCACAACAGGTTTGTGGAATACATTGCAGATAACATTTTTTGCAATGGTGATAGGTGTATTCTTAGGATTTCTTCTTGCTATAATAAGAGTGGCACATGACAAGAACGGAAGAGTGCCGGTACTGAATGTTATAGCGAAATTGTATATCACAGTTATCCGAGGCACACCTGCCATGGTACAGCTGCTTATAATCTATTATGTAATATTTGCATCGGTAGATATAAATAAGGTGCTTGTAGCCATAATAGCATTCGGACTTAACTCCGCTGCATATGTATCGGAAGTTGTACGTTCAGGTATCATGTCTATAGATAACGGACAGTTTGAGGCAGGAAAAAGTCTCGGACTTAAATTCTCAACCACAATGATACACGTAATTCTGCCGCAGGCATTCAAAAATATTCTTCCTGCACTCGGAAACGAATTTATATCACTTCTGAAAGAAACTTCCATTTCCGGTTACATAGGACTTATGGATCTGACACGCGGAGGAGATATTATCCGAAGTGTAACATACGAAGCATTTATCCCTCTTATTGCGGTAGCACTTGTATATCTGTTCCTCGTTGTACTGTTGTCTGCCGGAGTATCAAGGCTTGAAAGGAGGCTGAAAAAGAATGAACGCTGATAATAAAAAAGAAAGCGGAGAAGTTCTTATAAAAGTAGAAAACCTTTGCAAGTCATTTGGAGATAATGTGGTGCTTAATGACATAAGCATAGATATACATAAAGGAGAGGTAATATCCGTAATAGGCCCGTCGGGATGCGGAAAATCCACCTTTATCCGTTCACTCAATCTTCTTGAAACACCCACCGGAGGAAGAATAATTTTTGATGGTGAGGATATAACAGACAGGGGCTGTGACCGCCGTCTTGTAAGAGAGAAAATGGGAATGGTATTTCAGCAGTTCAATCTTTTTGACAATCTTACGGTAAAGAAGAATATAATGCTTGCTCCTGTTAAACTCAAACTTATGAATAAGTCCGAGGCGGAAGAAACAGCAATGAAACTTCTGAAAAATGTAGGGCTTGAGGATAAGGCGAATATGTATCCGTCACAGCTTTCAGGCGGACAGAAACAGCGTGTAGCTATTGCACGTTCACTTGCGATGAATCCCAAGGTAATGCTTTTTGACGAGCCGACATCAGCCCTTGATCCTGAAATGGTAAATGAAGTTCTCAATATTATGAATGACCTTGCCAAAAAGGGTATGACAATGGTTGTTGTAACTCACGAAATGGGTTTTGCGAAGGGCGTATCGAACAGAGTAATATTCATTGACGGAGGAAAGATCAAAGAAGACGGCATTCCCGAAGAAGTATTCTCCAACCCGAATGATACAAGACTCAGAGATTTTCTTAAAAGCGTATTGAAATAAATTCAATATACAGAATAAATGACTGCTGCAGTCTTTTGTGATTGCAACAGTCATTTTTGTTTTGATTGTGGAGCTTGATTCTGCTATTTTGGTTTAATTATATCAGCACTTCAAAGCAGGAATAGTAAGGTAAAGCAGAATCGCCGCTAATTGCACATTGCTAATTGAATTTTTTTGTGGTATAATTGGGATTGTAATATTCTTTGGGGGTGTGGGTTTGTCTAACGAAAAGACTGAGCCGCTGGGTAAGGGCATAAAAATAATAGTTTCGGATGAACATAAATTCTGGACAGATACAGTTCTTTTAGCAAATTTTGCAAGTCCGAAGAAAAATGATAATGTATGTGACCTTGGCAGCGGATGCGGAGCGATGCCTCTTATCTGGGCGAGAGAGCCATATCCGAAGAATATAACGGCAGTAGAGATACAGGAATATGCCTGTGATATGCTGAAAAGAAGTATTGCACTTAACAGCCTTGAGGAGAGAATAACCGTTGTAAACAGTGACCTCAGAGAACTGAAAGGTAAAGTGAAAACGGGCAGTTTTGACCTTGTGGTATGCAATCCGCCGTATAAAGCTGAGGGAACAGGCATAAAAAACAGTGATGCGGCACATATCATTGCAAGACACGAAAGTATGTGTACAATGGATGATATAGCAAAAGCAGCTGCACAGCTTCTTAATTTTTCGGGAAGACTGTGTATGTGTCAGAGACCCGAAAGACTTAGTGATGTTTTATGCTGTATGCGTGAAAACGGGATAGAGCCGAAAAGACTTCGTTTTGTACAGCAAAGACCGGCTAAAGCACCGAAGCTGTTTCTTGTTGAGGGCAGACGAGGAGGAAAACCGGGAGGTCTGATAGTTGAGCCTGTACTGTTCATAGAGGGAGAAAACGGAGATTTTTCCGAAGAAATGATAAATATTTACGGTGCATACAAGGAGGAATATCTTTGATAGGAAAGCTTTATGTGGTGGGAACTCCTATAGGTAATCTGGAGGATTTTTCACCGAGAGCGGAAAGAACACTTAGTGAAGTAGATTTTATAGCGGCAGAGGATACAAGGGTAACAATAAAACTGCTGAACAGATTCGGAATATCCACTCCGATGATAAGCTATCATAAATATAATGCACGTGAAAGAGGAGAAGAAATATGCAGCCGTATAATGAATGGTGAAAATGCTGCCATTGTGACAGATGCCGGTATGCCGTGCATATCAGATCCGGGAGAATGGCTTATACAGAAATGTGCCGAATGTGGTATAGAGGTATGTGCTGTACCGGGCCCTACAGCACTTGCAACAGCTGTGGCAATATCCGGACTGCCAACAGGAAGATTTACATTTGAAGGATTTCTGAGTGTAAATAAGGGCAGCCGCAGAGAGCATCTTCTTTCACTTGTGAATGAACAAAGGACTATGATTTTTTACGAAGCACCGCATAAACTGCCTAATACATTAAAGGATATGTATGATGTACTGGGAGACAGAAAAATCTCAATAGTGCGTGAGCTTACAAAGATACATGAACAGGTAATAAGAACTACATTAAAAGATGCCGCTGAAAATCTTACAGACGGGTCTGTAAAAGGCGAATTAGTTCTTGTAATAGAGGGTGCTGCAGTACCCGAAAAGGTTGAAGATACCATTGAAGATGCAATAGAGCTTGCAAAACAAAGAATTGCAAACGGAATGTCAGCATCTGCCGCTGCAAAAGAGGCAGCGGGTATAACAGGCTTCAAAAAGGGAGATATTTATAAAAAGCTGATAGAGGATCAATAATTAAAATATAGGAGAGATGGAATATGGAAATAATACTTGCTTCTGCATCACCCAGAAGAAAAACACTGCTTGGAAGAATATATGATGATTTTAAAGTAATTCCTTCGGATATAAGGGAAATGGTACCCAGAAATCTTGAGGTTGACAAATGCCCTGAATATCTTGCCTGTGCAAAGGCTGAAAATGTTTCACACGGATATGAAAAAAGCCTTGTGATAGGCTGTGATACATCTGTTATATGTGAGGGTAAAATGCTGAACAAACCCAGAGATACCAATGATGCAAGAATAATGATGAATATGCTTTCAGGCTCGGTACACAGGGTCATTACAGGTGTATGTCTTTGCTATATGGGAAAAAGCTATAGTTTTTCCGTTTCAACGGATGTAGAGTTTTTTGAACTCACAGAAAAGGAGATAGAGGACTATATAAGCACTTCCGAACCGTATGACAAGGCAGGAGGCTATGGTATACAGGGAAAAGGCGGTCTTTTTGTAAAAGGCATACACGGAGATTATTTCAATGTTGTAGGTCTGCCCATAGCAAGACTTAAAAGGGCTATTGATGAATTTCTTTCATCTGAAGAATTTCAGGAGAAAAAGTGAATATCATACATCAAAATCATACATTTATGTAATAATATACAAAAATTATTTTAGTGCTATTTACAAAAACTTTCATTTGTGTTACAATAGTATTATCCTTTTTATGTTTTATGTGTTATAAAGGGTATTATTATACTTACTGCGAATGGAGATGGTATTAGTGCAGAACGAATACTTATTGCAAAACGAAAACTTTTTTAATATAACTGATGAACTCAGACAGCTCAGTAAACTTTGCGAGATGAACGGAAGTATCGATAAGGAACTTTACACAAAGTATGATGTAAAGCGTGGACTTCGTGATATAAACGGAAAGGGTGTGCTTGCAGGGCTTACTGAAATATCAGAGATCTGTTCTTCTACCATTGTAGACGGAGTGAGCAAGCCGTGTGACGGTAAGCTTTATTACCGCGGAATAGATGTGGAGGATATAGTAAAGGGTTTTATTGCTGATGAAAGATTTGGTTTTGAGGAGGTAGTATATCTCCTTATTTTCGGGAAGCTGCCCGACAAAGAACAGCTTGAACAGATAAAAAGGCTTCTTTCAACATACAGAAATCTTCCTCAGAGTTTTCCGAGAGATATAATACTTAAAGCACCGAGTATGGATATGATGAACGGTCTTGCAAGAAGTGTGCTTACGCTTTATTCATATGACCCGAATCCTGATGATACATCAATTCCGAATGTACTCAGACAATGCCTGCAGCTTATTGCATTATTCCCTGTATTGTCAGTATATTGTTACAGGGCATACAGTCATTATTATCTGCGTGACAGCCTTTTTATTCACTCACCGCATCCGGAGCTTTCAACTGCCGAAAATATACTTTATATGCTGAGACCCGACTCAAAATATACCGAACTTGAGGCAAAGCTTCTTGATATGTCGCTTGTTCTTCATGCAGAACACGGCGGAGGAAATAACTCAAGCTTTACGACCCACGTTGTCTCTTCGTCAGGTACAGACACATATTCCGCAATAGCAGCGGCACTCGGTTCGCTAAAAGGTCCGAAACACGGCGGAGCAAATATCAAAGTAGTAAAAATGTTTGACGATATACAGCAGCATATAAAGGATTATACTGATGAAGAAGAAGTAAAGGCATATCTTAGAAAGCTGCTTCATGGTGAAGTATTTGACAAAGCCGGACTTATTTATGGTATGGGTCATGCAGTATATTCTATTTCAGACCCGAGAGCAAGGGTATTCAAATCATTTGTTGAAAAACTTTCGGAAGAAAAAGGCAAAACAAAAGAATTTCAGCTGTATTCTCTTGTTGAAAGGCTTGCACCGGAGGTTATTGCGGAGGAAAGACGTATATATAAGGGTGTCAGTGCAAATGTAGACTTTTACAGCGGATTTGTATATAGTATGCTTGGACTTCCGACACAGCTTTATACACCTATATTTGCCATTGCAAGAATTGCCGGCTGGTCTGCACATCGTATAGAGGAGCTTGTAAATTCCTCAAAGATAATAAGACCCGCATATATGAATGTTCACGAGCGTACGCCATATATACCTCTTAATGAACGAAAAGAGTAAAAAAATTAACGGATGTCTGTTGAAAGGCATCCGTTTTTTTGTATATTCAGGATCTCATAAAGAATTCATGCGGTATTGCAAATATTTCACGGGTAACAAGATGTGCTGTAAGATAGCGTGGAGTGGGTGCAGGAACAGCACCGCAGGAAATGTTGTTTCTTCTGCATATCATTGATGCTCTGAATTCGTGATACCAGTCCGTAACAACGGCTAAATCCTGTGAAAGTCCGTTATTTTCTATTATTTCCTTTGAGAAGCGTATATTTTCGTTTGTGGTTGTGGAGCGGTCTTCCATAAAAAGCCTGTCGGGAGATATACCTTTTTTGGTAAGATAATTATACATACACTGTGCTTCGCTTATGTCCTCTCCGCTGCCTTTTCCACCTGACAGTACAGCCTTTGCGGATGGGTGAGAATCAAGATAGCTGAAAGCGGTATCAAGACGGTTTCTGAGTGCATGACTCGGTACTGTGCCACGCACCTGACAGCCCAAAACTACAACAGTTGCATTTTCATCCGGTGTATTGTTTGCACCGTAAAGCATAAGTCCTATTGCCACAGCAACATATAGTACAAAAATTCCCGTTAACCCCATTAAAGCATGAACCAAAATTTTCCCCCATTTCTTCTGCATGATTTTTTTGCAGAAAAGTCTTATCAGATCCCAGCATAAAGCTGCAAGTCCTGTCGTACCGAAAACAGTTATCCCCACAATACTGCCGAAAGCTATAAATCCGGAATCCATATACCACATTATCATAATACATGAAACGATAAGTATGATAATTCTCACTATTATACTTATAATAATTTGAATTTTATTTTTAACATCCATATTTTTCCCTCCGCTAAGATTATAATATATTCTGCTGTTTTTTACAATACGGTTACAAAATCGTCATATATTATAAAAATAAAAAATGATTATTATATATATTGACACTTGACAAGTCTGATAATACAAGTTGTAAATTTTTTTAATAAATTATGAAAAAATTGTAAAGTTGAAACTGATTTAACAATTTCAACCGGACGGAAAGTCCGATGTATTCAACTTTTCAACCGAGTTTTCAACAATTATCAACTCTCTTTAACATATTTTCAACCGAGTTTTCAACTTTTACACATTGTATAATTCTGTAACTGAAATTAAAAAAACCAGAAAAATGCGGTTTTCCGAAAATCTGTCAATATAAGTCATAAATAATGATAATATCTGTTGATTTTCGTTATAAAAAAGCCTATAATAATTATTGTCATTAAGAAAAAGGACAGGTGTGTTTGTATGGATATAATAGGATTTCTGAGGTTTATTTCTCCGGTGCTTATCGGGTCTGTGATAGGATATTTCACAAATTATCTTGCAATAAAAATGCTTTTCCGTCCGCATAAGGAATATAAGATAGGAAAGCTCACTATACCTTTCACACCGGGTATAATTCCAAAAAATCGTGGTCGTCTTGCAAAGGCAATAGGTGCTGCCGTAGGTGAAACACTTCTCACTACAGATGACCTTGTTGACACGGTAAAAAACAGTCCCATGAAAGAGCAGATAAGCGAAAAGATAATTTCAATAATATTTGAATCGGATAATACTGTGGAAACTCTGACCGGTACAAATGATATTGCAAAAACTCAGCCGGTTGAAGATATATGTGATATAGCAGGAGAAAAAATAGTCAAAGGACTTTGCAAAACTGATATGAAACCGATGATTTCATCTGCTGTTGATGAAATCATCGGAGAAAAGCTCCGTAATCCTATGGTAAGTATGTTTCTGAATGAAAAGGTACTCAGTGCCATATATGTAAAGGTAGAAGACGGAATAAAAGAATATCTCAAAAATAACGGAAGTATAATGTTCAGTCTTTATCTTAACGAAGAAATAGACCATATTGCAAAAAAGCCCTTCTGTGAGGGTGCAAAGGAACTTAAACTTGAGCGTGAAGCAATAAAGAATGCGGTAAATAAAGCTGTTGATACAGTGGCTCAGAAAGTGGGAGAAACCGTAGCCGAAAGTATGGATATACAGACTATAGTAAGTGATAAAATAGACGCAATGGATATAAACGAACTTGAGGGACTTGTAATGTCGGTAATGAAAAATGAATTGCAGGCTATTATAAATCTTGGTGCGATAATAGGAGCTGTTATCGGGATAATAAATCTTTTTATCTAAACGATAAAATAATCATGTAAAGATGAAAGCTTATTATGTATAATTCATGTTGAAAAAAATAACCGCATGATGTATAATTTATACGCTGAATAAAAAAGAGGAAGTGTTTGATTTTGGAATTGATGACAGATCTTTTTGCGAACCATTGGCTATATCTTCTTATATCATGTCTTGCGGCATATCTGATAAGCAGTATAAGCACATCTATCATAGTGACCTCGCTTGTTATGCATAAGGATATAAGAAAGCAGGGAAGCGGAAATGCAGGATTTACAAATGTGCTGCGTACAGTAGGAAAAGGCCCGGCGATAATAACATTCGTAGGAGATTTTCTGAAAGGTGTAATATCCGTTTTGATACCGTATTTTCTTACATTCGGATGGGATAGTATTGAACTTCAGCAGGAAAGACAGATACTTATGTATCTTGCAGGACTGTTTGCCGTATTAGGTCATATGTTCCCCGTATATTACCGTTTTAAAGGCGGAAAGGGAGTTGTTACTACTGCTTCGGTAATGCTTATGACGGACTGGAGAGTTCTTGTTATAGCACTGATAATTTTCGGTATATTTTTTGCCGTTACAAAAACAATTTCAAAATGCTCACTTCTTTGTGCAGGAACATATCCGTTTGTAAGTGCAGGAGTAAGACTTCTTGATGCAACAGCATCTTTCCCCACGCTTGCACCTGTATCACATACGTCTCCATTTCTTATCGGCTGTGTATTCGGGATAACATTTGTTTTAGGACTTACGATAATAATTAAACATAAGGATAATATAAAACGTATTCTTAACGGTACGGAAAAGAAGATAATTTCAAAAAAATGATACTATAAAGGGAATTTTTGCCGGATTATTTATTTGTCGGCGAAAATTCCCTTTTTGTTGTTTAAATTGCTTTTAAAAATACATTTTGTGTGCTATAATAAAAACACATACTATACCGGAAAGGTTGATATAAATGAATTTTGATGCACAGGATTGTATATTGGTTTCAAAAAAGAATCTTACACCGACAATTTTTGATTTCAGACTAAAAAATGCGGAGCTTGCAGAAATGTCAAAAGCCGGACAGTTTGCCCATGTGCTTGTACCGGGAAAAACTCTGAGAAGACCCATTTCGATATGTGATGTCGAGGGGGATGTTATCAGACTGGTATTTGAAGTAAGGGGCGAGGGTACAGAGATACTATCTTTGCTTGAAGAGGGTGAAAAAGTAAATATAATAGCACCGCTCGGAAACGGTTTTGATCTGAGTGAAAATAAAAAGACCGTATTCATAGGCGGAGGAATAGGTGTTCCGCCTATGCTTTACAGTGCAAAGACAGCAGGAAGCGAAAGTATTGTAATAAACGGATTCAGAGATAAAAGTGCGGTAATTCTCACAGAGGATTTTAAAAAGCTGGGGGTAAGACTTATCGAAACTACAGATAACGGAAGTTATGGTATACATGGTTTTGTAACAGATCCTTTGAGCGAGATAATAGATGAAGTTGACAGAGTATGTGCCTGTGGACCGACACCAATGTTAAAGAAAATAGCAGAAATATGCAAAAAGCACGGAAAAGAATGTTTTGTTTCACTTGAACAGCGTATGGCTTGCGGAGTAGGAGCATGTCTTGGCTGTGCGGTAGCGGTTGTGCGTGATGACGGAACAAATACATATAAACACGTCTGCAAAGACGGCCCTGTATTCAAAGCTGAGGAGGTAGTATTTTAATGGCAGATCTTAGTGTAAATATAGCCGGTGTACATTTTGAAAATCCTATAATCGGTGCATCGGGAACAGTAGGTTTCGGAAGGGAATATAGTAAGCTTTATCCCCTTTCGGTATTCGGAGGAATATCCTGTAAGGGTACTACTCTTCAGGAAAGATGCGGAAATCCGCCGCCGAGAATTGCGGAAACTCCTATGGGGATGCTTAATGCTGTAGGACTTCAGAATCCGGGAGTAGAGCATTTTATAAAGAATGAATTGCCGTGGCTCAAACAGCAGAATACTGTAGTTATCGCAAATGCGGCAGGAAGTACAGAGGAAGACTATTGCAAAATAGCAGAGATACTTTCCGATACAGATGTTGATATGATAGAGCTTAATATTTCATGTCCTAATGTAAAGGAAGGGGGCGTGCAGTTCGGCACATCGCCTCAGTCGGTAGAAAAGATAACATCTGCTGTAAGAAAACATTGCACAAAACCGCTTATAATAAAGCTTTCACCTAATGTATCGGATATAGCTGCCGTGGCACTTGCGGCAGAAAGTGCCGGAGCTGATGCGGTATCGCTTATAAATACTCTTACAGGTATGAGGATAGATATAAATACCCACCGCCCGATAATAAGCAATATAACGGGAGGTATGTCAGGGCCTGCTGTATTCCCTGTGGCTGTGAGGATGGTATATCAGGTAAAAAAAGCGGTTAAAATACCTGTAATAGGTCTCGGCGGCATATCCACATGGAAAGACGCTGTTGAAATGATAATAGCAGGTGCGGATGCTATACAGATAGGTACTGTACTTTTTACAGACCCGTATGCACCTCTGAAAATTTCCGAGGGACTGCATGGCTATCTTGACACACACGGAATAGAAAAGATAACAGAACTGACAGGAACAGTAAATACATATTGATGGGGAAGTTGTGAAATAATGACGAAGCTTATCATAGTAAGGCATTGTCAGGCTCAGGGAAATCTTGAAAGGTTTTTTCAGGGGAATATCGATACGGATATTACTCCGAAAGGCAGAGAGCAGATAGATAAAACCGCCCGAATGCTTAGTGCAGAGCCGATAGATGTCTTTTATACGAGCTATAAGAAAAGGGCAATAAAAACCACAGACGGAATAAATCTTTATCATAATGTACCGGTCATAAATGATGAAAGGCTGACAGAGATAGATGCAGGAAAATGGGAGGGAATGCACCTCACAGAGATAGCAGAAGTTTTTCCGGAAGAATTTGACAACTGGAATAACCATCCCGAAAGATTCCATGCACCCGATGGAGAAAGTATGGCACAGGTATATGACCGTGTAAGCAGTGCGTTGAGGGATATAGTCAGGGATAATGACGGAAAGACCGTATGTATTGTATCGCACGGATGTGCTATAAAGTGTATAATGTGTTATCTGCATGGTTATAAGGTAGATGATATAGGATTGATAAAACTTGGTACAAATACATCGGTAAATGTGGTCAAAGCGGATAGTTCTATGAATACAAAGATAATTATTGAGAATTATGCAGACCATCTGAGTTAAATTCAGTATTTCAGAAAAAGGAAGTGAAGGAATGGTAATATTATCCGTTGACTACGGAAAAGCAAGAACAGGGATAGCCGTATGTGACAAGGGCGAGAGAATAGCCTCACCGGTCGGAACTATAAATGAATACAATATGGAAAAGCTTGCAGAGAAGATAGCAGTATATACGGAAAATTATAAGGCAGAGCTTATTGTTCTGGGACTTCCGAAAAATATGGATGGAAGTGAGGGAGAGAGTGCGGAAAATGTACGCAATTTTTCAAAGCTTCTTGAAAGTGTTACCGGATTGCCTGTAGAACTGAGAGATGAAAGGTGTACAACGGTAATTGCCCATAAATACCTGAATGTAACAGATACGAGGGGTAAGAAACGTAAAAACGTGGTTGATACAGTTTCGGCAGTAATAATACTTGAGGATTATCTGAGTTACAGGAGGAACAGAAAATGACTATTCTTCCCGGACAAAAACTGACGATTTCCGAGTTTCTTGTAGCATTTGCTGTGGGACTTATGTTATTTTTACTTCCGAATGATGCGAAAAATCAGTTTGAATCCGAAGCAGTATGTGAAAGCTATGTTTTCATAATGTCATTTATTATTGTAAGTATGATGCTGTTTATAATAAAGAGATATGAAGCTGTGGGAACGTCGTTGTTTTTTATGGCGGTTTTTGAAGTTATAAGCATAATATTCGGAACGATAAACGGAATATCTGCAAAAGGTACGGAATACTGGCCAAAGCTTAACGAGTATAATATAATAACACTTTTCATACTTTGGGTAACACCGTTCATAATAGTAGTTGTATTAAGAATGCTGACAAGAACATCAAGGGATTCAAACGACAAAAGGCGGAGCTTTACGAGATTTATGGTTTTAAGTATGCGTGGACTTATGCTGATTTACGGCATAGTATTTATTATGCGTCTGCTGTTTCCTCAAAGACCCGATATTCTTAGTGAGCGTACAATGGAGATAATACCGTTTGAAAGGATAGTACATTGTTTTGACGGTTCAATGTCCGGCGGAATGATATACTTTATATGGAATTGTATTATTTTATCGCCGCTGAGCTTTTATCTTGCGGTACTGACCCCTAAATTCAGACCGATACACGCTGTAATAATAGCTGTACCGCTGGGATTTGCAATTGAGGCGTTGCAGTTTTTGCTGAATACAGCAGTTATATGTTTTGACGATGTACTGATGTACTGTATAGGGGCACTTTGGGGAGTAGGGCTTAAATATGGCATAGACTTTGTCCATAGTCTTATAACATCGGGCAGAGATCCGAATTTTCTAAGTTTTGAATATGTTCCTGTTCCGAGAAAGACCACACATTCACCTCAGATAGTTGAAGAATAACAAAACGGGGCTGCCGTATGACAGTCCCGTTTTTGATCATTCTGCAAACAAAAGGGTTTTAATTTCTTCCATAGAAAGACCGGATTCTTTAAAAAGATTATTTGCCTGAATATTTAACGAATTTGCCTCTATTTTCATAGCAGAGGCTTTTTTCTTTGAATTTCTTGCGGCATCAGCGGCAACACTTGCATTTCTCTGGGCATTTTTAATAAGTGCGACAGTCTTTTCATCGTCAGGGTCGGCATCCTTATATTCATTGCATATTGAGAGAAAATTATCATAAGCTGTTTTAGCTTCCGCAAAAAGTGCATCTCTTTCCTTGCAGGCTGTAAGCCATTCACAGTAAGAAATAACAGCCGCCCTGCATTTTTCGACAAGCTCAGTATTATCCATTATAAGATCTCCTTATTCACCGAAGAGGATTTTTCTTGCCTTTGCAAGACTTCCGTCCATTACAGAGTATGTAGCAAGGAGTTCCCCTTTAATTTCGGGAGATATATTGGTATGAAGGTAAAGGGAATCCATTCCTGCCTCACGAGAGCCTTTAATATCAGTGATGTAGTCATTTCCTATCATAATACATTCCTTAGGGTCGAGATCATATTTTTTGAGTATGCACTGATAGAACATAATATCAGGTTTTGCACAGCCTTCATCGGAGGATATAAGTATGTCATCAAATTTGTCATAAAGTCCGACCATTCTTATCTCAGGTTCAGTAAAAATTCTTTGTGCATTTGAAAGCAAATAGACATTTCCGCCGTGAGCTTTTATAGCTTCAAGAAGTTCCAAAGCTCCGTCATAAAGGCGTATGTACTTGATTGATATAGCACGGAATACACGACCTGTATATGCTATCATTTCTTTAGAATATTTAACTCCTTTTTCGGCATAAAGACGGCGGAAAACCTTTTCGATCTGAGGTTCGGGATTTGTGGTATACTTGTTTTTGGGTACTTTTCTGATTTCATCTGCAAGAATACGGTCATAGCTTTTATTAAGCTCCTTTGCGGTATATTTTGCACCGCTGAGGGAGTAGATCATCGCCATTTCTTTCCAAAGACTTGATTTCCATTCATTTGTGTTAATATCTATAAGTGTGCCGTAAAGATCGAAGATATAATTTTTATACATAAAACAATTCCTCCCTGAATTTTGTCTTTATAAGCATAAATATAATTTTATTGTACAACATTTTCCATAATAATACAAGTAAAATATCAAAATTATTGTTCAAAAAAAGAAAAAGCACAGCCGCAAAACGACTGTGCTTAAATTATACTGTTATGACAGATCATGCAAAATATGTACGGTAATCGAGCATCGGGAATGGCTCCTGTCCAGCAGCAAATGCATAAAGAATATAGTAATTCTTACCGGATGAATGATAACCGAATCTCAGATCTTTATCAAAATTTTCTCCGAATTCATTTGGAGCGGAATCAAAGCTTATGACCTTTATTGCAAGATCGCCTTTGTAATTCTGATCATAATAAAGCTGAAGCTCACCGAGAGACAGGTTGCTCTTGAGGAAAAGTGCTCCGTAATACTGCAAAGAGCCAGTGCCTGTAAGTTTACCTGTTCTTGAAATAGAAGCCTGAATACTTGTACTTTTCGGAAGCGGAATGCTTTTAAGCTCCTCCTCAATATTTGAGGAGGTCGTATTATCTACTATAATAGCGGCAACCAGTGTTCCGACAGCGGCAAGTACAACTAAAACAAGAAAGGTAACAAAAAACTTTTTAACCTTTTGCATCCGAACATCTCCTTTCATTAGAGTATTTTTCCACTTGATTATACAATATTCTGAATTACTTTTCAAGAGTTTTTAGTGGGGATTTTCGACAAGGCTTACATTTTCATCTCCTATGCGTTTGCGAAGTTCTCTGAGCATAACATTATTTATATCCACATACATTGAGCGTGGAGTATGCCAGAGCTGACGTGTATCCTTAAAGAATATATAAAGCGGTGTATTTCCGTCAAAAATATCAATTATCTGCACAGCTCGTTCATATTCTTTACAATCCTTGCTTTCCACTCGAAGATAAAGACCGGCAGGCATACCGGAAGCATTTTTGTTTAGGCATTTTTGAGCATCCTGAACACTGTCTGGGATAGGGAGAAGTCTTTCACATATAAGTTTTGGTTTATTTTCGTCTTCACGCTGTATAGTGGCATTAAGACGTACTATTCTTTTTTCCGTAAGCATTGCACCAGATTCAGTGAAAGCTTTCGGGAATACTACAAGTTCAAGTTCTCCATATTTATCTCCTATAACAGCAAAAGCCATATGGTCACCGTTTTTAGTTATTTTAGGCTTGATACTTCTTATCATGCAGAGCATATTTATTTTTTTGCCGTCATGGTAGCGGTCATCTTCATTAAGCAGAATATCGCATATCCTGTCGGCATTCATAGCCTTTATCATTTCATCATACTGAGCCATAGGATGACCGCTCAGATATATCCCTGTCATTTCATATTCACGGTCAAGCAGTTCTCTTTCGGGAAATTCATCTTCATCATAAGGTCTCGGTTCATCAGGCTCCATTCCGTCTATATCGAACATATTCAGCTGTCCGAGAGAGCTTATCTTATTTTCTTCTGCTATTCTGTCAAGAAAACTCTGGGCGGAGAGGAACATTGAACGTCTGTTTGAGCCGAGACCATCCAGAGCACCGCTGAAAATAAGACCTTCTACAACACGTTTGTTCAGCATCGAAGAATACACTCTTGATAGGAAATTGTAAAAAGACCTGTAAACACCGTTTTTTCTTTCCTCAACTATAGTATCAATAATTCCTCTGCCGATACCCTTTACGGCTAAAAGACCAAAACGGATATTATTTCCGCTTATAGTGAAGCCTGAATTACTGTAATTGACATGGGGAGGAAGGATTTTAAGTCCCTGTCTTGAGGCTTCATCTATATATGATGCTACTTTTGCACTGTCATTTAAAGCTCCTGTAAGCAATGCAGCCATATATTCGGCAGGGTAATGTGTTTTTACAAAAGCCGTCTGATATGATATAGTAGCATAGGCGGCGGCATGGGCTTTGTTAAAAGCATACGAAGCAAAGCTTTCCATTTCGCTGAAAATATCAAGTGCAACAGCTTCATCAATGCCGCGTCTTACACAGCCGTCAACTATGACATTGCCGTTTTCATCAGTCAGACCATGAAGAAAAATTTCCTTTTCTTTGTCCATCTCTGCTTTTTTCTTTTTTGCCATAGCTCTGCGTACAATATCCGCTCTGCCGAGAGAATAGCCGGCAAGTGTGCGGAATATCTGCATTACCTGTTCCTGATATACTATACAGCCGTAGGTGACATTAAGTATAGGCTCAAGCAGGGGATGTTTGTACGTAACTTCTTCAGGATGATGACGGCAGCGGATATATCTGGGTATGGAATCCATAGGGCCCGGACGGTAAAGAGAAAGTACAGCTATAATATCCTCGATATTTTCGGGTTTTAGCCGCATAAGACAATTACGCATACCTGCCGATTCAAACTGAAATACTCCGTCTGTTTCACCGGCTGCAAAAAGTGCGATAGACTGAGGATCATTTTCCGGAAGCTTCAGCAGGTCAAAATCAGGCACACGCTGACGTATCATTTTTTCTGCGGCTTGGAGGATAGTAATATTTTTAAGACCGAGGAAGTCCATTTTTACAAGACCGAGTTCCTCAATCTCGTTCATTTTGAACTGAGTTACGGGAACATCTTTGTTTTTTGCAATAGGGACATATTCATAAAGCGGTTCTTCTGTTATCACAACGCCTGCCGCATGGGTTGAGGTATGACGTGGAACACCCTCAAGTGCCATTGAAGTATCTATAAGCTTATGTATCTGTTCATCCGTATCATAAAGATTTTTAAGTTCCTTTACATTTTCGAGGGATGATTTAAGGGTAACATTCACGTTATTAGGAATAAGTGATGATACACGCTTATATACGGCAGCCGGAACTTCTGTAACTTTTCCTACATCGTTTATTACAGCCTTAGCGGCAAGAGTACCGAAAGTATTTATCTGAGCCACATGACCTTCGCCGTATTTACGGAAAACATAATCAATAACTTCCTGCCGTCTTTCTGTACAGAAGTCGATATCGAAATCCGGCATTGATACTCTTTCAGGATTCAGAAATCTTTCAAAGATAAGATTATATTTAATGGGGTCTATTTCGGTTATACCAATGCAAAAAGCGGCGAGACTTCCTGCACCCGAACCTCTGCCCGCACCCACAGGTATATCGTGTTTTTTTGCATAGCCTACATAATCGGCAACGATAAGGAAATAATCTGTAAAGCCCATTTTTGTTATAATACCTATTTCGTATTCAAGTCTTTCACGAAGTTTTGGAGAGGGTTCATCTCCGTAGCGTTTTTTAAGCCCCTTTTCACATTCTTCTCTGAAGTAGGATTCATGGTCAACACCATCAGGGAGAGGAAAGGCAGGCAGTTTAAGTTTTTTGAACTCTATTTCGATTTCGCATCGTTCAGCAATTTTTGCGGAGTTGTCAATAGCTTCGGGATAGAGCTGAAAAAGCTCACGCATTTCACTTTCACTTTTCAGATAAAATTCATCTGTCGGAAAAGCCATAGGGTTAGGCTCGCTTATGGTTTTGTCCGTCTGAATGCATAAAAGCACTTTTTGCAGGTAAGCATCCTCTTTTTTGATATAATGGCAGTCATTTGTAGCAACCAAAGGAATACTGAGTTCGTCTGAAAGCTGTTTAAGCATGGGGAGTATCTTTTTTTGTTCAGGTATACCATGATCCTGTATTTCCAGAAAGAAATTACCATCACCGAATATATTTTTATATTCAAGAGCTGTTTCCTTAGCCGCCTGATAATCACCCGAGGCAAGTTTTCTCGGTATTTCACCGGCAAGACAGGCGGAAAGAGCTATAAGTCCTTCATGATGTTGTCTGAGGAGTTCTTTATCTATTCTGGGTTTTGAATAAAAGCCGTCTGTCCATGCTTTGGAGCAAAGATACATAAGGTTTTTGTAGCCCGTCATATTTTCACAAAGGAGTACAAGATGATAATTCGTTCTGTCAAGTGCGGCTGTCTTATCTGTAAGACTTCTTGGAGCAACATATACTTCACAGCCTATTATAGGCTTTATGCCTGCCTCTTTGGCGGTCTTGTAAAACTCTATCACGCCGTACATCGAGCCGTGATCTGTTATGGCAATACTGTTCTGACCGAGATTTTTAGCTTCTTCTATAAGATTTTTGATTTTTGATGCTCCGTCAAGGAGACTGTATACTGTGTGGACGTGCAGATGTGTAAAACTCATACGATTTCTCCTTGTCACAAATAAACTTCATACAATACTTCGGTGCGTTCTTCATCGGAATTGCGGTTTTTTCTTCCTGTGATTCTTGTTACAAATGACATACCTATTTTTTCCATAACACGTATAGAAGGTATATTTTCACCGTCAGCATGGGCGATAAAATGTGAAATTCCGAATCTGTTTTTTATATAATTCATAAATGAAACAGCAGCTTCTGCAGCATAACCGTTTCCCTGATAATTCTTGTTTATTATCCAGCCTAATTCTCCGAAAGCACCATTATCTATAAATTCAATGCTTACTGCACCGATATGCGTACCGTTGAGTATTATTGCGGCATCAAGATAATCAGGTCTGTCTTTTTGCCATTGTATCTCGCACTTTTTAAGGTAATCCATTACTTCTTTGGCATCATCACACGGAAGAAAACACATCATTTTTGTATTTTCAATATCGGTGGAATATACAAAAGTTGTTTCAAAATGCTTAGTTGCGAGAGGTTCAAGTAAAAGTCTTTTTGTAGTCAAAGTAAATTCTTTCATAGCGTCATTTATTATTCTTAAAATACATATAGACCTGACATTTTATCATACCGTTATAAAGTTTGCGGCGTTTATCAGCCTGTCTGCCGAAAATACTTTCAAAATTATCGTCAGGACTTATTATTGTATAGCTGTAACCCTGTTTTTGTACAAATTTTTTACCCATAATACGATAAAGATCCCTTGCCTGTTCCATATCAAGAAGTCTTTCACCGTAAGGGGGATTAGTGATTATTGCAGCCCTCTCACAATCTGATGAAAAATCGGCTATTGAACGGCACTGAACATTTATTCTTTTTTCCACTCCTGCTTTTTTTGCATTAGCGAGAGTGAGTTCAACAGCGTCTCTATCAATATCATAGCCGTAAGCCTGAAATTCACATTCTCTATTTATATTTTCAAGACAGGCTTTTCTTTCCTCAGACCATACATCAGAGGGTATACAAGACCATTTTTCAGCAGAAAAACTACGCTGAATACCGGGGGCAATATTCATGGCTTTGAGTGCAGATTCTATAAGTATAGTACCCGAACCGCAGAAAGGGTCAATAACTGTACTGTAGCTGCGTACTCTTGAAAGGTCAGCCATAGCAGCGGCAAGAGTTTCTTTGATAGGAGCTTCGGCTGCATCACGTCTGTAGCCTCTTTTATGCAGACCTTCTCCCGATGTATCAAGAAGTATACTTACTTTGTCTTTAATAATAAGGAATTGTATCTGATGTTTTGAACCTGTTTCATCAAACCAGCTTGTGTGGTATTTTGAATTAAGTCTTTCAACAACAGCCTTTTTGATTATTTTCTGACAATCCGGAATGCTTGCAAGCTTTGAATCAACCGAATGACCCTTCACAGGAAAAGCATCGTCTTTTCCAAGCCAGTCTTCCCAGTTGATAGCTTTAACGCTTTCAAAAAGCTGATCAAAGCTGTAGGCACTGAACTCTCCCATAAGAATCTGTATTCTTTCGGCATATCTTGAGCGTAGGTTAGCCTTTGCAAGTGTATTATAATCTCCCTCAAAAAGCACCCTGCCATTTTCTGCTCTTACATTTTCGATACCGTTTCGTTTAAGTTCGTCGGCACATATGCCCTCAATTCCGAAAAGGCACGGTGCAGCAAATTTTATCTTTTCCATAAAAAACTTCTCCTTCGTTCTTTGTCTTTCAATTTAGATTGTAACTCAATTCACCTGTAAAATCAACCCTGTGAATTTCATACAATGATTTTTACATTCAAATTAATGTATAACCGAAATAAAATTCTTATTGACATTTAGTAATTAGTGTGTGTGTTTTGTTTTTGTCTGCTTTTTTAAAAGCGTAACACACACTTTACTTTTATTTACTTTACTTTTATTTACTTTACTTTTATTTACTTTACTTTGGGGGATTAATGTGTGTTTTCGGGTAGTTTTTACTGTAAAAACCCCCGTTTTTGCATACAAAACTCCCGTTTTACGGAATTAATTCACGATAAAAAAGCATTAATTCTGTATTTATTTTTTAATGATGTCAATAATAAATATAAAAAGGGTATCGGAGGAATTGTTTTATGGCGGAAAAACTTAAAGGCGGAACAGTAATTTTTTCACAGGATATATGCATAAAGTCATCGGCAGGTGTTGCAGGACATAAAGAGGGAGAAGGCCCGCTTGCATCATATTTTGACAGATTGTATAAGGATGATCTTCTCGGTCAGAAATCATGGGAAAAAGCGGAGAGCAGACTACAGACCGATGTATCATCGCTTGCACTGCAAAAAGCAGGATATAATACAACTGATATTGATGTGATACTTGCAGGTGATCTTCTTAATCAGTGTATTTCATCGACATTCGGACTCAGAAGTTTAGGAATACCGTATCTCGGACAATACGGAGCTTGTTCTACAATGGCACAAGGAATTGCCACAGCGTCATTCCTTTTGGAAAGCGGAGGATTTGAAAGGGCGATGGCGGTCACTTCATCACACTTCTGTTCTGCTGAAAGACAATTCCGGCTTCCGATAGAATACGGAGGTCAGAGAACTCCGACTGCTCAATGGACTGTGACGGGAGCAGGAGCGGCAATTCTTGAAAAGGGAAAAGGTATATGTCAGGTGAAAGCAGTGACTGTCGGCAGGATAATTGATTATAAAATCAAGGACGCAAATAATATGGGTGCGGCTATGGCACCGGCAGCAGCTGACACACTTGTAAGATTTTTTGGTGATACAGGAAAAAGACCGACTGATTTTTCTCTTATTCTGACAGGTGATTTAGGATATATCGGTTCAGAGCTTCTGATAAAGATAATGCAGGAGGAGGGAATAGATATTAGTTCGGTTCATAATGACTGCGGAAAGCTTATATTTGACAGGGAGCGTCAGGATGTACACGCAGG
>Ga0326511_10001130_pt1 | contig 22460 bp, 22 predicted proteins | sample 0_2496_0518_D_FD_203701 | JGI IMG/M metagenome (GOLD analysis project Ga0326511, IMG submission 203701) | Bovine rumen microbial communities from UC Davis, California, United States - 0_2496_0518 | ecosystem: Host-associated > Mammals > Digestive system > Stomach > Rumen | place: USA... | reverse complement strand
CTCCTCTCTACACGAAATCCGGAAATGAGTTTCCATTTCACGCTTAATAATTGCACAAAAACAGCAAAAATGTGCAAAAAAAATACAGGAATTGAATTTTGAAATGTGTTTTTTGGGGGTACATTTTACTATGTCTATGCGATAACGTTAAAATACTAAAAAATACCTGCAAATCTCTTGCATTTTAGGAAAAATAGATTTATATTTGCATTGAAATGTTTAACTTAATGCAAAATAATCATGAAAGCAATTATCTTAGTCAGAGTCTCAACTGACAGACAAGAGTTTGGCAATCAGCGCAATGAACTAATTCAAATGGCTGTGGCTGATGGATTTTCAAGAGAGAATCTCATAATCATTGAGGGAGAGGGAGCGTCAGCAAGGAAAGTTGACGAGAAGTACAAGCAAGAAATCAGCGAGTTATATTCAACAGTTAAGAATGACTCAAGCATCAAAGCAGTGTACGCTTGGGAAATCTCAAGAATTGGACGTAAGGAAGTAATCCTAATGCAAATCAAGGACTTTATGATAGACCACAAAGTGAATATCATAATCAAAGAACCTTCACTACGTCTGCTCAATTATGACGGCTCTGTGAACAATGGTGTTGAATTGGCGTTCAGTCTGTTTGCGACAATGGCGAAGCAAGAAATGGATATGAAGATAGCGAGAGCAAAGAGAACCAAGAAAGCAAACAAAGAGGAAGGCATTTGGAATGGTGGATGGATTAAGTTTGGCTATGCCATAGATGAGACAAACCACTATGTAGTTGACGAGGACACCGGTAATGTTGTTCGTCAGATTTTCAAAATGTATCTTGAAGAGGGAGCGACATGCAGGTCTATCTTCAACCATTTTCATTCATTAGGCTATTTCCCTAATAACGTGAGAGTTATTGACGATATGCAGAGAATAAGCAAAATGCTGAAAGACAGAGATTACCTTGGTGAAGGAATGTACCCAAGAATCATTGATGATGACCTCTTCAACAAGGTAAATGAGAAGAAAGGCACACACCATCATAGACATGCTTCAAGCAATGAGCACCTCTGTAAATCAATCCTTTATGATGCTAAGACCGGAATAAAGTACTGTGCTTATAAGGCGGCAGTGCGTTACTGTATAAAGATTAAAGACTGCCCAAGAACGCTCAGTATGAATGTGATGGATGATTTGGTTGGCTACGTCACTTGTCTATGGCATCTTTCAGTTGTGGCTAATAGCGATGACGAGAAGAGAGTGAAGTTGCAAAGTCTTGTGGATGAGAACAATAAGAAGATAGCCGTTGTAAACAAGCAGATTGATGACGTAAATAAGAAGATAGACAGGACAATTCAGACACACATAGACCATCCACGATTCATGACTAAGGAGAAACTTGATAAGGAACTATCTGTTTATGAGAAGATTATGCGTGAAAAAGAGTTGCAAATCGCCAAAATGAAAGGTGATATAGCAGAGGCTGAGAGATTGCTGAACGAGACAACAGATGAGGGCATGCTTGTCTTTCACCGGAGAGAGTTTGAGGAGTTGCCACTTGAACAACAGTATAATATTGTTCATCAGACAGTTAAGAGAATAGATGCAGAGTATGTTGAAGATGGCAAGTACATTCTCACATTCACAAGCGTTCTTGGTGACACAGTGAGGTTTTTTTACAACAGACTTAAGAATCGTGTTGAGATTTTAAATGAAATGGGTCTTGATATATCTCCAATTTTAAGGCTTTCAGGAACACCAACGAGACATCCAAGCAAAAAACGCACTACCTTCACAGGCAATGCGTCCAAGGAAAAAATAAAAAAATAAACTATAAAAACATAAATATTATATGGCTAATAACATATGCGTGGTGAACGCCTTCACCTGTATATATAATTATTCACTGACTTTCTTTTTTTTCAACTGAGCGTTATGAATTTCGTTGTGGCAGTCACGGCACAATGAGATGAGGTTATTCCAATCCAATAGTCTTCTGTATCGTTCCATTTCACTTAACCCACCGTCAAATGGTGAGTGTATATGATGTACGTCACAGGCAGGTGTCACTATCTGATTCTCAAGGCACCTCTCGCACAATGGATTCTGTTGTATCTTTATTTTTCTCAGCACCTTCCATTGTGGGTTTTGGTAGTATTTCTGCCGCCAAGTCTTCTTTTCTTTTTCAACGCTGATTAGATTTATCCTTTTCTTGTTTATATTTGCCATCTTAAATATGAATTTGTCCGTTATAACGTGCTAACCTTGTGGGTATGAACACTGTTGGCTCTTCCACACGTTTCTTATTGTTTGCTGAAAGTTGTTCAGCCTGTATTTTCCACAACCTAACATCACACTCACACAGGCATACATCATTCAAATTGAAGATGTAATATTCCTCATCATTTATTAAATATATAATGAGTGGTGTCTCACCGTTTTTACATGATTCTTTTATTGAGAGAAACTTGTACATGGTGAGTGGCAGAGCATCATATGTCTCCATGTCTTGATTTCGTGTCTTTATCTCAACGTTATATCGCTTTATATTGCCCTTTTTAGTGACTTTCATGTCCATATCGTAATGAGAGTACTGTTTAGTCCTCCTACACGCTGTGACAGCGTTATACGCTCTGAAAATGCGCTTGAAAATAGCCTCTGATTGAATATAATCCTTTAGTTCTTGCTTTTCAACGTGCTCGCTGTGGCTCATACTGTTCAATTTTAGTATATTTATCTGCCATATTCTTGACGTTTCTGACTGTTAGATACGTCACAACGAGGAGAATTATTAGTAAAATAAGGTAAAGTTTATTCATATTTTCACGTTTCATTTCTAATAAATAGCGTGGATTACCGGAGTTTTTGCTCTTGAAACCCCTAAAAATGAGAGGAAAATCCCTAAAAATGTTAAAAAATAGTATTATTCTGTTAACAAAACTTAAATAATTTGGTAATTTCAAAAATGATGGTGCGTAATTCAAGCAGGTTTCTTAACTTTGCAACAGAAACGCAATAAGTATTAATTTTTTAAAATATCTGATAAAATGAAAAAATTGATTACACTTTTTTTACTTTTCTGCTGTCTTTCAGCAAGTGCGCAACATCTAAAGTTCTTAGGAATTCCGCTAAATGCTGACGTGTCTTTATTTGAGAAAGCCTTAAAGGAGAAAGGCTATGAGTCTTATCTTGAAATCAACGGAGCACACATGTTCATTGGAGGCTATTTCCACGATATGCCCTATAAGGTGAAAATCACATTGAAGAATGGCTATATATACATGATAAAATTGGAATGTACATTTGAGACCTATGAGGACGCTATGGGAGAGATTAATGAACTTGTAAGGGGAACTGTTGAGAAGCATCCTGAATATGAGAGGGTCAGCAGTATGTTCAAGAAAATGGAGGAGGACGGAGAGATGTTCACGTTTTCCCCAAAGGGAAACAATGATGAGAAACTGACTATAGGACTATGGGTTGACGATGAGCACTTTTACTCTCAAATGCTGTACCAAGTTAGTCGAAGGACTTACAAGACAGATGACCTGTAAAAAATGATAAAATAAATGAAAAAAATATGTAAAATTATTTGCGTAATTCATTAAAAATCACTAACTTTGTATATGAAAAATTGAATGGCGTTTCATTTTATCATATATTTTGGCAAGGAATAGGGTAAAGCCTATTTCGTAGGGAAAAATCCCTATTTCTTGCTTTTTTTTGATGAAAAATTATATATGTGAATATATATTAATATACTAGTAGTTATTATTTTTTTGTGGGGAGGGGTTTTACCCCTAATATTCATTGCTTTGCCTCTCCCCACTTTTTTATTAAAAAAATGAGGTAAAGCGGGGGTGCAATAAAGGGGTAAATTTAAATTAGCAATGAATGCCCTATTTACATTTTCACACTCTGTAAAACCATTGCCACGCAAGAAAGCGGACAATATTATTGGCTGTGCCAAATGGACTGAGACAGAGGGAGACTTACAAGACCTTATAACTCTGATTAAAGAGGACAAGGCGATAATCAATAACTTTTATCACGAAGGTGAGAATTTCACCACAAGTCAGAAGAATCAGGCTAATCTCAAGTCAGCCTATCTCATCATGTTTGATTTTGACGCTGTTAAATTGACAGCGGAGGATTTCTTTAATCTGATGTCTCAGACTGAGATACAGCCTACGCTCGTCTATACTACAGCCAACAACGGCAAGCAGAAGCATAAAAATGAGGTGTATTTCAACCGTTACAGAGTCATCTATCTCTTAAATCAGCCTATTCATGATTATTGGGTTTATGAGCGTGTACACGTAGCCATTGAGGACGAAATAAGAATCTTGACTGACATGCTGAATGACAACAGCGACCACACCTGTGAGCACCTTTTCTGTGGGAATCCAAATGCTGAGATATACACATCTGACAGTTCATATGATGTTGACTTCTTCATAGACAGATATGACGTTGACACTACACCACCAACGGAAGAAGAGGCTAAACCTAACAGAGAGAGACAAAAGAGAGAAAAGTACACTTCACCGGTAACAGAGGATTATTGGAACATGTCACTTGATGATTTTTTTGTGAAATATCAGGGTGAGTTTGTAAACATCATGGCTACACCACTTGAGGAGTCACCATTTGAGCGTGTGGTTGAGATTCCTGACGATTACTTGTATATATACAGACGTTGGCATATGGAGGAGTATGAGTTGAAATCAGGTGTTAAACGAATAAGCATGACTGACAGACTTCAGAAAGGAGAACGAAACAGAAAACTGTTTGCAAACCTCTGTATAAGAAGGCAGATAACACCTACACTGTCTTTTGACAACTTGCTTCATAATGCTGTGTATGAACTTCTAAACCACGTTGACAATGAAGATGGCTCTCTCACTCGTTATGAACTGTTCTCAATTGTACAGTCAGCCTACGCTGTTCCTGTGGAGTCACTACACTACACATCTAAGAGAAAGCATGAGTATAGGATTTCACGTGCTTACTGTCGTGCTCATGGTACAACAGCGAGAGAAGAAAACGCAAAAGAACAGAGTGAGAGAATGAAAAGGCGCAAGGCTGAGAGAGACGCTGAGATTACGAAACTGTACAATCCCACACTTACATACAATGAGAACTTGTCTTTGTTGTTGTCTGAGGGTATAGACATTTCTCTTTCAACTTTGAAAAGAATCCTTTTGTGTCAAGGAGGTCAACTCAGTGATAATAATACTATGCAGGGGGGGAGTGTATTGCAATTGACTTGGACTGATGACACAAAAGAAAAATTACTCAATGAAATAAAGAAAAATCCTACTGTAACAAGGAAACAACTAACTGATATACTTAACGTTAGCGACAGAACAGTCAGCAGATGGATAAAAAAACTTGAAGATGATAACTTAATCAGACGTGTTGGTGGAAAAAAACAAGGTCATTGGGAAATCGTGGAAGATGACACATGTGAAACCAATTCTAACAGTGGCAAAACTGCCACTACTGAAACCATACCTGAGAAGACAGAAGAAGAAAAAAACAGAGAACTGTTCAGATTCGTGAACAAGCTAACAACTGACGCTTTTGATGGAAGGGATTTCAGAGTTTTACTTGACGAGTTCCGTGATTTGGCTATCAAATATGGCATGGATGACAGTTATCTAAAGGATATCAAGAGGCGTGTGATAGAATCCTATGAATACAGCAGTTATTACAATGATAGGGACTACGCTAAATATTTGAAGTATTTCAACGAGAAATGGAATATTCCCTATGACATTCCACATGAGGAAGACGGAACAACACATTACACAGGAGACATTACTTATTTCAATAATACACACTACGTCAGCGGTAATGACGTAATAGTGTTCATGAATAATAAACAACATCGTTGTAATAATTACACACTAACCACATAATTATAATAAAAGGAAACGACATGGATAAAAATGCTAAATTCATTAAGTCTATCAAGACTTACGTTAAAAAGAAATTGGGTGAGGTTCCATCACACTATGATGAGATATTTGACATGATTAGCACCCAATACGCAATCTATCTTGACGCTCAGGAATTCGTTGTCAAGAACGGTGCAATCACAAGGAACAGATTTGGGGACATGGTAGCCTCACCTGCTATCAAACTCATGAATGACGCTGAGAATCATCTTGTTGCGTTGCTCAACGAGTGCGGTCTTACATTGAAATCCTCAATTAAACTCAAGTTGGGAAGCGGTGACGATGCAGATTTCATAGACAGTCTTGTTAAATGAGGAAGATTCCAAGCAAATACACAGACTATGCCACAAAGGTTGTTAGCGGTAAGATAGTTGCAGGCAAGTTAATGAAACTCGCCTGTAAACGCTATCTTGAATGGTTCAAGCGCAAGGACTATGTTTTTGATACTGAGAAGGCTGACAGAGTTTGTAATTTCTGTGAAAAACTGACACTGACAACAGGTAAGTTCGCTAATCAGAAGCTAAAACTAATGGATTGGCAGAGATTCATTATCTACAACATTTATGGATTCGTTAGAAAATCTGACGGCAACAGAGTGATAAGACAGTGTTATCTTCAATTAGCGAGAAAGTCTTCTAAAACATCAACAGCGGCTGCGTTGGCTCTCTATCACTTAATCGCTGACAGAGAGATGGACGGTCAGATTATATTTGCCGCCAACTCCTCAGCACAGGCAGAACTTGCATTCTCTATCGCTGACAGTTTCGTGAGAAAGTTAGACCCAAACTCACGATACTTCAGACGTTACAGACAGTCCATTAAGTTTGACAAGACAAAATCGCTCATAAAAGTGGTCTCTGCTGACGCAAGAAGGCTTGATGGATTAAATGTGTCCATGGCTGTAATTGACGAGTATCACGCCGCTCCAAACAACGCTGTAGCGGACGTTTTAGAGAGTTCTGTGGGTATGCGTACACAGCCGTTAATTCTTTACATAACAACAGCGGGATTTGACCTTACAGTCCCCTGCTATGAAATGCGTAATACATGTGTAAAAATCTTGGAGGGCAAGTTAGAGGATGACACACTTGGAGCGTTTATCTTTGAAATGGATGATGAAGACGATATCGAGGATTCGAGGAATTGGGTCAAGTGTCAGCCTTCATTGGGTATAACGGTAACTGACGAGTACATTAAGAAAGAGTTGAGAACGGCAAAGAACACACCCTCACTGTTCGTCAATTTCAAGACAAAGACTCTCAACTATTGGTGTGCGTCTGAGCAAGGCGAGTGGATTCCTTACGATTACATAAAGAAATCCATGAAGAAAGTGGATTTGAAGGACTTTACAGACTATTACGCTTTCTGTGGTGTTGACTTCTCAGAGGTCAGCGATATGACAGCGTTCTCGCTCATGTGGGTAGATGATGACAGTGAGAAATGGACATTCAAGAACTACTACTATATACCATCTTCTGCATTGGTGGAAAGTCCAAATAGAGACCTGTATAAGAAATGGTCTAAGAAAGGTTATCTCAGCATAGTGAGTGGTGACGTGATAGACTATAAATACATTATCAATGACCTCTTGAAAATCAATGAGGAAAACCCAATCAAAATAATAGCATATGACGCATGGAAATCACGTCAGGCGATTATAAGGCTCACAGAAGAGGGATTTTACTGTCAGGCTTATTCTCAGAGCATGGGAAACATGTCAATTCCTACAACACAGATAGAGCATTTCATAAGGTCAGGCAAAGTGGTGATAGACGATAACCCCATTACAGCGTGGATGTTCTCGAACGTTGTGTTAAAGTCAGATTACAACGGAAACAGAAAGCCTGTGAAGGCTGAGAAGAAAAGTAAATATAAGATTGACGGTGTGATAGCAATGCTTGAGTCGTTAGGAACTTATCTCAGTGAGACTTGTTACTCATGTGAGATAACCACTTTTTCCACCTGAAAAATGGAAAAAAACTGACAGAGTCATATATTTATATATAAAAATAGTACTATTTTATGAAATATCTAAAAAAATTTAAGACAAACGCTGAATATCAGACTTATATAACGGACAAGACAGCATTAAAGCCTAATGTAAGTTACGTCACAGATGATTCAGATGTTTTCTATAATCCTTACATACCAACTGATTACAGCAAACTTCCTTTAACGATGGAGATAGTTGAGGGAGGTGACGTTGTTTTTAATTTCACAAAACAATATGAATCTGTGCTGAAATGGTCATCTGACGAAGGCGAGACATGGAATAGCGTGGCAGTAACAAGGGGTGACCACAACATAGGCACTTTCAGTGCAGGTGACAACATAATGGTAGAATGTACACTGAATAATTTGTTTATGTTCAACAACACAACCGCTAAATTCAATCTAAGCGGAAATATAATGTCACTGTGGTTCTCTGATGATTTTGCTGACAAGACAAATATAAATACTATTTATTCAGGTAAATATAATTCAAGAGTTTTCAACAGTCTGACTAACCTGCTCAGTGCTGAGAACCTAGTTTTGCCTGCAACCACATTAAAAGACAACTGTTATGAAGGCATGTTCATGAATTGTACAAGTCTCACAAAAGCACCTAAAATTCTCCCTGCAACTACATTAACAAATCGTTGTTATCTAGAAATGTTCAAAGGTTGTACAAGTCTTGTGACAGCACCTGAGTTACCGGCTACAACGTTGGCTGTAAGTTGTTATCAAAGTATGTTCAGTGGTTGTACAAGTTTGACAACAGCACCGGAATTGCCTGCCACTACATATAGTAGTACTTGTTATCAATATATGTTCTATGACTGTACAAGTCTTAATTACGCTAAAATGATGTTACTTAGTGGTGTTAGTGAAGGAGGTGCAACTAAATTTTGGATGTATAACGTCTCAGCAACCGGTACATTCGTGAAAAACGCAAATGCAACTTGGACAACTACGGGAGCACATGGTATTCCATCAGGATGGACTGTTGAGACAGCGACTGAATAATCTTTTAAAAGTTGATTTACAATGAATTGGAAAAAGTTATTTGGTATAAATAAGAGAAATGCGTGGAGTTACGTTAACCCTAACATAAATGGGAATATATGCTTCACGCCATTTGCTCCACGTGGGAGTGCAATGACTATTTCCGCTGTCTATCGTGCTGTTGGACTGATTTCAGACAGTTTGGCTATGCTCCCAATCAAAATCCTTCAGACAGACGTGGAGAACACCAAGAATGAGATTACTAATCATCCTCTCAACCTCATCTTTAAGGACAGAAGCGGAAATCTTCTTACCATGTACAATTTCATTAAGTTGCTTGTCCAAGCGGTAATGTTAAGAGGTAACGGATTTGCCTATATTGACAGAGCGGAAGACGCAACAGTCAGAGGATTATATTATATTCACCCTGACGATGTTGTGATTAACTACAACAAGGAAAAACAGACACTTTACTACACTATCACACCATTTGGAGCAAATCACATAGAGCCATGCAACATGTTGCATCTCTTGAAAAACACATATGATGGTGTCAATGGTCTTTCTATCTTGACATTCGCACATGAGAGCGTATATCTGACAAAAGCCACAGACGCAGCCGCCTCAAATTTCTTTGACCATGGATGTAATCTCAGTGGTATTCTCACTGTTCAGGGAATGAATCAGAAAAAGCAAAGAGAACAGATTAGGGAACAGTGGCAACAGAATCTTGGCGGTAACAAGTCAGGTAGTATAGCCATTCTTGAAGGCAACATGACATATCAGCCTGTCTCTATCTCTTCAAAAGACGCACAGTTACTTGAAGCAAGACAGTATAACGTTCAAGATATTGCAAGATTCTTTGAAGTCAATCCTGTTCTCTTGGGTGACTTGAGTCATACATCATACAACTCGTTAGAGCAGATTCAGTTGGATTTCCTTATTCATACCTTACAGCCATATGTGACACTGTTTGAAAAGGAATTCAATCGCAAGCTGTTGAAACCAAGTGAGAGCAACTTACAGATAGTATTTGAGACCAATGAGATACTTAGAATAGACAAGAACGCACAGGCAAGTTACTACACTCAGATGATTAACAACGGAATTCTAAGTCGCAACGAGGCAAGAAGAGAATTGGGATATAATCCTGTTGAGGGCGGTGATGACCTGATAATCCCGTTCACAGACATCTCTCAGAACACCATAAATAAAGAAAATAACACCATAGAAGAAAATGATTAGAGTTACAAAGGGCAGTGACATAAAACTGTTCACTTCAACAATAAACGGCTTGGGTGAGAAGTACAAAATAGACTTTTACACCAAGCGTAAAGACGTGTCTTTCAGCAAGACAAATTTGGACGTTGTGGATGCTGACGAGCCTTATATCCCACTGTTTTGGCGTGATTTGGCTATGATTGGCGAGGGTGTTCTGAATCTGACAGTCTATAACATGACAGTAGACCAATCATATGACGATGGGATTTATGATAATTCGTTCACAAGAACAACCAATTACTACATAGTCAATGAGGAAGGTGACATTCCTGAGTCTCTTGTTGAGAGAGTGGAAAAATTGGAGGAATCACTCTCTGAGGAAATCACACGCTCAACTGAGTTTGATGACAACTGTGTGAATCTCATAAACACACTCTCAGAGGACATAGAGGCAGAAGAGGACGTAAGAGAAACGGCTGACAATGAACTGTCAGCAAGGATAGATGATTTGTCTGAGACGCAGAGCGTGAACTATGCTGACTGTGTTCAACGCATTAACAGTGAGGCACAGACACGCTCAACCAATGACCAAGCACAGGTTGCGGCTATTGATAATCTCAATGGACGTATTCAGACAGTCGAGGGACAGTTTGAACTTTATTATCCCAAAACGCAGGTCTACACCAAATCAGAGGTTGACGCTAAGGATTCAGAAATTTATGGCTCAATTGGCTCAGAGGAATCCGCAAGAATCGCAGGTGATGACAATCTTCAGACACAGATTAATCAGAAGGCTAACAGTTCAGACGTATACACAAGGACAGAGGTTAGTTCACTATTAGGCGATAAGGCAGATAAGTCCACAACCTACACCAAGACTGAAGTGGACAGTGCATTGGCTTCAAAGGCTAATTCAGCAGACGTATATACCAAGTCAGAGGTTTATACAAAAGCAGAGACAGATGCGGCTATTAACGCTCACACTCCGGATTTATCCAATTATTACACAAAGAGCGAGACAGACACTTCAATCTCAACGGCTATTGCCGGAATAGACCTTTCATCTTATGAGACAATTGCAGACCATGACGCTGACATGGCTTTAAAAGCGGACAAGGCAACCACTTACACAAAAACTGAAGTTGACACAGCGTTAAGTGCAAAGGCTGATAGTGCTAACGTATACACAAAGTCAGAGGTGTATACTAAGTCTGAGACAGACGCTGCTATCAGTGCTCATACGCCGGACTTATCCAATTATTACACTAAGGCTGAGACTTACAACATAAACGAGATTGACGCACTTGAACAGACACTTAACGGTGAGATTGACGCTATTTCAGCGGATTTGGATGACCTTACAGAGGCTGTTGAGGACAATGAGTTGGTTGTTGCATCCGCACTAAATGACCTTAATGAGAGAGTTGATGGTATAGACCTCACTGATTATTATGATAAAACAGCCGTGGACACGCTGTTGAGTGCAAAGGCTAACCAATCAACAACATACACAAAAACTGAGGTTGACACAGCGTTGGCTTCAAAGGCAGATGAAGCCACCACGTTAGCCGGTTATGGTATTACAGACGCATATACCAAGACAGAGGTTGATGCTATGATTGGCGATATAAACACAATATTAGCAAGTATTTAACCATGAGCGTAGCAACAGAACTAAACAGAATTATTCAGGCTAAGAGTGACATTATCACGTCTTTGACAGCAAAGGGTGCTACTGTGCCAAGTGGCGCAACCATAGATGATTTGCCTGATATAATAGATAACCTTCCATCAGGTGGAGGTGGAGACACAGAGACTTTAAAAGGTTTGATAGAAAGGGATATTACAAGTATAACCATCCCTGACAGCGTGGTATCAATAGGCAACTATGCTTTCGCTGGTTGTTCAGGCCTTACAAGTGTTACAATAGGGAATAGTGTTACAAGCATAGGCGGCAATGCTTTCTATAATTGCATAGCACTTACAAGCGTCAATATACCTGATAGTGTAACAAATGTAGGTAATCAATCTTTCCAAGGTTGCACACGTCTCGCAACTGTCACAATAGGTAACGGTATGATAAGTATAGGTAGCACTGCTTTTAAACAATGTACTGCTCTCACAAGTGTAACAATCTTAGCCACTACACCTCCTACGTTGGCAAACGCAAACACTTTTGCAAACAACGCCTCCGGTAGAAAAATCTATGTACCTGCTGAGTCTGTGGAATCTTACAAAACAGCATCAGTTTGGTCAACATACGCCGCTGACATAGAGGCAATCCAAAGCGCATAAAAATAAAATTCATATAAGATATTATGAAGAAACAAGATAACAAGGAAATAAGAAATCTCTCAGCATCCATCAAACGGTCAAATGAGGACAGCAGACTTGTGGAAGGATGTGCTGTTGTCTTCAACTCAGACTCACAAGACATGGGTTTCGTGGAGAGAATATTGCCTGAGGCTATCACCCAAGAAGTACTTGACCGGTCTGACATTTACGCAACACTTGACCATGATAAGAGCAGAGGCATATTAGCACGTTCACGCTATGGTCAAGGAACACTCAAATTGGACTTGCGCTCAGATGGCTTATATTATTCGTTTGAAGCACCACACACACAGTTAGGAGATGAACTGTTGGAATATCTCTCACGTGGTGAAATCTCAACGTCCTCATTCGCCTTTTACGTTGACAGGGAGAATGGAGATGAATGGTTCAGAGGTGAAGACGGAAAACTAAGAAGGAACATTAAGAAAATATATTGCCTCTGTGACGTTTCACCGGTCTTTGAGCCTGCATATTCAGCAACGTCCGCAAGCAAGAGGAAATTTGACGAGTTGAGTGCGATTGATGAAAAATTGGACGCTCTCTCAAAAGAGTTTGAAAATTTGTAAATTAGAGCATATTTATATATAAAATAACAATCTAATTATAAAGGTTATGAAGAAACTGAATTCAGTTGAGATTAGAGACGCAAGAGAACAGTTGAAACTCAAGGCACAGTCTATCATATCAACATGTAAGGAAGAAATCAGAGACCTTACAGATGATGAGGAGAAGACATTGGAGGAAATCAGGTCTCAGATAAAGGAAAAGGACGCTGAACTTGATGAACTGAAGACAAGGCTTGAGTCACTCTCATTTGCGGACGAGAACGAGGAACGTTCAGAAAATAATTCAATTAAAAATACAAAACAATCCATGGAGAAAAGATTTTCAATTTTAAAGGCTATCCGTTCCATTGTGAACAATCAGCCGCTTGATGATGTGACACTCGCTGTTGTGAAAGAGGGTCAGGAAGAGGCAAGAAAGGCAGGCATCAACACGGCAGGTCAGTTGACATTGCCTGAGGAAAGAGCAACTGTTACAGTTGCCGCTGAAGGCGGTGACGTTGTGGCAACTGACTTATTCTCAATTTGGGGCCCGCTGAGAGCAAAGAACGTGCTTGTTGAAGCCGGTGCAACTGTATATGACGGGCTTGTGGGCAACGTTCAGATTCCAACTATGTCCAAAGGACAGGTAACTTGGGAGGGCGAGACCGCTTCCGCATCTGATGGAGCACCTACGTTTGACCACGTTACTCTTTCGCCTAAACGTCTTACAGCATACGTTGACATTTCAAAACAGATGCTTGTTCAGGACTCTATTGGTGTTGAGAACGCTATAAGAAATGAGATGATTAACGCTATTAACGCTAAACTTGAAGAGACTCTTTTGGGAAGTGCGGCAGGTTCTGCTACTCAGCCTGAAGGCATTTTCAATGCTATCGCTCCAACTGCTGTCGCTACATTCGCTGACGTATGCGATAAAGAGTCAGACGTTGAGGATGCTAACGTTAACGGTGAGTGCGTATATGTGCTCTCCAACAAGGCAAAGGCAGGTTTCAGAGCAATGGCAAAGGGAACTAAGTCAACTCAGTTGGTTTATGAGAACAAAGAAGTGGACGGCACTAAGGCTTACAACACGAGCAATATCGCAGGTAAGAATTACATTTACGGTGATTTCTCCAACCTCGTTATTGGTAATTGGGGAGGTGTGGACGTGACTGTAGACCCGTTCACCAAGGCGGCTGACGGTCAGATACGCATTGTTCTCAACATGTTCGTTGACGCAAAGATTGTTCGTCCAACAGCATTCACTACCGGAACAGTTCAATAATCATCATATATCATTCAGGAGGTGTGTCAGAAATGGCACATCTCCCCATTATCCATTAAACACTAAAACACAATGTATCTACAACTCTATCAGATAAAAAAGCACTTAAATCTTGATAATGAAGCCTTTACAGACGATGATGAGTACCTCATGGACTTGGCTAATATGGCTCAGAATGCAGTCGCACACCACATTGACTGTAATCTATCACGTCTTGAGGATGCTAACGGAAACTTACCAATGGCTATAATACATGCTATGTTGCTGTTGGTGGGCACTATGTATGCCAAGAGAGAGACAATTGTGTTTGGCGGTGTACAGGAAGTGCCGCTTGCCTATGAGTATCTGTTAAGTCAATACAGAGACTATACAGGTGAGGCTGACGGAGTAAAAGAGATAGGAGGGTAATAGTATGATGGCAGGACAGTATAATGAGGTTGTGAAGATTTACGACATAATCGAGACAATCAACGAGTATGGCGAGCGAGAGGAAGAACGTGTTTTCCAACGCTCTACACGTGCGCACATAGACAGAGCGTCAGGAAACAGAAACGTAGAGAATGATGAGATAGTGTACAACCACACTAAGACTTTTCATTTTCACTCTTACATTGAATTGAAGGACACCTCGCTGATATGCTTTAACAAAAAGTACTATCGCATATTGTCAATAGAGCCACGAAGGGAATATAATGACATTGAGGTAATCACAGAAGAGATAAATGAGTGATAACAGTTTACAGGTTCAGGCAGATTTCAAGGATGTTGATTTAATAATAGACACTCTCACTGACGAGAACATAAGGCATCAAATCATGATGGATGGACTCAAGGCAGGTGCTGAAGTGTACTATAATCAAATCATTTCAAATCTCAAGTCAAGACTTCCCAATTCAACAGTTACCGGTATCAAGAACACAGGTTGGAATGTTTACACTTGGCCCATGATTAACGGTGTGAAAATAAAAGAGAAGGACGAGGAGGAATGGGTTGGCGTACATGCTCTGTCAGATTTCAGATTACAGTTTTTTGAGAGCGGTACGAGGTCAAGATACACACGTGGTCACAAGATAACAGGCTATAATCCTGAGAAGAAAAGTAGACTTACAAGAACAGGTAAAGGCGGTTACAGAGGAAAGTTAAATGCACTCCATTTCTTCTCAGATGGTATATTGTCAGAGGCACAGAGAGCGACTGAGGCGATAGAAAAGTCAATAATAAATGGAATTAGACAACAAGGCATAGACATCAAATGAAGAATTTCGTTATAGGTAAGAAAATCAAGAAGATAATAGACGATGCAAATATCGTTGGGATTGGGAATAAAGTGTTTCCATTAGTGGCAACGCCTGACACCAAGTTCCCATTTATCGTTTACAGACGCTTGAACTATCAGTCAGCCTCAAACAAGGATTACAGGGGAGAAAGGATAATGGTTGAGTTGGTTGTTGCATCTGAGAGATATGAGGAAGGCTTGAACATAGCCAATTCTGTCGCTGACACATTAACAGCCTACACAGATGAATTGATTGAGCAGATTGAACTGTATAACGTACAGGAAATGTTCATTCAAGACACGTTCTTGCAAAATATACAGTTTCAAATTGAACTTAAATAACTATTTATATATAAACGATAATAATATGAACAGAACGGAAATTTGGAAACCTATTAAAGGTTATGAAGGTATATATGAGATAAGTGACCATGGAAGAATTAGAAGTTTGGACAGATTTGTTCAGGAGTTGAGAAATGGAAAATTAGTTGCTGTGAGACATAAAGGTGTTATGATGATACCAACCTTAAATTATAAGGGTTATCAAAAAATATCACTCAGCAAGAATGGAAAAAGAAGTGACTATTCAGTTCACAGACTTGTGGCAGAAAACTTTATTGGTGACATTGTTGGAAAGGAAATTGACCATGTTAACACGATAAGGACAGACAACAGAGTTGAGAACCTTAGAATTGTTACATCGTCAGAAAACAACAACAACCCAATTACCAAAGAGAGAAAAGCGGCATTTCGCAGAAAGAAAGTCAGATGTATAACACAAAAAGGGGAAATATATGTTTTCAATTCAATTGTTGAAGCGGCAAAAAGTCCTTTTGGTTATAGGGAAGATTCAATTTCTCTGTGTTGCAGCGGAAAATACAAAACCCATAACAACAACAGATGGGAATATATAAATTAATAAATAATTTTCTAAATATAGTTAACTATGTCGTACATAAAAGGAGGAGACCTCATGTTATTCGTTGATGGTAAGACCATCGCTTATGCTACTAACCATACTTTGAATATCAATGGTGAGACCACTGACGTTAGCAACAAAGATACCGGTGGCGGCGATTGGGGAAGCCAAGAAGTATCAATTCTCAATTGGGATTGCTCAACAGACAATTTATACAGTGAAAATGGCGAGGGTAACAACTATGACCAAATTTTTAACCTTTTAGTCGCAAAGACCCCTGTTGACGCAATATTTGCTCTCAAGGCAGAGAATGCAACAGAAGTTCCAACAGGCGGTTGGACGAGCAAGCCTAAGGGTTATAAAGGCAAGGTTGTTGTAACGTCTCTTACGCTTAATGCTCAGAATGGTGAATACGCAAATTTCACGGCTAATTTCCAAGGTGTTGGCGCACTTGAGAAGTTACAGTAAGTTATATTCTTATTCGTTCGTTTCATATTATTATGTTTTTTTTGGGGCAGTGGTTTGCAAACTATTGTCCCTTTTAACATATTTATATATAAAGTATTAAAAATTAGAAATTATGAATAAGATAACTATCAACGGAAAAGACTACAACTTAAAGTACACTATACGTTCGCTTTTCATCTTCGAGCAGATTACCGGTCATCCATTCAAGATTGAGACAACGATGGACAACTATGTGTTCTTCTATTCTCTCATTCTTGCAAACAACAGGGACAATCCATTGCTTTGGGATGAGTTCTGTGACGCTATTGATGAAGACCCGCATATCGTTGAGAAAATCGCTGAGTTGGTCGCAAATCAGAACAAACTTGAAGAACAGTTTGGTGAGGAAGACAAAACAATGGACGAGCAAAAAAAAAGTTAAGCATCTCTGAACTTTATGCTGTTCTGACACTGAGACTACACCTTCCACCATCATATGTACTTGATGAAATGGAAATGTACGAGGCAAAGAACCTGTTGAATTACCAACATTATGTGTGCCAAGATGAATGGGAGCAGACAAGATTTCAGAGTTACATAACGGCACAGGTGAACAGCACCAAGAGAATGAAAGTGACAGACTTGATTGAATTTCCATGGGAAAAGGAACAGTCAGAGGAAGTGAAACCATTAACAAAGGAAGAGAGAGAGGAAATGAAGCGGAGGGCTGAGACGATAAAAGAGTTATATTTTACAAAGAAAAATGAGTGAGATTGCAGTTAAATTAAACGGTGGTGGCAACCTGACAGAAGCAATGAAACAAGCGAGGAGAGCGGTTGACGATGTGAAGGAATCGCTCTCTGACATTGGTAAGCACAAGCGTAAGTTCGAGGAAATAGCCAACAGCGGAAAGCCTCTTCAGACACAATTACGACAGATTAACAAACTGTTGGGTGAGATGCAATTTGAAGGTCTCGACATGACGGATGAATTCCAACAGATTACACGTGTTGCAGGTGAAATGGCTGATGCGATAGGCGATGCCTCACAGTCAGTCAACTATTTCGCAAATGACACAAAGACACTCTCAACTGTTGTTGAGGGATTTCAGGCGGTTGCAGGTGCCATAAGCATTGCCCAAGGTGGACTTGCCATGTTTGGAGTTGAGAATGAGAAAGTTGAGCAGACTTTAAAGAAAGTCCAAGGCGCACTCGCAATGGTCAATGGTGTCCAAGCAGTCGCAAACACACTCAACAAAAACTCAAATCTGATTTTGGGAATCGCCAATTTGCAGAAGTCTTTGGCGGTTAAATGGTCTAAGGCTCATGGAGGCGCACTGTTGGCAGAGGCAGCGGCTACAAAAGGTGCCACAATAGCCACAAGGGCGTTGAACACAGTTCTGAAGGCTAATCCAATAGGACTTGTAATAACCGCAGTGACAACGCTGATTGGACTTTTCACGATATTCTCCGGCAAAGCGGATGACGCTAAGGACAAACTATCTGAGATGGAGGAGGAAGCCAAGAGAATGAAGGAAGAACACGCACACGCAATGGACGTTATTTCCTCTCATGTGGCTGACACAACCTCAAAATTCGTTAGACTAACCTTAGAGTGGAAGACCCTTAGGACAGACGCAGAGAGAAACGCTTGGATTCAAAACAACGCTAATGCTTTCAAGGCATTAGGACTGAATGTGAAGAGTGTCGCAGACGCAAATAACGTGCTCATGAAGCAAGCACCAAAAATTCTTGAAGTTTTGAAACTCCAAGCAGAGGCGGCGGCTAATATGGAATTGTACACAGAGGTCTACAAGAAGAGAATGCAGCGTATAGCCAATCCAACACTCGCCAACGGTGGATATAGGTATGACCCTGTGGAGACACTGAGGAAAGTGATGTATGGTAGGAAAGAAAATGGCGCACAGTACACTTACGCTGAGAGGCAAAACACACTCTCAGACATCATCAACTCATTTGACCTCAAAGAAGGCGAGCACTACACTACAAAAGGTGCAGGGCAATTTGTTTGGCTGACACCTGAGGGAGAAAGATACTTGAAACAAGAGAGTGAGAAAACCGCAATCAAGATTCGCAAAAACTTAGAGGAGGCTGAGGAGAAGCAACTGTCTATTTATAACAAGAATTATGAGGATTTGCAGGCGCAGGCATATGAGAAGCGGAAGGAAATCGACAATATGTATGACCCTGCAACAACGATAGACCCATACAAAGCCGCCAAGGAAATCACTACAAAAGTCAAGACACCAAAAGTAAACAAGGCAGTTGTCAAGGAGGCGAAACCTGCAAAAGAACTAAAACAGGAATACGATAAAAAACTCACTGAATTAGAACAACTTATCAAGGAGCGTGATGAGATAATTGCCAAACTTAACAATAAAAGTCTCAGCACCGGAGAGCGTCATTTCCTCAAAAACGACCTTGAGGATATAAACAAACGCATTGATTATCTCAAAAGTTACAAGGAAGGTATGGCTTATGTCAAGGACTTGGAGGACAATGTGTTGGTCATGCCGCTTGAAATAGAAATAGACAAGGAGAAATTCAATGAGGAAGTCAAGAAGACAATTAAGGAAATAGACTTTACCGGATTAGAGCCTATTGACATTGATAAACTGTTAGGTCTTGACAAGAAAACAATTGACATATCCAACAACGCAAAAAACGGAATAAATCAAGTACTTGATTGGTTTGACGCTGACTTGATAGGCAAGACAAAGGCGGAAGAGATGATTAATGCGTTCAACGCACAACTGTTGGCTGTTGGTCTTGAGCCTATAACTATCAACTTGGACACTGAGCAGTTCAAAAAAGACGCTGAGAAAGTATCAAATACAATTGGCAACATATCAGGCGCAGTGGCACAGGCGTTTGGCGCAATGAATGACGCATTATCAGACTCCAAGGAACAAGACGTTGCACTAAATGCAGCCAAGATAATTGCACAGGCTGTTGCGACATTAGCACTCTCATTCGCTCAGGCAATGGGCAGGGAAGGAAAGAGCGGTGTATGGGGTTGGATAGCCGCAGGTATCACAGGTATGGCTACTCTCATGACCATGGTAGGACAACTCAACAAACTCAACACCTATGCGACAGGTGGTATCGTTGGCGGTAACTCCTATGTTGGTGACAGACAGTTAATCAGAGTAAATTCAGGTGAGATGGTGCTAAATAAAAGACAACAGTCAAACCTTTTCAATGTTTTGGATGGACATGGTGCTGTACGAGGAAACACGTCATCTGAAATTACTTGGAGACTTCGAGGTGCGGACATCTATGGCTCATTGAAGAATTATAACACAACAAAAGGACTGACGAGATGAAGACAATAAAAGGACAATTTCGTAACATACATAATGAACTGATTGACGTTACTTTCGTGAATCAGTCAGGCACAGGTACAGTGACAATTGGTGAGAATGGGTTGCTGTTTGGCGGTGACCCTATCAATATAACACAAGACAACGAGGACACATTTGCCCATATCCTTATGAAGTCAGCTGAGATAAATCTTGTCGCTAACAGATACGTTGGAGACCTGTTCTTTGCTAACAATTCAAGAAGCGTGTCAGTCACCATAACAAACCTTACAACAGGCGAGGTTCTTTTCTTTGGATTTGTCAGTCCTAATACATTTGACCAATCGTTTACACGTCCACTTGATGAATTCACTGTTAACTGTATAGACGCACTTTCAACGTTGCAGTACTACAATTATAAAAAACTGACTGTCAACAACTATGAGGCAAATAAGAAGACGATAGAGAGCGTTTCTTTCTATGACCTTTTGATTGGATTCTTTGACAATGACATTCTTCAGGGACGATTGCTTTATGACCATTCAAAGGCGATAGAGCAAGGACGTGAGAACAGTCTGTTCAATGACCTTAAAATCAGTGAGTCAATACTGTATGGCGAGGACGCTGATTCTATCATGACTGAGCAAGAGATTTTGGAGGAAATGCTTCGTTATCTCAATCTGCATATATCACAAGAGGGTTATAACTACTGCATATATGATTGGGAGAGCATTAAGTCACGTAACATCAACTTGTGGCGAGACATCATAAACAATTCCAACATCAACTGTTCTCAGACGATAGTTCCATTAATAAACACAATGCACGCTGACGATGCGTCATCTATCACCATTTCAGATGTTTATAATCAGATACAAGTGAAATGTGAACTTGAAGGCGAGGACACGGTTATTGAAAGCCCTTTGACCTCTGACAGTCTCTCCACGCCTTATGAGGGAAGACAGCATTATATGACAGAATACAGAGCGGTTGACGTGGGGTTTTACAATGGTGCAAACACGTTTATGGATATGGTCAAGGGTCAGCGAGTGAACGGCAAGGAATTCACAATTCGAGAGTGGTATTTCCAAGTCATGCAGAATGTAAATTGGAAGTTATATTTACCCACTGTTGGAACAATAGACAGCCTATTCTCAAAGGATTCTGAAGGAAGATACCACCATCAATGGGGAGTGCCTTATTTCATGTCAACAACCTCAGTGACACCATGTTTTTATAAGTTTGGCTATGTTGAGATTGATGGTGACAAGTCAGACAACTCACCAATAAACTCAATCAGCATGAATGACGCTCTGTATATCTCCATTAACGGAAACAAGGATGACAGTGAACAAGACCACTATCCATCAGACACTTATCTTGACAACTGCAATCCTATAATTGAATATATAGGTCAGAACAGCGGTGGAGTGTTAAGCCCTGTTGATGACAATACAACAAACTATCTCATATTCAGCGGTAAGTTACAGATGCAGGCAATTCAGCCACAGTCTATGACATATGACGAGGTGTTAACCAAGGAACACATGCAATATTCAACAGACCCTGCCCAAATTGCAGAGGACATGAAGTATTTCCCACCTGTCAATGTTGATGACAAGTTTGGATTCGTGGCAAGAAAGTTCTACAACATGGAGTTTCCTGACAGTCCTGAGTCTCATCTGCCTGTTTCTTCGATGGTTCCTTCAGATGGAAAAGGTAATAAGGAATACCAATACCATTACAGCGAGGCATGGAATCATGAGGATTTAATATCCAAGCTCTCAGTTCTTGAATGTGAACTGATTATAGGTAATAAACGTCTCATTGAGAGTAATATAGACCAATGGGGAAACAGCACATTCTCATGGGTTGAATTGGGTCAGGAACCTACCATAGAGGACGAGGATGGCAATGAATATCCGCTTACAACGTTCTCGCTTGGAATTAACCCTAAGATTGATGATTATATTATTGGCACAGAGTATGACATACAGAACACTGTGGATTATCGTTGGGGTCTCAGCGGAAGTCCTAAGGGCACAGCCATTCCAATAACAAAGGAAGATAATCTTAGCGGTGCTGTGATATTCAGAATCTTGGGTCCTATTCAGACAGTATATAACCACGTTACAAGAAGACATCCACTGTTCTCCCACAGCAAATGGAGAACAAACGACAAGT
>Ga0326511_10001129_pt1 | contig 22484 bp, 30 predicted proteins | sample 0_2496_0518_D_FD_203701 | JGI IMG/M metagenome (GOLD analysis project Ga0326511, IMG submission 203701) | Bovine rumen microbial communities from UC Davis, California, United States - 0_2496_0518 | ecosystem: Host-associated > Mammals > Digestive system > Stomach > Rumen | place: USA... | reverse complement strand
GCATCAGCTACTGGGCCGTGGGCAATGTCAAAGCCATGACCGACCGGGGATACATCTCCGGCAACAACGGCAATGTTTTCAATCCTCAGGGCAATCTGACCCGCGGTCAGGTCTGCCTGCTGCTCTGTAAATGCAAGGGCGTTTCTCAGGAATCCCTGAACGTCGTCATCGAGAGCGTGGCGAAGCGCCAGCAGGAGAGCAAGCAGCTGCTGGGTTCCTTCCAGATCACCGCCTATGAGTGGGATGGAACCAAATGCGCCAACGGCCGTTATCCCACCGAGGGCTACACCGTCGCATGCAACTCCCTGCCTCTGGGCACCCGCGTATACATCGAGGGCATCGGAGAGCGCGTCGTGGAAGACCGCGGTGCCACCTGGCACAGCGATTCCTGGATGGATCTCTATCTGGGCGACGTGTCCGCCTGCAATGAGTTCGGCGTACAGTACCGCAACGTATACGTGATCTCCTATCCCTGAGATCACGAAAAAACCTGATCTGAATCCGCTTCCGGTTTTCCGGAAGCGGTTTTTTTTGCGGCGGCAGGAGTTCCAGGGCATACGGCCCCAAATGTCCCATGCCTTCGGACAGGGAGATCCGCTGATACTGCTATGCTGAGCCCTTGGGACCCATCGGTCTCAAGGGCTTTTTTCGAAAAAGCCCGGTTTTGTATCCCCCCCGGGGGCTTACGCGGGGGCCTTCTCCAATGATATAATTCTGTCAAAGACAGAAAAAGAAGGTGTTTCTATGCATATGGCAGATGCTCTGCTGGCACCGGCGGTAGCAGCCACCATGTACGTGGCTTCCGGCGCGGCAGCCGGAGTATCCATCCATCAGCTCCGCAAGGACGATGAGCAGCAGAAACTGCCTACCATGGCAGTGACGGCGGCTCTGGTCTTCGCCGGGCAGATGATCAACTATACCATTCCCGGGACCGGTTCTTCCGGCCACATGTGCGGCGGCATGATGCTCTCGGCACTTCTGGGACCCTATGGCGGATTCCTGTCCATGATCGTGATCCTGGCGATCCAATGTCTGTTCTTTGCCGACGGGGGGCTCATGGCCCTGGGAGCCAACGTCTGGAACATGGCGTTCTACGGATGCTTCGTGGGATATTACCTCATCTGGCGTCCCATTATGCGCAGCCACTGGTTCGGCGAGGGCAGGGGAGCCCAGCGCGCCCGCGTCATTGCCGCATCCATCATCGGCTGTGTCGTAACACTGCAGCTGGGAGCATTTTCCGTGGTGCTGGAGACATCTCTTTCCGGTATTACCGATCTTCCCTTCGGCGCATTCGTCGCCATCATGCAGCCCATCCATCTTGCCATCGGCCTCATTGAAGGACTCATCACGGCAGCAGTGCTGTGCTTCGTGCTGGAATCCCGCCCGGAACTTCTCCGGGATGCGCAGCCGGCAGGAGATCCGTCCAAACACTCCCTGAGAAATACCATCATCGTCCTGGCGGCGGTGGCTCTGGTAGTGGGCGGCGGACTGAGTCTGATGGCCAGCTCCAATCCCGACGGACTGGAATGGGCCCTCTTCGGAAACGAGGAATCCGGCTATGCCCAGAACATGGGACTGGACGAGGAGGATTTCGGTGTGTCCAGCAGTGCCGCGGACAAGGCGGAGAGCATTCAGGAGAAGACTTCCTTCCTGCCGGATTACGGCTTCTCCGGTTCGGATTCCTCCGCGGGGACTACGGTCTCCGGTATCGTGGGAGCGGCACTGGTGGCGGTGGTGGCACTGCTCATCAGTTTCCTGGGAGGATTCTTCCGGAAAAAGAAGAAATAGTTTTCACTCCGATATATGCACTTCTCAAAAGAGGCATCGGCTATGGACGATGCCTCTTTATTGTGGTTTAATAGTAAAGCTATGAATAAAATGGAAAAAGCGCTTCATGAGCTCAATGAGATGGATGATCTGGCGGCGATGGATTCGCCCATCCACCATCTCAGCCCTCTTGCGAAGCTCCTCACGACAATTGCATATATCATCATCACGGTCTCCTTTCACAAGTATGACCTGTCCGGACTGATGATCATGGTGCTGTGGCCCATCCTTCTGTTCTCCATGACGGGGATCCCGGTGCGCACCTGTTTCTACAAGCTGCGCATCGTCCTGCCGCTGGTGATGGCTGTGGGCCTGTTCAATCCCTTCTTCGACAGGGCCCCCATGCTGATGCTGGGGAACGTTCCCGTCTCCGGAGGCGTGATCTCCATGGTGACGCTGATGCTCAAGGGCGTGTTCTGCCTCATGGCATCCTTCCTGCTCATCGCCACCACCTCCATCGACGCGCTGTGTGCCGCCCTGCGGAAACTGCATGTGCCGGGCACGCTGGTGACGCTGCTGCTCCTGACCTACCGGTATGTGGGGGTCATGACGGAGGAACTGGCCATCATGACCGATGCCTATCATCTGCGGGCACCGGGACAGAAGGGGATCCATATCTCCGCCTGGGGTTCCTTCCTGGGACAGCTGCTGCTGCGGAGCATGGACCGGGCACAGGAACTGTACAACAGCATGCTGCTGCGGGGGTATCATGATCATTTCCACTACGTGGAGATGAAGCCCTTCCGCATGAAGGACGCCCTGTACACCCTGGGGTGGATCGCGGTATTCCTTCTGGTGCGGTATGTGGATGTGGCCCAGTGGATGGGCAGTCACGTGATGAGGTGAGTATGATGATCGAAAAGAAAATGATCCAACTGGATAAAGTGTCTTTCTCCTATGAGCCGGGGCGGCCCATCCTTCAGGACCTGTCCCTGCACATCCATAAAGGGGAATCCGTGGGACTCATCGGAGCCAACGGCGCCGGCAAATCCACCATCCTGAAACTGATGCTGGGTCTTCTCACGGCACAGTCCGGCACCGTCCGGGTGGACGGCCTGGACATGAACAAAGAGAACATCGCCACCATACGGCGCAAGCTGGGATTTGTCCTGCAGAATTCGGACAACCAGCTTTTCATGCCCACGGTGGAGGAGGATATGATGTTCGCGCCCCTCAACTACGGCATGGACCGGGAGGAGGCGGAGAAGAAAGTGGACCGGGTACTGGAACAGCTGAACCTCACGGATCTGAAGTACCGGCACAACCACCGCATCTCCGGCGGGGAAAAGCGCATGGCGGCCATTGCCACCATCCTCATGATGGAGCCGGAGGCGATCCTCATGGACGAGCCCAGCGCCGCCCTGGACCCCTGCAACCGCCGTATCGTCATCGATACCATCCGGGGGATGGACCAGACCCGTCTCATCACCTCCCATGACCTGGACATGATCCTGGAGACCTGCGAGCGGGTCATCCTTCTGGACAAGGGACAGATCGTGGCGGACGGCAGGACCGAGGAGATCCTGAAAGACCGGGAGCTTCTGGAAGCGCACCGCATGGAACTGCCTTTCTGCTTTGCCGGTCCCCGCTACCGATAACGGAACAGAATATGACTTCAGCCAGCCGGGAGGCTGGCTGTTTTTTTATTCCGGTGAGACCGGGAGAAATTCCTCCTGCAGTTCGGTGAGGAACCGCTGGGCCATGGGGGAGAACACCGGATACTTCTTCCACACCAGATACAGTTCCGTCTTCAGCGGCGGCTCCAGAGGCCGGAAGGCCAGCCCGCTGCCGGGAGAGGTGTCCAGCAGCCGGTCAAAGGTGAGAAGATATCCCAGGCCTTCCCGTACGAAGACGCTGCCGTTGTAGGACAGGCGCAGGGAACCTTCCAGATGCAGTTCCGGCATATGATCCCCGGCCCACCGGGGGATGTCCTCCCGCCAGGCCTGTCCGGAGCAGAAGAGAGGAAGAGAGAGGAGGTCCTCCACGGTGACGGATCCCTTATCCGCCAGAGGATCCTGTTCCGGCATCACCATGCCCCAGGCATCCGCTTCCGGAAACCGCAGGGCATTGTACCGGGCAAGATCCGGCTGCTCCGCCAGCACCGCGAAATCCAGCAGCCCCTTGTCCAGCTTGTCGATGACCTGTTCCGTGTCGCCGCTGGTGAGATGCCAGTGCAGATCGGGATACCGGTCTTTCATGATGCGGATCCGCCGGGCCAGATACCGGATCTGAAAGGATTCCGCCAGACCCAGATACAGTTCCCCGCCGGTGATGTCATCCAGGGACACGAACTCGCTGGTGATGCGGTCCGCCATGCCGATGAGATCCGCAGCCCGGTCCCGCAGCAGCACCCCCTCCTCCGTCAGCCGGATGGAGAAGGAGGAGCGGGTGAACAGCTTCTTTCCCAGCTCCTCCTCCAGGGAGCGCAGGGCTTTGGACAGGGTGGGCTGGGTCACGTGCAGCAGCTCGGCTGCCCGGGTCATGTTCTCCTCCCGGGCCACCGCCAGAAAATATCTCAGCGTCCGGATCTCCATGGTCATTCCTCCTGATATTCCTAAAATTCATATCATGATATAAATTATAACTATTAGCGAAAGCCGGCGCAAGGGGGTATCATGGCATCAGAACAACGAAAGGGGGAACACCACATGAACGGAACGGATCTGAAGGAACAGTTCCGGGATGCCGGATGCACCCCCGAGGAGGCGGAACAGCTGTGTGCCATCGCCCGTCAGGGCAGCAACGCCGATCTGTACCGGAAACTGCGTATGGTGCGCTGCCGTCATCTGGAGGAGATCCATGAGCAGCAGCGCCGGCTGGACCGTCTGGATCTGCTGATCCGCAATACACAGAAAACAGGATAAAGGAGAAACGAGCCATGCCACTGATCACCATGAAGATCTCCCATCTGCCCAAAGAGAAAAAGGCGGAACTGACCAAGAAAATGACCGAGGTAGCCTCCGAGATCACCGGGATCCCGGAACCGGCCTTCACGATGTTTGTGGAAGAATATCCCACCGAGAACATTGCCGTGGGCGGCACGCTGCTGTGCGACCGCAAGTGAGAAAGGAAACTGGAACGATGAAAATGGAAGAACTGAAACTGACACAGGAATGGGACAAGACCTTCCCCAAAAGCGAGAAGGTGGATCACTGCAAGGTGACCTTTGTCAACCGTTACGGCATCACCCTGGCAGGGGATCTGTATGTGCCGAAGAAGGCGGAGGGAAAGCTGCCTGCCATCGCCGTGTGCGGCCCCTTCGGCGCGGTGAAGGAGCAGTGCTCCGGACTGTATGCCCAGGAGATGGCGGACCGGGGATTCATGACCCTGGCCTTCGATCCCTCCTTTACCGGTGAGAGCGGCGGCACGCCCCGCTACATGGCCTCTCCGGATATCAACACGGAAGACTTTCAGGCGGCGGTGGATTTCCTGTCTCTCCATGAGAAGGCAGATCCCGAACGCATCGGCATCATCGGCATCTGCGGCTGGGGCGGACTGAGCCTCAACACCGCAGCTCTCGATACCCGCATCAAGGCCACGGCAGCCATGACCATGTACGACATGAGCCGTGTCAATGCCTACGGATACTTTGATTCCCAGGATGAGGACGCCCGGTATGCCGCCAGAGAAGCCCTCAACGCACAGCGCCTGGTGGATTACAAGGCCGGTACCTACGAGCTGGGCGGCGGCGTGGTGGATCCTCTGCCGGAAGACGCCCCCTTCTTCGTAAAAGACTATTACGCCTACTACAAGACCGAGCGGGGCTATCATCCCCGGTCCCTGAACTCCAACGGCGGCTGGAACAAGATCGGCTGCATGTCCTTCATGAACATGCCCCAGCTGACCTATACCAATGAGATCCGCAACGCGGTGCTCATCGTTCACGGGGACAAGGCCCACTCCTGCTACTTCAGCCGGGATGCCTACGCCGCCATGATCAAAGACAGCAAATACACCGACAACAAGGAACTGATGATCATCCCCGGCGCCGTGCACACGGACCTGTACGACCAGAAGGACATCATTCCCTTCGACAAGCTGGAGGAGTTCTTCACCCAGTACCTGAAATAAGAAAAAACAAGGAGACGATGCCCTCCGATGTGACCGGAGGGCATCCTTTGATATTATGAACATTCTCGTATTAAGCGGAAGCCCCCGTCCCAAAGGGCTGTCCCGCCAGATGGTATCCGCCTTCCGTCAGGGAGCGGAGGAGGCCGGACACACCGTGACGGTGTTTGATGTGTGCAGCATGGACATCCATGGATGCCGTGCCTGCGAATACTGCCATACCCGAGGAAACGGCCGGTGCATCCAGCACGATGACATGCAGCTGATCTACGACGCCCTGAAGGAAGCGGAGCTTCTGGTGCTGGCCTCTCCCATCTACTACCACAACATGTCCGGTCAGCTCAAATGCGCCATCGACCGGTTCTATTCCGCCGCCTATCCGGACCGTCCGGAGCATCTCCGCGGCGCCGCCATCATCCTGGCATCCGGGGACCGGGACATCTACGACGGCGCCCTGTATTCCTTCTACGGGGATTTCGTGGGCTATCTGGAGCTGGAAGACAAAGGCGTGTTCACCGTATGCGGCGCGGACCGGCTGGAGGACAAACTGGAGGAAGTTGCCCGCTTTGGCAGGAGCCTGACGGACTGAAAGGGGAAGAGCATGTTAACGGTAGAAGAATTCCGCCGCGTCTGCGACAGCGGTGAGAGAGTGGAAAAGGGTGCGGAAGTCGGACAGAACTTCGACTATTATCTCTTTGAGGCCCAGAAGATCCTGGCGGAGATGAACACCGGATACCACACTCCGGAACAGCTGCAGGAGCTCTTTGCCCGCCTGACGGACCGGCCGGCAGAGCCCACCCTCACCATCATCCCGCCCTTCTATTCCGACTGCGGCAAGAACATCCGCGTGGGGAAGAACGTATTCATCAACACGGGATGCACCATGCAGGATCAGGGGGGCATCGTGATAGGAAACGGCGTGCTGCTGGGACACCGCTGCACCATCGCCACCCTGAACCACGACCTGGATCCGGCCCGGCGCCAGGACCTGCTGCCCGCCCCGGTGCATATCGGGGACAATGTGTGGATCGGCGCCAACGTCACCATCCTGCCGGGAGTCACCATCGGGGAGAACGCCGTCGTCGCCGCGGGGGCGGTGGTGGCAAAGGACGTTCCTGCCAATATGGTAGCTGCGGGAGTGCCTGCGAAGGTGATCCGCAGCGTAACGGATCCGTCATGAGAAGAACGGCGATACTGCTGGCGGCCGCAGCAATGATCCTGCTTCTGGCAGGCTGCGGTGCCGCGGAGACGGAGCCTTCCGTCCCCGCAGACCCCATATCCGAAAACAGGGAGGAGATCACGATGAAAATGTGGATCGGAGATACGGAAGTGGCCGTGGAATGGGAGGACAACGATGCCTCTGCCGCTCTGCAGGAGCTGGCCGGAGCGGATGGCCTGGAGATCGCCATGGAACGCTACGGCGGCTGGGAGCAGGTGGGACCCATCGGGCAGACTCTGCCGCGGCAGGATGAGCAGATGACGGCACAGCCCGGTGACATCATGCTGTATTCCGGCGACCAGCTGGTGGTATTCTACGGCAGCAACTCCTGGTCCTATACCCGTCTGGGACATATTACGGACCGGAGCGCGGAAGAGCTGAAAGCTCTTCTGGGACAGGAAGATGTCACGGTGCGTTTCGTACGATAACAGAAAAATACGCAAGTTCTGCCTGCCGGGGCTCCGGAGGGCAGAACTTCCTTTTTTTCTCAGATCTCCTGTGCTAAGATGGACACATCAAAACCGGACCGTATCATAATCTTTGCTTTTGGGAGGCAGACGCGAAACCGACTCAAAGGATGAACTGGCCCAAAACCAAGGAGGAATTACAATATGCGTAAACAGATGATCGCACTGGTCATGGCGGCTCTGCTGTGCCTGTCTGCTTGCGGCAGCCGCACGGAAACGCCGGCAGAGGAGGAAAACGGCCGGGATGTGCTGTTTCAGGTCTCTCTTCTGCAGGGACTGACCCGGGGGGACTATGAGGGCAGCATCACGGCAGGAGAGCTCCGACAGCGGGGCGACATCGGCATCGGCACCTTCGACCGGCTCAACGGTGAGATGATCATGGTGGACGGCGAGATCTTCCGTGCCGCCGCCGACGGCAGTGTGGAAGCGGTCCCGGACGAGGAGACCATCCCCTTCTCCAACGTCACCTTCTTTGACGCGGACGAGACGGAGGCTCTGAGCAGTGTGGAGAGCTTCGATGCCCTGCGGGAAGTGCTGAATCGGAAAGTACAGGAACTGGGAGAAAACCGGTTCTACATGATCCGCATTGACGGTACGTTCAAGACCATGAACGTGCGCAGCGAGTATGCGCAGGATGAGCCCTATCAGCCTCTGGCGGATGTGCTGGAGCACGACCAGACCTTCTTTGATTACGAAAACATCGAAGGTACCGTGGTGGGGCTGTACTGCCCGTCCTATATGGAAGATATCAATGCGGTGGGATGGCATCTGCACTTCGTGTCGAAAGACCGCACCAAAGGCGGACATGTACTGGGACTTTCCGTGGATCAGGCGGATCTCTCCTGGGATCTCACCGATTCCTTCCAGATGATCCTTCCCGGCGGCTCGGCATTCCAGAGATTCGATCTCTCTGCCGACCAGTCCGAAGACATCAAGAAAGTGGAGACCAATGTGCAGGAGAACGACGGCTGAAGCTGAGAATATAACAGGAGGAAACCTTATAATCGCCTATCTCTGGCCCATCGCACCGGTGGTGTTCTACGGCAGCAACTCCTGGTCCTACACCTGTCTGGGAAAGATCACGGACCGCAGCCGGGAGGAGCTGGAGCAGATGCTCTCCCGGGGAGACGTGACGATCCGTCTGGAGTGAAGTCAATCAAAGATCCCGATGCCCGTCCCGCGGCAAAACGCGGCCGGGCATCTTTTTTTGTCCTGCCGCCTGTGGTAAGATGATGCCATTGGATTATTCGGAGGAGACCAGCAGGAGAGGAGTGAGAACACGATGCATGATCTGTCCTCCGCCCGGGATTCCCGGGCGCGGTACTATCTCATGTATATCCTTGCCATGCTCATCTTCGGTACCAACGGTCTGGTGGTGGCCCGCCTGTCCATCGGGGCAAGCCAGATCGTCCTTCTGCGCACGGTGATCGGCGGGATCCTCCTCACCGGCGTCGTGGCCCTCTCCGGAGGATTTGACCGGACGGCGGTACGGGCCGAGGCGCTCCTGCTCCTGCTGGGGGGCACGGCACTGGGTTTCAACTGGGTGGCACTGTTCGAAGCCTACCGGATGCTGAACGTCAGCCTGTCCACCCTGATCTATTACATCGGCCCCATGCTGATCCTTCTGCTGTCCCCGGTACTGTTTAAGGAACGGCTCACGGGGCGGAAGATCACGGCACTGACCGCGGTGGCGGCGGGCCTGGTGTGCATCACCGGCAGCATCGCCTCCGGCGGCATGAGCCTGCAGGGCCTTCTGACAGCCGTCCTGTCGGCCCTGTTCTACGCCTCGGTGATCTTCTTCAACAAAAAGATCCTGCGCACCGGCGGACTTCAGACCGCCGCCATCGAACTGGACGTGGCCGCCCTCGTGGTGCTGGTGTATGTGCTGCTGACGGCGGGACTGCCGCACCCGGTGAAGTCGGATCTTCCTTATCTTGCGGTCATGGGCATCACCAATACCGGCCTTGCGTATCTGCTGTATTTTTCGGGACTGCAGAAGCTGCCGGGACAGTCGGTGGCCCTCATCAGCTATATCGACCCGGTGTCGGCGCTGCTGCTGTCAGCCGCGTTCCTTCATGAGAGCATGACACCGGTACAGATCCTGGGAGCCGTGCTCATCCTGGGCGGCGCCATGTGGGGGGAGACCCGGAAACGGGAGGCCCCGGGAGGATAGGATTATGAGAAAAAAGAATTTTGGAAATACGGATGAACGGGAAAAGTCCCGGAAGCTGACGGAAGCGGAACAGCGCCGGCTGGATGCCTTTGAGGAAATGGCCGAAGAGCGGATCCGGCGGGGCTATGAACGGGTGGATCTGACGGTGAGCCTTCGCCGGGCCAACGTCTTCGGCGTGATCCTCCTGATCCCGTTGCTCATTGGAAGCATGCTGCTGTTTTTCCTCCTCCACGAGGACGTTACAGGATTCCGGGCAGGCACCATGGTGCTGTTTCTTGTGCTGTTTGCGGTGCTCATCGTGGTGCACGAGCTGATCCACGGCATCACCTGGGCCCTGTTTGCCGAGCATCACTGGAAGGACATCCGGTTCGGATTCATCCGGGAATACCTGACGCCCTACTGCACCTGCACGGTGCCGCTGAAGCGGGGCGAGTACATCGTCGGGGCACTGATGCCCATGCTCCTGCTGGGCATTCTCCCGCTGCTGGCAGGACTGCTGGGAGGATGGTGGCTTCCGGTGCTGCTGGGGGTCGCCATGACGGATGCCGCGGCGGGGGATCTTCTCATCGTGTGGGATCTGCTGCGGTACCGCAGCGGACGGGAGGAGATCGTATACATGGATCATCCCACACAGGCCGGCGGCGTCATCTTTCAGCGCTGACCGGAAATATTTTAGTTGTGAGGAACGGAAGTTGGAAATATCATTCTGGCAGCTGGAAGGCTGCTTTGCCGTCCTGTGGCTGGTGAGCCGGGCGGCGTCCTGGATTAAAAACGGGGATTTTTCATGGAAGAGGGAAGCACTGCTGCTCCTGCTGTTTCTGGATCTGGCGGTGGTACTGCGGTTCACCTTCTTTCCCCGGGACCTGGCGGACGGGCACATCCCGCCGCTGGTACTGGACCTGTGGAAGGTCTTTCCACTGCGCATCAACTGGGTCCCCTTCGTGCGTCTGACGGACTATGCCTTTGTGAGAGATCTCATCTGGAACGTGGCGGGGAACGTGCTGATGTTTGTTCCCACGGGGATCCTGCTTCCGGTGGTATACCGGGATCTGGACCGCTTTTCTCTCACCGTGCTGGCCGGATTCATGATCTCCCTGTGCATCGAGATCCTGCAGATCCCCTTCTACGCCCGGGCAACGGACGTGGACGATCTGCTGGCAAACACCCTGGGGGCTGCCCTGGGATACGGGCTGCTTGCCCTGATCCGTCTCGGGATCCGGAGCCGGAAGGCCGCCGCGGCACAATGAAAGAAGAAAGGAATCCGATGGAATAATATTTTCCAAGCTGCAAACATGGTGTAAAGGAGACAAAGATGATTGCTTTTCTGTGGCCCATCGCCCTGGTGGTGATGTCCAACATCGTCTACCAGATCTGTGCCAAATCCGTCCCTTCCGGGATCCATCCCCTGGCATCCCTCACCGTCACCTATCTCGTGGGTGCGGTGGCCTCCGGGGTGCTGTACTACGCCCTGGGAACGGAACCGAACCTGATCCGGGAGTACGGGAAGCTGAACTGGGCTTCCGTGGTCCTCGGCCTCGTGGTAGTAGGACTGGAAGCCGGATGGCTGTATGCGTACAAGGCCGGATGGCAGGTGAGTACCGGATATATCGTACAGAGCTCCGTGCTGGCAGTGGGACTGCTGGCGGTGGGATATCTGCTGTATCAGGAAGCCCTGACCTGGAACAAGATCGCCGGCGTGCTGATCTGCCTGGTGGGACTGTTCTTTATCAATTACAGGTAATTTCATCGGGAAAGGAGAAATCGGAATGAATGTGACATTTTTCGGGACCACGACCCTCCTGTTTGACGACGGGAAGGACGCTCTGCTCTTTGACGGCCACTTTACCCGGCCGTCCCTCATGACCTATCTGCTGGGAAATCTGCGCACGGATACCGCCATGGCGGATCATCTGCTGGACCGCTTTGATTTTTCCCGCCTGCGGGGGATCTTCGTGTCCCACACCCATCACGACCATGTGATGGATGTGCCCTATATTGCCGGGAAGACCGGTGCCGCGGTGTACGGTTCGGAATCCGCGGCAAACGTCTGCCGGGGAGGCGGTGTGCCGGAGGAGAAGATCACGGTGTTCCATCCGGAAATGCCGGTGACCGTGGGAGACTTCACCGTCACCATCCTGCCGTCGGTGCACTCCGACCCCACCATCTTCAATAACGACCTGGGACAGACCATCGACGAGCCGGTGGTGCAGCCGGCACGGAAGAAGGCCTTCAAGGAAGGGGGATCCTTCGATTTCCTCATCCGCCACGGGGATCAGACCATCCTCATCCGTCCCAGTTTCAACTACCTGGCCGGACAGCTGGATGATGTCCGGGCGGATCTGCTGTTCCTGGGCATCGGCACCATGGGAAAGGCCTCGGAGGAGAAGATCCGGACCTTCTACCGGGAGACCATCGACAAGGTGCAGCCGAAGAAGGTCATCCCCATCCACTGGGACAACTTCTTTTCCCCGCTGGACAAACCCATCCGGGGCATGCCCCGGGTGGCGGACAACACCCCCCGGGCCATGGACCATGTGGCACGGTACTGCAGTGAGAAGGACATCGAGTTTATCGTCCAGTATCCTCTGATCCGTCTCCGATTCTGAAAAAAAGACGAAAAATGACCTGCAGCTTTGATGTTTGAAGCTGCAGGTCTTCGGTTGTTGCAGGAGTATTTTCAGACGGACTGGATGGAGGTGATCTGCCACTCATCGTCCACCAGGGCAAGAGTGATGTTCCAGTCTTCCTCACTGGGATCCAGATCCCGGATATAGTCGCACATGGCGTCCATCATCCTGGGAAGATAGGCATTGTAGAAGATGGCCATGGCCGCCTCTTCGCCTTCCTCCGCCATGGTCTTTTCGATCTCGTCGCTGAGCTGTTCCAGGAGGGCATCCTGTTCTTCCTCGCTCACCAGATCCTCGGGATCGGCAGCGCTGATCTTCTCCGGATCGATGCCGTAGGTCACGTGGACCGAGGCCTCCGCCGTGTCGCCGTCCACCGACAGATCGCCGATCTCATAGTCCAGGAACATCTGTTCATTGTAAGTACGGATGAAGTTCACGACGCTCTCTTCGCTCTCCTCGTTCAGCAGAGCGGGATCGATCCCCGATTCCGCCGTGAGCCCCATGTACTCGTAGGCGCTCTCCGGATCGTCGGGATCGAAGAATTCCTCAAACAGATCCGCCTCCCGGATCCCTTCCGCACAGAACTTCTTTGCTTCCTTCGGTTGTCCGTCCACGAGACGGTCCATCAGTCCGGCCACGGTTCCCGTGACCTGTTCCTCGGGTGTCTTTTCCGGCGCCGCCTCGGAGACTTCTCCGGAGGTGGATGCGCCGCAGCCGGCCAGCAGCAGTATCAGGCACAGCGCCAGCATCAGGCTGAAAATGCGTGTCTTTTTCATGATGATACCTCGTTGTTCTTGTTGCTGGGGCTGCCGTCCCGGGGGAAGGCGCCCCGCCGGTCTCTCTAAGGCGAATATACCATATGCGTGCTCTGCTGACAATGCCCGCCGGAGCATGAAAAAAGACCCGCAGTCGGATCAGTGACTGCGGGTCGTATGCTTGCAGAAATTACTGCCAGTTCTCGGCTTTGCCGTCCCAGGTCAGGATGCCTTTTGCACCGCCGGTGATGTTGCCGTCCTTGTCGATGTCGAAGTCGGCGTCCAGAGTGCCGTTGCCGAAGGCGCTCTTCAGCTTGGCATTGTAGTGGACACTGCCGTCCTCGTGCGGCTCATACGTGCCGGTCTCGAACGGATAGTGGATGTTCTTGATGATCTTGACGATCGCTTCGCCCTTGATGGTCATGGCTTCGTCATCGCGGTCGATGTTGAAGGTACCGGGATGAGAGCCCATAAAATGAACGGTGCAAGGATGTTCAAAATGTTTGATTGCCATAGTACTTTCTCCTCTTATCATGATTACCATCGGCGTAAGACCGACGGCGGTTTAGACTGTTAATATTTTACCAACTGCTCAACGCTCTGTCAACGAAGGAAAGCGTTTTTCCGGTAAAAGAGGGGACCGCAGCCCGGGGACTCGGGCTGCGGCCGTTGTAAAAGAAGGAGAGGCCTGAGGTGTTGGCTGGGGACAGGAGAGGAAAGGCCTCTCTCACGGTATCAGATGGTGTAGACTTCGCCGTCTTCGGGGATATGGACCCGGTCCAGGATGCCCATCTTCTTGAGCATCTTCTTCAGGGACTTCCGGGTGATGGTGGCGTGGGTGACGTTGTCCATGTGGCTTGCGATGATGAAGGCGTTGGGAGCGGCCTTTACCACTTCCGCCAGATCCTTCTCATCCATGATGAGACGTCCGTATTCCACGAAATCCGCGGCACAGTTGTTGGTGATGATCACGTCCGGATGATAGGTGTCGATGACCTTCTTCACGCCGTCGTACCAGATGGTGTCGCCGCAGACGTACAGGGTCTTCTCATTGGGGCTGCGGAAGATGTATCCCACGGCATCCCCGCAGGGGATCTTGGAACCGTGGATGCAGTCGGTGCGGATGATCTCCGTGGTGCCGAAGGTCATTTTGTCCTCCAGGACCCGGACATCTTTGAATCCGGAATACTCCATGTAGGCCTTATCTTCACGGCTCTGCACCACCATGGGAGTCTTTTTCTTCAGTTTGTCCCCGGCCTTGAAGTTCAGTTTCAGGCCGATGTGGTCGCCGTGGACGTGGGTCACGAGATAGGTGTCCACGCCGTCCAGAACTTCCTTTACACTCATGGGAAGGCCTTTCAGGGGCATCATGCGCCAGCGCTTTTTCATGGAATCCACATTCATGGTGGCCATGTGATCCCGTACTTCCCGCACTTCCGGGATGTCCAGCTTGCGGTGGATGGCACACAGTACTTTGACCAGGCCGAAGGAGCCCATCATGAAGCGGGGCTGCAGCCAGGGATCGATGAGATAGGTGCGTCCGTCGTAGGTGATCTTGATGGTGGCACTGCGGATCTGCTGAAATTTCATAACGGTTTCCTCCGATTCTTTCATTTCTTTTCTTTGCCTGTATTTTAACAAACAACGCCGCCTGGAAAAAGCAGTAAAACCGTTCTTGCCGCAACAGAAATGTTGTAGTACCATGGAAGAAAAAAGGAGGGATGCCTGTGAACCGTAAACAGCTGACCTATTTCATGGAGGCCTACCGCACCAGAAACATTCAGGCGGCGGCGGACGCCATGTTCATCTCCCATCAGGGACTCAGCCGGGTGCTGCGCTCTCTGGAGGAGGAGCTGGGGCAGCCGCTGTTCCTTCGGTCCAACAAGGGCCTGGTGCCCACGGACTTTGCCACCAGCATCGTCCCTCATATCCGCACCATCCTGGACAGCTACGACCGCATCGAGGGGATCCACACACTGGCATCCCAGAACAAGTCCGTGGTGACGGTGTATTCCCTGGATCACATCCTGGGCTTTCTGGGACCGGAGTTCATCCGCGCCTTCCATGAGGCCCATCCCGATGTGACCCTGTCGGTGGTGGATACCACGGATGCCGGCGCCTGGGAGGCGCTGGACCGGGGAGAATGCGACTGTGCCCTGGTGAACGGACCCATGGACGAGACCCGCTTTGAGGGGGATGCGCTGTTCTACTCCCGTTTCTGCGTGCGCATGCGGAAGGATCATCCGCTGGCGGCAAAAGACACCGTGGCTCCGGCGGATATGGAAGGGCAGGACATGATCGGCAAGGGAAGAGCCTACGACTGCTTCCGCAAGAGCGTGGAGACCCTGCTGCTGGGAGCCGGCGTGAACGTATCCATCCCCGTGGAGACTCCCGACGAGGAACTGCTGCAGGATCTGGTGGAACAGCAGAACATGCTGGCGGTGACTTACGATTTTTCCGCCCGGGATCATCTGGGGGAGGATACCGTGGTGCGGTACATGGACAGCCGGGAATACGGACAGAATATCTATCTGGCCCGGAAACGGGACAGCGTCTCCACGGCAGCATCCCGGCAGTTCCGGCGGTTCCTTCTGCAGTGGATGGAGGAGCATCCCTGGAACGGACTGGAACAACACTGAGAGAATACCATCGAACAGGCAAGAGAAAAAGGAGAACACTCATGCGACAGCTTCTGAAAAATGCCAACATCTATGACGGCACCGGCGCCCCGGCCTTCCGGGGAGACGTGCTCATCGAGGACGACCGCATCGTGAAAGTGGGCACGGATCTTACGGATCCGGCGGACCGGGTGACGGACCTGAAGGGCCTGAGCCTGGCACCGGGGTTTATCGACGGACATTCCCACAACGACTGGTTCGCCATCAAAAACGATCCCCTTCCGTATTTCGAGCCCTTCATCCGTCAGGGCATCGCCACCTTTGTCACCGGCAACTGCGGCATCTCCGAGATCGGATTTGAAAAGGACTGTCCCAATATCGATAAAATGGGCGGCGGACTGTTCGGCTTTCACGATACCACCGGACAGTACGGCACCGTGGAGGAGCTCTTCGCTGCCGTGGACGGCAGCATGCCCTGCAACATGTCGGTCCTGGCGGGACACTGCTCCGCCCGCGCCGCGGTATCCGGCAGCGTCAACCGGAAGCTGACGGAGGAAGAGGAGACGCAGATGCTGGCCATTCTGGAAAAGGCCCTGCAGCAGGGCGCCGCCGGCATCTCCCTGGGGATGATGTACGATCCCGGACTCTACGCCGACGTGGAGGAGCAGGGAAAGGTGGCCCGGCTGTGCGAGAAATACGACAAGCCCCTGACGGTGCATCCCCGGGCGGAATCCAAGGTCTCCATGGCCTATCCACAGCTCTTCGGAAGATCCCATCTCCTGCGGGCCTTCGACGAGCTGGTGGAGATCACCAAAGGAACGAAACTGAAGCTCCACTACTCCCACGCCATCTTCGTGGGACGCAGCTCCTTCAAGGACAAGGAGGAGCTTCTGAGGATGATGGAGGATCTGCGGGCCAGCGGAGCCGACGTCATGTTCGATATCTACAACGAGCTTCTGGGCGTATCCGTCATCACCGTCATCCTGCCGGGCTGGTACCAGGGAATGACGGAGGAAGAACGGAACAAGCCCTTCAACCGCCTGAAGCTGGCGGCCATGGTGAAGGCCACCAGCCTGCTGCTGGGCTTCGGCTTTGACGATATCCAGGTGGCGTACATCGGACCGGGCTATGAACGGTTCGAGGGGAAGACCGTGCATGAGATCGCCAAGGAAGAAGGCATGAGCGATCTGGACGCCTATCTCATGCTGTGCCGCGCCAGTGATTTCAAGGGCCGGGTGAACATGGGACCCTACACCACCCCGGAGATCACCTCGGAATTCGAGAAGAACGAACACTGCCTGTACATGACGGACGCCTGGGTAGAGGAGCACGGGGTGCAGAACCCCGCCATCTACGACTGCTATCCCAAATTCCTGCGGGATTCCCTGCTGGGTACCGGGGACACCATGCCCAACACCATCCGGCGCATGACCGGCGCCATCGCGGACCGGTTCATGCTGCCGCAGCGGGGCTACCTGAAGGAAGGGTATTTTGCTGACCTCACCGTATTCAACGAAGAGGAGATCCGCAGGGCGGTGCCGGATCAGGAACGTTCCTTCGGCATCGAGAAAGTATTCATTAACGGACAGCTGGTACTGGACGGAGACAGGCTGGATACCGAGGCCCTGAAGACCACCGGACGGGCCATCCGGGTCCTCTGACCGGATACCGGGGAAGACGGAAAGGAGCGGAGCCATGGACCGGAAACTGTTTGGACAGGCCATGACAAAGTTTTTCAGCGGAATGATCCTCATGGGGGTCCTTCTGTTTGTTCCCGCGGGAACGCTCCACTGGAAGCAGGCCTGGCTCCTCATGGGGATCCTGTTCATTCCCATGTTTGCCGCGGGACTGATCATGATGAAAAAAGACCCCGTACTGCTCCGGAAACGTCTGGATGCCAGAGAGGAACAGGCGGAGCAGAAAACGGTGATCGCCCTCAGCGGCATGATGTTCCTGGCGGCGTTCCTCCTGGCGGGGCTGAATGTCCGCTTCCGCTGGATGATCCTGCCGGCCTGGGTGTCCTTTGCCGCCGCTGCCCTTTTCCTGCTGGGCTATGTCCTGTACGGGGAAGTGCTGCGGGAAAACCGGTATCTCTCCCGGACGGTGGAGGTGCAGGAGGGGCAGAAGGTCATCGATACCGGTCTGTACGGCATCGTCCGTCACCCCATGTACCTGAGCACGCTGATCCTGTTTCTGGCGATGCCCCTGGTGCTGGGATCCGTTCCGTCCTTTGCGGTCATGCTGGTCTACATCCCCATCATCGCATTGCGGATCCGCAATGAGGAGAAGGTGCTGGAAGAGGGACTGGACGGCTACGGAGAATACAGGAAACGGGTACGCTGGAAAGTGATCCCTTTCCTGTGGTGACCGGACTGCAGTTCCGAGAAAACAAAAACAGCCCCGCTGTATCACGACAGCGGGGTTGCCATTTTCAGTGTTGGTACCGGGATCAGTAGTTCTCGGCGTGTACTTCAAAGTAGGCCTGGGGATGGGCGCATACCGGGCACACTTCCGGTGCTTCGGTGCCCACCACGATATGACCGCAGTTGCGGCATTCCCATACCTTGACTTCACTCTTCTTGAACACTTCCTGCATCTCCACATTCTTCAGCAGAGCGCGGTAGCGTTCCTCGTGCTTCTTCTCGATGGCGGCCACACCGCGGAATTTGGCGGCAAGCTCGGGGAAGCCTTCCTCCTCGGCGGTCTTGGCAAAGCCTTCGTACATGTCGGTCCATTCGTAGTTCTCACCGTTGGCGGCGGCTTCCAGGTTCTCGGCGGTGCTGCCGATGCCGTTGAGCTCCTTGAACCACATCTTGGCATGTTCCTTCTCGTTGTCTGCAGTCTTCAGGAAAAGGGCCGCGATCTGCTCGAAGCCTTCTTTCTTTGCCTTGGATGCGAAATAGGTATATTTGTTTCTGGCCTGGGATTCACCGGCAAAGGCGGCTTCCAGGTTCTTTTCGGTCTGAGTTCCGACGTATTTGTTTGCCATGTCTTTTTTCCTCCTTGAATGGTCTGCCCGCAGGCGGAAGGACCCGCCCGGAGCATATTCAGTATACTGGCTCTGTAGGGAAAAGTAAAGAAATCCCAACATGGATAATGCCGCCATCCGAGCCTGTCGGACGGCGGCATGGTATTTCCTGTGCGTTATGCTTTGGCGTTTTCCTCTCTCCACTGGGAGTAGGCGTTCAGTTCGGGATCGGTGACCATGAAGGCGGCGGCCAGGATGGCCAGATCGTCCACATGACCCAGTACCGGCGTATCGTCGGGAATGAGATCCTGATCCTTCACCATGTAAATGATGGCGGCAATGAGAGTGATGATGACCTTGGGAGACACCACGGAATACTCTTTCGTGATGTAGCTGCGGATCATGGAGATCATCAGGGGCACCCGGGACAGGGCGTCACCCACCTTGGGGATGTCCTTGAGCTTCTGTTCCATCTGCTGCAGGACCTCTTCCAGTTTGGAAGTGTTCTTCAGCAGTTCCTGTGCCTGGGAAGTGAGACTGTTGAGTATCTCTTTCGCTTTTTCCACATCGATTGCAGGGACATTTGCCATAACGAAGGCCTCCTTTTTTTGTTTATGGGATCCCGGACCGGTATCCGGGAATGCTTTGCTGCCCTTATTATACCGCTTTTTCGGAAAAGCAACAACCGAAACCTGCGGAGGAGAAGAGGTGTGGAAATTCTCTTCCCGAAGTACTATAATGATGCGGACAGGGTCCGGACTCGGACCTTAAAAAGGAGAATCATTCATGAGAAAGATCATTGCAATATTACTGACGGCGGTTCTGCTGGTGCTGGCGCTGTGTGCCTGCGGCGGGCGGACTGCCGAACCCGTCAGCACGGACGGGGAGTCCTACGAGATCCTGGATACCGGTGCCGGAGAGGAGTCCTCCGGAGACGCCGGACAGTCCGGGGAAAAGAAATCCGAAAAGAAGGACGACAAAAAGACCGACGGGGAGAACAGCGAGAAACCGAAGGAATCGGCGGCAACTGCTTCCTCATCCGCTCCCGCAGCCTCTTCCAAACCCGCCTCCAATGAGAAATCCACCGCCCCCGCCGGCGTGGTGGACGGAGTGAAATACAGCAAGGTGGATCTGGGCATGTCCTACGATGAAGTGAAGAACATCATGGGCAGTGCCGGAGATCAGATCTCCTCCTCGGACATCAACGGATACTCCATGGCCACCTACCAGTGGCTCAATGCCGACGAGACCGGCACCTGTGCCGTCGCCTTTAAAAACGGAAAGGTATGCACGAAGATGCAGATGAACGTGGCACGCACCGATCCGGTGGCCACCAAGGCCAAGTTCGGAAAAGTCCAGAACGGCATGACCTATAAGGAGGTCAAAGAGATCTTTGGCGCCGAGGGCGTCGTGACCTACATGGACGCCGACGAGGATTTCGGCTACGAGTATGTGGAATACATGTGGAACGGACCGGACGATTCCTTTGCCCAGGTGGTCTTTGACAACGGCAAGGTGTCCCTGAGCAGCGAAAACGGCCTGTCCTGATCCCGGCACAGAGGAAAAAGAAACTGAGAAGAACACATCAAAATGTGATAGTTCTTCTCAGTTTTTTATTTTTCGTAGATTTCCCGTCGGTGTCCGATATTAAGTGCCAGTATGACGAGCCGCTCATCCTCAATGACACAGATCAGCCGGTAATCGCCGATCCGATAGCGCCATTGCCCTTTGCGGTTGCTGGAGAGTGCCTTGCCTGTTGCCCGTGGATCCGTGCAGCCGATAAGATGCTTGGTGATCCAGGCTTTGATCATTTTCTGGGTGTATCGATCCAGCTTTGAAAACTCCCGGTCAAACTGCGAGGTAGTTTCCACACGATATGTCATAAGTCGAGCTCCTGCCACAGTTCTTCAATGGGCCGGCTCTTCTTTCCGCCTTTTACGTATTCGCTGTAAGCTTCCTGTGCGATCTGCAGATCAAACTCATCTTCAATCCGTTCAAACAGAGCCTTCTTGAACGCATCAGAAAGAGAGATGTTATGAAGCTTTGCGTAACTGTCGGCCAGCTGACGTTCCTCGTCCGTCATTCGAATCGAAAAACTCATAGTCCCACCTCCTGAAGTACATTGTACTACAGCAACGGAGCCTCGTCAATGTCTGCCAGACAGGAGACCTTCCAATCGCCTTCCGGAAGCTTTCATAGCGAAAGGACTGGAGCTGTTTGCAGTGAAGGATAGTTTCTCAGACGCTGCGCTGCGATCAGGGATCGATGTCCTCGCTGAGGACTTCTCCCGACCGGGCGGCGATCTCGTAGTCGTATTCTCTGCCGCCGTATACAAATTCGATCTCGTAGATCCACTGACCGTCATCCAGATCCCGGGATACCTTCCGGAAGAGGACGTCTTCCGGAGCCAGTCCGGCTTTTGTCAGGGCAGCCGCCTTGGCGTTTTCCACCCCGATATCTTCCGTTTCAGACACGGCAGGCGCTGTGACTGCAGCGGCAGACTCTGTGACGGCGGGAGATGCGCCCTCTGCCGGTTCTGCATCCTTCTCCAGGATCCGTCCGTCCCGGGCTGCGATGACATAGTCATATTCCGTGCCGCCGGCGGTAAACTCGACGCCGTAGGTAAAGTGCCCGTCCTCCAGGTCCAGTTCCGTATGCTGGATGGCCGCCTGATCCGGCAGGACGCCGGCATCGGCCAGTGCGGTGTTCAGGGCGACTTCCTTCCCGATGAACCGGCTGTGGAAGAACAATCCCAGAGCAATGGTGAGTACCAGGACAAGGGCAAGGATCAGAAACAGGATTCTCTGCATGAAAAACACCTCCGCAACAAGTTGATGCTGCCAATATTGTACCGCACCAGCCCCGGCGTGACCACTTCTATTGAGATAGTGTCAAGTGTCTTCCGTTCCGGATCCGGGAATATCAGACCGGGCACAGGGAACGGAAAGCCCGGAGAAAATCCTCGTAACGGAAGGAATGGAAGAGAACGGACCGGCCATCCTGTTCCATGAGATAGGCGGGAAGGGAAGTGATCCCCAGACTTGACGCAAAGGCGAGATCTTCCTGCAGCGCATGTTCCGCGCTGCCGTCTGCCAGATGGGAAAGAAAAAGGTCCTCGTCCAGTTCTGTCTCCAGGGCCACACGCCAGATCTCCTCTTTCGTCATGTCGTCCGGTTCCGTCTGGCGGTAGCGTCCGTCCGGCATGGGACGGTAGTATGCACCCAGAGCCAGCTGGGTGATCACCGGGATCCCCTGGGCGTGGATGAGATCCGTGAGATGCCGGTACTGGCCGATGAGCTCATCCCGGCTCAGACGCATCATGTCATCCATATAATAGTCCGTGGAGGATACAGAGGTAAAACCGGTGATGACGGCTCCCACGCCGCCCTTCGCCAGTTCCTCATAGATCTCATATGCGGTGTCCGCGATGGCACCGTCCGGGGAGGCGATGCCCTCCCAGGTGGCGGATCGCACCATGCGGTTCTTTATCTTCAAACAGCGTTTTCGTCATGGTATCTGCTCCTTTACTTTTGACTCGACTGCCATTATAATTAGGAGCAACGAAAAAACAAGTAGGAAGATAATTCTTAGTCACTATAGAAAATATAGTAATGGAGGGACCTTATGGATCAGTATCCTCTGCCGAAAGGCGAAAACATTTACGATACCCAGTGCCCCATCCTCTATGCCATGGAGATCATCGGACAGAAATGGAAGCTGCCCATCCTGTGGTATATCGGGGACGCGGAGGGCCAGGTGATG
>Ga0326511_10001127_pt1 | contig 22521 bp, 22 predicted proteins | sample 0_2496_0518_D_FD_203701 | JGI IMG/M metagenome (GOLD analysis project Ga0326511, IMG submission 203701) | Bovine rumen microbial communities from UC Davis, California, United States - 0_2496_0518 | ecosystem: Host-associated > Mammals > Digestive system > Stomach > Rumen | place: USA... | reverse complement strand
AATATGCGGATGTTAAGTTAGCTGTTGAGGCTATGCCGATTACAGATAACTTATCAGTAGCAATTATAATTGCGGATGTGGCGGAACTGGTAGACGCGCTGGTCTTAGGAACCAGTGCCAACGGCGTGGGGGTTCGAGTCCCTTCATCCGCACCACATAAGGCTTTTAAGCTTTTATGAGATAAATATTATATAGAAAATTTGATTATTTTCTAACAAATCTAATCAAATTTTCTAACAGTTTTTAAAAGTTGTTGTTAATTTTGAGATGTTGCAACAACTTTTTGTATATCTTTACAACTACTTGTGTTGTCAATATCTTCATAAATATTATTTAAAGTATCATTTTTCATCTCATAAATTTCATTTTCATTATAATTAGTTAAAATATATTGAAACTTAGCTACTAATACCTGTGCAGAAATTTCTTTATTTGATTCATCTAAATGTGTGTAAATCATTGTAGTTTGAATATTAGAATGCCCAAGCCATATTTGAATATCTTTAATTGGAACTTTGTTCTGTATTAATAAGGTTGCACAAGAATGTCGTAAATCATGCAATCTAATTCGTTTTAATTCGTTATCTACTAATACTTTTGAAAAAGTATGACTTAAATATCCTGGTTTCATAAGTTCACCATTTGGCATTAAACAAATATAATCTTTATATTCATTACAATAAGTATTACCAAATATTTTTTTATATTCTGCATAAATATTTTTATATTCTTTTAATAAAGTTTCTATAAAATCAAATAATGGTAAAGTACGATATGATGATTGTGATTTTGTTTTGTCTTTAAATACAAATTGTGTTTTACCATTTATTTTAAACCTTTGAACAGTATGTCTTATAGTAATTGTTTTTCTTGTAAAATCAATAGCATCCCATTTTAAACCTAAAACTTCTTCGCGTCTTAAACCATATACTGCTGCAATAATTACTTCTAATCTAATAGTTGTTTCTTTTACTACATCAAATAAATGCAATAATTCTTCATGCTTATAAAAATTTCCAATATATTGGTCAGATTTAATTGGTTTTAAATTATTAATGAAATTATATTCAAATAATTCTTGCTCAACTGCTCTTGTAAAAACACAAGACAGAATTGATCTATGATGTTTTATAGTATTTGTTTTTAATCCTTCTGTAAAAAGATATTCTATATAGTTATAAATATCAGCTAATGTAACATCTTTTAAAAGCAATTCTTCAGTTTCAAAATATTGAATCATTCTACCATTTACATGGTCGTAATATCCTTTATATGTGCTCTTGGAAACTTTATTTTCTATAGATTTTAGCCATTCTTTAATGTAATCACTAAATAACATATTACGATAATGGCCCATTTTTTTTAGTCTTTGTTCCCTTGGGTCATCAGATAATTTATTAACCAAATCTGTAATAATTTTTCTAATCAAATGGGTATTAGGATTTTCTTTTATTATATTCATTAAAGAATCTATCATAGTTTCTTTTGAGGTATTATACCAATTTGATAAACATTTTGTTATTATTAGTTCTTCTTCGTTTGATAGAGTTTTATTTGTTAAAGTTAAATTTTCAGTTTCCTGTTTACTAAACAGATTTTGCCTAGAAAAACTATTACTATTATTATAATTTCTTTTTTGTTCTAAAAGTTGTTCAGCTGTCTTTTTATTATCTATATAAGAATCTTTATCATATATCATACGAATATCTGATAGTAGTTTTTCAGCTTTTATTTGATTTACTTTTTTACCATTTGCAATAACTGTTGTTGGTATCCACTTTTGATTTCTTTTATTATTAGGATATACATTTAATACAATGTAATAAACTAATCCTTTTATTTGTAAGCTTCCTGTTACCAAATTTCCTCCTTCCTGTATAACAGTTTACTTACCTATAGTTTATTTTATTGTATCATAAGATTATACATATGTTGAGCTGTATAAAAAAATGAGAAGATTTTTCAGCCCACAGTTGTTCTTATAATAACTTTTCTATTTTATAACTCATCATTATAGGTTAGATTTTTCTTGTAGTAAATAATTAATGATAAATGTTTTAGGAATTTTATATTCTCTTCCGATTTTTATATATTTTATTTTACCTTCTTTAAGTAATTTATAGGCAAGAGTTATACCAATTCCTCCAAGCATATTTCTCATTTGTTTAATATTTACAATGTCAGGATAATCAGTAAACATTATACTATAAGGATTTTTTGATTCTTCATTCATCTTATCACCTCCAATTCTTGATAAAATAAAAGACCTATTAAAAATAAGCCTATTTGAGTATTAGTATTTAATTTTTGATGGCATATCTGTAGAATATGCAACATCATCTTTTAATTCAAATCTTCTTTTATTGGTATTATAATTATAAGCACTTGAACAAGATTTTCTTATAGTGACATTAGATAAAGTATTAATATAAGATAATTCAATAGATGCTTGATAATGTAATTTATCTAAAATTGCTTTTTCTTCAGCTTTTTTCTTATCACGTTTCTTTTTTATTAATTCTTTTGTTTGTTCAATATGTTTAATACGATTTTTATCTTTTCTATCAGCTTTTTCTTGCAAATAAAGGGGAGATTTAGATAAAATTCTACTAATTTGACTAATTGATAAATCAACTTTTTTGCTAATTTCTGATAAACTTAATTTATCAGAAAAGTATAGATTATAAATCAAATTATTTCGTTCTAAATCAGTATTTCTCAGGTAAATCAACTCCTAAATTCATAATGCAAAAATCTGCTAACAGATTTAAAATATAAATATTTTTATATAAAGACTTGAAAAAAGTGTTTATATAATATATACTAATGATGACAATAAACAACAAACAATATTATTGTCAAAAGACAATTTAATATATATCATATAATTGTCTAATATGTCAATGGATTTTATAAAAAAAGTATAATATTTTAATAGGGGGAAATATGAAGTTAAAAAATAATATTGAAGTGTATCTTAATGAAGAGTTAAAAGAAGAACAAATAAAAATGTCTATATTAGATATTGAAGTAGATGACCAAGGATATTACAAATATACTACAAAGATATTTGAACAATCTAATAAAATAGGAGATTTAATTCTTAATTTTATACAAAATGATTTAAAAGAGACAGCTTTTTTTATATTTAAGTTTTATGGTTTTGAAACATTATTAACAGAAAATGAGAGACAAAAGATTTTAAAAATAAATCCAAATGAAATAGAAAATTTAAATAATACGATGGAAAAGTTATATAATAAATACAAAAAGAATTTTGAGGATTATAAAAATCAAATAATTGATATTATAGAATATTGTTTATTTAATGAAAAAGAAGAAATAAAAGGACTAAGCCCTATAGAAAAACTACAGATATTTATCAATAAACATGATATAGAAAAGTACTCAATTTTAAAATATAATCAATTTAGTAAAGTTGTAAAAATAAATGAACAATTAACTAAAATGACATATAAAGAATTAATTAAAGAAATGAAAAGTAAAAAAAATAACAAATATGATATTTGTGATATTAAAGAAGTTTATGAAATAGATAATTTCTATAACTTATTATTTTTAGAATTATATTGGATATTACAAGAAAAAACATATTTAAAGAAATGTAAAAATTGTGGAAAATATTTTATTACAAACAATTCATCAGTTATTTACTGTGATAATGTTTTTGAAGATAATAAAACATGTAGAGAAATAGGTGCAAGTAAAGTATTTATAAAAAATCTTGAAAAAGATGAAGCTTATAATTTATATAGAAAAGTATATAAAAGAAAACAAGCATTGGCTAAATCAAAAGGTGGAAAGTATGAAATAGAATATAATTTATTTAAACATCAAGGAAAAGACAAGAAAAATGCATATAAGCTAAAGGAAATAACAAAAGAGGAATTTATGGAGTGGTTAAATTTTTTAAAAAAGAGATATTTTAATTGAAATGAAATAAAACTTTTGATATAATTTATTTATAATGATAATTTGGAGGTACATATGAAAAGTAAGATTTTAAAAATTCAAATAGTTCAGTTAGTTTTTATTTTAATATTATTTATGATTTCAATTATGCAAAAAAACGGTATTATTAATGTTGATAAAAGTTTAATGGCATTATATATTATTTCTATTTTATTATATTGGTTAGTGTTAATTATTATAATTATAACACTTATGCATAAGAATAAAAAAGATGAAAAAAAACTTTTTTTAAATCTGGTTTTAATAACAATTGAATTAATATTATTAGGAATCTTTTGTGGATTAATTGATAGCAGAGAATTTATTAAACATTGCGCTGAAACTACGGCAACAGTTTATGATATTAAAGAAAATGAAGAACGAAAAGCTGTTTACATTGGAGATCCAAAAAAACGGAAGTAAAGATTATAAATATTATGTAGAATTTTTCTATTATTTTAAATATTTCGCGAATGGAAAAGAGTATAAATCAAGTTCTTCTATCAGTAGAGATGATGATACAACATATATAGAACATCCTTATAATGTAGGTGATACATTTACAATTTATTATAACAAAGAAAATCCAGAAGAGTTTAGAAGTGATATAAATTATGTTTCAGAAACAAAATTAAGTATAATAGGAGTAATTCTTCTAGCTTTATTTCTTTTATTTTTTGGAAAAACAGTTATAGATTATAAAAAGGAATAATACTGTATGGGTAAATAATTTATAATATATTTTTATAAGATGTAAAACAATATTAAAGGAATTAAGGTTATGAAAGAGGATAGTTATGAAAAAAATTTATGGAAGCATTTTAAAAATAGCAATAGTATGTGCAATTATCACATTTCTTAGTGTAGAAGCAGAACTTGTTTTTTGATTAGTTTTGCCTGCTGGTAATTCAAGAAATACTATGATAAAGGATAAAAAAACAATAATAGTATCTGAAGAAAATCAAAATAATATACAAGATGATAAAGATATTCTTAATGGTATGAGTGAGTTTTTCTACACTATAGGTAAAGATTTACATAGTCTTGCATTTGCACTTTTGATTGAAATTGTATTAATAACTAGCTTTATAATAGTATTATCTATAGGTATATATCTATTGCTCTACTTTTTTGCTTGGAGATTATTAAAAAAAGATGAAAATAAAAAGAAAGTGATTTCAAGTTTTGTATTGACAGGGATAGCTTGCATTATACAAACTGCTATTATTGTATTTCTAACAAAAATTTTAATAAGTGGAAGTTCAATACAATTATCAATTCTGATTACAGATTTAAGTGAAATAATATCAGTTATAGCTACAATAACAATTTTAGGTTTAAATAAAAGTAAAATAAAAGAAATATGCAGTAAAAAAAAAGATTATTAATTTAAATAAAACAGATAGAAATCAAAAAAATAATTCTATCTGCTTTTTTGTATTTAATGTGATTTTGCTATAATCTATACTTTTTTTATCATATTTACACAAATTAACTTTTTATTATAATACATAAAAATTATTAAATAATTTATGGAAAAAATGTAAAATTTTTTTCTACAAAAAAACCGATTTTTTATTTACAAATTAAAAATATATGTATATAATTTATTTGAAAATATAAATTAGAAATTTAAAAAATTAGAATGGATAAAGGAGAAATAATTTATGAATAAACAAAAGAAATTTTTTTTAAGAGTCATTTTATTTTTTATAGTTGTTACTTTATTTGCCTTTACGTTTAAAAGTACCTTTGCAAATGAAGATTTAAATGAAGAAGTAAAATATACAGAAAGCTACAAAAAGTGGTTAGAATTATCTGAAGAAGAAAGAAAGAACTGTATAATACCAAGAAAGTATGAAGTTTCATATACAAAAGCTGAGAATAAAAATCCACTTTTAAAAGCAAAAATGTTAAAAACAGGATTAAATTCAAAATTCAGCCTAAAGGATCTGATTCCTAATAATCTAATTATTAAAAATCAGCAAAATACAGGCTCTTGTTGGGCTTTTGCAGCCATATCATCTTTAGAAACAAATTTAGCGATAAAAGATTATTATAATCAAAGCGAAGAAAAGATATATGATTTTTCTGAACGTCATATGGAATATTCAACGAGTAGAGTTTTTAAAAATAATGAAATAAATTCAATGGGCTATAATAGAACTGTCGGAAGTGGAGGATCTTGGGATATAGCATCATCATACTTAACAAATGGAAGTGGAGCAATTAATGAAAGTGAAATGCCATTTGAAAATAATGAAAATGTTATTGAATTAAATCAAATTAAAAATAAAGACATTTCTAGTCAAGTTTATGACACAATTGAATTTCCAGATTACAATTCTATCCTTGTAAGAGAAGATGAAGTTGATGAAATAAAGAGTCAAATTAAGAATCAAATATATAATAATGGTTCTGTTATGGCAAGTATTGTTGCTGGAGGAAGTTTTTTTAATATTTCTAAAATAAGTAATACAACTGGAGCAGTAAGAGTATCAGCAGGTGCACCAGGAGATCATGGTATTTCAATTATTGGATGGGATGATAACTTTAGTACATCAAATTGGAATGAGTTTGAAGAACAATATAGACCAAAATCTAATGGGGCATGGATTGCACGTAATTCTTGGGGAACAGAATCAGGTAAGAATGGAATTATATACATTTCATATGAAGATAAGACTGTAACACAATCAATGGCTGGAATTGTAAAGTCAAAAAATGCTATTGATTATAGTAATATTTATCAGCATGATTATTATTATCCAAACTCTCAATTGAATGGGGGTAAAAAGCTAATGCTATGTAATGAATTTGACAAAAAAACAAGTGGAAAAGAATATATAACACAAGTTTCATTACATATACCAGATACATATATTTGTAGAGTATTTATAAATGAAAATGGTACAAATAAAACAAAAAATGAATTGAAATTAGTTCAATTAAAAACAGGTGAAAATGTAACTTTAAAACCAGGGTATCATACTCTAGAATTAGCTAATCCAGTGGAAGTAAAATCTAATAAGTTTTTAGTAGCAATAGAGATTAGTTCTATAGATGATTCAAGTGTTAAAATGAGTTTTGTTAAAAAGGATTCAAATCTATATCAACCTGTACAAGTTGAAAGTGGAAAATGCTATAAATTGGATAATTATGAATATAGATCACAAGATGATTGGTCAAATTGGAGTGATTTAAGTCAAGAAGGAGAAATTTCTACAATTAAAGCATTTACTGTACCAGAGTTATATGATGAATCATTAAAAAACATTGAAATTGTTACTCCTCCTACTAGAACAGCATATTTTGAGGGTGAAAATTTTGATAAAAGTGGAATGGTAGTTAAAGCATATTATAATAGTGCGACTAGACCAGAAGTAGTACTGGATAGTTCAGATTATAATATAGAACATGGAACAAATCTTGAGGCTGGGCAAACAAGTGTAACAATAACTTATGGAGATAAAAGCATTAATCAAACAATAATCGTTGAAGAAAATGCTGTAACGGAAATTAAAATTAAGAATCCACCAACTAAAACAGAATATAAAGAGGGACAAAATTTCGATAAAACTGGAATGATTATAGAGGCATACTATAAAAATGGAACAAAAAAAGAAATTTCAGATTATTTAATTGAAGATGGGAACAACTTAGAGGCTAATCAAAATGCTATAACAATATCATATAATGGAAAAACAGTTAAACAAACAATAGCTGTTACACCAAATCCATTATTGGAAATTAGTATAACAAAACAACCCAATAAAACTAATTATATAGTTGGACAAAATTTTGATAAAAGTGGAATGGTGGTTATAGGTACATTCCAAGATCAAACAACACAAGAAATTTTAAACTATACTATTGAAAATGGAACTAATTTACAAAAGGAACAAACAAAGGTAATAATAAAGTATAATGGAAAGACAGTTGAACAATTAATTACAGTAGATGATAAACGCATTACTGAAATTAGTATAAATAAAAGGCCAGATAAATTACAATATATACAAAACAAAGAAGAACTTGATATATCAGGTGGTTCAATAAAAGTAAAATATAATGATAATTCTAGTGAAATATTAGATATGAATTCTGAACAAATAAAAATAACTGGATTTAATAATGAAGAAATTGGATCAAATACTATTACAATAACATATATCAATAATACGACTACATTTGATGTTGCAATAATAGCAGAAGAAGTACCAATTAATTCTGATTTTAGTAATGCAAATTGTAATGTTAATAGTATAAAATACTATTCAAAATCAAATGCAAATAAAAATGAATATTTTATAATAGATGTAACTGTAAGTAATATATCAAGAAACAATAATAACGAACGATATGAATACTATTACTATTTATCTCCAAATAAAGATGAGGATAACATAGATAAATGGACTAAAATAACTGAAGAACAGAATTCTAATGATAAACTAAAATTTAAAATAAATAGTAATGATATTAAAAATTATAGTGAGATAGCTGATTCAAACTCTTTATATTTATATATAAAAGAGGTAGCTATAAAAGGTTCAAATCAACAAGTAAAATTATCATCCCCAATGAAAATAGAAGTAAACGGAAAAGAAGATATTTATATTGACGATACGAAAGTTGATAATTCAAATTCTAAATATGAAATTAAAGATAATACAGTAGCGCAAGGAAAATTACCAAATACAGGACTTGCAACTATTATTTCAATAATAGCAATTGTAACATTGATTGGAGTTTTTGGTTTTATAAAATATAAAAATCTAAGTAAGTATATAAAATAATATTAATATATCCCCCGTAAAATAAAATATGGGGGATATATCAATATGTTGGATAATCTAGCTTTATTCCATTATATTCGATATAATCTTTATCTAAATATCCTTCAATGGTTGATTTATCAATAAAAATAGACTTGCAGTTACTTGCAAAATCTTGTAAATACTTTTCAAATTCTTTAAAACAGATTAAATAGTAATTAGTTTTTAAAGAAGGGTTCTCTTCAAAAAAATAATGTAAATATTGTATTTGATTTATATCCCAAAAAAGTATTAGTTTAAAGTATAATTTGTCATCTATAAGATAATCCATATGTCTAAAATCAATATATTCAACTTTATGCTCTTTAGATAAATCGCTAAAAATACAAGTTTTAATTTTTTCATAATTTCTAAATATTTTTTTATTAAACTCATTATATTCAATAACATATAAATGGCTATCATTAAAGTTTAATTTCTTTTTATGATATAGTATTTTATCCATATCTGTTGTAAAAATTATAGAATTCAAAATATCTTGTTGTTTCTTCAAATCATAAGAAATTGAAGTTATATATTTATCATTTTTTCCTTCATAAAATGAATATACATTATAAAATTCACGCATAAAGCATAGTTGACCTAGATATCTTCTGGAATCATTTGTGGGTGTATCTTTACTTTTAAAAGTCCAACTAGGTATAAATGAAGAATTATGGTTTATTGTAGTAAATGCTGCAATGTCACTTATTATTTTTAATCTTTCTAAATTATTGGAACTTCTGCAATGTTCTTTTATATTTATTCCTGTTGCAACTAAATATTCAATACCTTTTCTACCAAGAGATATTTCTCGATGTGGTAATCTTTTTATATAGTTTTCTTGTACTAATTTACAAATTCTTTTTTCTTGATATGTTTTTGTTTCAAATATGTATTTTGTATTATCTAATGTTATGGTTTTATATTGAGATAAAAAAATTAATAATTCTATATCTCTTTCTTGTAATATTAATCCTTTTTTCATGTGTGATTGAACCTCCATTATTTATAAATAATAATTGCATAATGTTTATTGCTTATTTTATATTGCTATCATCTTTTCTATAGAGGTATCATATGTAATGCGTATATGATACCTCTATTACTCACAAATTTCTAAAAATAAATTTAGCACAAATGCTTAAAAATAAGTATTAAATCAAAAATAACTATAGCAAAAAAATGAATTAAAAAAACATAAAAATTTTGCTATAGTTATTTGGATATATTTGGTAATTTAAAATCAATAAAATCTAAAATATCATTAGCTTCTAAAACTGATACTTTAATGTGGGGAGTATCAGAATAAAAACCTTGAACCATATAACAACAATTAAATAAATTATCATCTTTAATAATTCCTCCATGTACTAGACCATCTTGAATAGGTTTAACAGTTTTATTATCCACATCCCATATTTTTTGTTTATCATAAATTTTTATAATAACAATTACAAATTTATCATAAAATAATTCTTTATATGGTTTAGTTACTTCAGCAATATTTAAAATTATTTGCTTATTTACATATGAAGATTTATTTATAAGATTAGGGAGTTTTTCTGGTATATATATAGATAAAACATTATCTTTTAAATTTGCTTTATATTCATCATTTATACTGTGTATTTTATTATCTAAAATAGTGTTATTTAGGAATTTTACTTGTTCATATAATTCAAATCTATTCTTTTCTAATGTATGTAAAAATCTTTCAAATTTAATATCATCTATATGGGTATTAGAATAATTAAAAACATTGTTTAATGAATTATTTAAATTTTGTAATGAATTACTTAGTTCATCTGTAATCAACATGTAATCATCTCCTTGTTAAAAATTAAAATCATTAGCATATAAAAAATCTAAATCATTAGGTTTATATGTTCTTTGAATATTGTTAGAATTGCTTTTATAGTTATTATATTTATTATTATTTATATACTCGTCACTTGTGGCAATAGTATTATTATCTTTTTGACTACTACTATTGTTATTTTTGTCTATATAGGTAGTCGATTTTGAATATGTTATATTATCAAATTTAATTAATGGAATAATTTTTCTATTTATTATTTGTCTACATGGATCTTGAAAATTTGTAATTACTTGTACATAATTCTTTTTAGATAAACTACTAATTAATTTAGAAACTCTTGTATCAGATAAATTTACTATAATTCCTATATATTTGTTTGTAATAGTGCAATAACCATTGTTTTTACTATAAAATAAAATTAAAGAATAAATATATTTTTCTTTATCACTAAGCTTTTCGCTTGTTAGGATTTCATAAGGTATCCATAAACCTTTTAAATTGTTTGCTTGCATAAATTCACCTTCTTTCGTAAAAAAAGTACCTATTCTACAATTTTAGGTACAAAAAAGTATCTCACATTTCTGTGAGATACAAACGTATTCTAAATTTTGCTGATGCAAATACAAAAGTATCGTTCAGCTAACGTATTCTAAATACATTATACTATATAATATGCCTCCAAGTCAATAAAAGTATTCAATTTTTTGTAAAAAGTTTTTTTACCTTTTCATCTATTAAACTAAGACTATTGTTTGATAACTTTATACCTGATAATACATCAATATCAGACTTTGGATTATATATTCTTTGTTTACTAATTGTGGTAATTTGATTGACTAATGCAATACTACCATTCTTCATTTGTGAAATTTCTTTTTCTATTTTGTTTATTAATTCAATATCAACATTTAATAGTTGTATCTTTTCGTTTATATTATTAAGTTTTACAGTTTTTATTATTTTTTCATCTTCACTGTTTTCAGGCAAATTTTGAATAGCTTTTAATTCATCTGAATAATTCTTAGATTTTTTCTTTGCATTTTCTTTTAGGCTACTATTTTTCGTATATAAATTATCGTATATTTCTGTGCCAAGATATATAGCTGAATTTGGAATTCCTTTACCTTCTTTTTGTGAGGTTAATGGTATGACAGTTAATGTTGAATATTTTCTTGCATTTACTCTATCTAGAACAACACAATAATGCAATCCGCCTTCTTCATTACCAATATTAAAACCTAGATTAACTTTTATAATATCTCCTCGATTATATTTTTTTAGTTTTGCGCTATCAAAAGATTCTTCAGATTCTATATATTTTATATAGTCCTTTAACCAATATGAAACTAAATTTGCTTTTTTCAAATGCTTTGTATCTGATGAAATACAAGTATCTAAATAATTATTCAATATTTTAATTGCATCGTTTTTATTTTTTATTACATCTTCTTTTTTCATATTCGTTGCAACTCCTTTTTAATATAATTACAAAACTTTGTTCTATTATACCATATAAACGAAAAATGTCTAGTATAATTTTTAAAAATTATGCAAAAATATAAAACAATCATAAATTTATAATTTATTTTTACTATAAATACAAAAGTTATTATTTTTATAACTATAGGTAGTAAACATTACACATACAAATTTAATATTTTCTAACAATTTTTATCTAATTTTCTAACATTTTAAGATTTTAAATAAAAATTTAAAAATCTCGAAAACCAGAAATTGAGTAGTATTTTATTAAAGTAATACCTTGAAACATAAAGATTTTATAAATTTTATATAAGTCTAAAAATCAATATCAATTAATATAAATATAACAATATACAGTTCTTAGGAACCAGTGCCAACGGCGTGGGGGTTCGAGTCCCTTCATCCGCACCAATGACGTATCTGTTCGAACTAACAGATAGATTAAGAAGTTCAAGATAATATAATTTAATATCTTGAACTTTTTATTTTAGTTTCTTAACAAATCTATCCAAGAATAGTAAACTCTTTTAGCCATAGAAAATAAATTGATTTTATCAACAGAGTTTTTGGCAACTATATCAACACTTGAAATATGATTATCATTAATTGAAAAAGAAATTTCCCCGAATTTTTTGACCTTCTATAATTGGTGCTTGAAGGTTTTCTTTTAGATTAAGAATTTGTTCAACATTATTTTCTTGCCCTTTTTCAATAACTGCTCCTGCATTGTCAGACAAAATTGTATCAACATTGGATGAAACACCTTTATCTATAGCAATTGATTTTACTAAATCACCTTTTTTACCAAAATCTTTATAGGAAAAATTATTAAATCCAAAATCTAGCAATTTTTGTGCTTCACTAAATCTGATCTTAGTAGAAGGTGCTTTCATAATAACAGCAATTAGTGATAAATTATCTCTTGTAGCACTTGCAGACAAATTGTATAAAGCAAGGGAAGTAGAACCGGTTTTTAATCCTGTTGCACCTTTATAAGTTCTTATTAATTTATTTGTATTTGAAAGTTCTGATTTACCATTACGAAGTGAGTCTGTCCATATGGTTGTATATTTAGTAATATCAGGATGATTATTTAATAATTCTCTGGACATTAAAGAAATATCATAGCTTGAAGTCATATGCTCATCTTCATCAAGTCCATGACAGTTTTTGAATGTAGTATCATTCATACCAAGTTCTTTTGCTTTATCATTCATCATTTGAACAAAAGCTTCCTCAGAACCTGCAATATATTCCGCCATTGCAACTACACAATCATTTGCAGAGTTTACACAAATTGCTTTTAACATATCATCTACACTTAAAGTTTCTCTTGGATCTAACCAAATTTGAGATCCTCCCATAGATGCAGCATTTTCACTACATGGAACTAGATCAGTCAAATTTATTTTGCCATTATCTAAAGCTTCCATAATTAATAAAATACTCATAACCTTAGTAACAGAGGCTGGTCTTAATTGTTCATGTGGATTATGAGAATATAAAACTTGACCTGTAGATTGTTCAATTAAAATTGCTGATCCAGATTCTAAATTGAGAGAATTTTCTTCTTTAAAATTAGTAGTGGAAACTGAACTTGAAGTTGGTACTAATCCAGATGAAGGTGACCACACATAAGCTGTATCTTCTGCAAAACATGAAGTTATACAAGATAATAATACAAAAAATGCTAAAAACAATGAAATAATATATTTATAAATATGCATAAAAATCCCTCCTATAGATACTATAATATATTCAGCAAAAAATAAAATATGTTTTAGTTTAGTTAAAACTAATCACTTGCTTGAGCTTACAATAAAGATTTAACTAAACTAAAACATATTTATTTAAGAGAAATTAAAGTTGTAGTTACATTTGAACCATCACTAGAACATGTGATTTTTATGTCATTTCCTGTATCGTTTCTAAACTTAAAATCATAACTACCATAAGCAACTGCAGCATCTTTCCCTTTTTGAACATAAGGCACATTATTACTATGTTCATGTCGTTCTGTTACTACTAAACCAGGTGTAGCTAAAACTGCATTATATAATGTACTACTTACTTGACAATTACCACCACCGTAGACCTTTTTTCTTATTACCATTTTTATCAAATATATCTGCTTTTTGATATCCTTTTGCAGTTGTTGCTTGACCTACAGTACTACAGAAAGAAAAAGTATCTCCATTTTTTACAATAGTATCATTTAAAGAACTACATGTAATGTTTATATTATTTTGTCTTGCAGATTCTTTTGTATAAATTTTGGTTGAGAAAGTAGATAGAGAAGTTTCTGTTGGAGGTGCTGGTTGTTCATTATTAGTATTTTTTGAAGTAGTACCATTTTCATTTTCTTCTGTAGTATCCTTAGCATTATTAGAGTTAGTATTTGTATTAACATCTCTATTCTCATTTGTAGATGTTCTAGTTGCTTCATAATTATTTTGTCCACCAGTATTACTGTTTAGAGTAAAGAAATAATAAAAAGCTCCTATAGTAATTCCAATTAATATAACTAAAAAAATTATAATTATTTTATTTTTTTTCATAAATATCACCAGCTTTAGTTTAACCAAAAATATTTGAAATTATAATACAAAGTTATTACAAAAAAAATACATTTATATTACATTGGTATTTTATATTGACAAAGAAAACAGTTAAATATAAAATAAAAGTATAATATTAAAAGGGAGTATAAATATATGAAAAAAATATCAGTATTTGTAATTATAATATTTATAATTTTAACATCTATAAGTTATGCAGAAAACGGAAAAGAAAAAATTGAAGCTGGAGTAGAAAAGTCGGAAGAATATAAGAAATGGGAAAGTTTGACAGATGTTGAAAAAGAAAATGTTATTATTCCAAATTATAGTAATATTTCAATAGAAAGTAGTGTTAAAAAATCAACATTAAATAATTTATTAAAAGCTGGAGCGTCAACACTGCCAAAAAGTTATGATTTAAGAACTACGTTACCAAATATAAATGAAAAAGATCAAAAAGGAACTTTTTCTTGTTGGGCTTTTTCATTTACAAGTATGATGGAAACAACAATGGCAAAAAAATACAAAAAAAACAACTTAGAATATTCACCAATGCATATAGACTATAAAACTAGTCAAATATTTAATAGAAAAGTTGGAGAAGGAGGAAGCCATATTATTGCTTTGTCTTATGCTGCTTCTGGTTATGGACCAGTATATGAACAAGACTTTCCTTTTGAAAGAGTATATGATGAGGAAGAAAATAGTGAAGAATCATATTACTTATCTGATATAGAAAATGTAGATTTAAATCAAAAAGTAAGAGAAAAAGTAAAAGATGCAACATATTTTGCTAGTATCTATAAAGCATATTCTGATAACTCTATAACATATAAAGACAGTACTGCTTTTTCTGGATACAATAAATACAATGATGAACAAGTTGCTGCAATGAGAAATTTAATAAAACAACACATAAAGGAAGATGGAGCAGTAACAGCTACATTTTATGCAGATTCAATGGCAGGGTTAACTCAAAATGGAGAATACAGAAGTATTTATTTTAATAACGAAAAAAATGCATATTACTATACTAATATTCTTCCTGCAAATCATGCAGTTACTATAGTTGGATGGGACGATGACTATAAAAAAGAAAATTTTTCATCAGAAGTTAGACAACCAATTCATGATGGAGCATATATAGTATTAAATTCTTGGGGACCTCAATTTGCAGATGGTGGTTATTTTTACGTATCATATGATGATGCTGTAATAGAACAAAGTATATGTAGTATAAATGAAATAGAAGAAATATCTGAGGAAGACAATAAAAAGTTATATGAATATGATCAATTGGGAATGAATTATGCTATTTACTCTTTAGATGAAGAAAATACAAAGTTTTTAGATTCAGGATATGCAGCAAATGTATATTCGAGGGATAATTTTAATTCTTCAAAGTATGAATATTTAACTGAAGTAGGAGTATTTTTGCAAAAAACGGAAGGAGTAGAAGTATATGTTAATGCTATTAATGATGATTTTAATAATTGCGTTAAAGTTGCTTCATATATTGGAAGTAATGCTTTGGAAACAGGTTACCATACAATAAAACTAAATTCACCAATATTATTAAAAGGAAATAAATTCACAATTAAAATAAAATATACAAACTCAGATGTAACAACCATACCATTGGAATGTAACTTTGATGATAGTCAACTATCAGATAATCAAATATCTATGTATAGTAAAGCAAAATCAAATAAGGGTGAAAGTTTTGTTTCTATGGATGGTACGAAATGGACTGATTTATTCGATTATAAACTTAATGCAAATACAACATTAAAAAATACTAATGCTTGTATAAAAGCAACTACAATGACCACTGATACTCCATTAACAATATCTGTAACTGATGTAAAAGTTGATAATTCAAACATTACAATGGAAGTAGGAGATACTCAGAATTTAATAGTTACAATTGAACCAGCAGATTCAACAAATAAAAATGTGATATGGAAAAGTAAAGACGAAAACATAGTAACAGTGTCTGATACTGGAATATTAAAAGCGCTAAAAAAGGGAAAAACTACAATTACAGTAACATCTGTTGATGGTAATTATTCGGCTTCTTGTGAAGTAACAGTTACAGAAAAGACAAATAATGAGGATGATATATATATACCAAAAGATGATTTGACTATTGGAGACACTGAAAATATACAAGATATTAAAAATAAACAAAATATTCAAATAAAAACAGAAAATAGTGATAACACTTTAGCTACAAAAATTCTTCCAAATACAGGAAAAGAAATAATAATTGCTACAATATTATTTGTAATAGTTATTTTAATTATTGCTTTTGTAAAATACAGAAGAATGAAAGATGTTAAATAATAAATTAAAATAGCTTAAAAGTTACGAAAAATACAACTTTTAAGCTATTATTATACTTAAAATTATTGACAATTTTTAAAAATAAAAGTATAATTAATATGTTAATAAAGAAAGGAAGATTATTATGTTTGCGAGATATTGGAAAAAAATAGGTATGTTAATTTTAATAATTGCATGTGTATTTAATATAATGAGTAAATTAATAAATAAGTTATCATTAAATAAAGAAATGATATATTCTGCAACATATATGAATCAAGAAAATAAAGAACAACAAAAAAATGAAACAAAATAATAACAAACACTTGAAAAATAATAAAAAATATGTTATTATAAAAAACAGTCATGTTATTTAAACGAGAAAGAGGTGAACTTAAGAATGAAAAAAGATTTACATCCACAATATAACCAAACAACTATTACATGTGCATGTGGTAATGTTTTAGAAGTTGGTTCAACAAAAAAAGATTTAAAAGTAGACGTATGTTCAAAATGCCATCCATACTGGACTGGAAACTTAAGACAAGAAACAGCAGGTGGTAGAGCAGATAAATTTAAAAAGAAATATGGTCTTGCATAGTAGAATATAATAAATATTTAAAAGATATTAAAGAGATTTAATATCTTTTTGTCATTTTTTGAAGAATATATGATATAATCCTAAGTGTAATTTAGAATTGCAGAGAGGTAAATAAAAATGAATATAAAAACAGGATTAACTGAAAAACAAGTAAAAGAAAGACAAGAAAAGGGATTAATAAATTATGATACAACAGTACCAACTAAAACAATAAAAAGAATATTATATGAGAATTTTTTTACATTATTTAATATCATCAATTTAATTCTAGGAATTGCAATTTTTTTGGTTGGTTCATATAAGAATATGCTATTTTTAGGTATTGTAATTATAAATACTGCAATTAGTACATTTCAAGAAATACATGCAAAAAAAACAATTGATAAATTATCAGTAATGGCATCTAGTAAAGTAAAAGTTATAAGAGATGGCAAAAAAAGTGAGATATCTATAAATGATTTAGTATTAGATGATGTTATAGAATTAAATACAGGAAACCAAGTTGCAACAGATAGCGTGATTTTAGAAGATGAAGTTCAAGTAAATGAGTCTTTTATAACAGGTGAACCAGATACAGTTATAAAAAAAGAAGGAGATAAAATACTTTCAGGTAGCTTTATTGTAAGTGGTAAATGTATAGCGCAGGTAGAACATATTGGAGAAGACAATTATACTGCAAAAATTTCTAGTGGTGCAAAATATATAAAAAAAGTAAAATCTGAAATTATGACTTCTTTAAATAAAATAATAAGAGTATTAACTTTTGCAATTATACCAATTGGAATTGGATTGTTTACAATGCAATATAATGTATTTGGTGTTAGTTTGCAAGATGCAGTTGTAAAATCAGTAGCAGGAATTATTGGTATGATACCTGAAGGATTAGTTCTTTTGACTAGTACTGTTCTTGCTGTCAGTGTTATTAGACTATCTAAATCTAAAGTCTTGGTACAAGATTTATATTGTATAGAAACATTAGCTAGGGTAGATACGCTCTGTCTTGATAAAACTGGAACTTTAACAGAAGGTATAATGGAAGTTGTTGATTTTGTTCCAATTACAAAATCAGAAGATGAAATGAAAAATATTATGGCAAATATATCTAAATCTTCAGAAGATGAGAATTCAACAATAGATGCTATTAGAGGATATTTCACAAAAATAAGTACAAAATTTAATCCGATAAAAAAAGTGGCATTTTCATCTAAATCAAAATGGTCAGGCATTAATTTTGAAGATGAAGGAAGTTATATAATAGGTGCTCCAGAAATTGTATTAGGAGAAAACTTTGATAAATACAAAGATATTATTGAGAAATATTCAAAAGATTATCGTGTTATAGTTTTAGCACATTCAAATGATGATTTTAGAGAAAAAGAATTACCGGAGAATATAGAAATTATAGGATTAGTATTAATTCTTGACAAAATAAGAAAAGAAGCTTCAAGAACATTAGAATATTTTTATAAACAAGGTGTTGATATCAAAATTATTTCGGGAGATAATCCAATTACAGTATCAAAAATTGCTAAACAAGTTGGAGTAAAACAGTATGATAAATATATAGATATGTCACAGGTAAAAGATAAAGATATTAAAAAAATAGCATTAAAATATTCTATATTTGGAAGAGTATCTCCTATTCAAAAACGATTGTTAGTACAGGCATTAAAAGAAAAAGGAAGAACTGTTGCTATGACAGGAGATGGGGTAAATGACGTTCTAGCATTAAAAGAATCAGATTGTGGTATAGCAATGGCAAATGGAAGTGATGCTACGAAAAGCGTATCTCAATTAATATTATTAGATTCAAACTTTTCTTCTATGCCTAAAGTAGTTGCAGAAGGAAGAAGAACAATAAATAACATTCAGCGTTCAGCTTCACTATTCTTGGTAAAAACTATATACTCAGGAATACTTGCATTGATGTTCCTATTTATGGGAGCTGCATATCCATTTGTACCAATACAATTAAGCTTAATAAGTACTGTAACAATTGGAATACCATCATTCTTATTAGCATTAGAGCCTAATAGAGAAAGAATAAAGGGTAAATTCTTACAAAATGTAATTATAAGAGCGTTACCTACAAGTCTAGCTGTTGCTTTAGATATATTTGTAATATCTATTTTACATAGACAAGGTATAATACCAAATGAACAATATTCTAGTTTATGCGTAATTGCAACAGGAATATGTGGAATTATATTATTATTTACACTTGCTAAATCAAGAAAAAGTGAAGAAAGTGTGTTGCCAGTATCAATATTTAGATTAGGTCTTGCAATTGTCCTAACAGGATTATTTATAGTAGGATTAACATACTTCAATTGGTGGTTTAACATTGCTCCAATTGTACCTATGTTAAATAAAATATTTAGAATTATTTTAGCTTCAGTTATTAATTTTATTGTATTTACATTTGCATTAAGAAAAATATTTGATTTTGTAAATTTAAAAAATCAAAAAATAAATGAATAGTAAAAATAAAGATATGAAAGGAAGAATAGAAAATGAAAGATATAAAAATTTCAAATGATATTATATATATAGGAGCAGATGATAAAGATATTGACTTATTTGAAAGTCAATACATAGTACCAAATGGTATATCATACAATTCATACTTAATAAAAGATGATAAAATTGCGATTATGGATACAATTGATAAAAGAAAGACTGAAGAGTGGCTTGAAAATCTAGAAAAAGCTTTAGATGGAAAAACACCCGATTATTTAGTTGTTTCTCATATGGAGCCAGATCATGCAGCAAATATTAAAACATTAATAGAAAAATATCCAAGCATTAAAATAGTAAGTAATAATAAAACATTTGCATTTATACCACAATTTTTTGATATACCAGATTTGGAAGATAGGAAAATTGAAGTAAAAGAAGGAGATACATTAGATTTAGGAAAACATAAATTAAAATTTATAATGGCACCTATGGTTCATTGGCCAGAAGTTATGATGGAATATGAAGAAACAGAAAAAATATTATTTGCAGCAGATGCATTTGGAAAATTTGGGGCTTTAGATACAGACGAAGAATGGGATTGTGAGGCAAGAAGATATTATTTTAATATAGTTGGAAAATATGGTGTTCAAGTACAAGCTGTATTAAAGAAAGCAGCTAATTTAGATATAAGAACAATTTGTCCGCTTCATGGACCAATACTAAAAGAAAATTTAGAACATTATCTAAAACAATATGATATATGGAGTTCATATAAACCAGAAAGTGAAGGAATATTTATTGCATGTAGTTCAATACATGGTAATACCATGGAAGCTGCAAAAGAATTAAAAACTATATTAGAACAAAAAGGTGCAAAAAAAGTAGTTTTATCAGATTTAGCTAGAGAAGATTTTGCAGAATGTATAGAAGATGCATTTAGGTATGGAAAGATTATTTTAGCATCATCAACATATAACATGGGAATATTTTCACCAATGGAACAATTTTTACACCATTTAAAAGGAAAAAATTATCAAAATAGACAAGTAGGGATAATAGAAAATGGTACATGGTCTCCAAATGCAGCAAAATGTATGAAAGAAATTTTAGAACAAATGAAAGATATTGAAATTATTGAACCGATTGTTACAATTAGGTCTACATTAAATGATGAATCAAGAGAAAAATTAAATGAACTAGCTGATAATATATTATAAAAAGAATATTAATAAGGAGAAAGTAATGGAAGAAGTTAAAGTTTTTTTTAATAATATAAAAAATATACAAATAGTAAATTCTATAATAATTGTATTAGTTAGTATAGCAATATATAAAGGAATAATGTATTTTATCTCTAAAAGCGAAAAAAGAGACAAAGCCAATTTAATTAATGATAAAAAGAGAGTAACATATATAAAACTAATTAAAAGTTTAATTAGATATATTTTTATTATAGTAACTGTTTTAATTTTATTACAAGTAAATGGTGTAGATGTAAGTTCTGTATTAGCAGGTGTTGGTATTTTAGGTGTTGTATTTGGACTTGCAATACAAGATTGGTTAAAAGATGTAATTAGAGGTAGTAGTATTTTAACTGACAATTATTTTTCTGTAGGTGATATTGTAAAATATAAAGAAATAGAAGGAAAAGTTATAGTTATTGGTCTTAAAACAACTAAAATCCAAGATTTAAAAACAAATAATATAATCTCTATTGCAAATAGAAATATTGAAGAAGTTGAAGTGGTTTCAAATGTTATCTATGTAAATATTCCAATGTCATATGAAGTTAATGTAGAAGAAGCGGAAAAAGTAGTAGATGAAATTATCTTTGATGTTAAAAATAATGAAAATGTTGAAGATTGTAAATATAAAGGTGTAAACGAATTAGCTGAGTCTTATGTTAAATATCTAATAGAAGTAAAAAACAATCCTTTATATAAATTACAAGTAAAAAGAGATACGTTAAGAACTATACTACTTGTTATGGAAAAGCATAATATTGAAGTTCCATATACACAAATAGATATACATGAAAAATAGTGGAACAAGTACAAAAAAATACAAATCATCAGATTGGGATACATATAGAAATCATAAAGTTGGCTTTATATTCCAAAGTTATAATTTGATTATGCACCAAACAGTGCTTTCTAATGTTGAATTAGCATTAACATTATCAGGAGAATCAAAAGCTGAACGTAGAAAAAAAGCTAAAGAAGCATTAAAGAAAGTTGGTTTGGAGAAACACTTAAATAAAAGACCAAGTCAATTATCAGGTGGACAAATGCAAAGAGTTGCTATTGCAAGAGCATTGGTAAACAATCCTGAAATAATACTTGCAGATGAGCCAACAGGGGCTTTGGATTCAGAAACAAGTGTACAAATAATGGATTTATTAAAAGAGGTAGCAAAAGAAAAATTAGTAATAATGGTTACACATAACCCAGAACTTGCAAAACAATATTCTACAAGAATAGTTAG
>Ga0326511_10001125_pt1 | contig 22533 bp, 13 predicted proteins | sample 0_2496_0518_D_FD_203701 | JGI IMG/M metagenome (GOLD analysis project Ga0326511, IMG submission 203701) | Bovine rumen microbial communities from UC Davis, California, United States - 0_2496_0518 | ecosystem: Host-associated > Mammals > Digestive system > Stomach > Rumen | place: USA... | reverse complement strand
TTGATAGACCTCCACATAGTTCGCCTTTTCGAATGTGTTTCGTGTTACATAATACGCCCATCCGACGCCACAATCCAAACGTAGAAAATTGCATAACCAGACACCAGTGTCCATATACAGAGCATTCAATAGATTCATCAGGTCATATTCTCCAATAAAAGGTTCAGCCTCCATATAATCATCATCACCAGGTGAGTATGCTTTTTTTGTCACAGTGTATCCTCCTTCCGAATAGACGGCATCGTCTAATGTTCTGGAGTCTTCCTGTGATGTTTCACCTCTCCAGTAATTTGGTGCGAACAACAAACCAAAACCAATGCACCAGCGACTGTCTTCTATCGAAGCCTTATATGAAAGTCCATAATTGTACTTATCTAAATAATGGATATATAATTCATTCCATCCATCCATTTCTGTCAAAGAAAATTTAAAAGGTCGTCTCGGCTTCTTATCCTGCTTGAAGTCCACATTTATTCTTTTATTAGAATTGTGCTGCTTTAGAATAAGGGATAACGTCCTGCATTCATGTGAACTGTTTTCTCCTATCCGCACATTGACGGTTGAACCGTCATTCTTGGCACTTATTCCATAGTAGGATTTTTGAATAGAGAAATCAGCATCTGACACTTCTATCGCCTTTGATTCAATTCCTTCATAGGACAAGTATTTAGTAACAGTTGACTTAACACGCATATCAAAGCTTGCTCCATTGTAAGAAACCGTACTATATCTATATGGTATTCTATCAATCGTAAACTCATATTTTTCTTCTGTTTTTGGATAGACCTTAATCAAAGCCGTGTCCATCTTGACTGATATAATCTGGAGCAAGTTTTCATTTTCTCTTTCACTATCGTAAACAACGTCCAGACTGATTTCTTTCTTTTTGCTCTTCCAATTACCATCTGGCGAACTTCGTTGTACAAGTCCTTGAACACTATATACATTACCAGCGTTTGCTTTTTTATCCAGAGATGTCAAAGTAAAAGTGTGATCAATACGTTCTTTCTTCATTACCTTGTCTCTATAGGACAAAAGAAATTGTTCAAGATTCATCTTCTTTCCGTTAAATCTAAATACCTCTCCTGTAAAAGAGTCTGCAAATTTTTCTGGATCAGATGGATCAATATCGTCAATCATTTCTGAGACAGCAGCAAAAAAGGATTTCAATTCCCGCGTCACGTCTGCCTTGACGTTGTATATGTTTTCTGCGTTAGCCATTATCGACATCAAGCAAATAATAGCAGTAATAATACACTTTTTCATTTTCTTACCTTTTAAAATAACGATACAATCTATTTAACTACAGCAACTCGATGAGCATACAACGGATAGCGTTTGTTGCACAATTTGTTGTCGTTTTGAGTTACCAGAAAAAGCCTGACGGTTTTTCCTACCAGATTCTGGCAATACTTGTAGCCAACCAGACATTTGTCAACATGAAGATTACCTTTCTTGTCACGATGAATAACTCCCACATAGTTTTCATACTCATCTGTCTGCTTTGCCCCAATTAACTTCGACAGAGACTTCACAAGCATCTGCTTGATCTTTTTCAGGACAACAGCCAAGCCATGACGGCTTTCTTGCTCTTTTGTGTAATCTTTCGTTTTCATTTTCTTGATAGTTTGAATTTGACATGATGAAAAATATTTCTTTTCGTATATGCTCTATGGTGATTGGATTTCCCAGTTGTTTCACTTATAGGAACAAAAAAAATAGCCTGCCCGAAGAACCGGGCAGGCCAATCAGCCAATCATACGAATGTGCCTATCTACTATCCGTTATTCCTTCTTCTTTTCGATGACATAGCCCATCTTGTAGAGCAAGCGAAGCGTGTCATAGGCCATGTCACGGTCGTACTGCTTCTCGCTTTCCAACAGCTCACAGTATGGCACCAGGTCCCTGTTCACTTTCTTCTCCTCATCGGTCTTGTCTCCATAAACCCAGCCTTCCTTCAAACGCTGGAGCGACCAGTCCTCATGCACGTTCTCTGCAATATACTCCCTCAATACAATGATATTCTCTGGAAGACTGACGGAATCAAGATCTATAGGGTTAGCCCAATATTCGCCATCAGCATTTCGCTGATTCGAATTGAAGACAAAGCCGGTATCAACCCTTTTATCAATTCCATATCCCATTTTGATTAAGAGCTTCAATGTATTGACGACGGTCAGACGGTCTGTTTCCTTGTCTTTATCCTTCATCTCGAGATATGGTAGCATAAACGGCGTAAGCTTAAGGTCATCATTCTTTTCTTCACCGTACTTCCATCCTTTTGCCTGCCGGCCCTTTGCCCAAACTTCATGAGCATTCTCCATTAAGGCAGGCACGAGCGCATTGATTTCCTCATCTAGGGTGATGTCAGAAAGGTCTTCCGGGTGCGGGGTATATGGGCGGCGTCCCCTGAGTGTGATGCTGACCATGAAATATTGGGAGGGCTCCCACTTTTCCAGCAGCTGCGCATGCGTCATGGTAGATGTCCGGAATCCTTCGCTTGGATCGAAGATCTCAACCATATCGGAGGATACTCCCGTGACGACGATAGCATGGTCGGGCTCTACCCCACCCTGACTGATAGCCAGAATGACATGGCAGCCTGTCTCCAACTCATGCCGTAACTGCGCCATAGGTTCCATGGTCATGGACGCCCGGGTAAACCTTGCCAACGAAAACCGCACGCCCTCCGGCGTCTCGGAATTTTCGATAATACGGCCTATATGATATAGAGGGGTACCATCGTTATTACACCATCCTTCCACCTCAGCATCGGTCTTAAGGTCTATCAAGCTGCGCCTTATGCCGTATTTTTCAAGGATGAACTGCTCACAGCGGATGACACAGTCATTGGAGTCGTTCTTTGCCGCCAGGCACTCTACAGGAAGCTCGAAGTGCTGGAGAAGCCAGACGTCCCTCTTCTCTCGTTTATCACCCTTCCACATTTCCACAATGGAACACACCTCCCTCGAACGCGGGTTCTCCGCAGGCGTTTTTTCAAATTCCCTCCTCATTTTGCCGATAATCCTCCTGACATGCTCATACTTCCTCTCTGCCGCAACGACAGCGAGCCATTCGTCAAAATCCACATCGTTCTTGATATACCTGATAAGGAGTTCCGGCGTAATCATTGTTGTATCTTTGTCTTTCTTTGCCATAATCTTAACTGTTCAAATTCATCATTTCTTCGACTGCGTATTCTTTGCATTCCTTGCATCCTTTTGATTCTGATTCATATCCCATAGACAATTCTCCAGATATGCTGCCAAACCATTCGGACTCATACCGGATATTAACCGATTCGCAAGGATCTTGCCGTCGGTTTCCTGTTCAGACGATTTACTCAGATTGGTTTTGTTGATCTGAAGGCTTTCGCGCTTCCTGACAATCTTTTCATCGATGGGTTTTGACAAATAACGAGACACCTCCATGCTGGCTGGTAAGAACAACTTGGATATCTGTTTGAGAAACATGGGTATTCCATCACGAATCCTGAAAAGTCTCTCTATTTCCCAAAAGTCCTCTTCTGACAAGCCATCCCCTTCTGATTTGGCATATACTAATTCAATTGCTCTATTGAAAACGCCAAAAAGAGGACGGACTTTTTCATTGAATTCATCTTTTCCTCTCTTCTTCCAGATTCTAAGCTCACCCTCTTTCGCCTTATAAAAGGACGTCAACGTTCTATAGCTGGTCTTTTCTTTGTTCCGCTTGGCTTTTTCTCCTTTTTCATTATAGCAACGAACATACTGGATATGACTGAAGGCGACAAGCTTGGGGAGGACCTTGACGTCCTTGTCTTTCACACCCTTAATCTCTTTGATGTCGGGGATACCAAACGTTACTATAATAGGATCTGCAAAAAACTTCCAGTTGCCCCCCTCGTCGGCAATCTGCTGAAAAGAGTCATGCATTTCAGCTGTGAAAGCGAATTCATCCTTCCTGAAATCAAAAAACAGCCATGCATAATCAACCAGGACAGCGTTGATCAAGACATTCAGATCCGGGACTTCATCCTTTTTCTTGACAGTCCCTAATTTCTGGCCAGGCTTTAATCCACAGTTCTTAAGAACGGCGTCATCCTTATTAGGAATCCGGGGGTTCTTGTCAGCCATTGAATGCTTCTTCTTCGATTTCCGTTCCTCTTTGAACTCCTTGTTAATGAGCCTCAGGAAATAGTTCTTACATATTTCATGCATAAACGAAGATAGTTTTGACTCATAACGGAAATGTTTGAATTGGTTGTCGCATCCCCATACCGAACTGGCATTTTCAACGCTCCCATCCGGAGAAACGGCACTCTCTTCCGGCTTCCTCATGTAGAAATATACCACGAAGTCTTGGATGACCTCATCACTTATTTCAATAACGTCAACGACTTTCCTCTTTCTGTTAGCGTTTTTCCCACTCTCACTATACACTCCTTTTTCCCTATACTCGACAGACGAACTGCCTAGTCTCGTGAAGTCATTATATATTGAGACAAAATCCTTTCCAAACTCATTGAGGATATAAAAATGGAGGACAGCCTTGTCACGTGCACCAATGAACAGATCTATCCGCGGCCTTGCCTCAATGAAATTATTAATCACGAAATCACGCCATGCATCTATTCTCTTGTCAAATGAATAGTTTCTCACGAAAGCCCAACCGCCCTCTCCTGTAAGAAAAGACGCTAAGTCGGCCTTTATTTTCTTTGCAGCTTCCAAAATCCTGCTGTTTTGTGCAAGCAGGCGCTTGGGGTCATCCGTCGGCGTAGTATAAATCAAATGCATGTATGCACTTCTTACCTCGTCTTCTATCTTTTGATCATATTCCCGGCCATTATCCTCCCAGAGGAACCTGTCTCGCTCAGAACCATACTTGAGGAGTCTGAAGAACAGCTCCCTGTTCTTCCTCACAGACATCTGCTCCCGTCCGGCATTCAGATAATCCTTGAAATCATTCATGAAACTCTCCTTCAAGGCCTCTTCAATGTCCATCTTCCTGTCATCATCTACCGTAAGTCCTTTCCAGACATTCTTGAAAGACTGGCGGCTGCCGTTAACAAGGGTATAGAAGTAATGTTCGTATACCATACTGGTATCAACGATTTCCTCCCCCCAGTTCTTCCTGATCCCACCATCAAGTTCATCTGCAAGGATATATCTTGAGGCAAGCTGTTTCATCCGCAGGAACCTGCCTCTTGCATCTTCTTCGTTCAGCAGATAGAAATCCCTCAGTTTTTTTCCGATAATCTTGCCTACATATTGCCGACACATCTTGCTTGCCAGTACTTTCGACATTTCAGCTGACCATTCGTCTATATCCTTCTCAAATGAATAATTCTCCAGGAATTTCCATAGACCGCTGTTTTTCGTGAAGAATGATTCCAGTCTCTCCATCAGGGGAGCGCTAACGCCTTCCACATCTGCTTCATCAAGGCCAAGGATAAGGAAGACATGACTGATGTACTCCCTGACATCCTGTTCATAATCGGAATGTCTGGAATACCAGAGCAATTTGTCACGTTCGGCTTGATCCGTAAGAAGATTGTACAGATGAGCCTTATCCTGCCGGCAGCTCATCTGCTCTTTCATTTTGCGAATGTAGTCCTCTCTGAAAAAACGTACCAGCCCTGTTACTATGGCTATACCTTTCGACTTGACATGCTTTTCTTCCTCCTCAATCGTAACCTTCAATCCGCGCATGCGATCATTTATGAGCAAACGGCAGTAGTGACGACAGATGGGGTCAATTTCCATATTTTCGTCCAACTGCCATTCTTTTCTCACATACCTGTCAAATCGGATCTTATTGAACAATTCCGAGATCTTGATACTGAACTCACTATAATTGCTTTTCATGAAGATGTTCTTCTCAAGTGTCTTTACGGAAAGATGCACTTTCAAGAAGGACTCATATTCCTTATTGATACAATCTTCCACAAGTCTAAGAGACCACTCTTCAAAGTTCCCCCTTCTTTCAAATACAAACTCTTGGATAAGCAGCTTCCCGTTCCTGCCCGTAAGATGAGATTCAAATCTATCCATCAAGGCAGAAACGACACCTCCTATTTCAATGGTATCGGAAAGGGAAGCAAATAATGGCTTCAATTTGCCGACTAGAATCTTTTCAAAGTATTCTTCCCGGTTTTTCCACAGATAAGCATCGCGTTCAGCCTCATTATCATAAAGTCTGAAGAACAGAGTCCTATCGTCTTTGGACATCAATGCCAGCCCCTTTGAAACATATTCCGTCTCAAAATGCCTGATCAGCATTTTGACAAAAGCAGCACCTCTGAGATCCTTCTCCCATATTCCCCCAAGGGGTTTCCCCTCGTATTTATTGAGCAAGTCGCAATAGTGGCTATAGAACATGTTCACATCCGCTTTTTCATCCAGGTTACATTTCTCGCAGATATATCTGTCAACATTATGTTCATGAAACAACCTTGAAATCAGCTTCTTCATATCTCTTATGGGCTTCTCAAAGAGAGTCTTATCCATATCAGCAGGGTGAAGATAGTCCTTCTCAAAAAGAGTGCATAGGGCATCAACAAAAGAGCAGCCATCCAATATGGGTTGCTTGAGCTTTTCCATTATATCAGGATTCCCGAGATACAAACGGAATTCCCGAAGTACATTCTTTATTTCTTCTTTATCGTCAATATATTTGCCGGCAACTTCATTTAGCCTTTCATCATATTGCATATTGTCAAAGACCTCCTTTAACAGAGTATTGGTCTTAAAATCATTCCATTTGCCATCGCAAAGCTCGCAAACGAGGTTGAGCCCCCGTTCGTCAGCTACGTTATTCTTCCTGATTAATTTATCCAGATCGTACATATGACATAAATTTGCATGCAAATTTAGGGAAATAGTCTGAGAAATCCGTGATTTACCTGTTAAAATTGCTTTAATCGGCAAAGTTCGTGCGTTTTCATTGCTTTATCTTGAATACGCGACAAAGTCCACGTCCCTATCGGTATAGATGAAGTGATGGCCGTCAAACTGATACAAATGCATCAGGCATTGGTAGAAGCCATCTGGATATGGCACGTACAATTCCCCCTTCTCTTGATTGAACGCAAATACATTTTCATTATATGGGACATCCCATGACCCATTCGGATGCGGAAGGTCAAACCTGTAGGAGCAGGAATACTTCCCGTCAACGTCAAACGCCCTTATAGGCTTGTACGCTCCGTCCTGTCTTGTATATGCAAGGACCTCCGATTGATATAGGCAATCCACGTCTTCCGGCATGAGACTTCCTGGCGTATGCGGGGAACGCTCAAGAATATAGACAGACTGTCCATCAGCTGTTTCCACGGAACCTATTCTGCATCCCATATACCACTGCTTCAGGTCGCAGACGGTGGTGCCGGACAGCAGCTGCCTTGCTTCTTCCGACAAATAAGGGAGGACGGCTCTATAGTCAACAGCCATCGACCTGTAATGATCTGCAACACCGCTGAACGTGATGTTAAGCACGTTCCCGAGCAGTGCAAGATCCATGCCAGCAGCCTCAAGGCTTTCTCCATGGGCTAGTGCCGGACGGCATTCTTCAACCATGTCCTGATAGTACGGGGCATCAGCCAAGAACCGGGACAGGTCCCGATTGCTCATGATGTCCTTTATCCGGTGTCCGTCTCTTTTGGCGAAGGTGAAGGAACTTACTCCGGATCCACGGCAGGCACCACAAGGGTAATATTCCAGGCCGTAGGTCACGAACGACTCCGTCTGTGCCAACAGCAGAAGGGAAAACATACAGGTACTGCATGATTCTTCTTCGAAATACGGCCTGTATGCCTCCACATAATGCAGCACCAGGCTATCGGCATTGCCGGTGAGGACATCCTCAAATGCCAGTCTCCTGCCAGTTGATCCCTGGCCGTCCGAATCCAGGATCAACTCACAACAGTTGTATATCTCCTTATTAAGGAATGCCATGACCGAGTCTGTCAGGGTCTTTGGCCCGTTAATGGGCACATCCACACAGAACGTCGGGCCATATACCGGCTTGGCCTTGTCACCCAATTCGACATTCTCCCACTGCCGTTCCACAACCATCAGACCTGTCTCCGCTTCTATGCGGTCGCAGCCGACCGAAAGGAAGACAATAAAGGTGCCGAGCACACATCCCAACCAAGTCTTCAGGCGGCTATTACTGATAATTATCCGATGCATAAAGCTTAATGGGATAAAGAGGGCTGATTACTGACGACAATCTGATCATTGTCTGCCTTCACCACGACCGGCAGTCCTTTGCTGACCTCCTGACGGAGGATGGCCATACATAGCGCGTCAACGATTTTTTCCTTAATGGCACGCTTCACGGGGCGGGCACCGTGTTCCGGACTATATGCCTTGTGGGCAATGAACGAAAGCACAGAGTCATCAAAGCGGACATCAATCTTGTTCTCCGCAAACTTCTTCTGTTGTGCAGCCAACTGGATCGCCACGATTTTCTTGATGGCGTCCATGCCCAACGGCATGAACATGATAATGTCGTCAATACGATTGATGAATTCAGGTGCGACACGTTGTTTCAGCTGAAGGATCACCTGTTCGGTGGTCATGTCCACCAGCCGGGAATCAGGGGCTTCCATGGCCAGATTGTTCTGGATCACCTCCTGTCCGATGTTCGATGTCATGATGATGATGGTATTCTTGAAATCCACCAAACGGCCTTGCCCGTCTGTCATACGCCCGTCATCCAGGACTTGCAATAGCGTCTCGAACACCTTTGGATGGGCTTTCTCTATCTCATCGAACAACACGACACTGTATGGCTTCCTGCGCACGGTCTCCGTAAGCTGTCCTCCTTCACCATAGCCCACATAGCCCGGGGGCGCTCCAAAAAGACGTGCAACACAATGGTCCTGCTGATATTCGCTCATGTCGATGCGCACCATCATCTCACGGCTACCAAAGAGATACTCGGCTAAAACCCTGCACAGTTCAGTCTTTCCGACGCCTGTCGTACCGAGGAAGAGGAAGGTGCCGATTGGCTTGTCGGCATCACTCAGCCCCATGCGGCTGCGACGTACGGCATTTGACACCGCGGTGACAGCCTGATCCTGACCGATGACGGAGCCGTGGAGATGCTCTTCGATATGCAATAGGCGCTCATTCTCGTCCTGGGTCATATTCGTCATTGGTATGCCCGTCCATGCGGTAACAACCTTCATGATATCCTTCTCGTCAAGGGCCGTCTTCAGAAGCGCATCCTCACTGTCATTGACCTCAACGGTCAATGCGTCGATCTGTTGCTTCAGACCATCTGCACGGCGCTTCATCTCCACAGCCTCGGCATATCGCCCCTGCAGTTCCGCAGCTTCTATATCCTCTTCGCAACGCTCTAACCGTGAGGCCAGGTCCTGAACCTGCCCCAGCAGGCGCCGCTCGTTCTGCCATTTGGCATGAAGAACGTTCTCTTTCTCGCACAAGTCAGCCAGATCGGCATTGATCGTCCTGATGATGTCCGAGGAGCCGGTATTGCCGTCTTGAATCAACGATTCCTTCTCTATCTCCTTGTTGCGTATCTGCCGTCTTAGTATCTCCAGGTCGTGAGGCACTGACGAGCGGTCAATGCGCATGCTCGATGCTGCCTCGTCGAGCAAGTCGATAGCCTTGTCAGGAAGGTACCGGTCGGCGATGTATCTATGGGAGAGATTGACGGCAGAGACTACGGCATTGTCGAGAATCTTAATCTGGTGATGTCTTTCAAAGCGCCCTTTGATGCCTCGCAAGATTGAGATGGCAGACTCCACGTCAGGCTCCTCCACCATCACTTTCTGGAAGCGCCGCTCAAATGCCTTGTCTTTTTCAATCTGCCGATACTCGTCCAAGGTGGTAGCACCGATGATTTTCAAGCCGCCACGTGCCAGCGCAGGCTTCAGGATGTTGGCAGCATCCATCGCTCCACTGGTTTTCCCCGCCCCGATCAGCAGATGGATCTCATCCACGAACAGGATGATATTTGTAGTCGACACGGCTTCCTCTATTACCATCTTCAGCCGTTTTTCGAACTCGCCTTGCATCTCAGCCCCAGCAAGTACAGAGGAGATGTCCAGTGAAAACAGCCTGAGGTCACGCATAGACTGAGGGACATCACCGCGGGCTATCCTGTGTGCCAGGCCCTCCACGATGGCGGTCTTTCCCGTTCCTGGCTCACCAATCAAAACGGGGTTGTTCTTGGTCTTGCGTGATATGATCTCAAGGATTCTCCGGATCTCCTTGTCGCGTCCTATCACCGGGTCTATCTCCCCCTCTTCTGCCATCCGGATCAGGTCCATCCCAAACTTGTGAAGGCTCGGCAGATCGCCATTATCCTGAACGGGACGTTCCCTCTGCTCCTCATCACCGTGCTGGAAGGCATGTACCGCCCGCGCAATCTTCTGGGAGGTAATACCGAAACGCGACATGAGTCCGCAAACGGCATTGGGCACTTCGGCAAATGCCCAGAAGATGTACTCTAGTGCCACGGCAGGATGCCGGTCATGCTCAGCCAGGCGGACGGATGCCTGGAATACATCCTGCAACTCTTGTGTGAAGTCCGGTGCAGCCACAGCTCCACGGCTGAGGTCCTGCATCGCATCGCTCATGGTTGAAAAGAAGGCGATCCTGTCTACGCCCATATGGTTTAGCAGGAACGGCACCATATCGTCGCCTTCCTGAAGCACGGCCACCATCATTACCGTAGGTTCAATGGCTGCATACTGACACTGACGGGTCAGGGTCACAGCCTTCATGACCGCACTACGCGACTTGTTCGTAAATCTTGAAAAATCATTTGTCATATCCGTTACCTCTATGATTAAACACTTAAGTATTCCTTTTGATTCGGCTCAAACCATCTGTACCAATCCTTGCCTTCTTCACGCAGCCCCACCAGCCATGCCGTTATCTCGTCAATCTGCATGTCCCATATGTTCTGGCCATTACAATTCATAATCGATTTGGGGAACATGATGGCCGTCTTTGCGGCACGGGCATTGTCCTTCTCGTCCAACCCATACAAGTCCCATGCGCCGAAAAGATGTAACATCTCATGGGCCACACACGCTGCCTCTGACTCTCCCCAGTCAGGTCTGAATCCCCGGAAGATGTAACAGCACTCCATATAGAACAGATGGGGATTAAAACGATACAGCTCCTTATTGACAGGAGAAGCGAAGCTGCGGCCATAAGTGTTGGAAAACACGACTGCGAGACACTGCGTGCAACCCGTATTCCTTTTCACCCATCCGACAAAAGCATCATAACTGCGGTATCCCATCTTCAGCAGCACCTTACCAGGGTAGAAATAGGCATCCTCGGAATCCCAGTTGCGCGGCATGTCGTCATCGCAGAAAGATCCGTCAGAGCCGAAGGCACAGTTCTCAAACTCCACATGCTTGCCGTAGCGGAGGGCCTGCATCTTAAGCCAACGCTCAGCTTCATACACCTTCTGTTTCTGTCTTGCTATGTCTGACGGTTTCCATGGGTCAGAAACGGGAGCCACAAAGACGGAGAGCACAAAGATCCTGCCGGAGAGCACCTTGGCAGAGCCCACATTGCATGTGCTCTCCGAGGTGTCATCCTCCTTCTTTGGCATGACGATGAGACGAATGGGTGTCATGGCTGTTCTATGGTTATGTCCGTCAAGTCACTATCTTTAATCTCAATATCACAGCCTTCCATGATATCTTCGCCCTCGTCTAACCTCATGTCGTGAGCAGAGCAAAGGCAACAGTCCTCATTCCGGCTGATGCGGGCACCATACCAGCGCAGGATTGTAGGCTTGTTGACAGTACCAGGCATAGGCGCCCAGTTCCTATGACGGCGCTCACGGCGGTTTGCCCAAATGTAATAATTCCACACCAGTTCGTCTTCCAGACAAGAGATGCCGGACTGGGTGCCACGTGACAGTTCCACCAACGCCAGTCTCACCATCATGTTGCAAATGGGTTCAATATCTGCTGACAGACCCACTTGAACCACGGCTTCCGCATCCTCCTCTGATACATAGGCAGCAATCTGGCCATTACGGCGGGCACTGTCCGCATTGGTGATCTCTTCCTGAGCCTGTATATACCAATGGTTGCCGATCAGGCAGCAGTAGCACGGGCCGCCAGGACGCTGAATGAACACATCACCTCCCTCTGCGCGTGTCACGGCACGACCGAAGATACCTGTCTTCTGCTCCTCCACCAAGATGGAGGATATGTTGAAGCGGCTCTTGTTGTTGTCAGTAGCACAAATGACGATATTGGCTTGGGCAATCTTCTCTCTTAGCGTTTCCAGATGGTCGTTGACGTCGATGGGGAATTTCTCTATCTCAGCATATGGATTCTTGCCTTTGACGGCCTCTTCAATGACATCGGTCTTCAAACGGCCCAGGTCCTTGAGAGTGGCTGTATGACGCGCCAGGTTATGGAGTTCGACACGGTCATTGTCAAAGATGGCGAAATGTTCCACACCGGCTTTGGCAAGTTCAATGGCTATCTGTGAGCCAAAGCTGCCCAGGCCGACAATTACGACACTTTTATCTGCAAGGATACTGACTTCTAGCAGACCCTTGCTGCGGGAATAGAGATTGGCCATCTTAGGGATATAATTCACGTCCGCAACGACCTTTGTACCATCTGCATGGATGTAGTACACACCAGCCGTAACCGCACCGCCAGTACGGGTCACCTCAACCACATAGGTGCCTGGAGGGCATTCGGGCGCCTTTCCATTGAAAAAGCGTACTTCATACTGCTTGCCATAGGCATGTGCCCAGGGAGTGGTAGACAGGTGGGCAACATGCTCATGCTCCCATTCATACGCCACTCCACGCTGCATATCGCCTGCTGAGTCAAGGAATTCCTCCAATTGGCCCTCGCTCACAAAGACGATGGGTCTTGTCAATGCTGTATTCTGTTCCATGTTTTTACTATTTGAATGTTTAACTTGCATGGGCTAAATAATAATCGATAGGCTTGCCCGTCTTCAGATGATAACGGTCATATATCTCCAGCCACAGACGATTCTTTAAATATACTTTATATAAGGATACCATCGGCGTCCAATCATTGAATCCATAGTGACAGATGCGCGTACCGCCATACATGGATGTCAGGGTATGCATGTCTGCACTGGCCGAGTCCAGGTTGCGGCCATCCTTGGACTTAAGCATCTTCGTAACCCCGGCGCAAGGTATGTTCTCGGGGAAGTCATTCAGGTCAATCCAGATGGTGTATAGGTTCCCGCTATTGGTCCTGGCAGCCATCAGCAAATAGCTCCTCCCGTTATCCTCCATGAATCTGTAGGCATTGGGGGGCAGCCTTTTCTTCAAGACCTCCACCTCAGCCTCATATCTCTCCGGAGTCATATGACCGATACCAGCGGCAAAAGCATTGTTGGTCATTTCGGTGACGATCTCCTCTCCTTCACTGAGGGCTTCACCCTTATCCTTAACTACAAACTCTCCCGTTACAGGGTCAAACACTAATTCTGACATTGTGCCAGTGGTCTTCTTCAGACCTCCTTGTTCACGAACGGCTGTGCCTAAATCTTTCTGCTTACTCATTGTCTTAATTATTTTAAGTTATACATATATTGATTATTGTTTTTCGCCAAGGCGAATTTGTTGTAGCAATCAACAAAGCTGCCATAGATTGAACCATTGTATTCCCATTCAAGAGTCATGTCAGACCCGTCAGGAAAGGATATCAGAGGTGCTTCATAAGGGAAGTTCCTGCCAAAGATGACCTCCATACGCTCCCCACCTCTCTGAATGGTGAGATGGACAATGCCATTGCTGTCTATCATGGGGGTGACACTGCATTCTTCGCCAAAGTCAGCCAAATAGTCGATAATCTGTTTCAACACCTGATTATTTGCCTTGTTGTTGAGCCAGTAGTCATCCCGATAATCCGGCTTGGTGCCCGAATCCATTGCCAGGAAGTTATGTCCGTGACATGCTGCGCGTGTCCGTGGATGGCAAAGCACACCGGCGAGTTCCGGGCAGTTGTCAATCATAGGGCGATAAGGGCTTTCCATGTCAATCACCTTCCAGGGTGCAAGTTGAGCGCGGTAGCCACTGTCCTCGCTGAAAGTAAAAGCATTCAGTGTGCTGCGACCCTGATGATCTACATTGCCTATACACAGCAGATGGCTAGCCATATGGTGCTTCTTCATGACACTTACGACGCTGTTCACATCGTGACCACTCGGACAAGTAAGGCCTAGCTGATGGTGCGAATGCCACTCTCCGATTTTCTGGAGGCCATGCTTGACAAGGACATGGTTGACCTTCAATAGATACTCTTTGTCTTGGTGAAAGAAGGTAACCTGATGATTGGTTTGCGGACCGGGACCGATGGCATATACCACAACGAAGACCCCTTTATCAGTAAAGAATCCATACGCCTGCCCACCCGTCTCAATGTCTGGATAGTCCAGGATAAATCTGCTAAGATAGTCATACTCACTTCGATAGATGAGAATCGCAGGAGCCGATAGATCTGAATGGGCACGAATCGGTGCACGGCTTGTGTCAGCCCGATGATTCCGAGAACACAACTGGGATGACTTCTCCCGATGGCCTCGGTGTGCCTTGCGGAGTTTGTTTTTCTTTAATCTCTTCATAATGATACCTGTTATAAATGATACTTGTTTGCTTTGGCGCTTTTTTCGCGTTCCTGTGTAAGTCGGTCATATGATTCTTCATTTGTTACACTTATTAGTGACTTATTAGTGACTTTTTTTAGGTGGGGTTAGTCACGCTGTGGCAGGGGCAAAAAAGGCCCAGGAGAGGAAATTCAAACGGCACACCTTCTTGAAAGGTAATGGTACTGGGTATCTACAACAGAGATGTCAGCCCTTAATTACTGTTAAAAAGGGGGCGGTTCCGGTAAGACGTCCGCAAAGTCTGTGCTTAAATTGATTTTTTTTCTTATTTTTGCATCATAATTGAAGAATAAAAGACAAGAGTCAATGGAAGTATCTTCTGATTACACCCCTGTCCCCCCTCAAAGAACAAGTCAATATAATATGGTTGACGCTTTCCACGAAGTAAGAACGGGGATTCCCGAGGAGGGGTTGACAGGTTTCATGCTGGACATGATTCCCGGTGTCATCCGGGAAGATGGAGGCGACCTCTGCCGGGGATTGGCATGCGCAGCCGATGCAGAGAGCTTCTACCATGGCTATACAGACAATAGTGGAGAGGTGGTAATTCCGTCTGTCCGGTCTTCTACCCGTTCATTGGGAAATGGAGAAATCATTAACCTATAACCTGTTATGACCAACAATAATGTCAAGAACCGTCAGATGCCAGTATTCATATCCTCGACTTTCCAGGATATGCAGGATGAGCGCGAGCATTTGATCAAGAAGGTCTTCCCAAAGCTCAGAGAGATTGCTGCCCAACGACTGGTTACATTAACTCCCATTGACTTGCGGTGGGGCATCACACAAGAAGAATCAAAAACAGGCAAGGTCGTCGAGTTGTGCCTGCAGGAGATTGAAAGATGCCGGCCTTTCTTTGTCGGCATCCTAGGCAACCGCTATGGATGGTGCCCCAAGGAAGATGATTTCAAGGACAACTCCATGCTGTGGGAGCAATACCAATGGCTTCGCGATGATATAACGAGTGGACTTAGTGTCACTGAAATTGAGATGCAATTTGCCGTTTTGCGTCGCAAGACCCACCCTAACGCTTTTTTCTTTATTAAAGAAAATCATCAGGAAAGGACACCTGACGACAGGCAACAGATACTCATTGACAAAATAAAGGCGAAAGGTAAGGAGCTGACTGTTACGGATGATAGCGGGAAGGGCGCCAAGGAGGTAGATCAATGTTACTACGCATACTACGAGTCCCCGGAGAACCTCGCTCAAATGGTGGAAAACGCGATTATTAGGCAACTTGACCTATTGTTCCCCGTCAATGAGGGAAATGACGAATGGTACCGTGAAAACATGGCCCAACAAGCCTATCTGCAGGAATTGTGCGATATCTATGTGCCTCAGAAGAACAATGAGATGATCTATGATGAATTGGACTATTTCCAAGACCGCTATCGGATCATTACGAGTATCTCGGATTGTTTCTATGGGAAAAGCGCCTTTATTGCATCTTGGATAAAGGAAATACAAGCCGAAGGGAAATGCAATATTATCTACCACTTCGTCGGAGTGGGATACCTGGACGGCAATTACAGGAAAATACTCAAGCGGCTGTGCATAGAGGTTTCCTCGCTATACGGACTGGCGTTTGAAGAAGATGAGGATGAGCAGAACTACACAGCTGCCCTTTCAGAATTGTTGTCACAAATAAGGGGGCAAGAGCATCTGTATATCGTTATTGACGGCTTGCAGCATTTGCCTGAACACGATGACTCAAAAATGCTGGAATGGTTACCGTCCGTCCCCGATCACGTATCGCTCATAGTTACCGCCCCGTACCATGATGCCACTCAAGAAATATTCTACCGGCGCTATCATTCATTGTCGTTCCTTAAACCCTTTGAGGAAGACGAGCTGAAAAGGTTCATTGACGAGTATCTGAGGAAATACGGCAAGAAGCTTTCGCCTGAACAGACACAGGTGATCTTGTCAGCCTTTTCCGGGGCAGAACCTACTCCCGATGGCGTAAAAGACATCCTCACACTGAAATCGCTTTTGAGCGAACTCGTGATTTTCGGTTCCCATGAGCAACTTAATAAACGGATCGCGTATTACTGTGAGGACAATCTCAGCCATTTCTACGACCGCATGTTTGAACGGCTGGAAGAAGATTTCGGACACAAGACTGTAAAGAACATACTGGGACTGATCGTTTTCTCGCATTCCGGACTGAGCGAAACGGAGATCATGGATATTTCCAAAGCCACTACCCTACAATGGTCCTATCTGCGGTATTCCATCTCGCACCTGATAACCTTAAGGGGCGGGAAATACTATGTCGACAAGTTTACCGTTGCCCAGAAGATAGCTAAGCGCTATGGCTCCATGGAAATGAATTTCCGTAAATCACTATGGTTCCATTTCCATTTATCCAATGACTATAGGGCAATGGAGGAATGCCTCTTCCAATGCTACAAGATGGGGAACTACGATACTCTATACAAGTCTTTGATGAGCATGGACTTGGCTTCCTTCCTATATGAAAACAACTTCTCTGACTTCCTTGCCTACTGGAGAGCCCTCTACGAGGAATCTACCAGCCAGTTCCCTATAGGAGCCTATGCAGGACTCACCCGATCTCAAACCCAAGAGGATGCGCGTCTATTAGTCAAACTTGGCGAATTTGCAATGGCAGTACTTTCCGATAAGAAGTCGGCCATACAACTGACAACAGAGTCTAGGAAGATATATGAGTCGATCATTCATAGCGACCATAGCACGCTGGCATCGGTCTACATGAGGCTGGACATGTACGAGAAGGCGCTCCTAACTATTGAGAAGTCTCTTGAACATGCACGTTCCCTACATACACGCAGTGATGCCAGTTATCTCGATTTGCTGCATAATAAGGCCCTAATACTAAACCTTTCGGGGAAAACGGAACAGGCCAAGGCCCTGTGGGAAATCCTGCTTGCCTATGCACTGCCGGAGAAGTTCAATAATGCAACAGTCATTGTTGACGCCCGGCTAAAACTGTCCTTAGCATATTTATTCGAAGGGGACGACGGACACTTTAGGACAAACATAGAGAAGGCCATTTCTATTATCCGTGATTTCTTCGGGGAAGGACATGCCCATCTAGGTGAAGCCTATTTTGTCTATGGAGCATATCATGAAAATGCCAACCATCGTATGGAGGCTATTTTCTGCTATCAGAAAACAATAGACATCCTCACGAAATGGTATCCCAAGACTCATGAAAAGATTCAAGAGGCCGAGAAGAGCATAAAAAAGTTGAGGCCACAAAGGTATTTAACTTTTGAAGATCGACTGGTAAGCATCTTCATGGATGAGCTGAAGAAAAACCAGGGACACCTGTTCGGCAACTTAGAAGAAGGGGATATTATAGAGCAGGATAATGACTTCCTGGACTTCCTGGACTTTTATGAGGGTGCTGCCGATGACCTTCACCTCGTCGGTGAAAGCAGGGAAAACGGAATGAAGGAATATGAGTATAAGTTCCAATATCGGCATGAGTGTACCATAAACAATAGACCGCATATACTCAATGAACATAGTAACCATGTCTATGTATGCATGGACTCCCTGGGCAGATACCGACAGGATGAAAAGGTGTTCAAGAACCTGAAGGATGCCCAGGTGTACAACCTGATAAGCATTACTACCTATCATGACCAATACTGCGAGTATAGGAAAGATGCGTTTACAACCGAGACGCAAGAGGGAAGCCTGATACCTGAAAGACCTGTCGGACAGGACAGCCGGCAATATGACTGGCCCGTCAATGTGTGGTCGGACAAAGACATGATGGAAACTGTAGCGCGCTTTCAAAGGGAAGGAGACGACGAGGCTGTTGCCTCACTCATCAAGACCCCAGAGGTCTTTATCTCCCTATGCCGTAACGATATGAACCTCTTACACCGCTCATGGACATGGCTGAAAGGATTGGGTAAGAAAATCAACATTTCCGAGTTCTTATCAGCAGACATCGCCGACTACGGTTTTTACATGCAAGTAGCCCACTTCCTTAAGGAGAGCGTGATGGACTATGACCTGGCCGGTGACTTCGCTGATTCTGCCGTTTACGAGGCAGGAACGATTGAGCAGAAGCTTGCCGCCACTGACCTGGCGACAGAGTGCCTGATGCTTGACTGGGAGCCAGACCGTGCGCTGAAATGCCTGGAACAGACGAAGCAGATACGCATAAAACATTTTGGCAAGGGCAGTGCTGAAGTAGCACGAAACACCTTCTGGGTCGGGAAATTGGCGAGCTATTACATGTACCCGGAAGTTGCCATCGGCTATCTTGACGATGCACTACATATCCAGAGAGACCATCAATCGGAAAAGGAACTTGCGGAAACGCAGCTTTGCCTAGGGGAATCATTCATCGATAATGGAAGATTTGATGACGCAGCCAGCGCACTCACGGAGGCTGAACAGCTTTTCCTGAAAATGTACGGAAGTGACCATACCTTATATCTGGCAACCGTTACAGATGAAAGCCGGTTAGAGATTCTGAGAGGAGATTTTTCCGCAGCGATCAAGCATATTGATGCTGTCATCAGCAAATTGGGAAACGATGACGGCAACCTCTTGTATATACGTGCACTATTCGTAAAAGCCGAAATCCATGGCTGGCTGGGGGATTTCGCCGCCGTCAGCGGAGAGCTCTCAACGGCATTTGCCCGCCTCAAGGAAATCTACGCAGGCTGTATTGATATGGATCCCCACCTATGTCTGTTAGCGGAGAAATCTCTGTGTTCTATCGGGCTTGACGAGGTTGTTGCGTATCTCCCCTCATTCAGCAATATCTGGGAGGAAGGGAAACAGTTCCCTGTTGACATCCTAAGTCATGCCAAGCGCCTCTACAGCCAGCATCGCTATCAAGAAGCGGAAAAGGCCATATTGGAAGGACTTGAGCTTGGCACGAAATATGAAGGCGAGAATGCACAGGTGACAATTGAACTCAGGCAACTCCTCGGAATGGTACAGATTGAAGAAGGTGAACCTGATAAGGGCCTGGAAACTATGCGTCTCGTGATGTCGGACAAAGAAAGGGTCTACGGTCCCAGCCATCCCACGACACTGTCATTGCGCCTGGACCTGATCCGTAGGGAAGATGCTACCTGTGAGGACAAGCTGGCAGGTGTCGGGGATTGCATCAGACTCATGGAAGACCGTTATGGGTCAATGTCCTTGCTTCTTGTTCCATACCAGCTGTTTCAGGCCGAACTGCTTGTACAGTTACAAAGGCTTGATGATGCTTGTCGTGTTCTGTCATCAGTCCTTCATGCGGAGTCACTCTATCTATGGAAAGATTCCGACAAGCTGCCCGATATGGATCTTTTTCTTGAGGAGGTAATACGCGATACCTATATATTCTATGCTCAAATAGATGTTGAACCTCTTGAATATATTTCCGTCATCATAAAGACGGATTGGTTTATGAAACAAGGATTACCCGTTCAACATCTGTACTACATGAAATTTGCCCGTTGCCTGTCGGAGAACAATGGCAAGCCAAAAGCCATCAAGGTGTACAAGGAAGGACACATGTTGTTTTCACACATGATGGATGAATTGATTGACAAAACCAATACGACAATAGAAGGATACCGATAATATGGCGACAACAATGAAATGCCGTTAAATGGCGCGTCGCCAATCCTGGTGTCAGGTTTCCGCCTACGACTGACGGAAGTCCTGCCCGCCCTTCTAACGGCTTCGCTCCATGCAGACTGCCATCGGAAATCTTAGTTACATTGAAGGTATATCAGGCATAAATTGCCACAACATGCTAGGACGACATATGCTCATGGACAAAAGTGTCGATAATCAATGAGATGACAGGGATTGGGACCAACACCAATAATGACCATGCGTTGGGGAAGCAGAAAGCAGCTATATTGATGACCAGTAAAGTGGCAACAGACAGAACGAATTCATAATTATTGAAAGAAATCCAGCACTCATCTTCTACCATTACGCCCCTGAAATAGGAATACGCAATATTTACTGCCAACGGGACAAAAGCCCACCCCCAGCTGTCAAAGGCTGCAAACTCAATATAAGTAATCAACAAGACCAAAGTAAACAAGAGACCATGATGAATGGTGATCATGCGATCTTCCTTGCTCCTTTCGTGGACGGCACTGTCAATGATCAATGAAATAACGGGAATTGGAACCAACACCGCCAAGGACCATGCATTGGGGAAACAGAAAGCAGCCAAATTGATAACCAGGAAGGTAATAAAGGACAAGGCATATTCGTAGTTCTTGAACTCTCTTCTTCCGAGGCAATCCATCACATTGATGATCCTGAAGAAGGAATATCCGATATTCACCAATAGCGGGACAAATGCCCATCCCCATTTCTTGAATGTCGTGAATTCAAAATAACTGATCAAGAGAACCATCATGCACAAGAGTACGTCGTGAATGAGCGTCTTGCGTTCTACCGTCTTTATTTCCTCGGCTTTACGCCTGGCGTCCTCTCTTTCCTTTCTTGTCCTCTCTGCTTCTTCCCTGGCTCTCTGCTCCGCTTCCCTGGCTTTGCGCGCAGCCTCCTCCTCCGCACGCCGCCTGGCCTCAGCTTCACTTCGTATGCCGCTGATCGTAGTGACCAGCTTTTCCGCCTGATCCTCTGAGAGGTAGCATTCCCTGCATTGCATCCTCAGTATGCATTCGCTATTCCTTGATTTTTGGGCAACCAGTTCCTTGGCTGTCTCGAACAATTCAGAAAGACGAGTTTCAAACTGGCTATAATCAACGCCCTCAGCCGCCAGATAGCGACGCAAATACTTTTTATGGTTCTCAACATATTTCCCTTCAAGAACGACCTCCTCTATAAGCGCTTCAATATACTGGCGCAGTTCTTCGGAGATTTCTAATGCTGTTTTGTCTTGCATACGGATTTGTATTTAAGTTTTGATGATTTTTACACTCCATGGTAGCCCCACGTTCTTCAATAACTTTTCATTCTTGATGGTTATGGTTTTCAAACTTGAAGGAAAGGCATGTCCATGAATCTGTTTGACGGAATCTGGAATAACAATAGAAGACAAACTCTCACAACCTCCAAATGCATTAGAACAAATAGTAGTCACAGAATTTGGGATAATAACACTTGTCAATTTACAACAATGGGCAAAAGCATCACCCCATATTTCTTCCACTGAACTAGGGATGGAAATCAAGACCAAGTCACTGCATGCTGAAAAACTTTCATTTCCTAATATTCGGACCGTACTAGGTATAACAGTGGACTTCCCTCCCCTGATGAGTATATTGCTGGATGTCTCTATGATGGCGTTGCACTCATTGCGGGAATCGTAGTATTTATTGTTTTTATCAACAACGATGGCTTCTAGACTTGAGCAACTGGCAAAACCCCGATATCCAATCTTGGTTACAGAATTAGGGATAAATATGCTGGTCAATCCTGTACACCCGCAAAAAGCCGCAGAACCTATTTCTATTACAGAACTAGGGATAAATATGCTGGTCAATCCTGTACACCCGCAAAAAGCCGCAGAACCTATTTCTATTACAGAACTAGGGATGGAAATAGAAGTCATGCTCCGACATCCGGAAAAGCTGTACTCACCTAATATTCGAACAGAGTTGGGGATCAATGTGGCATTTCCGCCCCTAATGAGCGTATTACTGGATGACTTTATGATGGCATTGCAGTTATTGCGGGAATCGTAATGCCTGTTGTTTTTGTCTACAATAATTGTTCTTAGTTCAGGACAAAATTCAAAGGCTCTGTCGGAAATCTCGGTCACAGATGCTGGAATAGTTAAATCTTTAATACCTGTCTCTGCAAATGCAAAAATATCTATTTTTTGAATCGAATTAGGAATCGCTATCTTGGCCAAATCCTTGCAATGGGCGAATATATTAAATATTGATAATCAAAT
>Ga0326511_10001124_pt1 | contig 22536 bp, 21 predicted proteins | sample 0_2496_0518_D_FD_203701 | JGI IMG/M metagenome (GOLD analysis project Ga0326511, IMG submission 203701) | Bovine rumen microbial communities from UC Davis, California, United States - 0_2496_0518 | ecosystem: Host-associated > Mammals > Digestive system > Stomach > Rumen | place: USA... | reverse complement strand
GCTCCATGTTCAGGTCCTCACAGAACTGGAAATACTCGAAGTAACCCAGTCCCATGGACTGATGGTAGCCCCATGTGTTCTTCAGCTGACGGCGCTGCTCCTTGGGACCGACGGTCGTCTTCCAACGATAGGTGTTCCAGAAGCCGTCACCGCCACCATGAACCACGCAGCCACCGGGGAAGCGCATGAACTTGGGATGCAGGGCGGCAAGAGCCTCAGCGAGGTCTTTGCGCAGACCGTGTCCTTTATAGGTGTCCTCGGGCATCAGCGAGATCATGTCGATATCGATGACGCCATTCTGCAAGACGAGGATCTGCAAGGCAGCGTTCTTGACGGTCTCAGAGGCAGTCAGTGTTGCCTCGTATTTCTTCCAGGTGTTGGCATCGGCTGTTATTGTCGCCTCTGCCAGCAGCTTCGGGTCTTTGCCCCATCCCTGTGGCTCGACCAGGGCGATACGTACCTGTTTTGCCTCTCCCTTCACATGACGGAGGAAGACGGAGAAGTCGTATTTCGCACCAGCCTTGACAGAGATTCCGTCAAAGCCTTGGTTCTGCAAACCGAATCCCTTCCAGCCTTTATAGTCATAGAACTCCTTGGTGCGTTCTATGTTCAGACGCATATAGGTAGGGTTGTTGGGATGGATGGGGGCATCCATGCGTACCTCGCTGTAACCTAATGAGTGACCAGGACGAATCGTCTGCCATGCCGTACCGGCACCCCAGCCGTCGCGCTCTGTCAGATTAAACTCGAAAGAGCCGTTCTGAATCAGCTCGGCATACAGACCACCATCGGCGGCACTACTGATATCCTCGAAGAAGATACCTATCAGTTCATCACTAATCGCTTTTCCACCAGCGGGTGGTGTCATGGCTTTCTGAGCATTTGCACCCATCACGGCTGAAAACAGGAAAGCCCCTAAAATAAGTCTTTTGTTCATTTTTAATTTTATAATTGAGTAATCGTGCTACAAAGGTAACGCTTTTTTTCGTGTTACCGTCATCGTTTACGTTAATTTTTCTTCTTTTTTATGACTATTATGAGGAAATACCGATTTTATTTTCTATCTTTGCAAAGATTTTGCTAAAACAATTACTAAAACAATAAAAATAACAATGAAACAATTCAATGACAAAAACTTCGTCCTTGACAACGAAGTAGCACAGGACCTGTTCCACAACCATGCGGCTAAAATGCCTATCATCGACTACCACTGTCACCTGATTCCTGAGATGGTGGCTAACGATCACCGCTTCAAGAGCATCACAGAGCTTTGGCTGGGTGGCGACCACTACAAATGGCGTGCCATGCGTACCAATGGTGTTGATGAGAAATATTGCACCGGTAAGGACACCAGCGACTGGGAGAAATTCGAGAAATGGGCTGAGACGGTGCCTTATACACTCCGTAACCCGCTGTATCACTGGACGCATCTGGAGCTGAAGACTGCCTTCGGCATCGAGAAACTGCTCTCTCCGAAGACCGCTCGTGAGATTTTCGATGAGTGTAACGAGAAACTGAAGCAGCCGGAGTTCTCCGCTCGTGGTCTGATGAAACACTATAACGTGGAGTGTGTCTGCACGACAGATGACCCTGTTGACGACCTCCATAACCACATCGAGTATGCCAAGCATAAGGCTGCCGACGATCCTATGATGATTCCCGCATGGCGTCCTGACAAGGCGATGAACATCGAGAAGCCAGAGTTCTCCGCATACGTTCATCAGCTGGAGCAGGTCAGCGGTGTCACCATCACGAAGTTTGCTGACATGGTGGATGCCCTCAAGAAGCGTCACGACTTCTTCCAGGAGCAGGGTTGTAAGCTCTCCGACCATGGTATCGAGGAGTTCTATGACGAGGAGTATACGGACTCACAGATTGAGACCATCTTCGAGAAGGCTATGCGTGGACAGCAGCTCTCTAACATGGAGATCCGTCAGTATAAGAACTGCTTCCTGACTGTGATGGCTGAGATGGATGCTGATGCCGACTGGACCCAGCAGTTCCACTATGGTGCCATCCGTGACAACAACACGAAGATGTACAATGCCCTTGGTCCTGACACAGGTTTCGACTCTATCGGTGAGTTCAACACTGCCAAGGCAATGTCTAAGTTCCTCAATAAGCTGAACATGGAGGACAAGCTTACTCGTACGATATTATACACCCTGAATCCTTGTGCCAATGAGGTGATTGCCACGATGCTGGGTAACTTCCAGGGTGGTGAGCCAGGCAAGATTCAGTTTGGTTCCGGCTGGTGGTTCAACGACCAGAAGGATGGTATGGAGCGTCAGATGAATGCGCTCAGCGTACTGGGCTTGCTGAGCCGCTTCGTAGGTATGCTGACCGACTCTCGCTCTTTCCTCAGCTATCCTCGTCATGAGTACTTCCGCCGCATCCTCTGTAACATCCTCGGTAACGATGTGGAGAAAGGCTTGCTGCCTGACGACCGTGAGTTGCTGGGTAAGATGGTGGAGGACATCTCCTACAATAACGCCCGTCGTTATTTCAAGTTCTATTAAGACATACAGAACCTATCAATACCAAGGCGAGGGAGCGAACCAAGTTCCCTCGCCCTTTTTTATCCAATTACCACTTATTACCTAATTTCGTTTCCCCCTTTACAAGGATTTTCCAACTGTTAAAATAAAATAAAAAGTTGCCATTTCGCAACCGTTTGGAGCCTCTTTTTGCCCCAAATGGAGGCTTTATTTAATTCAAATGGAGCCTATTTTCATACCATTTAAAGCCTTCATTTACAGCATGTTAAACGAAAAGGGTGATTTAGTGATTCTTTATACGCAAACTCTATATATATAGCAATAAAATAAAAAATGTTAAATTTATTTTTTGTATATATATAGGGTTTGTGAAAACTACAATCACTAAATCACCTTTTTACTCTAAGTCACTCATTATCAGCGAGAAAGCGAATGAGTGAAAATGGTGCGAAATATTTGCAAGTGGTGAACTGGAAAAGGATACAGTTACCGAGAAAATCTCGGCAACTGCTTCTGACAGATATGGCTCGTAGTCAGTTGCAGGAACACATCATTTTCCGATGGCTCAGTCTGAAAAGTACGATTGAGTATCTTGGAGAATGGGAAATGCTCTACAATCCAAATTTTAATTGTACCGAATTCGGTACATTTAGAAATATGGCGGGCAGTAATAACTTTGTTCTGTCAGTCAAGACATGGATAGAAAAGACAGGTGCCATTGGTATCTTCTCTAAGGCTGGGCGATATGGTGGCACTTACGCACATCGCGATATAGCCTATCACTTTGGAATGTGGATAAGTCCTAAATTCCAACTGCTACTGGTCAAGGAATACCAACGGCTGAAAGCTGAGGAACAAAAAATGTTGGGATGGACTGCCAAAAGAGAATTATCCAAAATCAACTACCATATACATACTGATGCCATCAAGAGCCATCTGATACCCGAAGAGGTCACTCCAGCACAAGCAAGTATCATATATGCCGAGGAAGCCGATGTCTTGAACGTGGCTATGTTTGGGATGACAGCCAAACAGTGGCGAGAAGCAAATCCCGACCTAAAAGGTAATATCCGTGACTATGCTACCATCAACGAGCTGATATGTTTGTCGAATATGGAGAATATCAATGCAGTGCTTATCAATGACGGAATACCACAGGGCGAAAGACTTGTGAAACTGAACAAGATTGCCATCCAGCAAATGCAGGTCTTGGAGGGGAATAGTAATAGGAATCTTCTTAAGTAACCCTTTCTCAAATAGGAGATTTACAATTGCATGATAGTTCATCTATCGTGCATGGCTTCTGATTGCTCATTGCTGTTTCTAAAAAAAGGTGACCCACCAGCAGATCTACGGGATGCCGATGGGTTCTGTTATCGTTTGATTAAATAATCTGCTCTCACTCGGTCATCAGAAAGAAAACTTTCATGACACTCGTTTACTCGCAGATTTCGGACTGTCTTATCCGAGAATCTTCTTATTTTCGGTGCATATATAATGCTTTTCCGCAATAATACAAGTTTTTCTTCACTTTTTTCACTGAACAGCTTTTATTCTGCTGTTTTTTCACTATCTTTGCAACGTTCTTAGGAACAAAAGACATATTAGGCTCTACATTCCCTATCACCACCTCGGACAAAAAGAGCCAAACTACAACAAATGAGCGTCAGCGCATAGTGCGCAGGCGTTTCAACGGTTGTAGTGGCTTGTGGTGAGCTGGGAATGCGTGGGAATGTCCTGCGCATTTATGTTGGAACAAGTATAACATAAAAACATATCGATATGAAGGAGTTAATTATTTCGCTGCTGGTCTCGCTAATGACACTGACCTCGTTTGCACAAACAGAATCACCTCATTTGACATTCAAAGGTGTACCCATTGACGGTACGCTCAATGAGTATGTTCAAAAAATGAAGCAAAAAGGCTTCGATTATTTAGGAACGAAGAATGGCATAGCCATATTAACAGGCGATTTTGCTGCTTATAAGGGGTGCACAGTAGGTGTAGCCACTTTAAAACAGAAAGATTTGGTAAGCAAGATAACTGTGATATTTCCTAATTGCGAAACTTGGGATGGACTGGCAAACAATTACTTCTCACTAAAGGATATGCTGACCGAAAAATACGGGAAGCCTGCTGATGTGACAGAAAAGTTTCAAGGCTATTCAGAGCCAAGAGATGACAATTCAAGGATGCATGAAGTTAAGATGGACAGATGCAAGTATGTTACGACTTTTGAGACTCCAAAAGGTGATATACAACTCTATATCGGACATAATAGCATGATGAGTTGTTATGTGATGCTTTCATATTTCGACAAGATAAACGGCGATGTTATCAGAGCCAAAGCAATGGATGATTTATAAACTTTGAGACTATGAGGAAGATATTTTATTTGGCACTGGTTGCCGTAGTAACAGCTGCTTGTGTTCAGTCACAGGAGCAGAAGGCCGAGGCATTAATCAAGGAGAGTCTGAAAAAGTCGCTCTACAAGCCTGAGACGTACAAGCCTGTAGAGACAAAAGTTGATAGTGCTTTTGCTCCTTATGATGACCCTGCGTTTTTCGAGGAGCTGGCAGAGTTGGGCAAAATGAATTCTGAGTATGTAGAATTGGAGGAAAATGCGAAACAAGCTAAGTCATCAATGGCAATATGGAGTGGTCCCTATCAGACTTCCTATGGCAGAAACGAATATCAAGAGGCAAAGGAAGAATATGACGAAGCCAATGCGAAAATGGAGAAATTGAAAACAAAGGGTAGAAAGCAGTATGAGAAAGTTGCAAACATGCTGCAAGGAAGCCGTAAGTTTATCGGCTTTAAGGCTGTGCATAACTACCGTGCAAACAATAACGCTGGCAACACGCTTATTGGCAACACCATTTTCTTCATCGACAAGAACTTTGAAGAGGTTACATATTCCATGGAGGTAGAGGAATACACCCAAATGCAAGAGGCAATCAGCCAATTCAAGGAACAGATAGAAGAAGCGAACAAGTAAATTATGGTAAGTGTTGACGATTATAACGAGGTCAGAGACTGCATCTACAAAGACGAGCATTATTCTGTTCGTGATAATGGCGCTATAATGCGCTATCCACGAGAGGGAAAGCGTGTTCGGAAAGATGATTATGTTTGGACTTTTGGTAAACCCAATGACAAAACGGGCTATATGGAGATAGCGGGGCAAAGAGTTCATAGGATTGTAGCCTTTGCCTTTCATGGTAATCCGCCAACAGACCAACATGTAGTTGACCACATCGACACTAACCGCCGCAATAATCGTCCAGAGAACCTACGCTGGCTTACTCGATTGGAGAATGCCCTGAACAATCCAATTACACGTGCTAGAATTGAGAACCTTTGTGGAAGTATTGACGTGTTTCTCGCAGACCCTTCAGTATTACGAGGGCACGAAAAGATTGACCCCAATTTTAGTTGGATGCGTACTGTGACTCCAGAGGAAGCGCATGCATCATTAGAAAGATTGACAAATTGGGCGAAAGAGCATCCAAAGCCTCAGGGCGGAAGCCTTGGCGAATGGGTATTCCAAGAAAGAAAAACTAAATCTGATTTTGGCATAAGGTATAATTCTCCCTCATTTTCAAATATGAAGGATAGTGAGATGGCCTCCTCAAGAGAGAATCAGATTGAAGAGAGAGAGCCTATGAGAACTCAATCATTAACACCTAATGCTGTACAGTTAGATTGGAAGAATCCTGTGACTTTTCCATGCTGTCCGCAACAATTCTCTGGCAATCCTCTTGAATCGTATATGGCAAATCTAAAAGAAGGAGCCATTTTCAGCACAAATAACTATGGAGATTCTTCTGTCCTACGATTTGGGATGCCACGACCTGATTGTTTGTGGGTAATGTGCAGTATCCGTATAGCTTTCAAAACACATGCTTTTACAAAAATCACTTTTAAGGATGGAATCTTTTATCATGAGAATATGGGTGTATTTGATATTGGTGATGACCCAGAAGACATTTTTGAGTCCATATTAAGGGAGAGGCGGAATAATGATACTGCCATCAATGACATGGAAGGAAATGTTTGATGGGCTATCTGCGGATGCGCCCTGAACCATTGGACAATAGGTGTCTCGTGAATATGAAGGAACAAGTTTTTATCACTTGTGCCGTGACATTATCCACAAGTGCTTTGCGCCGATACTCATTGGAGTGAAGCCACCCGCTATAATTGACGGCCTGCCCGTGTAGCAGTTTGTCGGTCTGCTCCTTGTTGAAACCACAATCCAGACACTCACGCTCCATATTGAGGAACCGCTTGAAACTTGGGAACCATCTGTAAACCTTGTCTAAAATGCGCTTTAAGTTGCCCACCTCCTGCTGGTGTTGTTCATTGGTACGGTTGAGTTCTCTTGCGTGGTTGTCCTTCAACTTCTGCATATCGGTGTGCAGTCTTTCAATCTGGCCATTCAAATCTTCAACTTCTTTATGCAGTTGGGTGTTCTCTTTCTCCAAAGGTGTCAAGGGACAGGAGAGTGACATCTAAAAAATGTTTTTCAATTAGAAAAGCTACTCTTTATTAAAATTTTTGTATCTTTGTAGTCAGAAATAAGATAGGAGCATAGAGTTGAAATAACTTTCTAAAAATTTATGGCAAAACGAAGAGAAATAAGAAATAGTACAGCAGAGTTTCTGATTTTCCAGGCAGAGGCGAAAGAGCAAGGTGTTGAGGTTTACTATAAAGACGAAAACATCTGGGCTACGCAGAAGGCGATGGCAACATTGTTTGATGTCAATGTTCCTGCTATCAGTAAGCATCTGAAGAATATTTTTGAGTCAGGTGAGTTGAAGGATGATTCAGTTGTTTCCAAAATGGAAATAACTGCCTCTGACGGTAAACACTATCAGACGCTATTCTATTCGCTCGATGCAATTATAGCCGTGGGTTATCGTGTCAACAGTGTCCGTGCCACTCAGTTCCGGCAATGGGCAACAAATGTACTAAAGGTTTATGCCATTCGTGGGTATGTGTTGGACAGAAAACGCATGGAAAATGGTACATTTTTGAATGAGGACTACTTCGAACATCTGTTGGCTGAAATACGGGAAATTCGTCTCTCTGAACGTCGGTTCTACCAGAAACTGACGGATATCTATGCCACTGCTATTGACTACAATCGGGATGCTCCTACAACAAGGATGTTCTTCAAGATGATGCAGAATAAGATGCACTATGCCGTACATGGAAGGACTGCTGCTGAACTGATTATGGAGCGGGCTGATGCTGATAAGGAGCACATGGGATTGACAACATGGGAGAATGCGCCCGACGGAAAGATTGTCAAGACAGATGTGTCCATTGCAAAGAACTATCTGAAGGAGATAGAATTGGAGGATATGGGACGCATCGTGACGGCTGTTCTGGAGTTTGCGGAGAGCCGTGCCAAACGGCACATTCCGATGACAATGGAAGACTGGGCAAAGCGTATCGATGCCTATCTCAATAGCGACGAACGTCCTTTACTTGAAGGTACAGGTAGCGTGAGCCACGAAGATGCGGTACTGCATGCTGAGACGGAGTTTGAAAAATATCGTATTGTGCAAGACCGTTTGTTCCAAAGCGATTTCGATCGGTTCCTCGGTGCATTACCCTTTGATGGGGGAGAGCCAGAAAAACCAGAATAAATCATGATGTACAGCGATGACCAGATGCTCATGTTGTCGGGGATACAACATTATATGTTTTGTCCCCGGCAATGGGCATTGATACATATCGAACAGCAATGGAGCGAAAACCGCTTGACAGCAGAAGGTCATTTGATGCATGAGAATGTAGACAATCCTTCCTATCGCCAGAAAAACGGTAACACCATCACACTGCGGGCAGTGCATGTCGCCTCGCACTCCTTGGGATTATATGGTGTTACCGATGCCATTGAATTGCTACCTTCAGATAGTCCGACTGATAGTATCACACATCCTCGATACTCTGGTTTTTGGAAACCTTACCCCATTGAGTACAAGCGTGGTCATCGAAAGCCTGATGAGCGTGACGAAGTGCAATTGGCGGCACAGGTGATTTGCTTGGAAGAGATGTATGACATCCACATTCCTGAGGCTGCCTTATTCTACAATGAGACTCGCCATAGGGAAATGGTGACGATTGACCAGTATCTGCGCCAGCTTACCTACGAGTTAAGTGACGCTATGCACAAAACATTCGAGAGTGGTTTAACGCCCAAGGCAGAGCAGAGGCGGGGATGCCGTAATTGTTCGCTCATAGACATCTGTGCCCCTGAACTTACAATGAAAACTTCGGTTGCTTATTACCTAAAGAAAACATTAAATGAGGAAACTGCTTAACACCCTATACATCACAACGTCTGATGCTTATCTCTCTAAAGATGGTATGAATGTAGTAGTGTCTGTCGATAAGGAAGAATTGTTCCGCATTCCCATCATAAATGTAGAGAGTATCGTTACATTCGGATATATGGGGGCCAGCCCTGGGCTGATGAAACTCTGCATGGATAACAACGTGTCTCTATCTTTTCTTACTCCACAGGGACGCTTTATCTGTCGGGTTCAAGGAGCCACCCATGGAAATGTACTGTTGCGGAAGAAGCAGTACTCCATGTCGGAAAATGAGAATGTAGCTCTGCATCTGGCAAAACTATTCATTACAGGAAAAGTATTTAATACTCGTAATATTCTCCAGCGTTACATTCGTGATAACGGCACAGATGTCGATGTGGAAAGAGCTGTTAAACAGTTGGAATTGAGAAAGAATCGCATCATGCAGGCTGAGAATATGGATATTCTTCGTGGTGAAGAGGGCAATGCGGCAAACACTTATTTCGAGGTGTTTAATCATCTAATACTCCATCAAAAAGAGGATTTCCCTTTTCGTGGTCGCAGTCGGAAACCACCGAAAGACGAAGTGAATGCCATGCTGTCATTTGTCTATACACTTATAGCTAATGATATGGCAGCGGCATTGGAGTCGGTAGGGTTGGATCCGTACGTAGGATTTATGCATACGCTGAGACCAGGTAGATTTTCATTGGCATTAGATATGATGGAGGAACTGAGAGCTTATCTTGGCGACAGACTCGTACTTTCAATAATCAACCGCAAACAAGTCACCAAGAAAGATTTCATTCGTCAGGGTGATGATAGTTTTGTGATGACTGACGATTGCCGCAAAGAACTACTTACTAGCTGGCAGAAAAGGAAGAAAGAGTTGATAGAACATCCATATCTGAAGGAGAAAATCCCCTTAGGGTTACTCCCACATGCACAGGCTATGCTTTTAGCCCGATTCCTGCGTGAAGATTTAGATGACTATCCTGTATTCTTAATGAGATAATGTTATGCTGATACTGATAACGTACGATGTGGATACTACTACGAAGGCAGGTGAAAAGCGACTTAGACGAGTCGCTAAGGAATGTGTCAATTACGGGCAGCGTGTTCAAAATTCTGTGTTCGAATGCCTGCTGACAGAGGCACAACTTGTGAATCTGAAAGCCATATTGGCATCCATCATTGATGATACAGCAGATAGTATTCGCTTCTACTATCTTGGAAAAAACTGGCAAAGGAAGATAGACACTTTGGGAAAGATAACATCATTTGACCTCACAGAGACATTAATTATATGAAAGCGAACATAGAGCAATGCAATATAATGCGTTTATTCGCACTTTCTGATAGTCAGGGAGTTATAAATAACAAAATACTTTTTTCCTGTTATAGAATTCCTACAGATATTGAATTCGCAGAAAGAGGCATAATTCTTTCTGTATGTCAATAGATTACAGAATGGAAGTCGCTCCCTATGTGGGAGCGTGGATTGAAACTTGTCAGCACGACCAACTACACGAAGAATATTATGTCGCTCCCTATGTGGGAGCGTGGATTGAAACGCCAACAAGGTGGTGGGACTGGGCAGCTCGCTCTGTCGCTCCCTATGTGGGAGCGTGGATTGAAACTACTGCAACCTGTTAGGTTCGTGGAAGGAGACCATGTCGCTCCCTATGTGGGAGCGTGGATTGAAACACCCTCACCTCCTCAGAGATATCGACATCTCCGGTCGCTCCCTATGTGGGAGCGTGGATTGAAACAGTCCATAATCGCTGTGCGAACTGGTGTCAATCATGTCGCTCCCTATGTGGGAGCGTGGATTGAAACACGTTACAATCTGGACGATGTTGAGAATATTTTTGTCGCTCCCTATGTGGGAGCGTGGATTGAAACAATGAGATTGAGGAATCTAAGCGTAAGGACAATTACGTCGCTCCCTATGTGGGAGCGTGGATTGAAACCATTCATTAGGAGTGGCCGCCGATGAGTCAGAAAGTCGCTCCCTATGTGGGAGCGTGGATTGAAACTTTGCCAGCATCGACATCAGCGAGGACCGCCAAAAGTCGCTCCCTATGTGGGAGCGTGGATTGAAACATCGGCTAATTTGTCCTGTAGGATTTTGACAAATGTCGCTCCCTATGTGGGAGCGTGGATTGAAACTTAGAGAGGTTTGCAGCCTCATTAGAAGCATTAGGTCGCTCCCTATGTGGGAGCGTGGATTGAAACAGAAACTTGATGAGGAAATGCGACATCATCGTTATGTCGCTCCCTATGCGGGAGCGTGGATTGAATCCTCTCTCATGCTGACAGAGTTCAGTTGTACTCTTGTCGCTCCCTATGCGGAGCATGGATTGAAACAGGAAAGGTCATCGACAGAGGGGGATCACGGGGTCGGTTCTACTGATCATTTTTTTTGTAATTAATTTGGTTTTATCAGAATATGTTTGTAAATTTGCCATCGTTAAGCAATATTCTTGGAAAATATATGGCCAGACCGATACGGAAGACAAGCGGTACAGGTATCTACCAAGTGTTAAGATACGCTCTCTCCTTTGGGGCAGGAGTCAGGCAGTTTTCCCGGCTGACGGGCGTTTCGCTTGGAGTAGTTCAGAAACTGAAAAATGATCACTAGAACCGACCCCGTGATTCCCGTTTCGTATATGTAATATAATTGTAAAGTATCGCCATTATGAAGAAAATTTTAGTTTTACTAATTTGCATTCTATTTGCTAATGTATTAATAGCCCAGGTGACGTTTAAGAACTTAGTTAAAGATTGTCAGTTTGCAGTCGTTGGGAATGAAAAGTATGACAAATTCGGCTACTTTAATTCACATGGTGAAAAAGTAACTTGTACGCTGGATGATATGGTGTCACTTCTACGCAAAGATTTAATTGCCTACTATGGTCTGGGAAATAGATACAATACAGAATTAAAAGTTAAAGCCTATAAGCAAACGGACGATTATCAAGATACCTATGAAACGATGATGGAGGAATACAATTTCTTCACTCAGGGAAAAGGTTATTTGCTATACAATCTACGCTACAACAGCAATTATGATACGGCAAAACGCTGCTTCCTATTCAAGATAGGTTTCGATGATTTATATAAGTATTCTCAGCCAAACTATCTCTGCTTTGAAAAGGGTCTTGTCCTTACTTATCCGAATGCCTATCTATCAAGAACTACGCAAAATACAAATTTAGCATCAAATGGAATCTTCAATTACAATATTCTAAAGACTACTGTCATACCAGAAGAAAAGGCTTTGAAAATAGAAAACGAAATGGAAAGTCCAAATTGCATTGTTCGTTTGCTTCTTATCTTCAAAATCACTAAATCAGCGACGGAAAAGAAAGTAGTTGGAGGCTATTACGTCAATCAGAATTTCGTAATTGGTAAAACTATTGCCGCATATATCATTAATCAAAAAACTGGTGAGGTCTATGCTGATATGTCCTCTATATTCATCCAGCATAAAAAGCCTACTACGCAACGCAGACGGTAGGATGTAATGATTACCATACTAGGATCACGGGGTCGGTTCTAGTGATCATTTATTGTAATTAATTTGCTTTTATCAAGGTGTCAAGGGACAGGAGAGTGACATCTAAAAAATGTTTTTCAATTAGAAAAGCTACTCTTTTTACTATAAAGACGAAAACATCTGGGCTACGCAGAAGGCGATGGCAACATTGTTTGATGTCAATGTTCCTGCTATCAGTAAGCATCTGAAGAATATTTTTGAGTCAGGTGAGTTGAAGGATGATTCAGTTGTTTCCAAAATGGAAATAACTGCCTCTGACGGGAAAAACTACTTGACGCAGTTCTACAGCCTCGATGCCATCATTGCTGTTATTTGCAACCGTATTGGAACCAATTGCGTCCGAGGAATGCGTGAGTTAGTCGTAAGGAAGCCCCAGTTCTGTCGGCATCAAACTCCCGTTCTATATAATCATGGTTTCCTCGGTGTAGGTCGTTTCACCCAGTCCCTCATACTACGTTCTCTTTTGTAGAAAGAACTATGTATGGTGCTTGAATCCTTCACCTCGGAGAAGAGTCACAGAACTTGTTAAAAATTGAATTCTAAAATAAATAGAGAAAATTCCCCCGAAATTACTGCACTTTCAAAAAAATGCAGTATATTTGCAGCATAATTTCTAATGAATAATGAATATTAAGGAGTACATCAGCCAGAACGGAGGGTATATATCCTCAGCAGAAGCAAAGGGGAAATCTCTTTACAACCAACTTTTGTATGAGGTTGAAAAGGGAACTATAGTTCGCGTGCGCCAAGGCATCTATGCTCTCAATGAGGGATTGGCGAAACCGATGATTGACGTTGAACGACTTGTTCCTGGTGGTGTTTTGTGTGCGTATTCTGCATGGTCACACTACGGATTGACTACCCAGATTCCCCTTTCTTATTGTATCGCTATTGAAAGAAGTAGAAAGGTCTCCCTGCCTGAATATCCGCCCATAGAACTATTCTTTTTGAGTAAGAGTGTTTTCCTGCTTGGTGTTTCAGAGGCAATCATTGAGGGCTTTCAAGTTAAGATATACGATATGGAGAAATCCGTCTGCGATGCTGTCAAGTATCGCAACAGGATTGGAATAGATGTCAGTTCAGAGATTCTTCGCAACTATCTTTCACGAAAAGACCGTGACATCACACGTCTTTATGATTACGCCAATGCCATGCGTTTGGGCAAGCGTATGGATGAACTCGTAAAATATATGATATAGCTGTATGGTAAAAACAATCAAAAACTACGGAAGGTCAGTAAAGGAGCGACTGCTTAATATTTCTCGGGTAGAGAAATATAGTTCGCAGTTGCTTATCTCACGCTATTTTCAAGAACGGCTATTGTACAGACTTTCCGTCAGTGAATATAAGGACAAGTTTATATTAAAAGGTGGCGCATTACTTTATGCCCATGATGGCTTTCAGGCACGTCCTACATTGGATATCGATTTCATGGCGAAGAATGTCAGCAACGACATGGCGAACATCAAGAAGATATTCCAAGATATCTGTCAAATTGGATGTGAAGAGGATGGTGTCGTGTTTGATGCCGACACGATAGAAACTAGTGAGATAGCCATTTCCAAGGATTATCATGGCGTGCGTCTTTCTCTTCTGGCACATCTTGACACTGCCCAGCAAAATATCTCCATGGATATAGGGTTTGGTGATGTCATCACCCCATCTCCTCAACAGTTATCATTTCCCGCTTTGATTGCCACCGCCCCAGGTGCTAACATTTTGGCATACTCATTAGAGACCGTTGTTGCTGAGAAGTTTCAGGCAATGATTTCCCTATCGGTTGGAAACAGTCGTATGAAGGACTTCTTCGATGTATACCAAATCTTGTCAAAACAGATATTAGATTCTGCCACCCTTTCGGAAGCTATCAAGGCTACATTTGCCAATCGTGGTACTCATTTTAAAGAGAATCACCCACTGTTTAACGAGGACTTCTTCACTGACATTAATCGCTCACAGTATTGGAATGGATTCTTGAAACGAATCAAGTATAGCATGCCATTGTCTTTTACAGAAGTTGGCACTCTTATTCGCACTCATTTGCAACCGTATTGGAACCAATTGCGTCCGAGGAATGCGTGAGTTAGTCGTAAGGAAGCCCCTGTTCTGTCGGCATCAAACTCCCGTTCTATATAATCATGGTTTCCTCGGTGAAGGTCGCTTCACTCAGCCCCTCATACTACGTTCTCTTTTGTAGAGAGAACTATGTATGGAACTTGAATCCTTCACCTCGGAGAAGAGTCACAGAAACGTTTTCTTTATGACCGATTTGTAGGTTGTATCACCCTGTTATCTTTTCCATCAATAGAAACTCAGAATATTGGATAAACAGGAGAACGCAGTTGACGCATGATTTCAAGAATCCGTTCAGTACTGCCACTACGGAATTTGAGAGGGAGTGTCTTGATTTGCTCCTCGGTGATGAAGAACGAAAAACCTTGCAATCGGGTAAACAATTCAGGATACTCAGCTTTAACTTGATCCTCCATCTTTTCAAATAACGCATCTTTATCCCCATCGACAAAATGCATATATAAAGCATCATCTCGCATTGGCGAATGTGGTGCAAAGACAGTCCCTTTGGGGACAACACATTTATCCGCCCCAGTGAATGGAGCCGCAAAATGTACCAGATATTCCAGTTCTGTATCCTCTACCAGTTCAAAGACGTTTTCATCGATTTTCAGCGCTTCAATTTGTTCTTGCGTAGCCATATTGTCCGTTTTTCGGCAAAGATATTCATTTTATTTCATATACCCAAATATATTTCCTTCCACAAGCCTTGTGAAAGTAATTTTTTCTGACCATTATGCATTTAATACAAAATTATTTGTATCTTTGTAGTCAGAAATTGGGAAAAACAGGGAGACCTAAAACTCACTCTAATACGCTAAACCTGGATAGATTATGAAAGGAATTGCAATCTGGTTCTTGAGGAAAGTCTACGGTATCGACGTTGATGGACTTCAAAATGACAACAAAAGGTTAAAAGAAGAGAATGGGAGGCATATTTCAAGAACCAATTCTCTGAAAAAAGACAAGGAATCCCTGTCTGAAAAAATTGCATGCGCAGAAGGTGACAAGGATTCTCTTCTAGAGAAAAATAAAGAGTTGGAGAATCAAGTTGCCATTTTACAAGGTCAAAATAAAGATGTCAATAAGGAAAAAGATAGTTTAAAAATATTATTGGATGCAGCAAATGAAGAGATTAAGAGCCTTAAAGAAAAGGTTCAGAATTTCCCTGATGCAGAAGAGGCTAACGATGAAGACCGTGATGAAATTGAGAATTTAAAACGTCAATATGATAGTCTTCAAATACAGTTTCAGCGAACCATCGATGAAAACCGAAAATTAAAAGCAAAAACCAGTAACCAGGATTCCACCATTGATAGCTTAAAAATAGAAAGAAAGGAACAAGATAATAAGATTGATTCTCTATTGCAAGAAATAGCGAATCTAAAAAAGAAACCACAACCTACAGAAGCCATTCCAGAAGACCCTCCGCAAGTGCCTGTTCCAGAAGGATTACCACCCATTGAAGTCTCCGAAGGGACAACAATTGTTATAGGGGGAACTTCAACAGATGAATCTTTGTCATTGCCAGACTCGACTAAACGGACTATTGATATAGTTTTAGATATAGAAACCGATCAGGAAATATGCGCAAAACCATTCTTTTCTCAGCCAGAAGGCATTATCTTCAAGATGAGAACGGAACTTGAAAATGCAATCTACTTGCATAAGCCCAAGTTTGTTTGCAAATATTGTGGTCAGATGGTTAAGATTTCCGGAAGGAAAACAGAACGAGGAATGGCCCGATTCTTTTCGCATCTTAGAGATAGCGATGATTGTGACTATAAAACCACAACAGGCAGAACGAAACGGGAGATTAACCGAAAGAAATTTGCCCGATGCAATGAAGGTGAGCGTCATAAGTTCCTAAAGGCTGAAATCGCCAAATTCCTCGAGAAGACAGAAGGAGTAACCGATGTGAGAACGGAGAATACGGTAAAAGGTAACCATCCTGTCCTCAGATGGAGACGTCCAGATGTTATTGCAAATTATCGTGGACAAGAAGTCGTATTCGAACTGCAACTAAGCACAACATTTGTTAGTGTTATTGCAGAACGAGACATGTTCTATAGGCTAAACAAAAAGCACATTATATGGGTTTCCAACTTTGATGAACAAGGGGAACATGTGGATTTGACGAACATGATGGTGAAAGATATCTACTACAACAATCGATTGAACATATTTATCTTCGACTTGGATGCTCAAAGGAAAAGTGAGGAACTCGGAGAACTGGTGTTGAAGTGTAACTGGTTAAAACCTGATGGAGATTGGGAATACCCCAATGGCAACACTTCAGACAAGTTAGGCGGTAAGTTCATCCGGTTATCTGAACTTACATTTGATAATACATATAAACCGTATTTTGTAGATGCTGAACAAGCATATTATGCTGCCCATCCTGAATTTAAACTAAAAGTGGCTGATATTGAAAAAGAAAACAAAGAGATATTGGCAGAGTTGGATAAACTGTGGGAAGAAGAGCAAGAGAAAGCTGGGAAATTATTACAAGATAGAGAAGAAAGAATAAGAGAGATTATAGAAGAATATGAAATTGAATACCACATACCCAACAAAACGAAACCATACATCATTGCAAAGCGTGCAGGATTATATGGAATCGTATCTTTAGATGGTATGTTGCGCCTGCCTTTTATCTATGACGAAATTAAGGCGCATCAAGGTTGGTATGAAGGAAAAAGGAATGGTGCGATAGATATTTTTGATTCCAACTTCGAACTAATTGATGCTGACATCAGGCGAATTGAAAAATTGGGAGAGAATCACAAAAAATACGTTAAGGAGAATGGCAATGACTGGCTATGGGGAATAATGAACAAAAATGCATTCCCCATAACAAAGTCTGTTTATTCTAAAGTTGACGTATGGTCTGCAGATAAGTTTATAGCTGTTTGCGATGGTCAATATTGTATTCTGAATAAAGAGGGGCATATCGTAATAGACGGTTATGACTTCATTAGCGAACTTGATTCAGAAGGCATCGCCTCAATCTCAAAGGAAGGTCGAGATGGACGTATTGATGCAGATTGTCGACCAATAAAGACCAATACGGAAAAGATTTCGGACAACCTCTCTAAAATCAACAAACTGGGCAAGTGGGGGTTAGAACACAATGATGGAACTATAGTTGTTCCATGTGAATACGACGACCTCGGCTCATTCAATAATAGAGTAATTGGATTGAGTGGTATTCGTTTTACTCTATTGGAAACGAACTTAAATACTGATTGTCCGGTACGAGTAAAATACGTATCTCGAAATGAAAGAAAAATGCTTATTTTCAAGGTCGGTAACAGAGAAGCCTTTATGAACCTTCGCCAGCAGCAGAAAGCAGCGAAAAACGGATTAAAGCCAGCGGGGATGACACACATGTATTTCTCTCATGCTAATCAGGACAAGAATCTGTTGTATTTAAGTGCGACTCCAGTTAAGGCTATAGTTGTCAAGCAGAAGATGGATGTAAACGACACCGACATTCCTGTCGGAAGCATAGTTGAAGGAAGTGTTGTTCATGTAGATAAAAATTCGTTCATTATAAGATCTGAAGATGGACAGACTGCCTATCTACACCGCTCTACATGGGGCGAACACTCAATGAACCAGTTTAACAAAGGGCAAATGGTGAAAGTCGAGAAAATAGGATTCGATAATGAGCATAGAAAGCACATCTGGAGTATCCTATCTGTCAACTGGCCAATGGATTCAAATGAATAAATAATAAAATAGGAGAAGAATATTATATGCAAAGTACTGTTACGTTACCGCCATGGTTAGACAATCTAATCTTTAATCAACTTGGAGCGAAGTATTGTCGCTCAAATTCCGATATGACTGTCATTGATTGGGACAAGAATGATGTACTCAACTATCTGGGTACTTACTTCCCTCGCAGCTATGCAGAGTCTTATTGTATCTTCTCTGAGTTTTTTAAGCATTATCCTGATAGGTTTGTAGGTAAAGAGGAATTATCTGTCTTTGATTTTGGAAGTGGTACAGGTGGAGAAATAATGGGTTTATTAACGGCATTGTCAGAGTTTTACCCAAATTTGAGGAATATCAAAGTAGTAGCTTTGGATGGAAATCAATATGCTCTACAACTATATGATACTGTTCTTATAGAACTTAAGAAACATATTGCATTAATGATTGATAATCATTCTGCTCATATCTGTATTGATGATTTCTATGATTTGAGTATTCTTAATAGAGTCCTGAAAAGAAAGTTTGACATAGTCATGTCATTTAAAGCGATTTGTGAATTTGTTACTAAGCAACAATTTGAGCAAGACAATGCATATGAACACATAGCAAAATTCTTGTTGCCAAAATTGTCTAATGATGGTATAATATTACTAGTAGATGTTACTACATATAATAATACATCACAAGACTGGTTACCCAAAATGATGGATAGAGGCTTGGTAACTGCACAATGCAATATTATAAAAAAGAATGAGGGCTATAACCAGACCTTCAGAATCTCTCATTCTCATAAAACTATAGATGAGAGCAAGGTCGCATGGAGAATAATAACAAATTAAAAAGAGAATTGCATGAGACTACAAAATTGGTTTATTCGAAAACTTGATGACATCCAACGTGAGGTCATCATTGAGAGCATTGATAAAAATATCATTGTTCAAGGGGTTGCTGGTAGTGGAAAGACAAACCTAGCAATTCACCGAGCTTTACAAGCAAAAGACAAGGGATCATATGCTATTGTTATTATGACTATTGCGTTGAAAAGGATGATAGCTTATGGAATGAAGGAACTTGGATTGGATAATGAACGTATTACATATGATTGGGCGCGAGAAAATCGTGGCTTTGATCTAATAGGAGATGTCTACTGTGTTGGCCATTACAATTCAGATGAACCAGTAGTAGACAATCCTTCTACAGTATATCTTGTCAATAGCGATAATATAAGGAAATTCACACTTGACTTTAGAGAATATAAACCTAAAAAAGAAAAAACACGAGACCATTTTGGCGTTGATCTCGCTGATTGGGTTCCTAGACCTTTTTATGATGCTTGGGAAAGACGTACGTCGTGGTTTGTTGAGGTTGAGATGGATAATAATTTTTCTGTAACAAATGCAAATTATTGTTTAGTGCCCGGAGGCACTTTATTTAGACCATGTGAGTCAATAATAGATTATCTGATTGTAGATGAGGCTCAAGACTTTAATGCAATGTATATCAAGAATGCATTTGTTCCCCAAATCAGTAAAAGTATGTCTTTATTTGGTGATTCCACTCAACAAATGAACAGTTTTGGTAGTTCTATCAAACAAATACAACTCACATTTCCTAATTATAAGTTTTATGACTTGAGATACAATTATCGTCTACCTAAGGCTATCGCAAGAGTTGCACAAAAGATTGCTCAGCCAGAAATAGATTTAATAACAAATAATCTGAAGAATGGAGGGGATAGCGATTTCCCGACATATCCCAAACCAATCCTAAAAAAATGTCTATCGCGTGAAGACGAAATAAAATGGATTGCCAATCGAATTCAGAATGAGACGTTGGATGATGTGGCTATTCTTGTGCAGAATGATACTGATGTTCAAGAGGTCGTATCTTTATTTGAGCGATTTGGAATAACTCAAGTTCAGACTCACTATAGAACAGGAAAGGAAGTCCCTTTTCATACAGTTAATACACTGGACTTTTCAAATAATGATTTACCATGCATATTAGACTATTATGCGGCAAAAGGCTCTGAATTTGATCATGTTTTTATCCCTTTTGCAAACGAAGGTAGAGTTGGTAAACGTCATGATTTCTTTGTTGCTTGTACGCGAGCTTCGAATAGCTTATACATTAGTTATTCTAGTGTTAAAACATCGTTTTTGAACGGTATAGACAAAAAAGATGTAAATGAATTATAAGATCTAATTATGCAATACTATTTAGAAATAAGTTCTTGGAACCTCATAGAGTCCTTCGTGACAGAAAGCATTTCGCCATACTCTTTTTATGGAGAAAGAAATTTTGGCAACAACCTGAGCAGATATTTGAGTGGCGAAAAGGAAAAATATAACTGTTTAATCCTTTCAACTCAAGACTTAGGGGGAGATTTGTCTCTTGTAGTGGATGAATCTTTAATAGACACTGCTATTTTACATCCGATTAAAGATTTGAAGACGGCTTTTACATACCCCAAGACCATATATTACCAAAAGGGACTTGTAAGTTTTAGATTTGGAAATAAACAATTAAAAGAATCTATTATAGCAGAATCTCAGATCCTACTAGAGGTTAAATGCCTAGAAAAGTATAAGTTTTGTTTTTATATAAAAGACAGAAAAAATATAAACAGAAAGGGCATATCTAGATTTGTTGACTCATTGTCTTTTGAAAAACAATTGTATATTAATTGGGACAACAAATTCAACAAAGCCAAAGGGGCTATAATTGGGTATACAAGGGGGATATATACAACTTCTGACGATGCAAATCTTGATTTACTAAACATCTTAAGGGATTTGAAAAATACTTTTGGAGGAATGAATACCCAAATCATGATGAGCGACAGACTTCCTGAAAATTACGATTTACTAATCCCTATAAGGAAATCCCGAAACTTATATGAGACGAGTTTAGGTAAGACAAACTCTTTTGACGTGCTTATGGCTCAATATAACGAAATTGTCAGAGTTGCCAAGATGCGTTCAAAAGAGTTAAACGGGAATACTTGGGAACATAAAGACAGATTACTTGAAGAAAAAACAGAAATTGAAAACTCAATATCCGATATCGAAAGATTATATAACATTCTTGATGTTAAAGATGAGTTGAATAAAATTAAGGCCCATGAAAAAGAGAATGGCGAAAAGAGTGGGAAAACAAGAGTTTATTTCAAAAAAGGAACGCCTGAATATGAACGAAAGAAGGAACTCAATAGTATAATTGATGAGTTTGAGAATGAAAATATTGAATACCGACAACTCAAGAGAAGACTTTATTTGATAGAGCAAGAGCTTAATTCGGATACGAATAAGTATGACGCTGTATTGTCAGCGATGTTCACAAGAATAAGTGATATTATTAATGACTTAATAAATAATGCATCTGAAATAACGAGTAAAAGTGTTGTAGATCTCTCGCAATTAGAAATGAATAAAGGATTCGTTTATTTGCAGGACAAAGAAGATGACCCAGAGGTTTTTTACTTCAATATCCTATTGAGCTATATTTTGGAGAATACTAATTCCATGAATTTGTCAGAACATTCTGTTCTGCAAATATTAGAAGAGTCTGCCAAGATTTTCAAAGACAGCCCCATATCAAAAAGTGAAAAAGGGGTGACCATTTTGAATACATTACGTGAATTCTGGTTATATAAGAACGAGAGGACTGATGGTTTTACAGTTCCAGACGGGATGCCTATATTCCAATCAATCATGTCTTTTTTTATCAAGCCTTTAGGCTTTGATCAAATAGAAAGATATATGATGATTAAAAAATACTCTCATAAAGCCTATGCTTTTATGCTATGGGGTGCATGGATAGGTTTCGCTGATATGCCTAAGACTTTTACAAATGTTATATACCAGAATGACGATATAGACTCTTTAATAGAGAAAAAGTTGTATACAATGATTAATCAAATAGATTCCCAATGACTGACAAAATTGTAATAACAACTGATCAGGGCAGACAAGTAGAGGCAACTGCACCAGTCATCATTTCTGCCAGTCGCTCAACAGACATACCAGCCTTTTATGCCAAGTGGTTCTTTAATCGCTTGGCTAAAGGGTATTGTGCATGGTATAATCCATTTAATATCAATCAAAAGATGTACATTTCTTTTGAGCGGTGTCGCGTGATAGTATTTTGGACAAAGAATCCTGCTCCTATCATTCCTTTCCTGCCAGAGTTGGACAAAAGAGGTATTCATTACTATTTCCAGGTGACGCTGAACGATTATGTGAAAGAAGGATTTGAACCAAATGTGCCTTCTGTAGAAGAACGTGTCGAAACTTTCAAAAAATTGTCTAGTATCATAGGAAAGGAAAAGGTGATATGGCGTTTTGACCCTCT
>Ga0326511_10001123_pt1 | contig 22542 bp, 16 predicted proteins | sample 0_2496_0518_D_FD_203701 | JGI IMG/M metagenome (GOLD analysis project Ga0326511, IMG submission 203701) | Bovine rumen microbial communities from UC Davis, California, United States - 0_2496_0518 | ecosystem: Host-associated > Mammals > Digestive system > Stomach > Rumen | place: USA... | reverse complement strand
CTGTTATGACTCCTATTGGGAAGATATGCAGCGTACCCAAGACCTGATGGCCATACCTGATGTGCGTAAAGTGTCGGAGATTACTTCACTTGTTGACCAAAAGATAGACGACTACTTTACTGGAGGTCGCTCACCAAAGCGACCGCTTGCACATCGCATCGTAGCTGCTTCTGCCATTAAGATTCTTCAAGCAGATCTTACCAAAACTAATGGCGTTTTAGCAGAGTCGCTGGCAAATGACCTATGCTATGTTGATGCAACGGCTACCACATTTGACGAATTGGTTGACCTATCCATAACCACTACACTTAATAATATCGTCAAAGCAACGATTGGTCAGTATTTTGAGCGAAATGAAGAAAACTTGGAATACCATCTTCGCATAGAGGGTGGCGTTAACTACAAGCAGAATGTCATCAACTATGCGGCAACTATGTCCGATAAGGTAAAGGATGAATATTTCTTTGATTTCCTTGCTGAAATTATGCCTGTTGATTGGAATGTGTATCGTCCCAATTTCCGTATATGGGATCATACCGTCAACTGGAAGTCACACAATGTTCGTCTGGAGGGTTACATATTCATGGGCAATCCTAATGCAAAGTCCACTACCCAGCCCCAGCAGCACTTCTATCTTTATTTCATGCCTATTTTTGATAAGGAATCTGCAAAGCATCAGGCTGAAGACGATGGAATCTTTTTCCTTTTCGATAGCCTTAGCCAGGAGTTCCGTGACGCAGTAACCCTATTTGGTGCAGCGCAAGCTCTTTGGAAAGGATCCAGCTCGGTGGAAAGACCTAACTATAAGGTCGTAAGCGACGAATTCTTTAAGTCTGCCCGCGACAAGTTCAATTCCGAATTCCTTCAGAGTTGTATGGTGGAGTTCAAAGACGAGAAGCATCCGCTTTCATCGCTGAACCCACAGGGAGAATCAAAGATAGACATGCTGAACAATGTCGCTTCAGATATTCTTGAAGATGTGTTCCAGCAGCAATGCCCGAACTATCCAAAATTTTCAAACCTTCAGTTGCCTATGACAAGGCAAAACCGAGAGAACCTTTTAAAAGCAGCTCGCAGCGTGATAGTGAATCCTAATACAAACAACCGAAACGGTGAAGCGGTGCTTCACGCATTGGGTTTATGGACAGATGGACATCTATCCACTGACAAGTCACAATATGCTCAGAGTTTAAAGAACAAACTGGAGCAACGTGGAGGACAGGTACTCAATCAGGCAGACATCTTACGTCAATTCTTCGATGAGCAATACATAAGCGTTGACTTCGAGATTGAGGCAGACTTGGAGTTTGTGGTAATGGCTGCTATGGCACAACAAGGAGAGATTGAAATCGTGTTGGGTGATAGCACTCACATTAATGCCAGTAATATTGACAAGATTATCAACCTCAACCAACGTGACTTCTATGCTTTCTCACATATTGCTCCTCCAAAGGGTGTCAATCGACCGTTAGTCCGCGAGTTGAGCATAGGTCTGTTCAATGGACAAGACCGTAGTGCAGAAATTGACGATCCAGAGACATCATTCTTTGCAGACATGCAGGTGGCTGCTCAACAATTGGCGACAAAAGCTGTCACGGTTGCTCATCAGCTTCGTGGTGGGTTCCAGTTAGTGGGCGTTGAGATATTAACTCCTTTCGATGCCTCTACTCTTTGTAATCGTCTGGATGCTCTCAAAGGCATGTGTGATAAGATACGTAATTATAACACAAAGGCAAAACTTCGCAACCTGCCTTGGACCAAAGAAGCAGTTCACGAAAAACTGTTTACAGACAAAGAAGAGCTTCTTAAGTGGGAAAAACTATTGGCAGAAATTGAGAAATTCAAGTTCATCATCAGCTATCTCAGTGAGGCAAAGCAATATGTTGCAGATGCTGATTTGAAGAAAGAGATTGAAAATGCTATCGAACGTTTAGGAGAAGTCATTGTCAAAGGTGATGCGCAACGCAAACAATACATGTCTGAGCTGGAGAAACTCAAGGAAAGCTATGCAGAATACTATCTGGCTGCATACTTAGCAGCACATTTAAGAGCTACTGAAGAAACAGATCTTAAAGCAATAAAAGATTTGCAGGAGCGACAAGTTGCAGAAAGAGTAGCTCAGGCTGTTCAAGACGATTCCAGTCTCAGCATTATCAACTTGTACGAATATGACATATGGAAGAAGAAGTTTGAGGGTGTTCGTATAGCCTCGCCTACTGTTACGAAGCAAACCATCATGCAAACACCTTATCAGAACTTTAATCCTGTGGCAGATGGAGGACAACCTCTACCAAATCTTAAAGAACTGAAGCAGGATATTATCGCCATTCATGCTGGCATAGAAGAACAGATGAAGTCTGCTCTTGAAGATCCTACGGCACGGGCAAATCGACAGATGCTCACGGCAAATGAGACCACCATGTTAGATGAATTTACCACAGGGAAAATAACCCTCTCACTCCAGTACGCAAATCCCTTGCTTGCTATCGTGAAGAAGTTATCAACCAATTTCAGTGTGGTTGAAATTACTATTGACAATTTGAAGGCTCGGTTTAGTCGTCCTCTCGACCTGTCATCAGCACGGCAGGCACTTAATTCTTTGATTGAGGACATCGCTAACCAGCAGCAACAGCAGGGAAAGAAATACGAAGATGTAAGAATTATCATTAAGTAGTGAATTATGGAGTCAAATAATATTTGGAAAGAAGACTATCTCGACAGTCTCAACCCTGAAAATAATAAAGAGAGTGACCCGATAACCATTTTTGGACTTTCTTTCAAAAACGAGGAAGAACGTCGGCAGTATTTCCGTGACGAACTACGCAAGAAGCTTCCAGAACTTCGGAAAATAGAAGGATTTCCGATTGGTGAGGATGATGATATCATCAACCTCTCGGATCCACCTTATTATACAGCATGCCCTAACCCATGGCTGAATGATTTTATAAAGCAATGGGAAGAAGAGAAAAAAATATTGGAGCGAGAAGGAAAGCGAAAGAAAGACTTTGAGGTAAAGGAACCTTATGCCAGTGATGTTAGCGAGGGTAAAAATAATCCAGTGTATATGGCGCACCCTTATCATACTAAAGTTCCACACCCAGCTATTATGCGCTATATCCTGCACTACACACAACCCAGTGATATTATTTTAGATGGATTTGCTGGGACAGGTATGACGGGTGTTGCTGCAGCAGCTTGCTCACGTAGCGATGATGAAATTGCACACCGCATTAGTGCAGAATGGAACAAGAGCAATGGCACAAAGCCTGTTTGGGGGACACGACATGCTATAACAGGCGATCTTTCACCATATGCTAGTAACATATCCTATTTCTATAATACGCCTGTTGATGTAAATGCCTTGAAAAAAGAAGTAGACCGCATCCAAAAAGAAATGGATGAAGAGTGCGGTTGGATGTACACCACGCTTGAACCAATAGAAAAAGGCGTAGGGAAAGATAAACACATTGAAATGGTTGAAGGACGTATTTCATTTGTTGTATGGAGCGATATTTTCACATGTCAATCTTGCGGGCAGGAATATGTGTTTTGGAAGCAGGCTGTCGACCATGATCAGAAGTGCATGTTAGACGAGTTTAGGTGTCCTCATTGCGGAGCTATGCAAACAAAAAAGACTGCAAAGATTGCAACCGAAACATATTTTGATGAACATTTAGGGAAAACGATGGAGCGAGTAAAACAAGTGCCTGTAATTATTGTAGGCAAGGCTGGAAAGAAGAAAATTCAGCGTTCTCCGTCAGAATACGATTTGGAAGTACTGTCAAGAATAGAAAGAGAGAATTTGAGTGATTTCTTTCCTGTCGATGCTTTGCCTGAAGGCTTAAAAACCAGAGATCCTAAAGCAAAATTAGTATATCACGTACACCAATTTTACACTCGACGTAATCTCATTGCACTTTCAAAACTTTATGCAAAAATAGAAGCCTCGCCGTTAGCACATGCATTGCGGTTTATGTTTACTGCAATGATAAATCGGTCTTCCAACATGAACAGGTTTAGTCCTCGAAACTATTTTTATGGAGGTGGAGGATGGTGTCTAACCGGTCTGAGTGGAACTTTATATGTACCCAATTTGCCAATGGAAGTATCGGTTTTGGCACAATTAGATACAAAGTTGTCGAGTATGGAAAGTACACAAGAAACGATAGCCAGAGTACGTCCCAATGTTCAATATGTTGGTTCTGCAGATTGTCTTAATATTGCAGATAACTCAATAGACTACATTTTCACAGATCCTCCTTTTGGGGCTAATATTAACTATTCCGAATTGAATTCTTTACCAGAGCCTTGGTTGCGTATTATAACAAATAATAAGACAGAAGCAATAGAGAATCCTGCCCAAGGAAAGAGTGCACAAACATATCGTGACACAATGACTCGTTGCTTACATGAATATTATAGAGTCTTAAAGCCAGGGCGTTGGATGACAGTTGAGTTTAGCAATACATCTGCCGCAGTGTGGAATGCTATCCAAACAGCCTTACAGAGTGCCGGTTTCGTCATTTCTACTGTTGCAGCTCTTGACAAGAAACAGGGTTCCTTCAATGCTGTTACGACCACTACAGCTGTTAAACAGGATCTCGTTATTTCCTGTTATAAACCTTCACAAGAGTTGGCAGGAACCTCCCAACTCGATGCAGATTCTCACCTTTGGCCATTTGTAGAGGAATTGATAGTTAATCTTGCAAAACCGAGGATTGTAGAAGGAAAGATTCGAAGAGTACCAGAACGAGATCGACGCCTTCTTTATGACAAAGTGGTAAGTTATTTTGTAACGCACGGGTTACAGGTACCTATGAATGCTCGACAATTTCAGCAAGGCCTGGATGAACGGTATGTTGAAGTCGATGGTATGTATTTTACGCCAATACAAGCTGCTGATTACCGTGAATTAAGCATAAAATCCGAAGGATTGGAAGCCATGGGACTCATTATCAGTGATGAGCCGAACGGCATAGCATGGCTTAAACATCGCCTTGAAGAGCGCCCACAGACTTACCAAGAGTTGCAACCTGAATGGATGCAAGATATCAAAGGTATCCGTAAAGGAGATATCCTTCCAGAATTACGCACACTTCTAGAAGAGAATTTTATACAAAATGAAGATGGTACATGGCGTATTGTAAATGAAAACGATGACGTGGACGTTGAACAGCGTAAAAATAAAATTTTCCTTAAAGAGTTTAAGTTCTATTTGGAAGTATGCCGTAAGCCTCGCGGGAAACTAAAGGATGTGCGTGTGGAAGCCGTTCGCGCTGGATTTAAACAGTGCTATACAGACAAGAACTTTGCCGACATAATTCTTGTTGGAGATCGTATACCTCAGAATCTGCTTACTGAGGATGAAATCCTCCTACAGTACTACGATATTGCTAGCAGCAAAGTATAAGTCATGAGATACAAAGGCAAGAGCGTAGAGATAATAGGTCGCCAAAGGCTCTTTGATAAAGAGATTCTTTGGATACACGTACTGGATACAGATACGTTTACCCAGGTCTTGAAAGAGGAACTGGAGGATGACGGTATGTCCAAGAATGGACTGGCCTACGCTCGCTATGTTTCTATTGCAACCAAAATCAAACAGGAAATAGCTGACAAACATATACTTGCCCCATATGAAAGCAGCCTGATTCCACTACCTCACCAGATACTTGTATTGGAAAAAGTGATGCAGGGTATTCAGACCCGCTTCCTTCTTGCTGACGAAGTGGGTATGGGTAAGACTATAGAGGCAGGCTTGGTGCTTAAGGAAAAGAAACTACGAGGTGAAGTTAAGCGAGTATTGCTAATCGTACCAAAGTCTGCCATGTTGCAGTGGCAGTCGGAGATGAAGGAGCATTTCTCTGAGAACTTCTTTATCTATGATAGTGACCTAATCACCTCAATGGCTAAAACCTTTTCGAGTTTCGAAGCTGAGGAAGAACTCAACTTCTGGAAGCAGCACAACCAGATTATTGTTTCGAGTGATGCGCTAAAGCCAATAGAAACTCGTCAGGGATGGAGTCAGGAGCGGGTGGATTCCTATAATAAGTATAGGTTAGAAATGGTGGTCAATGCCGACTTCGATATGGTTATTATCGACGAGGCGCATAAGATGGGAGGTTCTACGAGTTCAGTGTCACGATTTAAGATGGCAGAGGTGCTTTGTAACTCCGTGCCTAACTTACTACTCTTGTCCGCTACGCCCCATCGAGGGAAAAGCGACCATTTCCGTCGAGTTCTTCAACTCATGGATGCAGATGCCTTCTCTGGAGAGGGGATGCCGTCAATTGAGGAGATTCAACCCTATGTCATGAGGAGTGAGAAACGGTTTGCAGTAGATTATGATGGGAAGAAACTATTTAATAAACGAAGTACCACCCGTTTCGATGTAGAACTCTCACCCATTCACCACGCACTACAGCTGGCACTATACGAACACATCACAGATTATGTCCGTATATGCTTCGGAAGAGCAAAGAGCAAAAAGCGCAATGCCACTGGTTTGGTCATGGTGATGTTGCAGAAATTAGCCAGTAGTAGTACTGAAGCTGTTCTTTCTGCTCTTCGTACCCGTCTACACAGACTCGAAAACGGAGAAGATGAAGATGACCTTGAAGAATACGGACTGGATGTTAGTTTGAACTATGAGGAAGACGAAATGAACGTTGAGGACTACTCTGTTGAACAGTCTAACTCTGAAAGAGGAAGCGAGATTGCAAATCTTCAAAAGCTTGTAGAAGAAGCCGAACAATGTCGAAACAGCGAGCCGGATGCCAAAGCGACAGCTCTTGTTAAGAAGATATATGAGCTAAGAGACGGAGAGCAGGATAAAAAAGTTTTGGTATTTACCGAGTTCCGACAGACCCAAGAATACTTGATAAAAGTTCTCACAGAACAAGGTTTACAATGTGAGAAAGTTCATGGCTCCATGACTCTGGAGGAGCGGCATCATGCCCTCATTCACTTCCGCGAAGATGCGGATGTCCTTGTCGCTACAGATGCTGCAGGCGAGTCGCTCAACATGCAATTTTGCCATATAGTATTTAACTACGACATTCCTTGGAACCCGATGGCTCTGGAACAGCGCATTGGCCGTGTAGACCGTATTGGTCAGAAACATGAGGTGCAAGCATACAATATGCTCACGAACAACAGTGTTGACTATAGAATATATGCCATCATCGTTGAGAAGCTTGATCTCATCATGGATGAGTTGGGCATCGACAAAACCAGCGATGTGTTGGATTCTACCATCGATACAAAAAAGATTAACCACTTGTATTTGCAATCGCTGTTAGATCCTCGTCGTTTCGACTTTGCAAGTGAAAGCTGGTTATATGATATAAAGAAGAAACTGAATGATTATCGTTCTACTGAAGGTGCCCTGCCTACCATCTCTCCTGATGAGATAAATGCCCGTTCTGCGGCCGAGGTAAAGTATAGTCCATTACCTGTATGGCTGGAGAATCTTATGCAGCTCTACTGTCAAACCTATGGTTTCCAATGGAGAAAAAACCTGTTGGGCGCGACAGAGTATCATTTGGGAGACGGCAACATTCTAAAAGCGACATTCGAATCTGAAAAGGCTAATGATAATCCGGGAGCAGAACAGCTAACACTGCAACATCCACTGATTAAACAAATTTTGAATGAGGTTGATGCTGGTATGCAAGGACAGATTCCCGTTTTGCAGTCATTCGAAGGCAAGGAAACTGCAGGTTATCTCACTATATGGAAAGTTTCGGCACTGAATGAAAAAGAGTCAAAGACAACATATAGTGCTCAGTTCATTACCGACCAAGGACGTGTTTTTGCTCCCTATGCTAATTCTCTTTGGAACAAACTTGTTCAAGAAGGAAATGCCTTTCAGCAGATTTCTTGGCAGCCAAACGTTCCAGATTTTAATGACAATTCACAGCTGCGAAACAATCTCCATGCCATTTTCCATCGAATGGAAGAAGGCATTATGGCAGGACTTCAAGATATAGCCCAAAAGAAGTTGAGAGCCCTTGACTTTACAGAAAAGCGACTCAATAGGATCGGTATTGAGAATATTCGAATGGCCAAGATGCGACGATTGGAAAAAGAAAAAGAAGAGTGGTTAGACACGTTTCGAAAATCAGCCCATGTGGTGCCCGAAGTTAAACATATTATTACTGTAAGGATAGATGGATAGTTTCGTAGAGACCATATTGCATAAAATAACCCGCCAGGGATATAACCTCAGTATCGTTCAGAATACTGATGGCTTCCTTAGTCGCGTGGACACACAAGATGTGTTCATCCGTGAGGCAGGTGTAACGCTATTGCCAGGTTCTCCACTCTCACTACGTGTCCATTACGAACGCTGGTTTAAAGGTAGTAATGAGAAATTTTGCTACGTAGTTAATGACCTGTCCGAAATATTGCCAGACATTAAAGCCAATGCATATTGCTGTAAATTTAGTGTAAGTGACGTGCTATGGGGATATGACCGTTCTGAGTTACAGAGATGGAACCCTCCTTACTCGATATTACATCTTCTTTTTGAGAATAGACAAAATAACTTCCTTAGTGCCGAACAGACTCGAATGGCTATGGGTTATGCTGAAGATGGATTCCATATTCACGATCTTGACAAGATAAGCGAAAACATTAGGAAGATAGATTTGGATTGGTGGAGCGCAGGAACGATGGAAAAGATATGCGGATATATACTTTCCGCTATCAGAAACCGTGCTTATAATCAGATAGAATTCTTGGTAGATGAAATTAACCAGAATTTCCAAACGTTTATAGACTCCAACTACAAAGGGATTCCCTCGAAAAATCATGTAAAACGCCCTTACTCAGTAAACAGAGTTCTCACACACATTAACTATATTCATCCTAGCGCAAATGAAAAGGTGGCCTTGTTTGTCATTGACGGCATGTCTTATTGGCAATATATGATGTTAAGAGACGAGCTGAGACTATGCAATATTGATCCTGAAGATAATATTTGCTATGCATGGATGCCGAGTATCACAAAATTATCTCGTCAGGCATTGTTCAGGGGAGATATGCCCAAGAATGGGTATGTGCAAAACCCCAAGAATGAAGGAGAATTGTGGTTCAAATATTGGAAAGACAGGAATGTTCCTGTTCCTTCAATTTGGTATGAACATAATGGAGCCATTGACCATCCAGAGCAATATGCACGATACGGATATGTTACTACGTGTTTAGACCACCATATGCATGGCTGTCGAGATTTGAAAGATCTTTATGACCTAACTGCCAACAGAATTGAGGAGATTATCGTTGACATCAGAAAACTTTATGATGCAGGTTTTATCATTTATGTAACGGCAGACCACGGCAATGTATATTCGCACTCTTGGAGGGTACTGAGTTCTCAGGAAAAGGCTATGCTATATACAAATGAAAGCCGTGGAGGAAGACATCTTATTTTTACCAAAGAAGAATACCTGAGATTGTTCTTCCAGGAGAATCCGGGATTAGACAAAGACATGTATATAAGTAGCAACTTTGCAGTATGGAGAAGTCCTAAATGCTTCAAGGGCGCTGATGAAGTTACACATGGAGGCTGTCATTTCCTTGAAATGATAGTTCCTTTTGCTAAAATTCAGAAAAAGTAGATTATGGGAAAAATAATAGGAATCAATCAAAGAATATCAGTGACACTGATTGAAGCGGGACTTCGAGCAGTGTTTGATGGCGTATATACAAAGGATTTTGCAAGAATACTTGCAGAAGGCGAGTTCACTGGAGAAAACCGCCTTAAAAAGGCTGTGAACGAATTAAGCAAGGTCGTTGAAAAGAACCCTCTTGTACCGTTTCTGGTTGAACATCAAGATAAAATATTGCAAGCTATGCAATACAAGGCAGACAAGGCAATCATTGTTGCAGCCCTATATAACTCTGCATTTCCTTTCAGCTATGAGGAGGTTTGTATCTTAGGAAAGTACTTTCATGTGCAAGATCAGGTTACAAGAAATCTCTTAAAGGAAAAGATTTCGGAGATTTATGGATATAACAAGTCTATATCCAATGCCATAGACTACAGCATCCCAACGCTTGTTGAAGCAGGATTCATTGAACGTCCGACACCAGGAATATACACAAAACCTGCTTTAAATATCAATACAGGTATCGCTTTGGAAGCATACCGTCAGTCATTCTTTATCAACAACCCGCTGCTTAATAAGAACAATGAATATGACGGCAGTCCATATTTTGAATTCGTAAGATAGGCTCGTATGGAAATTACAATTGACGTAAACATTATATGGCAGAAGAAAGATACAAATCCCATTTACTTTAGTAATGGGAGAATTTCTGTTACCAATAATCAAATCATGGTAATTTCCATAATGTCAAGTTCCGATGCGGATGCTTTTTCTCTTTCCCATCCAGCAGCCATTAATCTCCATTCTGATTTGGAAGATTTTATCAGTTATTCCGAAGCAAAAATAGACGGGAAACCTGTTACTTTAAAGACAAAGGGAGCGCATGTGCTAACTGTAAGGTTTAGGCATTTAAGAGGTAGTAAGGTAGAAGTTTCATGGCAGTTATCCTACTTGTCATTTTTGTTTAAATCAGAACAGAAGGCAAATTCTTATCTTCTGGACATTCCTTTTATTCATTTAACAGATAAATTAGGAGGTATAAATGAGTTTCCGAAAGAAGTTATAGTTGAGAACGACAATTATAAATTTCATTTTTCCCAGGTAGAGGATCCTCATCTGACGATATTGCAAATTGATCCATGTCCGAGTATAATAATTGAAGATTTACTCATGCATATGACCTTCTTCTTCAATACGTTAGTAAATGTTTACAGGAAAAGCATATGCAAGTCTAAGAAAGAAGAAATAACCGTCAATATACCGACATTCACATTGGAAAAGGAGAGTTTGCGTCATCCAGAACTTCAGTTTATTAGCATTGGCAAGCCTAACACGTTTTGTACATTCCTACGAAATAGCCAGTGGCCAATGCTTGATAAAGACAGGCAGATGGTTATAAAGCAAGCCGTCTATACTTTTGCCAGATGCAGGTATTGTGATGACACGACACAGTTTCTGTTGTTGTATTCTATACTCGATAGATATGCAGGGAATACACATGGTAGCAAGGCTTATGCCTCTATGAAAGAAGGGCTGGAAAAAAGAAAAATTTCCATTTCAAAGATTGGACCTGCTACGGATAAAGACTTACAAGGTTTGCATTTGCAGTTAATTCATGACAATGGAGATGTTGTTGATGTAACCAATTTCTGCAATTTAAGAAATTATATCATGCATTTCATGGCGACACCACAGATTGATGATTATTTAAAGCGCAATGATTTGGTATCCAATATGCGATTCGCCGTAACCACAATTCTCTTGCAAGAATTTGGTTTTAGTGATTTTTCCTTTCATAAAGGATGGGAACATCTGTCAGTCTCGATAAATGAACAAAAAGAAAAACAAGATTGAGGTGATGGCACATGCATATAGAATACTATCCGTTATTTGCCTGATGTTGATGATAGCATGCACAAGCAGATATAGTCAGAGCAGCATTGAATCGAGCGAAAGAGATAGCGTCACAGTCTCTGATGCTTTGTTCGCTGATACTCTCCATCATCCTTCACCAGAGGAGTTCTTGGATAATCAAACTCCACCACCTGATGGCAAGCACTTCGATGGGCCGCCATCTCCACCACCTCATGGAAAAGACCGTCCTCCTCATAAGCCAGACAATATGCGTGGCTTCGACCCTGCATCGGAAGATGACATGGAGGACAATGGTATGAGTTGATATATGGAGAATAACGATGAAGAAGGATGGGATTAAATTATGAATAGTGCAATAGACATCAGCCCACGAAAGAAGCTGCTCAAAGAGGAATATGAGCGGTTGCAACAGGAGTTTGCAGCTCTTGTAGCTGAACGTGACGAGTTGGAAAACTCGGAAGGGCCACGTCTGACTGCATTATATATGGAGGCTGTGGGGCAGTTGCAATATGAGGTCTTGGTGCTTCAGTATGAGATTGCCCTGCTTAAACAGAAGCGAGATTTACTCCAGGCATACAAGAATCGTGGCGAAAAAGCTGATTTAAACTATGTGGACGAGCAGGTGGAAACTACGGCCAAGACATACAAAGAGAACATCCAACGGGAAGAGGAGAAGATAAAGCAGGCCAAGGCCTATATTGAGGAGCAGAAGGAGGAAGAGAAAAAGAGCCAAGAAGATGAGAAGCGTGAACTGAGAGACCTCTATCGGAAGCTGGTTCACAGGCTTCATCCTGATCTTCATCCAGAACAGACGGAATGGGAAAAGGAACTGTTCCTGAAGGTGCAAGATGCCTACGAAAAAGGCGATTTGGAAAGACTGCGCGAATTGGCACAGCAGTTGGAGGCAGGAATGCCTGCTGATGCTGTTGATAATGAAACTACGGAGGAATGGGAAGAGCGTGTGAATCAGCTAAAGGAAGAGATTGCCAAAATTCGCGAGGAGATAGCCAGAATTCTACAGGAATTCCCATTCACCTACCGCGAACGGCTGAATAATCCCGAATGGATTGCTCAGACACAGGAGATGCTGCGCAAAGAGATTGCTGAACTGGAGAAAGAGAAGACACGACTGGAGAAAATCGTCAGCATTATGGAGAAAGGAGGAAAGCGATGAATCATCAGATTATGAAAATCAGTCCTGAACTGCTGGAGATGATGGGATCTAAGTTGCCCAACAGCCTACAGCCCTTCAGCCGTGAGATATTTCTTCTGGATATTGTCGTGGCAGGAACTTCGTACTGCAAGAAAATAGATGAGATATATCCGAAACTGGAGAAAGGTCTTGTGCTGCGAATGCAGCGTCATCCTAAGAACAAGCACGATGAGCATGCCATCGGCATTTACTTTGAGAAAATACGGATAGGATGGGTTCCAAGGGAACTAAATCTGATCATCTCTCGATTAATGGATGCCGGAAAGGCTTTCTTCTGCAGGGTTGAGAGTGTGGAACTTGTGAATGATATTTGGGTAAAGATTGATGCAAAGATTTATATGGTGGAATAATTGAGATGCTTTTAATGTGTAATTGACAATGGATATTTCTCGCGACTTTATCGTTATAGACCACAAGTATAAGCATAATATTGAGAGTATTAGGCTTAGTGAGAAAGGTATTTATGAGGTCAAATATATTGGAACCTCCACTATCTTTCCATATAAGCAACCATCCGTAATATGGTTAAAATGGAAAGATGCCATCTGGCATGATCCTGAATATATTAAGTTGTTTTGGAATGGAAAGGAAAAGACTAATATCATAGAGGCATATTCTTTTGTGCATGGAGAAGAACAATATTGGCGTATTAAATACTCAACAAAAGAGGGCGATATTAAAGAATGGAATTATCTACCCGGTGATGTAAAAATTGTGGAATCTTGTTTGTCAGACGATAAAGCGAAAGACGCTTTTGAATATCTGAAACGTATTGCCCGTGCTAACAATTTAGGAAAAGAAGAGAATGGTGAAGAGAAAGGTATTTTGGAAAAGCAATATGCCAAGATAGATTTTATAGATAAATTGGTGGCTATTGCGCCATACCTTGAACCCACCAAATATAAGGTCGGAAAGATGAAGTCATCTGGGCTTGTTTTCCCATTCGGCTGTAATTCAAGTCAAGAGAAAGCCGTAACGGCTGCATTTGAAAATCAGATTAGTGTGATACAAGGACCTCCAGGAACAGGAAAGACTCAGACCATTCTTAATATTATTGCTAATATTCTTGTTCATGGTAAAACTGTATTGGTGGTTTCTAACAACAACTCGGCTACAGAAAATGTCAAAGAGAAGTTGCAAAAATACGGATTCGGGTTTATTGTTGCACCTTTAGGGAAGAAAGATAATAAAGATTCCTTTATCGATAATCAGACAGCAATTCCAGCGGAACTTCAATCATGGCAGATTCCTTTGATTGAAGCGCAAAGGACGAAATTGGAAGTTGCTTCTATTCTTTACAAGTTACGAAATGTGTTTTCTTTACAAGAGGAATTGGCACTCCTTAAACAAGAAAAGAAAGCTGTTGACCTTGAATGGAATCATTTTTCGGAGGATAATGAGATTGATCCATCAGTTTATAAGCCCAAGAAAGGAGTTAAGGCCAGCCGTTATATGAAACTTTGGTTACATTATCAGGCTTATGCAGAAAATGATATTATTGCTTCCCACGAATTCTTTGGCAAACTTAAAGATCGACTAAAATGGACATGGATAAACTTTGTCCGTTCATTCCTTTTGGGTATAAAGTCATCATTTAATCCCAACAACATTCGCCCAACCATATTGGAACTTCAGGCTCTCTACTATCTTGTTCGCCAAGAGGAAATAGAAAAAAGAATTAAAGAAATTGAAGGTGAACTGCAAGTCCTTAATGGAGCATCTATAAGCAACGAGCTGTGTTCCAAGTCCATGATGATATTAAAGGATGCCCTCTTTGCCAAATATCATAAAGGGGGAAGACCCGTATTCGACAATGATGACTTGTGGAAAAATGCAGAGGAAGTAAGTAAACAATATCCTGTAGTACTAAGTACGACGTTTTCTGCCCGCACATCACTTCTGGATTTTACCTATGATTACATTATCATGGATGAAGCCTCACAAGTGTCAATAGACACTGGCGCTTTAGCCTTGACATGTGCTAAAAATGCAGTCATAGTAGGTGACACAATGCAATTGCCTAATGTCGTGACTGAAGATGTAAAACCGGAACTTGTGGGCATCTTTAAAGAATTTAAACTCTCGGATGGATATAATTGTGCAGAGAATAGTTTTCTACAATCTATATGTTCTGTCCTTCCAAATGTCACACAAACTCTTTTGAGGGAACACTATCGTTGCCATCCAACCATTATAAATTTCTGTAACCAACGATTCTATGGTGGAGAGCTTGTAATCATGACTGAAGATCATGGTGAAGAGAATGTCATGATAGCAAAAACAACAACACCAGGAGAATATGTCAGGAAGTGCCATGTACGTTCTACGGGTAAAGAGGGAAAGTTTAACTATCGAGAGATAGAAGTCGTTCGGGATGAATTATTGCAGGATTTATCAGCAGATGCTGATATAGGAATCATAACGCCCTATAATGGCCAAGTTGAGCATTTCAGTGATGTTATTCCTATTGAGGTGGCGACCATACATAAGTATCAAGGCCGCGAGAAAGATATTATTATTATGAGTACAGTGGATGACCAAATATCTGAGTTCTGTGACAATACGAACTTGATCAATGTGGCCATATCGCGAGCAAAAAACAAATTTCTTTTAGTTACCTCTGGTAACGAACAAGAACGAAAAGGCAATATCTATGAGCTATTGGAATACATCGCATATAACAGAATGTCTGTGACTGAAAGTAAGATTTTCTCTATCTTTGATTATCTTTATAGTCACTACACGAAAGAGCGACAAGATTTTCTTGCTGTTCATAAGAAGATATCGGAGTTTGATTCAGAGAACCTCACATTTGCACTGTTAGAAAACATCTTAGCTGAGCATTCAGAGTATAATCATCTCGGTATTATTTGTCATATGCCTATTAGAAATGTAATACGTGACAGGTCTCTTCTTGCTGATGATGAGAAGGAATACATTAGGCACTATAGTACACACCTTGACTTCCTTATCATTAACCATGTGACAAAGAAGCCACTCTTGGCTATTGAAACTGATGGTTATTCATACCATCATGAAGAGACAGAGCAGCATAGCCGCGATAAGAAAAAAGACCATATCTTGGAAATGTATGGACTGCCACTTTTACGCCTTAGCACCATCGGCAGTAGAGAAGAAGAGCAGATTATCAAAGCACTAAACGAAATAGTTTGCGTAAAAGGCATTCAGGCATAAAGACCTACCAATTATGCCTAATCCTCTCATGGGATCCTACAACATCTTTTACCTGTGTAGGCGGAACCATGTCACATTCCCAAGTTACAAGGTTTCTTGGCAGCTTTATTCCCTTTGGTTTTCCTTGTTCGCCATCGACGTAATAATTTGACGCTATGTAATCTTCCATGACTTTACGGAAAGCGACTCTTATATAGCGCATTTTCTCGTTTATACTGTTGCTGTTGGTATAGTCTACCAAATCGTTAATGCTATTAATAATTTCGTCTGTAACTATGCTCGTACCCAGCAATTTCATATAGATGTCACGAAGTTCATTCCTATAATCAACAAGATGAGGATAATCAATGCTTTCCTCATGGTTCAGAAAGAACAGATACAGTGTTTTGGGGAGTGGCCCCATTTTTATCTCTTCTCCTGTAGCCGTCAATATGATTCGGAAGTTTTTCGTAATTTGCAATGGACTTAATTCATCATCCTCGCCATAAGCTAAAGTAGCAAGAAGGTAACGCTTTACGCCTCTCTGGCGGTATTTGACGGCGATTGACTCCCAGAGTTCCATTTCTTTTCTTTCTTCCTCTGAAAGACTACTTTTGAACTTTTCAACATCTTCTTGGGAAACGAAGTGAAATCTTGGTATCTGCCTATCGTAGGCACAGATGTCATAATGTATCTCTTTCAATATTGTTGAAAGATCGTTGGTGCTATCATAACCAGAGTCTGGAGTTAATGTTATACCACGATATTGAGATTCTGCACCTTCATAATCAGATTGGAAACAACATGGGTGATAATATAATAAAGAAGGTTTAATATGTTTCTTGTTATCAGGATTAACCATCCAGTTTAGCAACAAGTCACTCTTGAAGTCAGCAGATGGCTTAAAGTCATTAGCAGCAAAGGGTGAATAATAGTGCATTGATTCACTTTCAGCCAATTCCTTGCCAAGATAAGGCAGATAACAGAACTCATAGCCCCAACTGTCGAACTTTTGGGCTATATGTTCATAGTTCTTTTGAATATAATGATTTACTTCTTCATCATATTCTCCCTCTACATAAATTATCTGCTTCTCACTCTGCTCGAAAGGCAGTTTTTTAAGCCCCAAAAGATACTTCATAACCAACAAATATTGAATAACTGCTGCAAAGTTACTAAATTTTGTAAAAAGCTACAAGCCTTGTAAAGCGAAAGCCTTTGGAATGGGTTGATTTTTAGCGTAATTTTGCAACCAGAAACAAGGACGTGCCCTGAATCCTGCAAAATCGCCAATGAGAATATCGGGGCCACAGGAACAAAGCTGCTCGACTTTTAAGATGGGTTGCTCTCTGTGCTAAAAAGGTGTTTGGCGATACCTGCAGGTTAGCATGAGAGCTGCCCTCTTTGATTGAATATAGTATTAACATTTAAAATAGGTACATTATGAAACAGTATTTTATCACAATCGCAATGATGCTGACAACGGTTTTAGCAAATGCACAGGAGGTTAAAGCTGCAGAGCCAGAGTTTATCAACAGCTACTGCATTCTGACAAGTGATTCAACGTATGCTACTTTGCCCAAGGAGTCGGGTTCTATCGGTAAGCATGAGAACAAAGTCAAGAAATGGTCAAAGTGGATAGGTGGTGCTGCTGACATCATAGGTGCAGGTGGCATGATTGGTGCTGCAACAGCAGGATCTGTTGGTGGTGTCATCAATGGTGTAAGAGTGATGGGCGGCGCAGCTGGCGTGGCCAGTGCTGCAGGAACCGTCAGTGGCCTGGCCGGTTCGTCTGGTATGGACATTATCTTCAAAGGCGGTCATTCGAACTACTCCGTCAATGCTGATGGCAATAATGTCCGGCTGCTTATCAAGGGCGAGAATAATGAAACTGATCCGATGGATTCCTATCGTATCGTCCGCTTTAATGCCTCTAAGAAGGAACGTCGCATCCAGTGGATAGAATTTGAGTCTTCACTGATTGGTTCCGACGAGACAAAGAAGGCCGGATATGTTCAGTTTGAAGGTCATAAGTACGGTAATCAATCCTATCTGTTGACAATTCCTGCATCGGAATTGGAGAAAGGTGAGTATGGTATCTTCTATATGAGCATCATTACAGCGACCACTATTCCAGTAGGAACTTTCAGTGTAAAATAGAGAGATTTAATAAAGTAACAAGAGAATAACACTTTAAAAACTTTGAATTATGGAAATCTTATTATTAATAGCATTATTTGCAGGTATCTTTGGTGGTAACGATTCAAAGAGTGACAAGGACAAGAAGCGTAAGCGAGAGGCCAGAGAGCGCAGAGAACGTGAGGAAAGAAGGCGCAGATACCACGAGAGCCTTGGTTATTATGAGCATCTCTACGGTCAGGGACACCCCTAACCCCAGACTATAAGTTAAAATTGCTGGTTCCGCAAGCCTTGCAATGTGAAAACAGTTGATTGGTACGTTTATTGTCACTATCTTTGCATACTATTGATTTTGATGAATAACCCAAAGAATATATAGAAATGGACGAAATTAAGAATACAAGATTTTTTAGAGGGGCGGAAATGAACCATCTGATTCAGTCTGTATGTGAAGAAACCCCTTCCATGCCGAGGGAAGAACTTGAAAATGAGTATCTCAAGATGATTGGGCTTTATGGCGACTTGTGTGAAAAGAACTTGAAATTAGAGCGAAACATAAGGAAGTTAGAGGAAACCATTAAGAAAAGGGATGGAATTATCAGGAATCTGAACAACACCATTCTGGGTAAAAAAGAGTGTTTGTCCTTATTGTCCGATACAGGGATGAGATATTTTCAAGTTCGGAATGGCTCAGAATATCAGATTCTAGTTCAGGACAAAACAGACAACTCCAAACCATCTGTTCCTCATAGAATTCAAGATGACAATGGCGGTGTATTGCGTCCGATTTATGCTGGACATTCCTGGAGTCTTGACAAATGTGTTGGGGTAATCAATCTTGAGGAAAAAGAAAATATATATACTGACGATGATAATGAATTCGTTGAGGTAGAGCCGCACTTCAAAAAGATTATTCCAAAGTCGGAAGGCTATCCAGACGGGAAAATGATGTCTGGAAAGAACAAAATACAAGTAGAGATTCTCATACCGCCATCCCATCCATTCGAGAAGCTGAACAGGCTGGTTGGCTGCGAGGACATCAAAAGACGACTGGAAGAGTTCAAATCGCTTGCTGAATACAACAAGGCATGTCGTAGTCAATCACGAGAGTTTCCTGTCATGGAGATTTTCCTTCATTCCATATTCTTTGGTAATCCTGGAACAGGTAAAACCACCGTTTGCCGTTTATACGGAGCACTTTTGAAAGAGGCTGGACTGTTGAGCAAAGGCCATGTCGTAGTCGCTGACAGAAATATCTTCTGTGGGGATTGTTTCGGTAATACTGAAGAAATGATTCCACAGCTTCTTGAAATGAGCAAAGGAGGTATCCTTATGTTCGACGAAGCATATTTGTTAGAAGGAGTGCATAGAGAAGACCCCAATAAAATGGTTTTGCCACTGATGCTATCCGCTCTTGCTGACGAGCGCAACAAAGATTTCGCTGTTGTTCTCTGCGGATATAAGGATAAACTTGACAAGATGATTGAGCAGAATCCAGGTCTTTATTCTCGTTTCATTAATCGGTTTGAATTCAAAGACTATAGTCTGGATGAACTTACGGAGATTGGCGTACGATACCTGAAGACATTTGGGCATTCATTCTCGCCTGACGGATTATCCTGCTTCCGCGAGGAACTTAAGGCTGCGATGTCTGGAAGCAGTGATGAAACTTGGGCTAATGCACGTTCTGTGAAGAGTATGATAGAGCATACTTATGTTCAACGGGCTATGCGGTATCGGAAGGACGCGACTTTGGATAGGATAATCACGGCTGAAGATGTTGCTACAATTCCACTTAGCCACCGTCGTAGAATAGGTTTTTAATTCTATAATAGGTTCAAATTATAACAGCTATGGAATATCATAATGAAATCGATAAAATCGGCAAGACGCTGAGATTCCACCCTGACGAAGTAAGTCTTTACAGGGAGAATGGAAAAGTAGGGGTTAGAAACACGGATGGAAGCATCTTCTATCCTGCTCAGTTCGACCAAATAGAGGTATGTGAGAAGTATGTCTATTTCTTAAAAGACGGATACTTGACACTATATAGTCCCACAAGTATTCGCAGTTGTAATATTGAGAACGAGGGAAGAGGATACATATATGCAAGTGATGGTAAACTTGGTTGGAAAGACCATGATGGCAATATCCTTATACCAGCGTTGTATGATGAAATCAGCAGGTGGGGAGAAAATGTCTATGAGGTTCTTTCAGGCAACCACTGGCACTACGTAAATAGCGATTTGGAGGAAATCTTGACGGACTTTACCCAGTTAGACGAGGATGAAGATGATGAGCCTCCCTTCGACTTGTATCATCCGAACAACAAGGTTCTCACAGTGCAAGAGTACGTCGGCCATGAAGTTGACGATGACCCGAACGTGGTAAACATTGATGGGGAATGGATGCGACTCACTCGTAAGACAGGAAGAGAGATCTTTGAAATGTTGGTAAATTCGGAGGATGAGTACCCTATGGCAGATGAGGACTTGCGATTGTTCAACAATTCCTTCTCATACGAGTATAATGTGTATCTCCTGTCCTCGAAATCAGAGAAAGGCATTTGTGACTGCTTGCGTCAGGCATATAAGATGAGAGCTAATAGCAATTCCTGGTATTACATTGTCAAAGTATGGAAGGCTCCAGGAGAGGAGCCTTCTGCTGGAGAACTTAGGGCAATAAGGTATTCTATCGGTAAGAGTGAACAACTCGGTAGGCTGGAATTTGCATTGGGTCATGACGATTCGTTAGAAGTTGGCGAGACCAAGATGCTCATGGTTACTCACTATAACGAACGCTGTTTCCCGCCATCTATAGAGTTTAACTGGACAGACTTCCTCAATGAACAGTCTCTTGACACCATCAAAGCAAATATACCGGAACTCAGAAAGATTGTAGAGGATACATACCAGCCTGAATATATCAAGGAAGTGTGGTGGGATATGTTACACAACAGAATTAATGATATTAACTATGATGCAAATAGGTCCTGGGAAGAAACGGAGCGAGTGTGTGACTATTTCAAGAAAGACGACACGTCCTACTTGCGCGGTGTACATTGGTGTGTCGAACGTTTTATGGATTGTAACACCTCAGAAAAGGATCCTTACTTCTATATCAATAAACTGAGATGGCTATTAGAGAATGGAGCAAACGTCAATTTCTTCAAAGAGGGGGAAACAGGAATGGATTTGCTGAACAAGCAGCCTAGGACATTACTCAACGACCATCCTGTTGGCGAGAAGATGATTGAAGACTGTAAGCGGGTAATGAGACAATACGGAGGGCTGACCATGAAGGAACTGTTACGTGTAGAATCGGAGAACAATGATTACCGAGTAGAATTGTCAAGAATGAGATAATGGAAGCAACGAACGCTACTGATAATATATCCATCAAGATTTCAAATCTCGCCTACGGGAATGAAGACATCGAAATTAGTATTAATGGTAAGAAACTGTTTTATTCAGCAGGATATTGTGGATCAGACCCTTTGGGCGATTTGATTAAGATAGCAGCAGAACTTGATTCTGACGAAGACTGTATAAGATACAAAGTCGTATGGGATGGAGAACCTGGACAGATGGAGTTCGTGGTCACGAAGGATGCTGCGGATAATCGCATACTCCATATTAATGCAAGAGAAACGGGTGATTTCTTTGACCCAGAGGAAAAAATCCGATGGTCGCAAGATGACAAGTATCATTTTAAAGTATCTTTAGTGGCTTTGAAGGAGGCCGTAATTAATGAGGCCATCAGAGTCTTGAAAGAGTATGGAATAAGAGGATATGCCGGTTCGTGGTGTGACGGATGGGACACATTCCCCATCACCTCCTTGTTAGTGTTGTTGGGGGATAAATCGAAATTTGATGAGGAAACGGACAGTTATCGAAGTGATGTTTTCAGAGAACTTGAACTTTTGGCAAATCGTTTAAAGAGATAGCGGAGCGGTAGTAATTTATAAGTCCTACCAGCATTTGTTTTATCAATTGTGCCATTTCAAAGTGCAAAAAATGTACTTTGGGAGATAATTGTTACTTTATTCCAATTAATTTTCGTATCTTCGCACCATAAATCAAGAAATAAGGTTATGAGACATAGAATAAAAGCAGGTAGGGTTGGCTCGTTTGCTCCTGAGAAGCAAAAGGTGGAGATAGAGCAACTGGAGAACAGAGAAGTCGCCGACGAAGTGGAAGAAATCTTCGAGGAGGATACGGAATTCAGCAATGATGACGAAGCCCTCGCAGCGATGGAATTTTACGACAACCCTGACGAAATGGAATAATATGACACGACAACATATAGTATTTCTGACAGGTGCGGGCGTTAGTGCCGAAAGCGGATTAAGTACATTTCGTGGTAAGGATGGCATGTGGACTAACGAGGAGTGGGTTCACCTGGCCAGTACGGATGCCCTCTATAATGAGACCCAGAAGTGCCTTGACTTCTATAATTGGAGGCGGAAAAAGCTGGCCGAGGTGGAGCCGAACGATGCTCACCGCATGATAGCAGAACTGGAGAAAG